>Ga0153956_1001374_pt1 | contig 21621 bp, 17 predicted proteins | sample TSFL040MetaG_FD_104704 | JGI IMG/M metagenome (GOLD analysis project Ga0153956, IMG submission 104704) | Attine ant fungus gardens microbial communities from Florida, USA - TSFL040 MetaG | ecosystem: Host-associated > Fungi > Mycelium > Unclassified | place: USA: Florida, Wekiwa Springs... | reverse complement strand
TGGATCGTCCTCCATTCAAATTCGGTCAGGTCATATCGCCCGGGGGCCATCGCAAACTCCTTTCTTGGAGTTTGAATCACCTTTCAGCCGATTTGCCTATCATTTATGAGTATGCAGCCTAGTGGGATCCACTGCAGGCGGAAGTAGGAGCCCGTCGAGGTTGGACGTTTCTCGATTTCTGCGTTGACCCTGTCGACGTAATGTTCGGCCTCCTGGATGAGATTGCGGATCTGGACGGACATCTCCGATTGGAGATGCTCCTCCAGAATCTTCGTCTCGCTCTCGGTGAGCAGGGTGCGGCGCTGCGCGACTCGCTATCGATCTGGGCAAGAACCGCAGCAGGAGGTAGTCCAGTCTTGTTATGGACAGCGATGGTGACCACCAGTCCGAATCCATCGGTATTGTCGCTGTGGGGAACATATCCGAGTTGCGCGAGCGCGTCCTGAAGATCGACAAATTCGCCGTAGATCTTGGATTGGAGCCCTTCCCACTCGTTGTCGCGGATGCAACTGAGTGCCTGATTTAAATCGGCCGCAAGCTCGCGCGTCTCCTCGACGGTCCATGTCCGGCCGGTGTCAGGGAATGGTACGCCGGGAGCGCCGGCGGCCATCAGGCCGGTTGCGGCGAGCGTTTGCAGACGGTGCGCCGCATTCTGCCGTTCTTCCGCGCGTTTCTCCAATATTTGAGTGGCGATTTTGTATGCGCCGTCGGCTTGGGTATGGACGGCGACCGCCGAAAGGTGCCGATTGTGTGTATTCTCCACGCCTGCTTTGGCGTCCTTATGCTGCTTTTCAGCCGCGCTGAGGCGGAGCGCCCATTGCTCGGAGGTTGCTCCGTCGCTTTGCTTGAGAGTTTCGTATACTGCGCGTGCCGATGTCGCCGATGTCGCGGCGGATTTGACGTCTTCCGCTGTGTTGTTATGGCGGCTACGGGCGGTTCCTGCACGTTCATTTGTGTCGTGAAGGGCCTTTGCGGCGCGGATGGAATTTGCGCAATGGTCGATGACGAGGAGATGGGCCTCGTTGAGGTTCTCACAGGCCACACGTGCTCGTTCGAGAGCTTGCTTGTCACATAGGAGATTGGTGTCAGTCGCCGCTTGTTCGGCGAACTCTCTGCACTCGTTTAATGCCTGCCGTGCGGTTTCGGTGGTTCTTGTTTTGACGCCGACATTTTCGGTCGCCCGGTGAAAATCGCTGGTTGCAGAACGCACGCCGTCGTGGGCCCGACGGAGGTTGGTGTCTGTCGGGCATGTGCTTTCGATTTGCTCGATGGCTTCGGTCGTGGCTTCATTGTTCCTTATCGCAGTTTCGAGATGATCGAGCCGCTCGCCGAGACGGGTGGATTCGGCTTCGAGCTCTTCGATCCTGCGCAGTCTGGCTTTCTCTCGAGCGGAATGACCGATATAGGCAGCGCGAGATTTTTGCCACGTGCCCGCGAGCGCACCGAGACGGAAGTGGCCCGCCGGCGAGACCCACATCTCGGCGCCGTCGTCGACGTCGGCGCAGGAGACCGCGCACAGAAAAGTCTCGATGGTATCTTGAACCGACGGATCGCCGCAGTGAACAAGCCAATTGGCGAGAGTCTTGCCGCTGCCCACGGGCCTGGAGACAAGCGAAGCGTCGTGCTCCGTCTCGCCGATGAACATCTTGCCGTCGGGCTGTATCCACGCATCGAGAAGTCTGGATGCCTCAAGAGCAGCTTCGAGACCCGCGCGAACGTTGTCGTTAGTATCCGGTGTGAAATCGACGGCTTGCCACAAGGCCTGGCCTTGGCGGCTGTCGCGGTCGGCTTTGCGTGTGTGTGGAACAGGCGGGCGCTCGAATGCACCGGTTCGCAGATCGGCGATTTGCTTTTCCACGGACTCGAGCGCGGCCCGTTCCGCAGCTTCCTGATGCTTCAACTCGGCCAGTGCTTCGGTCAGACTTTTGTATATAAGCCTGCACTTGGCGATAAGTTCGCGCGCGGCCGGATTTTCGCCCTCAGGGGAATGCGCCCATATGACAAGCGCCTCCATGACATCCTCGGTCGCGATAGTTATCAGATGTTCACAGCCGCCAAGGTGGCGACGCCACATGGCACCGAGAGTATCAATCCCGTCGTTCAGCGCATTATCGGCGTCCGCTAGGGCGTCGCTGGTCTGTTCCAGGAGTCCGCGAGCTGCATTCTCGTCGCGCTCCGCGTTCGCTACCGCTGAAATCTTGGTGTCGACGTCGCGGAGCAGATCGATGATTGTATCGATGCTGCGTCTGCGGTTTCGGATCGTGTCCAGCAGGTCGCTGCGCTGAGATTGCAGGGAGACTGGCCCATCATGCAGAAGCGCGTCGGGTGTCGCTGAATAGACCGGCGCATGCTCGAATTGAGCGATCACGCCAACGGATCCGGCAATATCGAGAGTCTTGCGTCGGTTGATGGCGAGCGATTCTATCGTGGCATCAAGTTCGGTTCTTGCCGTTTGCTGGCGGCTGGATTCGATATTCAAATCGTTTACCGCCTCTGCGGAAATGTTTTTCCGATGCGCCCAACCGCTCCTCTGCTTCTTCGGCCAAACGCTTTTTGGTCGTAAGATCGGCGGCTTTGATGCCGTCGGGATGCTGCAGGATGTTCGTATAGGCCGCTTCGGCCGCTTCGGCGGTGCGTTTCGCAGTAGTGTTGGCGGTTTCCGCCGCTTCCAACGCATCAAAAGCGGATGCCAACTCTGCTTTGGCTTTGTTGACGTCCGCGCTTGCGTCCTCGAATTTTGTTCTGGCGGCACTTACGTCTCGGGCGAACATTCGGGTTCGCGTGCCGGCATAGCGGCGGTAGGTTTGCTCGAATTTTTCGATGACGGTGTGGGCCAGCTCATAGGATCTGAGCTGGCTTCGGTCTTCTTCAAGGCGGCCCATGGCTTCGGCGATGGTATCGATCATGTCCGTTGCCACCGGAGGAAGAGCTGCGGTCAGCGCATTTGAAAGGCGCGCCTCATCCGGGGTTTTTGTAAGTTGCGGATGACGCAGTTGGATCAGGATGTCGACCAGGATGCGGTAGCGTTCTTCTCCGAGTTGAAACAGCCGCTGGTCGACGGCATGCCGGTAGTCATCGGCGCGATCAAAGAAGTGGCCACCTTTGTCTGAAAGTTCTTCTTTCAATTGCGTCCGGCGGAGCCCGGCTCTTTCAGGCGTGACGAACGAGCAATCCTGGCCGACGCGGCTTCCATCGATGATAAAGAACCAGCTTTCCACGTTGGCGCGATCTTCGACCGCTTCCAGTCCGCATGCGAGGGTGACGAACTGATGGTTTCCATCTTCGTCTATGCGGCCGAATTCGACCCAGACATATCCGACGCGGCGCTTGTGCGTCCCCATGAGGAGGTTCCACGCCATCTTCTTGGTTCGATCGCCATCCGGCTCGACACGGAACGGGCTGAGATTGGCGTCAAAGAGGAACGGCAAGGTGAGTGCCAGGAGCTTGGATTTGCCAGCGCCGTTATTGCCCCGATAGACGATGTGACCGTCGAGGAACCAGAATTCCTCGACGTCGTAGAAGAAGATTTCCACGACCCCAGTCCGCAATGGCTGCCATCGCTTTTTGCCGGGCAGGGGCAGGGCAGGACCGCTGCTTTGTGGATTGAATGGCAGAATGGAATTCATTCGCCAGGCTCCTCGGGATTGTCGTGGAGTAGATTCCCGAATCTATCCTCATCATGGCGATGCCGGATGTCCGGCTCGCCGAGTTTGTAACGGGCCAGCGCGGGTAGAATTGTGATGCGGCCGTCATCGACGGTGATGAGCTTGAGCTGACTGAGCCTGTGAATAGCGACGACCGCGAGATCGCGCGCACCGTTTTCACCCTGGGCGCTGCGCCGCCAATATTTACCGTATCGCTCGGCCGACTCCGCCACGAATTTCTCGATCATCGGGCGATCGGGGAGATCGTTACCGGCATGTGCGAGATAGTCGGCGACAAGGAGCGTGACGTGGGCATCGGTGCCATCTGCCGGCATCGCGACGTCGCTACAGTCGCCGTCGGGGTCACAGAGGGCGAGGCCTTCGGAGCGGAGTTCGACGACAAGACCAGTGCCGAGCGCGAGGCGGTTCGCCATCGCGCCACGCTGGTTTATAAAATACGGCATGTCGGCCTCGCCAACTGTATCGTGATACACGACGGGATCATCGAGCAGACGCCTTGCGATGCGGTGTCGGCTCACGTCGCGGCGGCCTTCATCGGTCTCCGGCTGGAATTCGGCGGTGATCGCGGATATCCGATCAGCTGTTGTTTTTGGCGCATCTTCCTCGGGCCACGTGGAAGGCCCACGCAAGCAAGCCATGAGGCTCGCAAGCGGTCCGCGATTGACATCGTAGAGCACATCGCGGGAGCGGTCTTCCGACTGTCCCGATTTGACGAACGACTCGGCGTCGCCGTCGATGGCGTCGAGGACGCCGAGTTCGCCAAGCTTTACGCAAGCGGAAGCGAGATTGCGCCGGTCATGGATATCCGCCATGTCGAGAATGAAGCTGCGGTGGAGAAGATTGGCGTCTTTTGCAAAGGAGAGGATGCGGTCGCCCAGGGCAGAAAGAGTGATTTGAGGGTCGCTCCGCGCGAGCACGGCACACGCCAGACAGAAGGTCGCATAGCGTCGGCGGTTGAAATTCTCCCACCCTCGTGTGGGGTCGCTCGTGTCACTGGGCCGTTTCCACAGTCTGGCGTAGTCACGCTCGACGCGGAGCGGCCATCCGGCCTCGCGTGCGAACCACTCTCTGAGATATACGGAATGGCGGCGCACAAGGCGGAGAAGTTCTCTGGATTCGGACGTTGTCGGTGTGAGCAAGGGACGCATCAGGAGCGCCCGAACGGAGTCCTTGCGCTCTGCATGTTCCTGCGTTTCCTGTTGCCGCAGGATTTCGCGCCCGCCGGGGCGATTTGTCTGGCCAACCACTTCCTTTTGCGTTGTCGCCGTCGTGCTCATGCGAAATCCGTCGGCGTGATGGTGATGCGGTGATCCCGGCCGCGAAACACGCCGTCTTCGGTGACGATCTCGGCTTCCGTGTCGGCATCGAGGGGTTCCAGACAGATGAGATAAAGGCCGTCGTTGGATTGGATCTCAGTGGCGCCGTCGGCACCGATGGCTTCGGTTGCAATGGCTTCGCCGAGGATGTCGAGGAAAAACCGGAACTCGTGCGAATTCAGACGCCAGAGCTCCGAAAGCAGAAGAGGGCATCCGGTTGCGAATTTCTGTCTCGCCGCTTCGATCTGCGCATGCTCTTCGCCGATCCGTGCTTCGAGTTTCTTGCGACCGGCGCTTCGGTCGTGGACCTGAGGAAGGCGCCCACGGGGCATGCTGTAACCAGTTTCGCGGAGCCGGAGAGGAACGACAATGGGCGGCGCTTTATTCCACGGTATGACGCCGGTGACATCGGTTGCGGCCGTATTTTCGGCATAATGGCGCGCCGGGTTGAGCGCGAAGGCAGCACGGGCAAGCCGATGGGCCTCTTCGTCACCCTCGCAATCGAGAAACCAATGAGCGAGGCTCCTGAAGTCGGTGGAATGATCGCTGCGGCCGCTTCGGCGTTCGTTGATGGCGATGATTGCGGTGAGCAGTTGTGGAATCGCGGCCCGTGCCCGGTGCCTGAGTTGTTCGCTCTGGGACCGCTCACCATTCGAGCCGCCGACGAACCACATGCGCAACCCATGCCATCGCTCATCCCACATTGCCAACTCCGTTTCGTAAGCGGCTTCTTCTTCGCTCGGCGGAGCGTTGCGCGCCCGGCGGCGGGCGACGGACTGAAGCAGCGCGTCGATACGCAACTGAATGGCGTTGATGTCTTCCGAAATCGCTCCGCTTTTGCTGACTAAATCGCCGACGAACTGTCGGATGTAGTCGATGAGCCGTTGCTTGTAGTTCAGAACGGCATCGACGTCGCCGTCCTGCAGGTCGACGCCGCGAAGAACGCCGGCCATGAAAGCGCGAGCGGTTTCGGCCATGTTGTTGAACACGGTCATGAGCCCGTTGAGGGTCTCGTATATTTTGGGGATGTCGGGGGCGTCGCTTCGGCCGAGTTGAATCAATGTGAGAAGGCTCTTGCCGATGTCTTCAAGCGCGACGGTCTGCAGTTCGCCGCGACGCTGCATCTCCTTGGCGAAGGCGTTGAGTGCTATCTCGACGGATACGCCGCCCTTCGACAGCCGGTAAAGCATGCGCCGGCGACGCCTAAGGAAGTGACGCGTGAGTTGTCGGCCTGGCGGTCGAGATTCCCCCACGCGGTCAGCTTGTCGAGGATAACGTCCAGTTCAGGAGCCGTCGGGGGAGGGCCCGGCCACTTTGCCTGCGCGAGAATTTCGGAAGGCCGGACGTAAAGCAGCAGCAGTTGACGTTCGGCTGCCGCGCACACATCCAGGACGCATCGGTACAGCGCCGCATTATCGGCGGTGACATGACGGAATAGATCCTGATGCGTGGCGATCTCGAAATGACCGCTCATGCATGCCCCAAAATCACGTGAATGCCTTGTTATGGTGCCTCGCGGATCGGCGCTCGTCAAAGTAAATCAAGTGCAGATAGCCAGCGGGGGCGGCTAAACGCCTCATTTGGCCGGCTGGGAGTGCTTAGGGGGCCATTATTGACGGATGACGTGGATGCATCCGTATTGATTGATCGTAGGCCTACGCAATGTTGTTTTTATGACAGTTGCGCTCAAGTTTGACGTGCTATTCTCGGACTCGGCATCTGCACGCTGATCAAAGGGGTTGCTGTTGGACCACGCTCTCTGAAGCGCTATCCTTCCAGCCATCGCGGCCCGCATTGAGCAGGGCGCGGGCGTCATGGAATTGCGGCAGGTAGCCGCCATCGATCTTGCCGATCGCGCCGCCGGCGGCGTTGAAGCGCTGGCGCAGGGCCTCGAACACGTCGGCCAGCGCATCCGCCATCGCCTTGGCCTCCGGTTTGCCGGAGGGCTGGCCCAGCATGTCGCGCACGACGTCGGCGAGCAACGGCCGGTTGAAGCGGCGGCCGGTCAGGTTCGACTTGCGGAACGCGGACAGGACGTCGGCAAGCTGGCCATGCGCGAGCGACACGATCGCCTTCTGGCGGCCGACCAGGGACGAGGTGCCGGCGAAACCGTAATTTTCGATCGTGTTCAGCACGGCGCCGAACACGTCCGGGCGGCCCTTGAGGTCGCGATAGCCCTGCAGGTATTCGGCGAGGCGATCCTGGGCGGCATCCTGCAGCAGCACGCGCCGCCGCTGCTCGATCGCCTCGGCGCGGAGATCCCTTTCCAGCTTGGCCTTGGCGGCGGCTGCGGCGGCGTCGTCGCCGAGCGACAGCTTGGCTTGCGCGAATTCGTCGTCGAACCGCGCCTGCAGGTCGGCCGCCTCCTCGCGGGTGAGGGCGCCCTGTTCGACGGCGGAGATCAGGCAATCGCGAAAGGCCATGGTCTAGCTCTTGCAGCTGGCGACCAGGTCGGCATGATCCTCGACGCGCGCGGCGTCGGCAAGGGCCTGGTCACGAGGGACAAAACGAACGTCGCGGCCGTCGTCGCGCGTGGCGACGGCGAGGTGATCGAACAGCGAAGGCTGGGCCTTGTCAGCCGCGGGCGAAGCGCCTACGCTATCCCCCATGGCACTCATATTTTGCAACTGGGACTGGCGGCCGGCGGTGCTGACGCCCGACCGCTCCGCTGCGTTCGCGGTGCTCAAGCCCGGTGCGCCCTGGGTCGCCGTCGACGAACTCGACGTCATGGAGACCGCCGGCGTGATGTCGGAAGACGCGTGGCGGCGAACGTTCGAGGGCAAATTCGGCCCGCTGGACGTGTCGAAGATCCCGGTCCACTCCGAACCGAACCGGGCCGTCGCCGCCGAATAAAGCTCACGCTGCTGGTCTTCAAGGACCGCACGCTCCGGCGACGCGGCCAGGGAGCGCGCCTGAGCGTAGAGTTTCTGGCCGCCGCCCTTCTTGGCCTCGTACATCGGCGACGGGATGATCTGGAATTCCCCGACCGTGCCGGCCGCGTCGCGCACCAGCACCTTGCGGTCGGCATAGCCGAGGTCGCTGACCTTCCAGCCTTCGTCGACCAGGTCGAATTTCGCCGCCAACGCGGCCACCGTGGCATCGGCCTGCGCCGGGGTGTCGACGATCATGCCGCCGCGCGCCGCGTCGGTGATCTGGCCGGCGTCCTCATACCCCTTGCGGGCGATCTTCTCGGTCAGCCGCTCCGGCCGCTTCGGGCCCGGATTGATGAACAGCGCACCGCTTTCCTCGGCCGCGGCCTTGCCGACCGAGGCAATCTCTGCCTGGAGCGCATGGGCGCGGACCTGAAGCTGCTCGACCGTAACGCCGGCCTGGCCGCGAATGAAATCGTCGACGGTGCCGGCAGCCTCTTCATGACTCAGGGCGCGCCGTGGAGAGGTGTTCCGGTTTTCCGGCAGGGGAGGTGCGGGCCCGCCGGAAATCGACTCCGCGGACTCCATTCTCGCGGCGTTGGCCGTTTCTGCGGCGGTCAAGGCTTCCTTGGTCGCCGGCTCCACCTTCAGGGCCGGCTTCAGCTCCGGCGGCGCCAGCAGGCCGACCAGGCCGTCGCGATCGAGCAGGGCGCGGACCTCGTCGATAAAGGCGTCGGCGGCCTTGGCCTTGGGCAGGGTGCCGTCGGCCATCTGGGCGGCCGCGCGGTTGAGCGCGTCGGACACCGGCCCGGACACGCGGGCGAGCTTCGCCAGCATTTCGCCGAGCTGGGCGGCGTCGCGGGCGCGGCGATCGTTGCCGGCCCGCACCAGCTGGTTGCCGACGGCCTCGATCGCGTCGGCCTTCTCCGCCAGGGTGCCGAACAGCTTCTTGTCGCGGGCGAGGCCGGCCATGGCGATGTCGAGGATCTTGACGCGCTCGCCCATCAGCGATCGCGTCGCATCAGTGGCGCCGAACAGGTTGATCTGCTGGGCGGCGCGGAAGCCCGCGGCCATCACTTCACCGATCAGCACCCGCGCTTCGCGTTCGGTCTCGTTGCTGTTGGACCACGATCTCTGAAGCGCTATTCTTGGCCGGCCGGGACAATATGAGTGGCACAGGTTGCTGTTGGACCACGATCTCTGAAGCGCTATTCTTGTCGTTCTGGCCGCCCCACACCTCGATCGGTTGCTGTTGGACCACGATCTCTGAAGCGCTATTCTCGGAGCTACGAGCCATACCTGTTTCTACAAGTTGCTGTTGGACCACGATCTCTGAAGCGCTATTCTTATCGCGTCCCGCTGTGCCGTGGCGGCTGGGTTGCTGTTGGACCACGATCTCTGAAGCGCTATTCTCCGCCCTCCAGCAGCCCGAAGCGGGACCGGGTTGCTGTTGGACCACGATCTCTGAAGCGCTATTCTGTGGTCAACGTGCTGAACTTGCCGGCGCGGTTGCTGTTGGACCACGATCTCTGAAGCGCTATTCTGCGCGCGCGCTTGTCTTCGAGGGCCGGGAAGTTGCTGTTGGACCACGATCTCTGAAGCGCTATTCTAACCTCAGCCTGAAGGCGCTCGCGCGGCGCGTTGCTGTTGGACCACGATCTCTGAAGCGCTATTCTCTTGTGTCCTGCCGGGACCACAACCCCCGTGTTGCTGTTGGACCACGATCTCTGAAGCGCTATTCTGTCTCCTTGTAATGGGCCTGCGAGCCCGGTGTTGCTGTTGGACCACGATCTCTGAAGCGCTATTCTACCACCCCACCCGCATTAGCGGATATGCGCGGTTGCTGTTGGACCACGATCTCTGAAGCGCTATTCTCTTGAATAGTTTCGACCAATTCGGCTCTGGGTTGCTGTTGGACCACGATCTCTGAAGCGCTATTCTGCCGCCTACCTGGATATCGGCTATCAGCGAGTTGCTGTTGGACCACGATCTCTGAAGCGCTATTCTCGAGCTCGGCCAGGACCGCCTTGCGGGTGAGTTGCTGTTGGACCACGATCTCTGAAGCGCTATTCTTCCAGATGCCGCTGTCCGGCGGCGACCGGAGTTGCTGTTGGACCACGATCTCTGAAGCGCTATTCTAGCGCGCCATGACGATCTCGCGGCCGCCGGGTTGCTGTTGGACCACGATCTCTGAAGCGCTATTCTACATCGCCGCCGCGCGCAGGCGCTTGCGCAGTTGCTGTTGGACCACGATCTCTGAAGCGCTATTCTATTTCGCGAGCACATGAGCGCCGCGTCGTTGTTGCTGTTGGACCACGATCTCTGAAGCGCTATTCTGCATAGAGACGCGGGAGCAGGCCGAGCGTAGTTGCTGTTGGACCACGATCTCTGAAGCGCTATTCTTTCGCGACCGACGTGCTGGAGAGCGAAAAGGTTGCTGTTGGACCACGATCTCTGAAGCGCTATTCTGCACCAGCTTTCAGTTGCGCGCCTCGTCGAGTTGCTGTTGGACCACGATCTCTGAAGCGCTATTCTATTTTTCCACGATCGCCAGGGCGTCGGTTGGTTGCTGTTGGACCACGATCTCTGAAGCGCTATTCTAGATCGGTCGCCGACACCGCGGGCGTATTGTTGCTGTTGGACCACGATCTCTGAAGCGCTATTCTCTCGAAGTGGTCGATCGCAAATACCTCGCGGTTGCTGTTGGACCACGATCTCTGAAGCGCTATTCTCCTCGTCGGTCTTGGTCCAGACGAACGCAGGTTGCTGTTGGACCACGATCTCTGAAGCGCTATTCTACTTCGAGAACCGGAGGCCCAGCTCCGCGCGTTGCTGTTGGACCACGATCTCTGAAGCGCTATTCTAAGGGGCAAGGGTTGTCGATGGCCGTCGTGGTTGCTGTTGGACCACGATCTCTGAAGCGCTATTCTTTCCAGATGATCGCCGCGCGCGAGCGCGCTGTTGCTGTTGGACCACGATCTCTGAAGCGCTATTCTGTTGGCGCGGGTCATGCGAACTGCCTCGCCGTTGCTGTTGGACCACGATCTCTGAAGCGCTATTCTATCCGGACACGCCGCGCGCTTCCATCGTCGGTTGCTGTTGGACCACGATCTCTGAAGCGCTATTCTCCCACATTTTCTGGAACGCCGTCACCTGCTGTTGCTGTTGGACCACGATCTCTGAAGCGCTATTCTGCCGGCGGCGTCGCGCCGTGGTTCGGACTTGTTGCTGTTGGACCACGATCTCTGAAGCGCTATTCTTCACACGCTCAACCCGCAGAAGGAGGATTGGTTGCTGTTGGACCACGATCTCTGAAGCGCTATTCTCAACGCATGGATCGAGACGATCCGGCGGCTGTTGCTGTTGGACCACGATCTCTGAAGCGCTATTCTGCAGGTGGCGAAAGCCATGAAAGCGGACCAGTTGCTGTTGGACCACGATCTCTGAAGCGCTATTCTGAAGGCGATCTACATGAACGGCGCCGCGCTGTTGCTGTTGGACCACGATCTCTGAAGCGCTATTCTGAACACGCGGAAGCGGACGCGCGGCGGCACGTTGCTGTTGGACCACGATCTCTGAAGCGCTATTCTCCGGTCGCTGCGCGCGATCGCCAGCGACTGGTTGCTGTTGGACCACGATCTCTGAAGCGCTATTCTTTCATATCCGGGAATATCCAGTCGATAAAGTTGCTGTTGGACCACGATCTCTGAAGCGCTATTCTTACCGTCCCATATGCAACATCGTTGGGCAAGTTGCTGTTGGACCACGATCTCTGAAGCGCTATTCTGTCCCACAACTGCGGTAGCGTTCCGCGACGGTTGCTGTTGGACCACGATCTCTGAAGCGCTATTCTGTCCGCCAGTGAAGCGCGGATCATGCGGCGGTTGCTGTTGGACCACGATCTCTGAAGCGCTATTCTGCACGTTGCGAACGAAACTCACGACGAAAAGTTGCTGTTGGACCACGATCTCTGAAGCGCTATTCTTAACGAAGCTCCTTACTCGCTCGTCCTCGAGTTGCTGTTGGACCACGATCTCTGAAGCGCTATTCTAACCGATAGGAGCGCGCCATAAGAGCGCGCGTTGCTGTTGGACCACGATCTCTGAAGCGCTATTCTTCCGGCGAATCGGCAGCAGTTGCGCGATTGGTTGCTGTTGGACCACGATCTCTGAAGCGCTATTCTACGCGCAGCATCCTCGCCTATACGCCAACCGTTGCTGTTGGACCACGATCTCTGAAGCGCTATTCTAGCCGATGTTTGAGACAAAGTGTCCCCACGGTTGCTGTTGGACCACGATCTCTGAAGCGCTATTCTCTGGTCGACGACACGCCAGGCGCGCTCTTGTTGCTGTTGGACCACGATCTCTGAAGCGCTATTCTCGCGCGACATGGCGATCCGGCTGGTCGAGCGTTGCTGTTGGACCACGATCTCTGAAGCGCTATTCTGCGGCTGACCGAGAACGTGTCAGCGATCGAGTTGCTGTTGGACCACGATCTCTGAAGCGCTATTCTGCGGGGTCAGCAACATATTCGCACTCAAAAGTTGCTGTTGGACCACGATCTCTGAAGCGCTATTCTAAATGGTGCCAATCATGGTGCGTTACCTCAGTTGCTGTTGGACCACGATCTCTGAAGCGCTATTCTGCAAGGCGGTTCGCGGATCGCGCCGCGCACGGTTGCTGTTGGACCACGATCTCTGAAGCGCTATTCTCATGTCAGAGATCACCCAGATGCCGCGCGGGTTGCTGTTGGACCACGATCTCTGAAGCGCTATTCTCGATCCGCGCCGCTCGCGCTATCATGGGGAGTTGCTGTTGGACCACGATCTCTGAAGCGCTATTCTATGCCGATCCATCCCGCTCTCGCGCGACCAGTTGCTGTTGGACCACGATCTCTGAAGCGCTATTCTCGTTCGAATGCTGCTCTTTCTTTGGATACTGTTGCTGTTGGACCACGATCTCTGAAGCGCTATTCTGTAGACGCCTTTCCCAGTTGGACCCTGCCCGTTGCTGTTGGACCACGATCTCTGAAGCGCTATTCTTGCGCTCACGATTTCGCCGGCGGCGAACGGGTTGCTGTTGGACCACGATCTCTGAAGCGCTATTCTGTTAGAACGCATAGGACCAGTAACAACCGAGTTGCTGTTGGACCACGATCTCTGAAGCGCTATTCTTGCGCTCACGATTTCGCCAGCCGCGAATGGGTTGCTGTTGGACCACGATCTCTGAAGCGCTATTCTCCAGGGCCCGAGAAGCGGGACGTTTTTTGCGTTGCTGTTGGACCACGATCTCTGAAGCGCTATTCTGAGGTCGCGCGTGTGCTCGGCATTTCCGAGTTGCTGTTGGACCACGATCTCTGAAGCGCTATTCTGCATGAAGGTCTCGACCCGAGGGCGCAACCGTTGCTGTTGGACCACGATCTCTGAAGCGCTATTCTGAGGTCGGCGCGCACGACATCCGCGATGGCGTTGCTGTTGGACCACGATCTCTGAAGCGCTATTCTTATGGCTTGGCTATCGTCATCTCCCCGCGGTTGCTGTTGGACCACGATCTCTGAAGCGCTATTCTCCGATGCCAACGCTGCTGGTACCCTGACCAGTTGCTGTTGGACCACGATCTCTGAAGCGCTATTCTCAACCGCCATAAGGACCGGTTGCTCACGCAGTTGCTGTTGGACCACGATCTCTGAAGCGCTATTCTCCGCGCAGGATCATCCCGGCCATGCTCTTGGTTGCTGTTGGACCACGATCTCTGAAGCGCTATTCTGATTTTCAAAGAAGGCCGCGATGTCCGGCGGTTGCTGTTGGACCACGATCTCTGAAGCGCTATTCTGAGAAACCGTACTGGTGGCCCGACGCGCAGTTGCTGTTGGACCACGATCTCTGAAGCGCTATTCTTATCAGCGCCGGTGATCAGCATGCCGGCCGGTTGCTGTTGGACCACGATCTCTGAAGCGCTATTCTGCCTGACCGCCGCGGGCTGGGACCGCCTCGGTTGCTGTTGGACCACGATCTCTGAAGCGCTATTCTGAAATATCGGTAAACCTACCGGTAGCGTCAGTTGCTGTTGGACCACGATCTCTGAAGCGCTATTCTTCCTGACGCGCGACGAACCAGCCGCGCGCGGTTGCTGTTGGACCACGATCTCTGAAGCGCTATTCTTGCCCCGGCCCTCGCCGTTGCGCACGCCGGGTTGCTGTTGGACCACGATCTCTGAAGCGCTATTCTCTTCGTCGACCGACAGCACGCGACCTTCCGGTTGCTGTTGGACCACGATCTCTGAAGCGCTATTCTCATCGGCATAGCCGCGCGCGGCCTTCCGCAGTTGCTGTTGGACCACGATCTCTGAAGCGCTATTCTCGGCCGGTTGTCTTGACGGACGCCCGGCATGTTGCTGTTGGACCACGATCTCTGAAGCGCTATTCTCAGCACGCGCGCTTTTGCTGTCGGAGGTGTGTTGCTGTTGGACCACGATCTCTGAAGCGCTATTCTCTTGGCGCAGTTTCTTGAGATCCTTTTTCAGTTGCTGTTGGACCACGATCTCTGAAGCGCTATTCTGTTCGCACAGATCGAGCGGCTATCCGAAGAGTTGCTGTTGGACCACGATCTCTGAAGCGCTATTCTTCGAAAAAGGGACTGTTCAGGTCGGGCGCAGTTGCTGTTGGACCACGATCTCTGAAGCGCTATTCTGGCGGCGACCTTGTCCCAATTCATCCGCGAGTTGCTGTTGGACCACGATCTCTGAAGCGCTATTCTGGCGGAGTCCACGATCGGAAGGTCCGTCAGTTGCTGTTGGACCACGATCTCTGAAGCGCTATTCTCGGGATGACGATGGTCTTGAGTTGAACTTGGTTGCTGTTGGACCACGATCTCTGAAGCGCTATTCTTTATGTCAATCAGGTGGAGGATATCTGGAGTTGCTGTTGGACCACGATCTCTGAAGCGCTATTCTCGGCGCGACGACATCGTTGGCGGCCGGCTTGTTGCTGTTGGACCACGATCTCTGAAGCGCTATTCTATATCCGCACGAACAAGACGTTCGAGGTGGGTTGCTGTTGGACCACGATCTCTGAAGCGCTATTCTTTCCCGGATCTGCGCGACACCGCGGTGACGGTTGCTGTTGGACCACGATCTCTGAAGCGCTATTCTTCAAGGCGCATGAAACGCGTCGGTTCGATGGTTGCTGTTGGACCACGATCTCTGAAGCGCTATTCTCCCGATGGTTTCGATTGTGGAGGATTTAACGTTGCTGTTGGACCACGATCTCTGAAGCGCTATTCTGAACTGATTTTCTCATCAGGCTGCGCTTTCGTTGCTGTTGGACCACGATCTCTGAAGCGCTATTCTTGGAGCGACTTCAGGAGGCGGACCGGAAAGTTGCTGTTGGACCACGATCTCTGAAGCGCTATTCTTGGAGCGACTTCAGGAGGCGGACCGGAAAGTTGCTGTTGGACCACGATCTCTGAAGCGCTATTCTCGATGGGCTGTCCAAGAACACTTTGATCCAGTTGCTGTTGGACCACGATCTCTGAAGCGCTATTCTCGTCAACACCGATATCTCACCGTTCAGTCTGTTGCTGTTGGACCACGATCTCTGAAGCGCTATTCTATGCATCAGCGCCTCCAGATGTGCAGATAGTTGCTGTTGGACCACGATCTCTGAAGCGCTATTCTCAGCAGCGCCATGTCGCAGTAGGCCTCAGCGTTGCTGTTGGACCACGATCTCTGAAGCGCTATTCTAGGAGGAGTGAGGCATGGCGCGTATCTATGGTTGCTGTTGGACCACGATCTCTGAAGCGCTATTCTAGCGGTCCCTCCTAGCCTTTGCCCTTCTAGTTGCTGTTGGACCACGATCTCTGAAGCGCTATTCTCTTGACGCAACTGATTAATAGTAGCCGCAGGTTGCTGTTGGACCACGATCTCTGAAGCGCTATTCTGGCCGAGATCGGCCTCGCGCTGATCGCGGCGTTGCTGTTGGACCACGATCTCTGAAGCGCTATTCTAAAATCGTTCATAAGCTGGTATCCCGGTTGGTTGCTGTTGGACCACGATCTCTGAAGCGCTATTCTTGATCGATGATTAGCCCATAAATCTTCCCGGTTGCTGTTGGACCACGATCTCTGAAGCGCTATTCTATGATGATGTTTTTGGTTATCAGGAGGCTTGTTGCTGTTGGACCACGATCTCTGAAGCGCTATTCTGCGTGGGGGAATTCCAGCGTCGTGGCGTGGGTTGCTGTTGGACCACGATCTCTGAAGCGCTATTCTAGCCGTGGGCGTCGAGTTGCCAGCGGCCGCGTTGCTGTTGGACCACGATCTCTGAAGCGCTATTCTTCAGGGCGAGCTCTGGTACGACACCACGCAGTTGCTGTTGGACCACGATCTCTGAAGCGCTATTCTGCCGGTCGAAAACCTCAAGCGAACGTCGAAGTTGCTGTTGGACCACGATCTCTGAAGCGCTATTCTGGGCTTTGCCATCGGCCACCAGCCGATTGAGTTGCTGTTGGACCACGATCTCTGAAGCGCTATTCTCCAGTTGCATATCATCCGCCTCCGGAGGAAGTTGCTGTTGGACCACGATCTCTGAAGCGCTATTCTGATGGCACGAATTGCCGGTGGCGACGCGCAGTTGCTGTTGGACCACGATCTCTGAAGCGCTATTCTGTCGTCAGTGTGGCCGAAATCGTTGAAGCTGTTGCTGTTGGACCACGATCTCTGAAGCGCTATTCTTCGTGCCGGAAGGATATCTCGACCTCCTGAGTTGCTGTTGGACCACGATCTCTGAAGCGCTATTCTGAATTCGAACAAGATCACGACGTCCGGCGCGTTGCTGTTGGACCACGATCTCTGAAGCGCTATTCTTTGCTGAACGCTGACGAACGCAGCCTTGAAGTTGCTGTTGGACCACGATCTCTGAAGCGCTATTCTGCGGGTGAAGGAGCAGCAGCGCTTGAACGAGTTGCTGTTGGACCACGATCTCTGAAGCGCTATTCTATTTATTTTGACAACTGCGCGAGACCGAGAGTTGCTGTTGGACCACGATCTCTGAAGCGCTATTCTCACCGTGCCGGACCAGCGGCAGGTCTACTAGTTGCTGTTGGACCACGATCTCTGAAGCGCTATTCTCCAGCCGATCCGTGATCGCGTCGCCGGAATGTTGCTGTTGGACCACGATCTCTGAAGCGCTATTCTATCGACAAGGGTGTGCTGGCAATCTGGCCTGTTGCTGTTGGACCACGATCTCTGAAGCGCTATTCTTCGCCGCTTCGCTCATGGGGGCGTCTGCCTGTTGTTGTTGGACCACGATCTCTGAAGCGCTATTCTTTGCCACCCGTGTGATAAGATCGTTGCCGAGTTGCTGTTGGACCACGATCTCTGAAGCGCTATTCTCTTCGCTGTTCTCGACGAAGTCTGTTCGGAGTTGCTGTTGGACCACGATCTCTGAAGCGCTATTCTGTTCATCCGGGCGGTATGGTTATCAGCGCGGTTGCTGTTGGACCACGATCTCTGAAGCGCTATTCTGTTCCTCGTCATTTTGCGCAACCACATGAAGTTGCTGTTGGACCACGATCTCTGAAGCGCTATTCTATTGCTGTTGCGCTGCTGATCCCGATTCTAGTTGCTGTTGGACCACGATCTCTGAAGCGCTATTCTGACATGCTCGAGCGATACGGACAACCAGAGGTTGCTGTTGGACCACGATCTCTGAAGCGCTATTCTCGCCTCACTGGACGAGGCTGCCTGCCTTCGGTTGCTGTTGGACCACGATCTCTGAAGCGCTATTCTCAAACAAAGAGCGCGTCGGCACGAGCTGTGGTTGCTGTTGGACCACGATCTCTGAAGCGCTATTCTAATCCGGCGAAGCAGGGGAAGCGCCAGGTGGTTGCTGTTGGACCACGATCTCTGAAGCGCTATTCTCCAGCCGATCCGTGATCGCGTCGCCGGAATGTTGCTGTTGGACCACGATCTCTGAAGCGCTATTCTATTAACCGCTGGAGTGACAACGTCACTCGCGTTGCTGTTGGACCACGATCTCTGAAGCGCTATTCTCGGTCGACTGCTGGCGAAGTGACCAATCTCGTTGCTGTTGGACCACGATCTCTGAAGCGCTATTCTCACTTTCAACAGCGATAATTCGATCAACCGGTTGCTGTTGGACCACGATCTCTGAAGCGCTATTCTCGGGAAAGTGAAATCAGCGAGGCTCTTGCAGTTGCTGTTGGACCACGATCTCTGAAGCGCTATTCTCGTCGGGCAGGAGGATCGTTCGACTGCGGGGTTGCTGTTGGACCACGATCTCTGAAGCGCTATTCTGCATCACCCGCATCATCGAAGCAGCGTTCTGTTGCTGTTGGACCACGATCTCTGAAGCGCTATTCTACTGCTGACGACGTCGCCGATCGCAGCGCGGTTGCTGTTGGACCACGATCTCTGAAGCGCTATTCTTCAGGGCACGCGCTAATTCTCCCCGTAGAGGTTGCTGTTGGACCACGATCTCTGAAGCGCTATTCTCACCTATTCGGTGCTGAGCGGCCGCGCCAAGTTGCTGTTGGACCACGATCTCTGAAGCGCTATTCTGCAGAGACACGGCCCGTGCTCAAGCACCGCGTTGCTGTTGGACCACGATCTCTGAAGCGCTATTCTCTCGAGGCCGAGCTCGGCATCAGCCCGCGGGTTGCTGTTGGACCACGATCTCTGAAGCGCTATTCTGGACGCCACAACGCGGCGCGCGTTGTCGTCGTTGCTGTTGGACCACGATCTCTGAAGCGCTATTCTGCGAGGCGTCATGAGGTAGACGCGCTTCAAGTTGCTGTTGGACCACGATCTCTGAAGCGCTATTCTAGCGATGCCCAGTAAAAGCAGTCCAACAGGGTTGCTGTTGGACCACGATCTCTGAAGCGCTATTCTATCTCTCTCCATCGGTCCCGGCCGGGGTGGGTTGCTGTTGGACCACGATCTCTGAAGCGCTATTCTCTAGACACCGATTAAGAAGCCACCGTTTCAGTTGCTGTTGGACCACGATCTCTGAAGCGCTATTCTCTGAAGCTGCGGTGGCACCACGAGCATGCGGTTGCTGTTGGACCACGATCTCTGAAGCGCTATTCTGCCGACATTCTTCGCAATCAGGTTCTCTCTGTTGCTGTTGGACCACGATCTCTGAAGCGCTATTCTGTGGCTCTGGCGTTGTGATCCTGTCCTACAGTTGCTGTTGGACCACGATCTCTGAAGCGCTATTCTTCAGTTCGCACGCGGCGAGATTGGTGATCAGTTGCTGTTGGACCACGATCTCTGAAGCGCTATTCTGTCTGGAATTACCTGACCTCGCCGTTCGCAGTTGCTGTTGGACCACGATCTCTGAAGCGCTATTCTATGCATCAGCGCCTCCAGATGTGCAGATATGTTGCTGTTGGACCACGATCTCTGAAGCGCTATTCTCGCTCGTCCTATGCCTGTGTACTCAGTTCCGTTGCTGTTGGACCACGATCTCTGAAGCGCTATTCTTCCGTCGAATCGGCAGCAGCTGCGTGATTGGTTGCTGTTGGACCACGATCTCTGAAGCGCTATTCTTTTCCATATCGCTCATACCACGCTGATAAGGTTGCTGTTGGACCACGATCTCTGAAGCGCTATTCTCATGGGCCGCGTGATCGAATGTCTGGATTGTTGCTGTTGGACCACGATCTCTGAAGCGCTATTCTCAGCAAGCGACCCGCCATCATCCTGCCGGAGTTGCTGTTGGACCACGATCTCTGAAGCGCTATTCTCCACAGATCGGCCGGGATGTCGGGCGACGGGTTGCTGTTGGACCACGATCTCTGAAGCGCTATTCTGTTAGAACGCATAGGACCGGTCACAAGCGAGTTGCTGTTGGACCACGATCTCTGAAGCGCTATTCTGCCCATGAACGGCGACAGAGCCACGTCGCCGTTGCTGTTGGACCACGATCTCTGAAGCGCTATTCTGATTGCTCCGTACGCTGTTGTGCGTCGGGCGTTGCTGTTGGACCACGATCTCTGAAGCGCTATTCTCGAATTGAACCGTGACCCAATCGCCGTCCGGTTGCTGTTGGACCACGATCTCTGAAGCGCTATTCTTGACTGCGCGGTTGCGAATGACGCTCGCAAGTTGCTGTTGGACCACGATCTCTGAAGCGCTATTCTAGATGAGCAGGTATCCCGTTGAAAATAAACGGGATACCTGTCTTTTCGCGGCGTGGAAAAACGCCCCGAGCATCAAAACAGGGCAAGCTGATCGGGATTTTTCTTTTGCTTGCTGCGCCGCTGACCTGAGAATCGAACGATATTTTCATATTGCTTGTCCGTGAAGGTCAGGATGTGAACATCGCCTCGATCGGGCAAGTGGCTTTCGACTCGCCGCAAATAGGTCTCGAATTGCTCCTTGCCGTTACAGAAGCGAGCGTAGACCGAAAACTGGCTTTTCTCAAAACCTTCATCCAGCAGGAATTCGCGGAATTTGGTTGCGGCCTTGTTTTGGGCCTTTGTGGTGACAGGCAAATCGAACATCACAAAAATCCACATGAGGCGATAACCAATAAGCTGCGTCACGGTCACGGCAGGATCGCTTCCAGGAGTGTTGCCAAGCCAGCCAGTTCGATGGGAGGGGGAGGGCGTGGGAGCGACAGATCGGATGCTTTCCCGTTTTCAAAACACTGAGCGAGCGATTGGGCTAGCCGTCCGGCGGCGCCGGAGACGGTCGTCATGCCGTTGTCTCCGGGAAGGTCCACCGTGATCAGTCCGGCGAATGCGCGTTTGGCGTCAGGTGTTACGTCCACGCATCCGTGCATGACAAGCTGCACGGCCATGGCGTCGACGAGCGGCCTGAATGGCTCGATCAGATCGTCGGCCAGAGCGAAGGCGTTGCCGCGATTGGCGTGATGGATTCCGATCGAGGGATGAAGTCCTGCCGCGACGACGGACCTGGCGAGCAGCGATCGCAACACCGTATAACCGTAATTGAGCAATCCATTGACGCCGCCCGCCGCGCGGTCGCGGCGAAAGGTCTCGCCCATCAACAAAGGCCAATAGCGGCGCGCGGCTTGTGCTTCCACGTTATCGGGATCCCCGGAGCGAACCCGGCGCGCCAGCAAATCGAAGGCGTCGGCGGAAATTCCTCGCGATTCCAGCACAGCCGCCTGCCAGCGGATCTTGGCGATCACAACCTCGCGCCAGAGTTGCTTGGCTAGCGGTTTGCCAGCGTCCCATTGCGCGCGCATGCGTGCATTTTGTCCGTGATGCCCGTCCAGGGGCGTGCACACCGCAACAGGCGCATGGTTGGGGCCACACAATACCATCAATGCGCCGCGCTCGGCGAGCGCGACCACGAGATTGGCGCTCCACGTCACGCCGTGGGCGTGGACGATGACGGAAGCGATATCGTCGAGAGGAACGCGGCCGAGTTCTTCCTTGTCTTTGCTGACGATAAGAAAGCCGCGATAGGCTGAAAGATGCTGACCGTCGGTTGCGATATCGACGATCCGCTCCATCACGGCGCCGCCGCGGCGGCTTGATCGCGGGGGCCCGGATCGAGCACGCGCCCCAGTTCGTCAATCCTGACCTGCCGCGCTCTCACACGTTTCAACCCGCCAGATGTAGGCGCGAAATACTTGAACGGATCGATGTCGTTCGACGCAGCATCTCTTCGCTTGAGGTCGCCCGCCTCATGCGGTTCAGCCAAGGTGATCTGACCGTTCTGGCCAAACTTGACCACGCGCATGAGTTTTCGGTCCTGCCCATCCTGTTCGATTGCCAGGA
>Ga0153956_1001373_pt1 | contig 21624 bp, 21 predicted proteins | sample TSFL040MetaG_FD_104704 | JGI IMG/M metagenome (GOLD analysis project Ga0153956, IMG submission 104704) | Attine ant fungus gardens microbial communities from Florida, USA - TSFL040 MetaG | ecosystem: Host-associated > Fungi > Mycelium > Unclassified | place: USA: Florida, Wekiwa Springs... | reverse complement strand
GAACGTCGCGGTGGCGCGCCGTCAGGCGTTGCGCGGACCCGGTTGAGCTGGCGATCCAGCGAAGACCGACCGCGACAGAAACCACCCCCCGCGCCTTTCGGCGCGCCGCCTCCCCTCATGTCTCGAGGGGAGAACTGCTCATCCCTCGGACGCGAAAGCGCCGCGAGAAGGCGAACGTGTGTTTCAAGACGACGTGGCTGTTTGACAGGTTGAATCCGACACCACGCTCCCGTAGCCCGCACGAGCGAAGCGACTGCGGGGCCGGCGTTTCAACACATCCGACAGCCCCGCAATCGCTCCGCTCATGCGGGCTACGCAGGACGTGACACGCAAACGCCAACCCCAACCATTCATGATTCGAGACACGCGCCTTCGGCGCGCTCCTCACCATGAGGGCGGAGTGCAATCCGGGATTCAGCGCCGCCGCATATCCGCCGGCCCCGGATTGCGCTGCGCTCCATCCGGGCTACGGTCATGCACTTTCCTCCGTCATGCGGATGTCCCACAATCCCTCGGCGCTCAGATGCGCTATTTCTTCCTTGATCAACCCGGAGATCGCCGCCGTGGCGATGGAGGACGGACGGTCGGCGGGCGCGGCGAGAATGAGTTCGCGCGTCAAACCGGGCTTGGCGATCGCGGCGATTTCCAACCGCCCGGCCGCAGCATCGGCCTGCACCGACGAATGCGGCAGCAGCGTAAACCCCAGCCCGTCCTCGACGAAACTCGTCAGCACCCGGAACGAGTCGGCCTCGATCAGCACCTTGACCGGAAAATTCTTCCGCGACAGCGCCTTCTCGATCAGGTTGCGCAAGCCGTGCGAATGGCTGGGCAGCACCAGCGTCTGCTCGGAAATCCATTCCAGCGAGACGTCCTTGCGCTCCGACAGCCCGCTGCCGCGCGGCCCGACCGCCACGATGGTATCGCGGCCGAGCGTCTCCACCGACAGATGCAGATCGACGGACGGCCCGTAGATCAGTGCCATATCCATCTCGCCGCGATGCAGCCATTCCACCAGATGGCCGCCATAGCTCTCGACGATGCAGAGCTTGACCTGCGGCAGGCGCTCGATCACACGCCGGGCAAAACGCGCCGACAGCACGCAACTCACCGTCGGCACCAGGCCGAGCACCACGCGGCCCGACGGCGCACCGACCACGGACTGGATGTCGTCGCGCACCTGTTCGATCTGGCGCACGAGGCCGGCGGTGCGATCCAGCAGCAACTGGCCGGCAGGCGTCAGCACCATGCCGCGGCCGTTGCGGGTAAACAGCTCGATCCGCAATTCGTGTTCGAGCAGCTTGATATGCCGGCTGAGCGCAGGCTGCGCGACGCGCAGCCGGTCCGATGCCTTGCTCAGACTGCCGAGCTCGGCGACGGACTTGAAAGTTCGGAGTTGGCGCAGATCCACCGCGTGCCTTGCATTTTTTATAATTCCTGCCGCAGTGATATACCGATCTCCTATCTCCGCAAGACAAGAACCGGTGTGAGCGTGGCACACCCTGATTTTCGACCGTCATTGCGAGCCCTGACGACGGAAGGACCGGTTTATTTCGAAAGATCGCATTCCGCTTCCGCAACACCGCTTACCGCAGCGCACACAAACCGAAGCGAGGCATACCAGCTATCGCCAGATTGTCATTGCACCGCAGCCCGCAGACTTTCTGATGACGCAGGCAAGGTCGTTTGTCCGACGCAACGGCCGGCCGGATCGATCGAACGAAACTGGCCGCAAAAAAAGTGGAGAGAAACGCATGGAACAGGTTGGGTTCATCGGGTTGGGGCGCATGGGACGGCCGATGGCCTCCAATCTCTGCCGCAAGGGCTTCCGGCTGACCGTCAACGACATCAATCCCGAGGCGGTCAAAGAACTCGAACTGCTGCAAGCCGGCAGCGCACCGACAGTGGCGGAAGTCACCCGAAAATCCGACATCATCGTCACGATGCTTCCGAATTCGGCGGTGGTCGATCAGGTGGTGTCGCAGGCCGACGGCATCATCGCCAATGCCAAGCCGGGGTCGCTGATCCTGGACATGAGCACCATCGATCCCGATACCACCGACCGGCTTGCCAAACAGGCCGCCGCGAAAGGCATCGCCTTCGTTGACGCACCCGTCGGGCGCCTCGCCAGCCACGCCGATCGCGGCGAGTCGCTGTTCATGGTGGGCGGTACGGTGAAGGATTTCGAGCGCGTGAAGCCGTTGCTCGAAGCCATGGGCACCACGATCTATCATTGCGGCGAGGTCGGCAGCGGTACCCGGACGAAACTGGTCAACAATTTCCTCGCCGTCTCGTCCTGTCAGATGAATGCCGAAGCACTGGCGCTGTCGCAGCGGTTCGGCCTCGATCTGGAACGCACCCTGGACGTCCTCTACGGAACCACCGCGTTCAACGGGCAGCTCAAGATCGCATGGCCGACCAAGGTATTGGTGGACGATATCGAACCCGGCTTCACCATCGACCTCGCCCATAAAGACCTGACGCTGGTGATCGATTCCGCCAACGCGGCGAAGGTGCCGATGCCGATGGCGGCGGCCGCGCGCGAAGCGTTCAACACCGCACGCGCCCGTGGCTTCGGCGGCAAGGATTTTTCCGCCATGGTCGACGCGCTGTGCGATCTCGCCGCGATCAAGAAGCCGCGGCTGCCGTCGAAATAGCGCAAATTCGGTTTGGCGGAATCGTGTCCCGGACGCGATGCGGCATTTTTCATGCCGCTTCGCAGAGCCGGGACCGTTCCAGACGCCGGCGCTCGGTACGATCCCGGTTCTGCGCAGCAGCGTTTCACGCTGCAGCGCGCCCGGGATACGTTTCCGTCAAATGCCAAGCCATCGTCGCCGCCGCATTGCACCTTCGCAGCAGGCGATAGCAGATATCACTGCTTGGCATTTTGCGATCCCCGACCCCCGGTGAAACAAATCGTGCAAGGGCCGCTGTAACGGCCCGGCAAGACGATCGGGGGAAACACCAATGACGGACCTTACGCGCCGCACGCTCATGCTCGGCTCGGCGGCACTTGCCGCCGGCAGCCTGTCGCACCCGGCCTTCGCGCAGACACCGACCATCAAGATCGGCATCCTCGCCGATTTTTCCGGGCTGTATAACGACCTGCTCGGCCTGCCCGGCGTCGAATGCGCAAAGCAGGCAGCCGAGGAATTCAGCGCAAAGCACAAGAGCTTCAATATCGAGATCGTCTACGCCGATCACCAGAACAAGGCCGACCTCGCTGCCGCCATCGTGCGCCGGTGGTGCGACACCGAGGGCGTCGACATGGTCATCACCGGACCGAACTCCTCAGTCGGCCTTGCCGCGTCCTTCGTCTGCAAGGAGCGGGACAAGCCGTGTCTCGGCGTCGCGGTGACGACGACGGAATTCACCGGCAAGCAATGCACGCCGGTCGCCGTCAACTGGACCTATGACGGCTATATGTTCTCCAAGTCGGTCGCGCTGGAGACCGTCAAGGCCGGCGGCAAGAAGTGGTTCTTCCTCTCCACTGACAACGCTTTCGGCGCCTCGCTCACCGACGAGACAAGCCGGTTCGTCGAACAGGCCGGCGGCAAGGTGCTGGGAAATGCGAAGGTGCCGTTGAATGCATCGGACTTCTCGTCATTCCTGCTCGCGGCGCAGAACAGCGGCGCGGACGTGCTGGCGCTGTCGATCGGCGGATCGGACCTCGCGAACTGTCTGAAGCAAGGTAACGAATTCGGCATGACCCGGAAAATGAAGGTCGCGGCCCTCGTGACCTTCCTGAACGACATTCATGCCGTCGGCCTCGACACGATGCAGGGCCTGCTGTTCTCCAACAGCTTCTACTGGGATCTGAACGAGCGCACGCGCGCCTTCACCAAGCGTGTGGTGCCGCGCATGTCCGGCACCTATCCCGGCATGACCCATGCCGGGTGCTACGCGGTGACGGTCCATTATCTCAAAGCCGTCGCGGCGCTCGGCGTTGCCGCGGCGAAAAAGAGCGGTGCGGTCACGGTCGCCAAGATGAAGGAACTGCCGACCGACGACGACGCTTTCGGTCCCGGCACCATCCGCATCGATGGACGCGCGGCGCTTCCGGCCTATCTGCTGCAGGTCAAGACACCCCGCGAAAGCAAGGGACCATGGGACTACTGCAAAGTGATTTCCACCGCTTCGGCGCAAGATGCGACCAAGCCGCTCAGCGAAACCGGATGCTATCTGGTTAAAGCGTAGAGCCAAAAGATCTCACGGGTGCATCGCCGCGCGCGACCGTTCGGAACGTCGAATCGGCCTCGCGGCGAAGCGCCGGTGACGGCGGGCAGCCGGAAGTTGCGCCTGCCGGAGGGCATCCAGGCAGAATTCACAATCCGCTATAGCCGTTCTGCACTTTCATGAATTCTCCGACCGTGCCGCGCTGCGTAGGTTTGCCGCCGTGGTAGATTGACGCACGTTTATGTGATTTCATACAAAGCGCCGCGTGTTTTTGGTCACGCCGCGACGCGTTAGAAGCGCGGGCGGAAGTGTAAGAAAGAAATTTCGGAGGATTCTCATGCTCAAGTTGACTGGCGCCACCCTGCTCGCGGCATTGGCACTCGGTGGTCAGGCATTCGCGGCAGATGCGCCCGCCGAAATCAAGATTGGCACGCTTTATGCTTCGGCCGGACGCTACGCCTCGATCTCGATGCCCGTCTACAGCGCGCTGAAACTGTGGGCCGATCAGAAGAACAGCGAAGGCGGCGTCTATGTCAAAGCCTTCGACAAGAAGATCCCCGTCAAGCTCGTCTCCTACGACGACCAGAGCAACACCGCGACGGCTTCCACGCTCTACAATCAGCTCATCACGCAGGATAAGGTCGATCTCCTCGTCGCCGATTCCGGCTCGGTGCTGACGGCACCGGCGGTCGCCATCGCCCGCGACCACAAGATGTTCCTGTTCGATCAGACCGGAACCGGCGCCAGCTTCTTCTCCAAGGACAATCCCTATATCGCGCTGATGGCCGATCCGGTGTCCACCGTGTGGCCGAAGCCGGTGGCGGACTTCATCACCCATGACGGTCCCGCCCTCGGCATCAAGAAGATCGCGCTGCTCTACGCCACCAACGAATTCACCGGCACCCAGGCCAACGCCTTCCGCAAATTCGTGAAGGACTCCGGCGCCCCGATCGAGATCGTCTACGATCAGGGCGTGCCGACGGAAACCACCAACTACACGGTGATCGCCAACAACATCACCAACACCGACCCGGATGCCGTGATCCATTTCGGCTATGCGCCGAACGACATCGCCTTCCTGCGCAACGTGCAGGACGTCGGCATCAAGTACAAGATGCTGTTCGGCATCTATCCTGGCCTCGAAACCGAACTGCTCGAAAAGAATGTCGGCGCCAAGGGCCTCGAACACGTCTTCACTTACGTGCCGCCGCAGGAACTTCAGTACGAAGTCAATTTCGGCATGAACATCAAGGACTTCAAAGCCGCCTGGGACAAGAAATACACCGATGGCAAGATCGAGTTCGGTTTCAATTCCGTCGCCGGCTACACCACCGGCCTCGTCATCGAAAAGACGCTCTCGGTCGCGACCAGCATGGACCAGCTCGAACTGCGCCGCGCCGTGTTCAGCCTGTCGGGCAAGCTGAAGACACTCGACGGCGTGTTCGCGCTCGACGAGATGGGCGGCCAGATCGGCGAACTGACCCCGCTCGGCCAACTCGAACTGAACGAACACGGCCACATCAAGTTCGTGTCGATCTATCCGCACGAGACAGCCACCGGAAAGCCGGTTTATCCGGCACCGTAATGGTTGTCGCGCGAACGAATATGGCCGCCGGAGCGAGATTCTGATGCTGATTTACGCCCTCGTCGCCGGCGTGCTGTTCGGCCTGTATTTCAGCCTGGTCGGCATCGGCCTCAATCTCGTCTTCGGCGTCATGCGCATCGTCAATCTCGCGCATGGCGACTTCCTGATGCTCGGCGCCTTCGTCGCGCTGGGCGTGGTGGCGGCGGCGCATATCGATCCGCTGTTTGCGGTGCCGCTGGCCTTCGTCATCTTCCTGGCGATCGGCCTGCTTCTTTACTGGGTTCTGGTGCCCCGCCTGCAAGGCGCGGCCAATCCCGAAATGCTGTCGATCATCCTGTTCTTCGGCCTGTCGCAGGTGATCGAGGCACTGGTCACCATCTTTCTCGGCACCAGCGAGCGCTCGATCCAGAGCCGCCTGCTCGGCACCGTGTTCTCGACCATCAACGTCAACTTTTTCGGCGGCAAGCCGATCAGCCCCGGCCCGTTCCGCATTCTCGGGCAGGGCTTTCCGATGCCCTGGGTGATCGCGGCGGGCGTCAGCCTGATCGCGATCCTGCTGGTTTACGTCTATCTCTACCGCACGCGGCTCGGCACCCTGACGCGCGCGGTGATGTCACGGCGCGATGAAGCCGTCGCGACCGGCATCAATGTCGACCGCGTCTCGGCCGCGGCATTCGGCATCGGCCTCGGCCTCGCCGCGCTGGCCGGCGTGTTCGCGCCCTTCATGTTCGGCTCGGTGACGCCGGCCTTCGGCGCCGATGCCACGGTGACCTCTTTCGCCATCGTGGTGCTAGGGTCGCTCGGCAATCCGCTCGGCACCGCGCTCGGCGGCATCGTCTACGGCATCTGCTACATGCTGGTGCAGACCTATCTCAGCTCGTGGGCGGACCTGCTGCCCTATGTCCTCCTGATCCTCATCCTGTTGCTGCGCCCCAGCGGCTTGCTCGGAAGGCGGGTGCGCGTTGCCTAACATGCTCAAACATCTGCTGTTCATCGTGGCGCCGCTGGTGATCGCCTTCGCGGTGCTGCCAAGCCTCTACAGCAATCATCTCCTGCTGTTCAATTTCGTGATCTTCCTCACCCTCGCGCAGGGCGTGAACATCATCTACGGCTTCACCGGCTATCTGCCGTTCGGCTATGTCGGCTTCTTCGGCGCCGGCGCCTACGGCTTCGCCATCACGGTGATGCACGCGCATTCGCCGGCCGTGGTCGCGGTGCTGGTGGCCGGCCTCGCCGGTCTCGCTCTGGCGCTGCTGCTGACGCCGCTGCTGCGGCTGTCCGGCGCCTACTTCGCCATCGCCAATCTCGCCGCTTCGCTCGCGGTGCTTCACCTGATCGCCAACCCCGCGCTGGAGAGCATCACGCGCGGGCCTTACGGCGTGTCGCTGACCGGTATCTTCAATCCCGTTCATGCCTACATTGCCGCGCTCATCATCATGGCGCTGACCGTGTCCATCGTGGTCTATCTGAAGAATTCGAGCTTCGGCCTCGCTTTGCAGGCGGTGCGTGAAGACCCCGTCAGCGCGGCGATGGCCGGCGTCAATGTCGTCAGGATGCGCATCATCGCCTGGCTGGTGTCGGCGCTGGTGGCGAGCCTCGCGGGCGCCTGCTTCGCCTGGTACGTCTCGGTGTTCTATCCCGACAACGTGTTCAGCGCGGAGTTCAGCATCTTCGCCATCGTGTTCGCGCTGTTCGGCGGCGTCGCCACCATCGTCGGGCCGATCGCCGGCGTGCTCGCGCTTTACGGCATCTACAACCTGATCGGCTTCACCACACCGCAATATTTCCAATTGATCTACGGCCTGCTGATCATCTGCCTCGTCCTGTTCCTGCCGGCCGGCCTGGTATCGCTGGCCAACCGGAGAGGCTGGAATGTCCCCTGAGATGTCCCCGATCCTCAAAGTCTCCGATCTGCTCAAGCGCTTCGGCGGTTTTCACGCGCTCGACGGCCTGAACTTTCATGTCGTTCCCGGAGAAATCCTCGGCCTGGTCGGGCCGAACGGCTCCGGCAAGACCACCGCGATCAATGTGATCTCCGGTCTCTATGCACCGGACGGCGGCAGCATCGCCTTCGAAGGCGCCTCGATCGGCGGCACCGCCTCGCACAAGCTCGTCCACCGCGGCATCAACCGCACCTTTCAGGTGCCGAAGCCGTTCCTGTCGCTCACCGTGCGGCAGAACATCGAGGTCGCGCGGGCTTACGGCGCGCCGGCGCAGGGCGCGCCGTCGATCGATGCCCTGATCGACGATTACAAATTGCGCGAGGTCGCCGACCGGCCTGCGGCCGATCTCAACAGCGTGCAGCAGAAGATCCTCGATCTGGTGCGCGCGCTCGCCACCGGCCCGCGCCTGCTGCTGCTCGACGAACTCGCAGCCGGCCTCAACCCGACCGAGCTCGACTGGATCGCCGGCAAGATCAAGGAGCTCGCCAGGAGCGGCATCTCCATCATCGTGGTCGAACATCTGATGGGATTCATCGAACAGATCACCGACCGTGTCATCGTGCTCAGCGCCGGCAAGGAAATCTTCGAGGGCAAGCTCTCGGTGGCCGTGAAGGAGCCGCAGGTGATCGAAGTCTTCCTGGGAGGCGAACATGCCGCCTGATGCCCTTCTGCAAGCAAGCGGCGTCGACGCCGGCTACGGCACCATGCAGGTGCTGTGGGGCGTCGATCTCGACGTCCGCCCCGGCGAAACCGTCCTGTTGCTGGGCGCCAACGGCGCCGGCAAGACCACCTTCCTGAAATCGCTGGTCGGCCTGATCGAGGCGCGGCAGGGTCACATCAAGCTTGCCGGACGGGATGTGACGCAGACGCGCTCCAGCGACCGCATGAAGCTCGGCATGACGTATATGTCGGAACTTGCGGTGTTCCCCGATCTCTCGATCGAGGAAAACATCCGCGTCGGCGCCGAAGCGCTCGGCCATGCCGATCCCCGCGCGCGGATCGAGGAACTCTACCGCGTCTTCCCGGTGCTGCGTGAAAAGCGCCGCAATCCGGCATCGAGCCTTTCGGGCGGCCAGCGCAAGATGCTGGGCATCGCCAAGGCGCTCTCCGCCGATCCGAAACTGCTGGTAATGGACGAGCCGTCGGCCGGGCTGTCGCCGCTGTTCGTCAAGGAAGTGCTGAAAGTGCTGTCCGATCTGCGCGGCCGCGGCCTTGCCTTGCTGATCGCCGAACAGAATATCAGCTTCCTCGAAATCGCCACCCGCGTCTTCGTCCTCGAAGGCGGCCGCATCCAGTTCTCCGGCACGGTCGCCGAAATGTCGGACAACGACGCCCTGCGGCAGGCTTACTTCGGCTTGAAGTAGCCGGCTTCACCGCGCGTAGCGAAGCGTTCCCTTTCCGGTGTAGCTGGTGACGTTGTTCGAGAACTCACCGTCGAAGGCGGCGGCGAGAGAAAGACCGTTCCGCCAGGTCATCTCCGCGCCGGCTGAAATCAACGCCGCATCCGGCTCCATCGCGGCGCCGTTGACGATGAAACCGGTGATTGGTGAGGCGCTCAACCGCCTGTTTTCCCTGATCGACCGTTTCATGACCGACGATCGCGAAAGCGGCTATCAGCCGGAATTAGTGCGGATCGGCTCCATTATCGGAGACGTCCAATTACATTTCGAGATGACCTCGCGCGGCGACAGCGACGACCGCATCCGAGGCTTTAACAGCGGCGCAGACATTTATCTCGTCAAGCACAGCACATTGCGCGAGATTGAAGCAGCTATCCGAAGTCTTTTGCGGCGGACCGGCGCTTCGACAGATTCAACGAATAGCCAGGATGACCGATGGATGCTCGACGCGATCAATTGGCTGCTGATCGCACCCAACCAACACTCGCTCAAGCTGACGGCCACGGAGTTCGCGTTCATGAACATTCTGTGCAGCCACAAAGGCGAAGTCTGCCAACGCGACGAACTGGTTGAGACACTGACCCGCCCCAAAGCCAGTTTCGACAACCGCCATCTGGATGCCATCGTCAGCCGCCTGTGCCGCAAGATCGAGAGTCGCACCCATCTCCCGGCGCCGATCAAGGTCGTCTACGGCGTCGGCTACACATTCACGGCGACAACCGCCGTTCAATGAACGCACGAGCGCGCATCGAAACTTACCAGTTCGGTTTTCGCTTCTCGACGAACGCCTTCAAACCTTCCTGCGCATCGCCGGTCGTCGCAACATTGCAGAAATCCTCGACGGCATAGGCGATGGCGCGCCGATAATCGTCGTCGATCTGCCGCATGAAAGCAGCCCGTCCCAACCGGACGATCTCCTCCGACTTTCCCGCCAGGCTTTCGGCGAGCCGGGCGACTTCAGCATCGAGTTCGCCGGCATTGCCGACGACCTTATTGATAATCCCCAGTTCGAATGCTTCCCGCGCGTCGAAGGTGCGGCCGGTAAACAGCAACTCGAAAGCGCGATGCCGTCCGACAAGACGTGGCAGGTGCGCGAAATGAATGGCCGGCAGTACGCCGACATCGATTTCCGGATAACCGAAGCTCGCCGCGTCGCTCGCCACGACGATATCGCAGGACACCGCCATCGTCATGCCGCCGCCCCGCGTCGCTCCGGCGACGGCTGCAATCGACGGTTTGCCGAGCCGGTACTGCGCATCGAAAAGGTTGATGTAGAGTTCCTGCAGAAATTCCCTGATCCGCTCCGCGGATTCGCCCATCAGGATATCGAGATCGAGACCGGCGGAGAAACGACCGGCAAGCGCACTGGAGAGCACGACGACCCGCGCCTGACGATCGTCCGCCGCGCGCTTGAACGCAGCGACGACGCCGCGGATCATCTCCAGGCTCAGTGCGTTCACCGGCGGTCGGTCGAGCGTAATCCGTGCGACCCGGCCGACGCGTTCGTACCGTACGATCTCATCCTGAAGACGTTGTTCGCTCATGCTTGAGGCTTCTTTCTGACCAGATAACGCTGGGTGCCTTCCATCACCAGTTTCGACGACTGGTTGTGCACGGTGGACTTGATCCCGATGACACCCGTGGTGCGGTTCGGTGCCAGTTCGACGATTTCGAGAGCGGGATAGAGCGTGTCGCCACTGTAGACCGGCAGCAGGAAACGCGACGATTGTTCGAGGAAGCCGATCAGGCTGTCCTCCACCATGAAAGGAAAGTCGCCTGCGCCCGCCGCAGTCTGAATCAGGATCTGGTAGCCGTGCGCCAGCATATGCGGCATTCCGCGCTGGCGACAATATTCAACATCGTAGTGAACCGGATGGTTGTCACCGCTGGCGCTCTGGAAGGCGAGAAACAGCGCATCGGTCATGGTCCGGCTGGGCAGGACAAAGCGCTCGCCCAGTTTGAATTCGTCAAACCATCGGTTGGGATGGCGGCGATGTTCAGCAGGATTGAAAGACGTCATCGGAGCCTCAGTTGGTAACCTTGACCAGAGGACATTTCCCCTCGGCAAGCGGACGATAGGCATCCGCCGCAGCAATATGGCCGATCACCTTCAGGTCGTCGAACGGATACTTGGACTCTGCAGGCGACTTCACCTCGACCATCATCAGATCTTCGAGCAAGCGGCCGTCCTCGCGGATGGGAGCATTGTGAACGAACACGTCATCGACTTTCATTTCATGCATCTTCGCGGCCACCTTCTCGCCATCCAGTGTTCCGGCCGCTTTTGCAGCCTTCAGCCAGTGCAGCACGCCGGAATAGGTCATCGACTGAACCATGGTCGGCGGCTTGCCGCGATAGCGCTTCATGAATTCGCGCGACCAGGCCCGCGTTTTATCATCCACATCCCAATAGGTCGCGGTTGCGAATTGCAGCCCCTGCGCCGATTCCAGACCGATCGCCTGGATGTCGCTGTGCAGGACCAGAAAACCGACCAGATGCTGTCCGGACTGGGACAAACCGAATTCCTGCGCCTGCTTCAAGGACGTGCTGAAGTCGCCGCCCGCGTTGGCCAGACCGATGGCTTTCGCGCCGGACGACTGCGCCTGCAAAAGGAAAGACGAAAAGTCTGCGGTGTTGAGAGGATGCATCACGTTGCCGAGCACCTTGCCTCCGGCAGCAGCCACCGCCGCGGAAGCATCTTTTTCAAGCGCATGCCCGAAGGTGTAGTCGGCGGTGAGGAAGAACCAGCTATCCAGACCCTTGGCCACCGCGGCCTTGGTCGGCGCGGACGACAACGCATAGGTGTCAGGCGAAAACTGGAACGACGTCGCCGCGCAGGCGGGGCCCGTCAGCGTCGATGCGAAGCCACCGGCGATCGTGAAAACGAACTTCTTTTCCCGGGCGATCTCCTGGACGGCAGATGCGATCGAGCTGGGGCCGCCATCGGCGACCAACGACACGTGATCGACATCGATCCACTTGCGGACCAGTGCATTGGCGATATCCGGCTTGTTCTGATGGTCGGCGTGAATGACCTCGATCTTCCGGCCGAACAGTTCGCCACCGAATTCCTCCACCGCCATGCGCGCTGCAACCGCAGACCCCTCGCCGCTCAGGTCGGCATACAGACCGGAGGAATCGTTGAGGACGCCGATGCGGATCGGGTCGTTGTCGGCGGCCGTCGCCTGATGGGCGAATGCCAGCGACACGGCAGCCAGCATGGTGAGATAACGCTTCATAGGGAGTCCTTGTTGTTCTTGACTATCGGGCATCCGCGAACAGCGGATCGCCGTTCATTTGCGCGAAGACGTCGCCTCCGACTGCAAGACAACGCCTGCCGCGATCAGTTCATCGATCTTGTCGTCGGCGAGGCCCGCCGCGCGCAAAACGGTGCGGGTATCGGTGCCGAGCTTCTTCGGCTTCGAGCGCACGCTGCCGGGCGTCCGCGACATCTTGATGGGAATGCCGAGCGCCTTGTATTCGCCGTCGGCAACGATCATCGACCGATACGCCGTATGCGGGGCCGACAACACCTCGGTGACGTCCAGAATGGCACTGGCGGGGATGCCCTTCCTGAGCAAGCGTTCGCTGAGTTCGCGGCCGTCATATGCAAGCAGGATCGCCTGCAGGCGCTCGCGCAACTCGGCGCGGTGCTTGACGCGCTCGCCGTTGCTGACGAAACGCGGATCGGCAACCAGATCGGCACAGCCGAGAAAATCGCAAACGGCACGGAATTGACCGTCGTTCCCTGTCCCGAGGAAGATCGGACCTGTCCGCGTTGCAAACTCCTCGTACGGCGCGATGGATGGATGTTGATTTCCGGTGCGCGCGGGAATCTGCCCCGTCTGCAGGAACCCGGCAGCATGCGGATGCAAATAGGCCAGCGCGCAGTCATAGAGGCAGATGTCGAGCTTCTGCCCCAACCCGGACCGCTCACGTTCCAGCGCCGCCATCAGGATCGCCGCGAGCGCATTCATGCCCGTCCCGATATCGACGATGGACATGCCGACACGGATCGGCCCCGACTCCGGGCTGCCGTTGACGCTCATGCATCCGGAGATCGCCTGGATGATGGAATCATAGCCGGGCAGACCGCCGAGCGGCCCGTCTTCGCCGAAGCCCGTGATCTGGCAGTAGATCAGGCGCGGAAACGCCGGCGCGAGCACGTCCTCGTAACCGAGCCCCCAGCGTTCGAGCGTGCCGGCTTTGAAATTATGAATGAGAACATCCGCCCCTTCGAGCAATTGCAACAGCAGCTGGCGCCCGTCCGGCTTCGAGAAGTCGATCGCGGTGTGCAGCTTGTTGCGGTTGATCCCGCTGTAATAAGCGCTCCCCTCGGATGAGAACGGCCCCCAGGATCTGGTTTCATCGCCCGACGGCGGCTCTACCTTGATAATCTCGGCGCCATGATCGCCCAGGATCTGCGTACAGAACGGACCCGCCAGGACACGCGAGAGGTCCACGACCTTGAGACCCGCAAGCGCGCCTTTATCTGATTGTTCCATTATACGAACCTATAATTCCTTATAACGAAACTTATGTGCTGAACGATCAACATCGTCAAGCCTGTGTTTTCCGCGAATCCGTTTAGGAAGGTGACGACGCGAAAGTTTGGAGACGTGACAATGGCCGGACGCAGGCCGCCGCCCGGCGAGCAGCCGGAGGCAAGAAAAGGCGAGCCCGCCAATCCCAGCGGTGCGCTCCTGCGGGGCTTGGACGTTCTGGAAGCGTTCGGACCGGACCGCAGCGTGCTGGGCAATGCCGATATCTCGGCTGCCACGGGCCTTCCGAAGGCGACAGTGTCGCGGCTGACCCGCGCCCTCGTCGATGCCGGTTATCTCGACTACGATATCGTCAGCGGCAAATATCATCTGCGCCCGCGCGTCCTGACGCTGGGCTTCTCGCTTTTGTCGAACATGAAGCTGCTGCCGCTGGCGCATGAACGGCTTCAGCGGCTGGCCAACGAAAGCGGCTGCACGGTTTCGCTGGCCTGTCCGGATGCGCCCCACATGATCTATGTCGATCGCTGCAGCAACGCGGCGATGCCGTACTTCTTCAGCATCGGATCAGCCGTCGACATGGTGCGCACCGCAACAGGCCAAGCCTACATCGCCGGTCTTCGCGCGCATGAACGGGAAGCTCTCTTGGAGAGACTCGCTCCCCATTATCCGGACGACTGGACTTCCCTGCAACGAGACCTCGCGCATGCGGTCGAGCAGGTTGCCAGCAAGGGCTTCTGCACGGTCGATAAGACCTGGCAGCCCAATATTCGCAGCGTTGCGGCTCCGCTTGTCACCCGCGCCGGTGTCGCCCGCATGTCCATCAACTGCGTCGCGCAGACATTCGCCATGGACCAGGATACGCTGACCAGCAAATGGGGACCGACCCTTGCCGAGGTCGCCTATGCGCTGTCGGCCCAGCTTTGACGTCCACGCTCTCCGGGCGACAGCCTTGCCTCCCCATCCTCGCCACGCCACGTCGCGCATGATCGATACCGTCGTCGCATTTCAAGCGCAAAACCTCATCCTGTAGCGCGCCGGGCTGGTATCGAAATGCACACGGAAGTGGTGGCGCAAGGCATCCGCCGAACCGAACCCGACGGTCGATGCCACGTCCTCCACGGTCATATCGGTGGATTCCAGCAGGCCGCGCGCCCGCTTCACGCGCTCGTGCAGAACCCATTCACCCGGCGGCAATCCGGTCGCCTCACCGAAGCGCCGGATGAAGGTTCGGCGGCTCATGCGCACCTTCGCCGCCAGCGTGTCGATGGTGAGATCACGGTCGAGATGCCGGAGAATCCAGGCCAGCAGGCCGGCGAGCGGATCGCCTTCGGCCAGCACCGGGCTCGGGATGAACTGGGCCTGCCCGCCTTCCCGATGCGCCGGCACGACAAGGCGGCGGGCGACGTCGTTGGCAATCTCCGCGCCGAAATCCTTGCGGACGATGTGAATGCACAGATCGAGGCCCGCCGCGCGCCCCGCCGAACTCATGATGTCCCCGTCATCGACATAGAGCACGCGCGAATCGACATTCAGTGCGGGATATCGGCGCGCGAGCGCATCAGCGTGCGCCCAGTGGCAAGCGACACGGCGCCCGTCGAGCAATCCGGCGGCGGCCACCACGAAAATGCCGGCGCAGATCGATACGATCCGCGCACCGCGCGCATGGGCGCGGCGGAGTTGATCCAGCAGCGGTTCCGGCGGCGACGCGTCGATGTCGTGCCAGCCCGCCACGACGATCGTGCCGGCCTGCGCGAGAAAGGAAAATCCGGCGCCGGCAACGATCCCGATGCCGTTGCCGGTCGCGACCGGCTCGTGCGGCCGCTCCGCACAGACGGCGATCCGATACCAGCCATCGCCCATGTTCGACAGGCCGAACACCTCCAGCGCGATGCCGAGTTCGAAAGCGTTGACGCCATGATAAGCGAGCAACGCGACAACCTTGTCGCCGGGTCGCGTGCGCCGAATCCTGCTCTTGGCTGATATTGGCATGATATCAACGACATCTGTCATTCGTGCCACTGGTCAAGAATCGCGCGATCCTGCTTTGTCATATGCGAAAGTTCGCCGCCTCCCCCAAAATGCGAGACGCCCATGCCTGAACCGGTTCGGAAAGACACCATGAAAGGCGTGCTGGCCTGCCTCGTCGCGGCAATCGCGTTCGGGCTCATGTTTCCGGTGATGGCGAGTGCCCTGAAGCATGTCGATCCCTTCACCTTCACCTCGCTGCGCTATCTCACCGCCGCCGTCACGTCGCTCGCCATGCTCCTGATGAAGGAAGGACCGCAGGCGTTGCGGCTCAGAGACGAATCCATCGGCCGCGCATGGTTTCTGGGCTCGCTCGGCTTCGCAGGCTTCGGCTTCCTCGTCTTTTTGGGGCAGCAACTGGCCGGACGCGACGGCGCACTGATGACCGCGATCATGGCCGCAACCCAGCCGCTTCTCGGCGTCATGATCCTGGCGGTCGCCAATCGAACCTTGCCGTCGCTCGCCACCTTCGGCTTCATCGTGCTGTCGTTGTGCGGCGTGATCGTGGTCGTGACGCGAGGCGACATCGCCGGATTTCTCGACGCGCCGCAGAGCTACGTCGCGAACCTCCTGATCCTGCTCGGAATGACCTCGTGGATGATCTACACATTCGGTGCAGCGCGGTTCACGACATGGTCACCGCTCCGATACACAACACTGACGATGTGTCTCGGCCTCACCACGGTCATCGCGATCAATGCCGCGCTGTTCGCGACACATGCGATTCCCGTTCCGCGTGCGGCCGATCTCATCTTCATCGTTCCGCATGTGCTCTATATGGGCTTGATCGCGGGCGTGGTCGGCGTGTTGTGCTGGAACATCGGCAACAAAATGCTGGCGCCATTGAATGCCGTCCTGTTTCTGAACATGGTGCCGCTGGTCGCCTTCATCGTCTCCGCTCTGCTCGGCGTGCTGCCGACGTCTATCCAGATCATCGGTGCATGCATCACCGTTGCGGCATTGATCGGAAACAATCTTTACCACCGCGTGTAGTATGCACACATACAGCTAGTCTGCGCCAAGGTAAGCTGATTTGATTTTGTTATCTGCGAGAAGTGCCTGCGCTGCGCCGTGATGCACGATCTTACCTGTTTCGATGACGTAACCGCGATCGGCGATCGCCAGCGCAGCAGCGGCGTTTTGCTCCACCAGAAGCACCGTAACGCCGGCTTCGCGCAATGCGACCACAGCGGAAATAATCTGATCGACGAGCAGCGGCGACAGGCCGAGCGACGGTTCATCCAGCAACAGCAGCTTCGGCCGCCCCATCAGCGCACGGCCGATCGCCAGCATCTGCTGCTGGCCGCCTGACAAACCGCCGGCAAGCAACCGGCGCTTCTCTTTCAGGACCGGAAACATCGTGAAGATGCGATCACGATCATCGTCGATTTCCCTGTCTTTGCGCAGATAAGCGCCCAGTCGCAGATTGTCGTCCACCGAGAGTGATCCGAATATCTGTCGTCCTTCCGGCGATTGCAGAATTCCGCGCGCCACGCGGCGATGCGGCGACAGTCTTTCAATACGTTCACCCAGAAATCTGATTTCGCCACTCGCCGGCTGCACGCCCGACAATGCGCGCAGCAACGTCGTTTTGCCGGCACCGTTCGATCCGACCAGTGCAACGATTTCATTTGCACGCACTTCGAGCGAAATACCCTTGAGCACCTCAATGCGGCCGTACGCGCTGCGGAGATTCGAAATCTCAAGCACGAGCCGCCTCCTGCGCACCGTGCTTGCCGAGATAAGCCTCCAGCACGGCCGGATTTTTGCGGATGTCCTCCGGACTTCCTTCGACCAGCGGGCGTCCGCGTTCCAGCACCAGAATGCGGTCGGAGATCCTCATCACCAGTTTCATATCGTGTTCGACCAGCACCACGGCGACGCCTTTCTCCGCGACCCGGCCAATCAGCGCATCGATCTCCTCGGTTTCCACGGCGTTGCAGCCCGCTGCAGGTTCGTCGAGCAGCAGTACGCGCGGCTCGGCAGCGAGCGCGCGTGCGATTTCAAGCCGCTTGCAGGCGCCGTAGGACAGCGAGCCCGCAGGCTCGTCCGCATGTCCTCGCAGACCGACCTCATCCAGAAGTGCCAATGCCGCATCACGGGTCATGGCATTCCGGCGCGAGACGGACGGCAGGCGGAACAGGTCGGCGAACAGATTGCACCTCTCCTGCAGATGCCGCCCCACCATCACATTCTCGACCGCACTCATGCGCTGGAAAATCTGCAGGTTCTGGAACGTGCGGGACAATCCGCACGCCGCCAACGCGTCGGGCCCAAGCCCCGTGACATCCCGACCGCCGAGTTCGACCCGTCCCCGCCCGGCGATGTAGATGCCCGAGATCACATTAAACAGCGTGGTCTTGCCCGCACCATTCGGGCCGATGATGGAAAAAATTTCACCGGCATTGACCGAGAATCCGACTCCGTCGATGGCCTTGAGGCCGCCGAAGGCGATGCCGATATCGCTTGCCTTGAGAACCGTCATGTCCGGCGTCCCATCAACCTCGACAGCATCGGCACGATTCCATCGCGCATGAAGATCATCGACACGATGATGATGAAGCCGAGCAGCAGATGTTCGTATTCCTGGAAGATCGTCAGCGCCTGCGGCAGCAGGATCATCACGGCGGCACCGACGATGCTGCCCATCACCGAACCGAGGCCGCCCAGCACGACCATCGTCACCATCTCCACCGAATGCAGGAACCCCGCCTGGTCCGGATTGACGAAGCCGTTCATCAGCGCAAGCGCGGAGCCCGCCAGCGACGCATAGACCGCTGCAATGACGAAAGCCTGCAGCTTGAAACGGTTGACGTTGACGCCCGCGACCCGCGCCGCAACCTCGCTGTCATGCAGAGCGCGAAAGGCGCGCCCGGTCGGCGTGTCGTCAAGATTGAGCGCCAGCCATGTGCCGACCAGCAGCATGCCCGCCGTGATCCAGTACCAGGTGCCGGCCCCGCTCGCACGCCAACCGAAGATGACGAGCTTCACCACCGGCATGCCGTCCGGCCCGCCGGTCCAGCGGCTCTCCGTGGTGATCACTAGCGCGACCAACGCGCCGAGCCCGAGGGTGGCGATGGCGAGATAGTGCCCTTTCAAGCGCAGGATCGGCCGGCCGACGAAATATGCCAACACCGCCGACAGCACGGCGCCGATCAGCAGCGAGACGAAGGACGACAGGCCGAGATGCGCGGGGCCGATCGCCGCCGCGTAAGCGCCGATACCGAAAAAGCCGGCATGGCCGAGGCTGACCTGCCCGGCCTTGCCCATCAGGATATTCAGGCCGATCGCAGCCAGCGCCGACACCCAGACCAGCGCGGCAACGCGGTAATAGTAGCCTGACGGAAAAACCAGCGGCAGCAATACGATCACCACTGCTAGGGCGATAAGGCTGACATAACGATGCCGTAACCACGCCTGCATCGCTCACACCCTCTCGATGGCGTGGCGGCCGAACAGACCCTGCGGAGCAACGAACAGCACGGCGAGTATCACGAGGAAAGCGAATGCGTCCTTGTATGTGGAGCTGACATAACCCGCACCGAATGCTTCGAGCAGACCGAGCAGCAGTCCCCCAGCCAGCGCACCGAGCGGATTGCCCATGCCGCCGAGCATCGCCGCTGCAAACCCCTTCAGCGCAAGCAGCGTCCCGACATCATAGCTAGTGAGCGTAATCGGCGTGATCAGCACGCCGGCGATACCGCCGATGGCCGCCGATCCACCGAAGGCGAGCGCCATGATGGTCGCGGTGTTGATGCCGACCAGTTTTGCTGCAAGCCTGTTCGCCGAGGTCGCCAGCACCGCCTTGCCGACCAGCGTGCGTTCGAGAAACGTGTAAAGCAGAAGTACGACCACCGCCGCACCACCGATGACCCAGAAGCTCTGCGGCTGCACCGCCGCGCCAAGCATCTGCACCGGCGTATCGCCGGAAAACGACGGCAGCTTATGGAATTGCTTGTCGAACACGACTTGCGCCACGCCGCGCAGAAAGATCGACGCGCCGATGGTGACGATGATCAGCGACACCGCTGAAGCGCCGCGTGCCGGCGCGATAGCCAGCCAATAAAGGCTGATTCCGACGGCCGCGGCGACCAGGATGGCAAGCAGCGCCGCTACCGGAAGGGGGATGCCCGCAGCGTGTGCGAACACCGTCACCATACCGCCGAGCATGACGAACTCGCCTTGCGCGAAGTTCACCACGTCGGACGCATTATAGATCAGCGTAAAACCCAGCGCGACCAGTGCATAGACGGCACCGACCGTCAGTCCGGAAACAAGAAATTGAAAAAACTCGGCCATGCCTGAAAACGGCTTTCCTTGCCGGAGCAATCACGTACGGAGAAAGCGTCCCTGCGCGTCGTCGCTCGCGCAGGGATATCAAAGTTGCCTCAAGTGCCGGACGGCAGCAGCGCCCAGTCGCCGCCCTTGACTTCCAGCATCCGGAACGCGCTGAGATCGAGGCCGAGATGATCGGTGGGCGACATGGTAACGATGCCACCTGTACCGACAAAGCCCTTGGTTTTCTCGATCTCGTCGCGCACCTTCCTGGCGTCCGTCGAATTCGCACGTTTCATCGCCTCGACCATGATGTAGAGGCCGTCATAAGCGTGGCCGCCGAAGGTCGAGACCGGCTGCTTCGCGGTCGCTTCAAAGGTCTGCTTGTAGTCGACGACCACCTTCTTCTGCGGGTCACTGTCGGGCAGCTTGTCGCCGACCAGCAGCGCCGCGGCAGGCAAGCGGACCCCTTCCGCCGCGGGGCCGGCCAGTTCGATGAAGCTCTTGGACGCAACGCCGTGGCTCTGATACAGCGGCGTGGCGGACATGCCGAGCTGTGCGTAATTGCGCGTGACGATGGCCGGTCCCTGGCCGAATCCCGGATTGACGACAGCCTGGATACCAGGCACTGCCTTGATCTTGGTGAGCTGCGCCGTCATGTCGCTGTCGCGCGGCCCGTAGGTTTCTTCCGCCGCGATCTGCACGCCATAAGTCGGCGCCACTTTTACGCATTGCGCGCGCATCGACGCACCAAAACCGTCAGTTCCGGAAATCATCGCGATCTTCGTAAAATGACGTTGTTTCAGATTCTCGAAAATCTTCTCACAGGCCATCTTATCGGTGTGCGGCGTCTTGAACACGTATTTGCGGACGGGCTCGATGACCTCGATCGCACCAGCGAGCGAGATGAATGGAACCTGCGCCTCCTCGAATACGGGGATCATCGCCATTGTGGTACCGGTGGTGGAGCCTCCCACCATGGCAACGACCTTATCGTCTTCCACGAGGCGCGTGGCGAAGGTGCGCGCCTTGTTGGCGTCGCCCCCGTCATCATAGATAACCAGCTCAACTTTCTTGCCGGCCACGCCTCCGGCCGCATTGATCTTGTCCACATACATGCGCAGCGTCTTATCTTCCGGCTCACCGAGAAAAGACGCAGGGCCGGTCACCGAGAGCACCGACCCGATCCTGACCGTCTGCTGCGCCGACGCGCCGCCGGCAAATGACATTGTGGATACGGGCAGCGCGAATGCCGCGGCCCTGAAAAGAGTCTTGAACTGCAATTGTCCGAACATCCCGCTCTCCTCCCTGTGAAGGCCGCTCGTTTTCGAGCTGACCGGGCATTTCGATGCGCATCCTACGGCCCCACGGTACGCAGACGCTCCTCGAAAGCAGAACAAACCATAATAGTTGACCGTCCGGTTGGTCAATAGTAGCGTGAGCGTCAGAACGGCGCAGAGCCGCACAGTGATTGATGGGAGACACCAATGGAGCCGGAGCTCGTCGTCACGGATAAGCGGGACGGCTACCGCGTCCTGACGCTCAACAAACCGGATCGGCTGAACTCATTCACGGCGGCGATGCACAAGGCGCTGATGGCTGCGCTGATCGCCGCCGAAGCGGACACATCCTGCCGCGCCGTCATCCTCACCGGCGCCGGCCGCGGCTTCTGCGCCGGCCAGGATCTGTCCGACGGTGTTTACACGCCCGGCGAGACGCCG
>Ga0153956_1001372_pt1 | contig 21667 bp, 18 predicted proteins | sample TSFL040MetaG_FD_104704 | JGI IMG/M metagenome (GOLD analysis project Ga0153956, IMG submission 104704) | Attine ant fungus gardens microbial communities from Florida, USA - TSFL040 MetaG | ecosystem: Host-associated > Fungi > Mycelium > Unclassified | place: USA: Florida, Wekiwa Springs... | reverse complement strand
GGGTGCCCTCGATCTCAAAATCGTGGCGGCCGCACGCGGCGGTGCTGTCCACGGCAATGCCGTCCATGGCGACACGGTCGAAGGGCGGGTGATCGCGCTCCGCGTGGATTTCCTCGCGCAGGATGGCCCCCGCGCTTTGCGCCAGGGGCAGGGACTCGACCGGCAGCATGGGCACGTGCTGCCGGATCAATTGCTCGGCCTGGGCGGGAGTGATCATCTTAGGCCGTGCGCCCGTCGGCAGGCGTGAATGCCATGGAGCGGCATTCACGCCCGTCCGTTTGCCGTCAGTTCTTCTTGTTCTTGTCGTTGAAGACATGCAACTGGGCGTTGAAGCGCTCCGTCACGGCCTGGTCTTCATCCACCGCGGCGTCGTTCTTCTGGGCCAGGACCTTGTCCAGGTCCGCCTTCATCGAGGCCTGCTTGGCCGGGTCGAGCTTGGGGTCGATCTTGCTGACCTGGTCGTCGTGCTCGGTCTTGAGGCAGTTGGTGTAGGCCGTGATCTGGTCGTTGTAGGCCCGCACGGCCTTCATGCCTTCGATCATTTCCTGCTTCGAGGCGGTGGCGCCGTCGGGAATCTTGTCCGGGGCCTTCGGGTAGGTGCAACCGGCCCAGGCAGCATTGGCGGCGACCAGGGCGCCAAGCGCCAGAGCGGTGGACAGAATCTTCATCACAAATACCCCTTCGGAAAGTGATCGTATATCCGGACCCCCGTCCGGGACGGCCATCTTATCCTATGTGTACCGGCCGGTGCCCCGCCAGGGCTGGTCAAAGGCCTCTTGAGGATTTCCCATGGCGCGGCGGGGCCGGTATTGTGCACCGGTGTGCTGCGCCCGTAGCTCAGCTGGATAGAGCATCAGGCTTCGAACCTGAGGGTCGGGAGTTCGAATCTCTCCGGGCGCGCCAAGTACACCGGGTCTGCCCACGGACCCGGCCAGCCTGACCACTGCTCCGGAGAGATAACGCCCGCAGGGCGGCCCGAAGGGCGATGGGCTGGAGGCCCCGAGTAATCTCTCCGGGCGCGCCACTCGCTTATAACTTATTGAAAATAAAGCAGAAAAATCGATCAGATTCACCTGTGTAGGATCTGTGTAGGTCCATTCGTGTAACTGGGTCTCGGGGCAGGGGCGTAACGCGCGCAACCTCATTCTTGATTGATGAGAACAGCTGCACGTCAACCGGTCGATTACCAACTTAAGGTCCGGCTGCGCCTCAAGGCTGACGACGCCGAAGCGCCGCCGGCCTGATCGACCGGAGTCAGCCGATCCGATCTCGCTTCAAGCGCCGCACGAGTGCGTCGAGTTCGCGTTTCGGCAATCCGCCTTCGGAGACTCGCGCAATCCTCTCCAGTACCTCGGCTGCCGGTACTCGCTCCGGCTGGGCCTCGATGAGCAGCCGCCCGGAGCTGACGCGCACCTTCACCATGCGGCCAATGGGAAAGCCGGCGCGCTCAAGCCACGCGCCCTGCAAACGCAACAGTGGGACTGACATCGCGCGTCCGTCTGGCCCGCGGACCGAGTACATCCCGCGGGACACCGTGAACCGCCTGATCTCGGGACTCTCGGTCGACACGGGGGTGAAATCACGGGTAATTGGATCCTGTGCCGACGTGGACGCCGGAATAGACTGTGAATCAACCATGGTCTGCTACCTCAGATAGTGGCTGTGGCTAGACGCCAGGACGGTGTTGGTCGCACCGTTCGGAGTCGCTCTTGTGGCCTGGGGCGGGGTTGCCCGAGTCAAAAGCGCCGCGCCGCAGCGCAGCCGTCAAGGCCGCGCGAAGCGCGCTCGCGAGCACGGGCCGCAGGCCCGTGCGCAGGCCTTGACGGCGAGAACGGCGCGGTACGATGAGACGAGAGGCAAGCCCGCCCACCCCACGCAGGCTTGGCTAATTTGAGGTCTATGCGGCACTGGGACCAGTGCCTGCTTGGTGCGACAGTGGATGTATCGCAGGCGGCGCCTGAATTGGCCTGCGACGTGGGGATCCCAATGCGTTGAAGGCTACGTTCGCCCGCCACGTATACCACCGGCGCGAACCTGCGTCTGTGGCTTGGGTCTCACCTCCAAACTCTGTTTTCCTATATTTTCTTAGTACTGCGACTCGTCCCCAAAGGGGGCAGCGGGGGCCTTAAGGCCAGGGATCGTCGGATGTTCTTTGAAGGCAAACAGGCGCACTTCTTCAAGCCGTTGTACGTGACGGCGAGGGAGCGTTATGCCTTTGCGATCAAGGCGCTCTATGAGCGGCTATACGGGCCGGAGTCCCTCTCCAGCCAGCGCTTTGATCGTCAAGCTGCCCTTGACACCCTGGAACGAGCGATCGCCCAGGCTCCGGCGACCATCGCGGCCTACGACGATCCAGCTAGTACGCAGATCCTCGCCGGGCAGCTCGAGCCCGCAGTGTGCCTGAGGGAATTGGAGGAGGCTGGTTGGCTTGAGACCTACATGGATGCCGCCTCGGTCACCAAAACCTGGCGCTTGACTGCGACGGGCAAGAAGTTTGCCCGCCAGCTTTGGGAGCTGGAGCATCCGCCCACCCGTACCCGGCACCGCAACATGCGCTCCTGCGCAGCCTCACTTGCCGCCTATGTTCTCAAAGGCGACGCCGATGATCTTCTGGACGCTCGCGGCTACGCCGAGCAGGTGACGTCGCCGCGGTCGGGGTTGTAGAAGCGGGCGAGATAGCCGCCGTCCGGGTCGGCGATGAGTGCCCGGTCGCCGCGGGCCAGGGCACCGGACAGCAACTCCCGGATGGCGGTGGACTTGCCGGAACCGGTGGTGCCCATGAGCTTGAAGTGCTTGCGTTCATCCAGCGGCGGGATATCGAGTCCGGCCAGGGTGATGCCGGCCTTGGTCGTGCGGCCCTGGGACCGGGTGCCTTGTTCCACCACTGTGTCCCGCTTGTGGACGTCGTCGGCCTGGCGCTTGCGGTTCAGCCACAATCCGCCGCTGGCGCCTGTGACCAGTAGCAGCGCCGCATTGGCAGGCACCATCAGGGCGGTGGAGGCGGACTTGAAGACGCTCGACAGGATGGACGCGGCAATGGCGCCGACCACCAGGGCTGGCAGCGCCACCAGCGGTGACAGCAGCAGGGTCGACACAGGAGACTGGCGCCGAATCAGGATGGCGAGCACCCCGATCAGGGTCAGGGCGTAAGCCAGTAACAGCCCTGCAGTGCCGTGGGTCAGGGACTCCATCCGTACCCCTTGCGCCGGCAGTTGGGGATACCGGCGGTCAGGGCAACGCTACCGGCGTTTTCATGACAAATCCAGTTTTGACTAGATGGCCTGAGGAACTCCCTGTCTCACCGCGTGGCGTCGAGTCGCTCAGTGATGGACTTGGGGTTCTGCCGACAGTCCAGAACAGCCACCACAGTGGCTACCTCGCCTTGAAGATCATAGTAGACGGCGAAGGGGAACCGGTCAGCCAGCAAGCGGTGCAGGCGGCCATCAGGTTTGGGATGGATGCCCGCATAGAGGGCCAGCGAGTCTATGTCTGCATAAAGGCTGTCGAGGAAGTAGTCACCCACGCCTGCCTTTTGCAGCTCGTAGAAAACGTAGCCTTCCAGCAGGTCAGTTTCCGCCGCACGGGTGGTCTGGACCTGCACTTGGGCCACAATCAACCCGCTTTGGTCTGTGCGCGGATGCGTTCCTTGGCTTCTGCCCAGGGTGTGACCGGTTCGCTGCCGCTGTCGAGTCGGCGCAGGCGCTCGGCAAGTACGTCCTTGTGCCAGTCAGGGATGACGCTGCTGTCCGCCTGCGCGCGCAGCGCGTCCCACAGCTTCTCCATGAGCATCAGTTTCTCTGCCACAGGCAGTTCAGCAACGTCGGTGGTTGTCATGGCGCCTCCATCGGTCCCACATGACCGCGGTGGGGATCAGTCTACCAAACCCGGTCCGAACGCCGCTCATGGACCTGATCCCGGACCTGGTCGCGCTGCCCGCGCGCGGCGGCAATGTCCAACCGAAGCCAGTAAGCCGTTCGACCCGACGGGAATACGTCGATACTTCATACGCCTCCCATCCCGGCTGGAGTTCCGCCGGATCAGCTGGGATCTAGTCCTGACATAGGCTGGCCGTCGTCGATTCGACATTAGTCACAATTTGAAGCTTCCGATGGTGCGCAAAGTTCTGCGCGCCGTTGTCAGTAGGGCGGATGGCAGTGGCTCAGGCTGCCCGCGGTCCGAGTCCCAGCCACCGCCGGGTGGCGGGCAGCCGCAACAGTAGCGTGCGGTCGAGCGCCATGACCAACAGCAATGAGAGCCCGAACATCGGCAGCATTATGGCCAGCGGCACGATCACGATGAGGAGCAGGGCCGAGAAGTAGGGCCGCGCCACCGATGCCGGCGCGCCCAGCACGCCGCCGGGGCGGCGACGCCACCACATCACGGTTGCGCTGACCGACACCAGCATCAGGCCGGTGGCGGTCAGCAGCAGAATGGCCTGGTTGAGCCTTCCAAACAGCTGCCCTTCATGCGTGGCGATGGCGACATTGACCACCCGGTCGACGATGTTCAGGTCGGCGAAGGTCTGGGTGGCCACTACCGCCCCGGTGCCGGGGGCCACCTGGTAGGTCACGCGTTGAGGCCGGTCCTGCGCCCGGGAGGAAACGGTCCAGTCCTCGTGCCCCGGGGCGGGCGGCAGGATCCATACCGGGCGCGGCGGGTTCAGGCGTGCGGCGACGGGCACCACGGTATCCAGGGCGCCGAGATCCCAGCCCGGGTGCCGGGCCGGTGAGGCCGAGGCGGCGGGGGCCGACATCGCCGCCATCTCGGCGGCGGTCATGCCGGGCATGCCGGAGCCTCCGCCGGCAGCGGGAGACGGGGCCGCTTGGATCGCCGCCCCCGTGGGGCTCTTGCCGCCGATGGGCCAGTCGGGCGTGCCGGCCGTGGCGGTCCAGTGATTGCGCGCCCAGGTGAGATAACTGCCCCAGCTGCTCGCCCAAGGCAGGCCGCTCAGCAGCATGAACAGCGCCACGAGCGAGAGCCACAGGCCGGTCACGGCATGCAGGTCGCGCCAGAACAACCGGCCGTGCTGTCCGAGCCGGGGATACAGGATGCCGCCCAGCCGCCGGATATTGCGGGGAAACCACAGGTACAGACCGGTCAGGATCATCACGATGGCCCACGAACCAGCCAGTTCCACCAGCATCGAACCGCGTGTGCCCAGCAGCAGCTGGCCGTGCAGGTGGGCGACGAGGTCCATCGGGCGGTGATCGTCACGCCCGATGGACATGGCCCGCAGGGTGCGGGGATGGACGTAGACCCGGAACAGGTGGCCGTCGTGCGCGACCACGACCTGCGCAGCGCCGGTCGGCGTCGCCGGTGACTCGTAGTGGCTGAAGGTCGAGCCGGGCACGGCGGCGAGCGCTGCGCGGGCTTCGCTCGACGGCGCCGCGCGCGGTCCGTCCAGATGCAGCGATTCGTAGGGACGGTCGAGCCAGGCCTCGATATCCGGCCGGAACAGGTAGACCGAGCCCGTCACGGCCAGCCAGCATACGAAGGGCAGGCAGAACAGGCCGGCGTAGAAATGCCAGCGCCACACCGCCGCATAGTCAGGCCAGGAACGTCGAACGGCACCGCCTTTGGGCTCCATGGCTCTCTCCGGTCAGAAATCCCGGCGCGCCGAGATGCTGAAGCTGCGGGGCTCGCCGGGCAGCAGCCCCGCCGCCAGCGTGCCCCAGCCGTTGGTGTAATAGTACCGGTCGAAAATGTTCTTCGCGTTCAGCTGCAGATGCCAGTGGGCGATGTCATAACCGAGAGTGGCATCGAACAGGGTGTAGGCCGGCAGCGGCAGCGTCGCGGGTGATGAATCATCGTGGGTCTTGACCGCGCCGACATAGCGTACACCGCCGCCCACCGAGATCCCGTTGAGGAACTCGTAGCTGGTATATAGGTTGCCGGTGGTCTTCGCCAGCCAGGGCCGCGTCTCCCCGATATTCGCCGGGCTGGTGGGATTCTGGGTCACCTTGGGATCGAGCAGCGCGATGCCGCCCTTGAACTGCCAGCGTTCAGCCAGCTGGCCCGTGGCCTCGAGCTCGACGCCCCGGTGCCGCACGCCTTCGGCCAGGTACAGCGACTCGTTGTTGACCGTCGCCGCGTAGGTCGGGACATTGCTCTCCTTCAGCTGGAACACCCCCGCGGTAAGCAGCAGGTTGGCGCCGGGCAGGCGATATTTGGCGCCGGCCTCGTACTGGGTGCCGGAGATCGGCGGAAGCACGTTGTAGTTCACGTCGATACGCAGGTTGGGCTGGTAGGACTCGCTGTAGGAACCGTAGAGATTGAGGCCGGTGACCGGCTCGAAAATCAGCGCGGCCCGGTAGTCCACCTGGCCGCCCGGGTTGAGATGCCGCCAGGCGCCTTCGTACTGCTGATCGTCGATCCAGGGATACGAGTAGGCCACGCCGCCCACCAGGGTCAGGGGATTGAGGATCTTCAGGACGGCCTGCGTCGAACCCGTCACATAGTCCATCTGCTCGTCTTCCTGATAGAAGCCGGCCGGATTCGGCAGACCGGTGATCGGCACCGCCGTCAGGCCTGTATTGAAGTAGTTGCTGAGCACGGCGTCCCCACTGAAGATGTTGGCCGTGCCATCGAGGAAGGTTTCATAGATCGAGTACTCGTAGTGCTGGTAGCGCACCGAGGCCGACACCGAACTGCCGGCGAGGCCGAGATCGTCGAGCTTGCGCAGCGCGGAGGCCGCAATGGTGAAATCCTGGGTGTCCCAGTGGTTGAATTTCTCCGCCGAGATGGGGAAGCTGCCCTCCGGCGGCAACAGGCTCGCGTAGTAGGCGTTTTCCCCGCCATGGGTGCGGTATTCATAGACACTCTTGAGGTCGAACGACCAGGCGTCCGCGGGTTGCCAGGTCAGGCCGGCATTGACGCGCGTGGCCTGGCCGATGGACGTCAGGTTCCCGCCGCCGACGAAGAAGGACCGGCCCACCGCCGGCAGCGAGCCATCGGCAAAGACGGGGATGCCGTTGTAGGCCGGTTCCTGCAGGCGCTGGTAGCTCACCCGGAAATAGCCGGTCAGGGCCTGGCTCGGGGTGAAATCGAGCCCGGCATACGCCACCGCCTTCTTGGGATTCACGAAATCGATGAAGCTGCCGCCCTGCTCATAAGCCGCCACGCCAATGATACGGACCGACCCCGAGTCGTTGAGGGCGGTGGCCGCCTGTCCCTCGACCCGCCAGCGGTCCCACGATCCGCCCAGCACCGACACGTAGTCGGGTGTGTCGGCCCTGGCGCTCTTGGATACGAGGTTGACGATGCCGCCGGGACTTTCGGCGCCATAGACCACGGAGGCCGGGCCCTTGACGACCTCATACCGTTCCAGGATCGCGGCATCCGGCTCGGCAATGGGGTCTCCGGAAGTGCCGACCGGCAGTCCATCGACCGCGAAGCCCGCCGGCAGGCCGCGCAGCAGCAGCTCGCTGCCGTAGCTCGGTACGTAATTGGACCAGAACCCGCCCACCGTGTACTGCGCGATGTCGCTGATGGTCCTGAGGTCGGCGGCCTTGACGAAATCGTTGTTCAGCAGGCTGACTGACTGCGGCACCTGCTCGACGGGCAGCGGCAGGTTGGTGATACCGCTGGTGTCCGCATCGAGGAAGTGGTACCCCGACACCACGACCTCCTGCAGCGTATCGCCCGTGTTGGAGCCGGCCCTGGGTGCTGAAGGATCATCTGCCAGGGCAATGGACATCGGGACTACGTTGGACAGGATTGCAAGGCAGAGGAGCGGGTGCCTGAATGGCCTCATGCGTGCTTCGTTCCGGTGGGTTCTTGGCTGTGGTTCACCCTCCGTCATGACGGCGGAAAGCTTGGCCCGATGATGGGCCCGGTTTGATGCACCGGGCATGCGACAGATCGACGCAGGGCCTTCGCCGCTCAAGGCATTGCGCGTCACCGACGCGCCGGATACGGGAAATGGTGCCCCCGGCCGGAGTCGAACCGACACGCTTTTGAGGGCGATGGGTCTTCAGTTCGGGGCGGCGAGGCTTGCCGCGGAGATGGAACGCGCTTCAGCGCTTCGGAGGACGGGATTTTTCCAGGGGTGTGCCGCCGCCGTCAGCGTCCACGCTGACTTCTGAGCCGGCGGCGGAACCTTGTTTGGCGGGCTCCCGGCCCGGTATGCCCTGCAGGATCAGATCAGCGTTCTTCGACGGGGTGATGTGACCGTGGTGGTCTTCGATCATGCGGACCGATGTGTCCCGGTGGGTTCTGAAGAATTCGTGGTACCAACGGCCTTCATGGTATCAGCGACCCTCGCGCCGGATCGGCAGCACGGACGAGCGGATCACCGTACGCATCGCAAAGCTGGACTGCACTCGCACCACGCTCGGCAGGCGCGTCAGCTGCTTGCTGTGGATGCGCTCGAAGTCGTCAAGGTCTGCCACCACAATTCGCAACAAATAATCGTGGTCGCCGGTCATGAGATAACACTCCATGACCTCGGGTATCTCGCGCACGGCATTTTCGAACGCTGTCAGGCCCGGCTGGCTTTGCCGGTCGAGGGTGATGCTGACGAATACATTCACCGGGTATCCGGCCAGGTGCTGGTCGAGGACCGCGGCGTATCCCTGGATCAGGCCGGATTCTTCCAGCGCCTTCACCCTGCGCAGGGTGGCCGATTCGGACAGGTTGATCCGGGCGGCGAGCTGCGTGTTGGTGACATGCCCGTCTTGCTGCACCAGCTGCAGGATGGATAGGTCATACTGGTCCAGGTCTGGCGCAGGAATTTTGCGCATAGAGGTCATATAGAAGCAGATTCTGCCACAAGTTGGCTGCCTGTAAGGCGGTTTTGCAAGCTGGTGCCCCTGATCGACGCATATTCTGGCGCCATAGCACGGCCGTGCGACAACACAGGTAGATTCGTCATGCATATTGGCGTTCCCCGCGAGATCAAGGTTCATGAGTACCGGGTCGGCCTTGTGCCTGCCGGCGTGCGTGAGCTGACCCAGGCAGGGCACCGGGTAACGGTGGAGAGTGGAGCCGGCGAGGGCATCGGTCTGCGGGATGCCGACTACATGGCCGCCGGCGCGGCGATTGCGGGCTCCGCGGCGGAGGTTTTTGCCATCGCTGACATGATCGTCAAGGTCAAGGAACCCCAGCTGCCGGAGTGCGCGATGCTGCGGCCCGGCCAGCTGCTGTTTACGTATCTACACCTGGCACCGGATCCGGACCAGGCTGCGGCGCTGCTGAAGTCCGGGGCTACCGCCATCGCTTACGAAACGGTCACCGCCGGGGATGGCTCCCTGCCGTTGCTCACGCCGATGAGCGAAGTCGCGGGTCGCATGTCGGTGCAGGTGGGCGCAGCCTCGCTGCAGAAGGCGAACGGGGGGCTCGGGGTGCTGTTGGGTGGCGTGCCTGGCGTTGCGCCGGCCAAGGTCGTGATCCTGGGCGGTGGCGTGGCCGGCTCGCATGCGGCGCAGATGGCGCTGGGCCTGGGTGCCGACGTGACCGTCGTGGACCGCTCGGTGCCGCGGCTGCGTGAGCTGTCGGCCCAGTTCGGTGCCGCGCTGCGGACTGTTTATTCCACGTCCGAGGCCATCGAGCGCCTGGTGACGGAGGCGGAACTGGTGATCGGCGCGGTGCTGATCCCGGGTGCCGCGGCGCCTCGCCTGGTGACTCGCGCGATGCTCGGCAAGATGAAGCCGGGTTCCGTGCTGGTCGACATTGCCATCGACCAGGGGGGCTGTTTCGAGACCAGCAAGCCGACCACCCATGCGGCGCCCACGTACGTCGTCGACAATGTCATCCATTACTGTGTCGCCAACATGCCGGGCGCGGTGCCGCGCACGTCTACCTTTGCATTGACCAATGCGACCCTGCCGTATGTCAGGGCGCTGGCCGACCTGGGCTGGCAGACGGCGTTGCGGCGCGACCCCGGCCTGGCCCGGGGGCTGAATGTCCACGCCGGCGAGATCACCCACGAGGAAGTCGCCAAGGCGCTCGGCTACAAGGCCAAGCCCGTCAGCCTGGTGGCCTGAGGACTGCGCTCAGTTGCTGAGGTGGTACGAGAGGCGGGCCTCGACGGCCGCCTCGCCACCATGCGCCGGACGCAACTGGTCGGTCTGGTAGCGGGCCGAGGCGTCGATGGTGAAGTCGCGCCCCAGCGGGAAGCTGGCGCGGGCTTCGCCGATGTCCATGCTCACCGGAGCCGTGGTCAACGGGTTGATCGTTGAATAGACATACCCGCCGCCCACCGGCGCGACTTCGACCATGTCACCCACCTGCGCGTGGTGGTAGCTCAGGGTCCAGTTGATGTCATACCAGCCGGTCCAGGCCGCCTGCAGGGTGAGCAGCTTGGAGTTGCTGTCCAGGCTGAAGCCGGTGGCGAGGCCGCGATAACGCATGCCGTCCAGGTACTTGCCGTCGTTGTAGGCGAAGCCATAGGCGTAATCGCCGAAGCTGAACATGTTGGCCGTGGCGATGCTGTCAGTGAACTCCGCCGTGATACGCACGCGGGTTGCACCCACCGGCACCCAGGCGGTCAGGCCGAACAGGTGGCTGGTGCCCGAGTGCCAGAAGGGATTCGAGTCCTCGTTCATCAGCTGCATGTAGGCCGAGAGCGTGACGTCACCGATGTTGTGGCTGTAGCTGAAGTCGAGGTCGAGCTCGTCGTTGGTCTTGCTGGGGTGCGTCGGATTGTTCTGCGGATCGAACCAGCTCTTGGGCAGGTCGCACGGATGGCCGCTGCCACAGGCCTGGTCCATGCGCTCGAAGCCCCACTGGAAGCCGGGCAGGGGATTGAAGCTGACACTCAGGCCATCGAGCACGGTGTTCCTGGCCAGGCGCGGACCATCCAGCATGCCGATGAAGAACTCGGCCTGCCATGGCCCCAGCCAGTGCAGCCATTGTGTCTGAAACGGCTCTGAGCCGATGCGGCTGATACCGATCTGGGGAATGGGTCGCGCATTGTTGGATTCGGACAGGGCCGAAATCCAGCCTGGCCCCCACCAGTGGGTGAGCCAGCCGGCGTAGACCGCGGCGCCGCTGAACTGGTGGGCGATGTAGGTGCCGTCCATCATCAGGCTCTGGTCATCGAGGCGGTTGTGCGACTGCGCGCCGACCGCCAGCCGCACGGCGGTGGCGTCGCCATTCCAGTCAAGGATCGCCTGGCCCTGGGCGTTCTGCCGGCCCAGAGCATCGAAACCGCGCACGACGTCCGGGTCGTTGGTGGCATCGACCCAGCCTGATACGCCGGTGGTGTCCGGGGTCATTTCCAGTGAGGCACGTGCCTTCAGTCGCCGCGCGGCGTCCTGTACCCACGAGGGTTGGTTCGCCAGGGCGTCGTCTTTGGACAGGCGGCTCAGGATACGGTCCCAGGGCAGGGGCCACTGCATGGTCAGGTCATTGATCACCCCGGCGCTGGCCAGTGTCTCGATGTCCGAGCGCAGGGCTGAATCCCCGGTCTGCGCCCAGGGGGCTGCGTGCAGCACCGGGGTGGCGATGATGAAAAGCGCGGTGGCCAGGATGCGGGGGCGTGTGCGTACGATGGTCATCTACGCATCATACCCATCTGCTGTCGTTGCACCCATGCGAAAAGCGCCGCAGGCGGCTTTTGCCGTGAACCAAAGCGCCATAGGCGGCTTTCTGCCATGGCGCTAGTAGGCGCCGGAACCCTTCAGCACCACATTGGCCGTGCGCAGCAGGATGTAGCAGTCGAGGACGAGGTTCTGGCGGCGGATGTAGTACGCATCCAGGCGTACCCGGCGCTGGTAGTCGGAGTCGTTGCGTCCCGTGACCTGCCACAGGCCAGTGAGCCCGGGGCGCACCGATTTGTAGCGGGTGATGTAGCGGCCGTAGCGGATGAGTTCCTCGTGAACGATGGGACGCGGGCCGACAAGGCTCATGTCGCCGCGCAGGACGTTCCACAGCTGTGGCAGCTCATCCAGGCTGGTACGGCGCAGGAACCGGCCGACGCGCGTGACGCGCGGGTCCACCTTGAGCTTCTGGTCGCGCAGCCACTCGGCCTGTGCCTGGGGGTGGCTTTCAAGGTACTGGCGGAATTCCTCGTCGGACATCGGGCGCATGCTGCGGAATTTCAGGCACTGGAACTCGGCGCCCTCGCAGCCGACGCGGGCATGGCCGAACAACACCTGGCGGCGCAGGTCGCCGCTGCGCCAGGCGCGCAGGAACTGGCGCGGACCGCCCTCGAGACACAGCGCCAGAGTGATGGACAGAGTAAGTGGCAACGACACCACGCCAAGCACCAGGGCGCCCAGTATGTCGACGAACCGCTTCAGCCCTCCGGTCACAGGAATACCCGCAGCCCGGTGAGCCGGCCGTTCAAACCCCATCGATTCACTCAGTGGACCTGTCTGCAATTTGCGACCTCGTGACCGGCGTTAACGGCAATTGCGAAGACTAGCGGGCACCGTGCACGCGCGGTACCTGAAAACGCCTGAATTTGTGCCGAACCATAACATGACGATCCTGCGGGATCATTAAAATCCCGAAGTATTGAAATCAATGTGATTCATCGACAACGCGAGCGTGTCCACATGATGCCCGGCTGAATTTGATTGATATGCCGATTGGTTCAAAAAGATGCAATGAAAGTTCCCCGGGTGTGCGCCAATTGGCAGTCACCAGGCGTAAAACTTTACAAAGTGCCGCCATGCGGATACCGGGGATCTCTTCTGATTCGTTTTAGATCACAGCGGCCCGCCAGGCCCGGTGATGGTGCGGCTGGCAGGGAACCCCGGGGGCTCGTTTGTAGGCTGGCCGTCAGCCGAAGCGGAATCCCGAGATGGTCCAGCCCATCATCACGCCGTTGAAGATCCGCGTGCCGGGGTCCGGCCCGGCTGCACCCGCAGCCACCATGAGCGGCAGCAGGTGTTCTTCGCGCGGGTGCGCGAATCGCGCGGCAGGCAGGCTGTCCCAGCGCGCCAGGCCTGCATTGCGTTCTGCCGGGTCGCGGGCGCATACGATCCTGTTCAAAGCGGTGTCAAAGGCTGCGGATTCTGCGATCGGCGTATTGGCAGGTGAGCGGACACGCAGGTTGTGGAAGCTCATGCCGCTGCCAACGATCAGCACGCCGCGATCGCGCAGCGGCGTCAGCGCCGCGCCCAGCCGCAGATGTTCCGCGGCTGACAGGCCGGCTTTCAATGACAGCTGCACCACCGGCATGCGTGCCTCGGGCCACGCCAGCAGGAACGGCACGAATACCCCGTGATCCAGGCCGCGGTGCGTATCTTCGGCGGTATCAATGCCGGCGTCTTTAAGGGTTTCCCTGATTTCCTGTGCCAGTTGCGGGTCACCTGGCGCCGGATATTCGAGCTGATAGGTGTGCCGGGGAAAGCCGTAGTAATCGAACAGCAATGGCGGGTGTGGCTGCGAGTTCACTGTCACCGGGTCCGCTTCCCAGTGGCCCGAGATCACCAGTATGGCCCGGGGCGTCTGTGGCAGGGTCGCGGCCAGACCGCGGAGGAAGGCAGCCAGTGCGGTCCAGGGCTCGGCATACGGCCGATGCAGGCAGTGTCCGGGCTGGCAGGGCCAGCCGTGGGCACATTGAACCGGCTCCATGAAGAAGCAGGGGCCGCCGCCGTGCGGGATGTAAAGGGTGGGCAGTGTGTTCATCATGTGCTCCGGGCCAGTTTAACGGCGCGGGCCCAGCGGGTCATGTGTTCCGCGGCCTGGTCCGCGCGCATGCGCGGTTCAAATACGCGTTCCGCCTGCCAGATTGCCGTCAGTTCATCTTCCGAAGCCCAGAAGCCGGTGGCCAGGCCTGCGAGGTACGCTGCACCCAGTGCCGTGGTCTCGGTGATCCGGGGCCGTATCACGGGAGCCTGCAGCAGGTCGGCCTGGAACTGCATCAGCAGGTTGTTGCGGCTGGCACCGCCATCCACGCGCAACTCGGTCGCCGGTTGCCCGGCGTCGGCCTGCATGGCGGTAAGCAGATCGGCGCTCTGGAACGCGATGGCCTCGAGGGCGGCGCGGGCGATGTGCCCGGCGCCGGTTCCCTGGCTCAGGCCGGTGATCAGGCCCCGGGCATGCGGGTCCCAGTGCGGGGCGCCGAGTCCGGTGAAAGCCGGGATGAAACATACCCCGCCACTGTCGGCGACGCTTGCGGCCAGGGCCTCCACCGCGCCCGAATCGCGGATCAATCCCACGGCATCACGCAGCCACTGCACCACCGCGCCCCCCGTGAATACGCTGCCTTCAAGGGCGTACTGCCGGGGTTCTCCCGCCCGCCGGCACACCGGAGTGCTGAGCAGGCCATGCTGCGATGACCTGGCCGTGCCGGTGGTCATCAGCAGGAAGCATCCCGTGCCATAGGTGTTCTTGGCCATGCCGGGCCTGAAGCAGGCCTGGCCGAACAGCGCGGCCTGCTGATCACCGGCGATCCCGGCCAGGGGAACGCGCGTATCACCCAGCCGTATCTGTACGTGGCCGCCAGCGTCCGCGGATGAGGCAACCACGCGCGGCAGACAGGCGCGGGGGATGCGCAGCAGCTGCAGCAGAGCGTCATCCCAGTCGCCCGTGTGGATGTTGAACAGCAGTGTGCGGCTGGCATTGGTGACGTCGGTGAGGTGTTCGGCGCCGCCCGAAAACCGGAATGCGAGCCAGCTGTCGATGGTGCCGAATGCGAGCTCGCCGCGTTCGGCGCGTTCGCGCGCCTGCGGCACCCGATCCAGCAGCCAGGCGAGCTTGGTGCCGGAAAAGTACGGGTCCAGCAGCAGTCCGGTCCGGCGCGTGATCTCCGGCCCATGGCCGGCGGCCGCGAGCTGCGCGCATAACGCAGCCGTGCGCCTGTCCTGCCAGACGATGGCGGGGGCGAGGGGCCGGCCGCTGGCGCGCTCCCACAACACGGTGGTTTCGCGCTGATTGCCGATGCCGACGGCGGCGACGTCTGCGGTCCTGACACCCGATGCCTGCAGCGCCTCGGACAGCACGGCGGACTGTGTCTGCCAGATTTCCTGCGGATCGTGTTCCACCCAGCCGGAGTGCGGGAAATACTGCCGGTGCTCGCGTTGCGCCTGGCCAAGGATGCTGCCCGCGCGATCGAATACCAGGGCGCGCGAGCTGGTGGTGCCCTGGTCGAGGGCTATGACACAGCGGCTCACGCGGGGGTCCTGGTGGCGGGATGCGCGTCCAGCCAGGCGTCCAGCAGGGCTTCACTGTCCGCCGGCACATGCAGTCCGAGTTTGCTCCGCCGCCACAGGATGTCGGCGGCGGTGCGGGCCCACTCCACCTGGCACAGGTATTCGATTTCCCGCGCGTACAGGCCCGGAAGCACCTGCTCACCCAGCGCCGCGAGGCTGTCGGCGGCGCCGAGCAGCCGCTGTATGCGGGTGCCGTAGGCGTGCGCCAGGCGCTCGCGCAGTGCGAGCGGCAGCCAGGGCCAGCGGCGCGCGGTCTGGCGCAGGAATACGGCGAAGCTGCCTTGCGGCAGGTCGCCGCCAGGCAGTATGGCGGAGGCCGTCCAGGCCGGTCGCGGCGGTGCAAGGGTTGGCGCCAGCAGGTCCAGGGCCTGTTCCGAGAGCTTGCGGTAGGTGGTGATCTTGCCGCCGAACACGGACAGCAGGGGGGCGCGGCGCCCCGCGTCATCCAGGCCTTCGAGGTCCAGATGGTAATCGCGGGTGACCGTGGCGGCGGCCGCGGCGTGCGCGTCGTCCAGCAACGGGCGTATACCGGCGAAGCTCCACGCCACATCCGCCGGCCGGGTCTGCTGCCGGAAGTAGCGGTTGATGGTGGTGCACAGGTAGTCGACCTCCGCAGAGCTGATGCGGACGTCTGCCGGCGGGCCGTGATGCTCGACGTCGGTGGTGCCGATCAGGGTGAAGCCGCGTTCCCAGGGAATGGCGAACACGATGCGGCGGTCAGGATTCTGGAAGATGTAGGCGAAGCGGTGCCGGAAGATCTGCGGCACCACGATGTGGCTGCCCTTGACCAGCCGGATGTCGCGATGGGCCCGGACCTGCGTGGCGTCGCGGATGAAGGCCGAGACCCAGGGTCCGGTGGCATTGACGACCGCGCGTGCCCGGACCGTGGCATTGGCATGGCCGGTCAGTTGCGCCTGCCATGCGGCGTCCTCGCGTTCGATTCGCTCGCAGGTGGTGCGTGTCAGAATGCGTGCGCCACGCTCATGCGCATCGAGGGCATTCATGACGGTGAGCCGGGTGTCGTCGGTGGCGGCATCCGAGTAGATGAAACCCCGCCGGAAGCCGACCGCCAGCGGCGTACCGGCCGGATGCTGCCGCAGGTCGATGGTTGCGGATGACGCCAGGCGTCGCCGCCGCGCCAGGTTGTCGTACAGGAACAGCCCCGCCCGGATCAGCCAGGCCGGACGCAGGTGCGCATCATGCGGCATGACAAAGCGCAATGGCCGGATCAGGTGCGGGGCCGAACCCAGCAGCACCTCCCGTTCCTGCAGCGCCTTGCGCACCAGCGAGAACTCGCCTTGCTCCAGGTAGCGCAGGCCACCGTGGATGAGCTTGGTGCTGGCGGAGGAGGTGTGTGCTCCCAGGTCGTCGCGCTCGCACAGGATGACTGACAGGCCGCGGCCGGCGGCGTCACGCGCAATGCCGCAGCCATTGATGCCACCGCCGACCACCAGAAGGTCGCATTCGAGGACCTGCGCGGCGAAGCTGTTTGGCATCGCAGCATCTTGCCACGAGGTGCAGATCAGTCCAATGTGCGCGGCGTGAATGCCTGGATGGAAGTCAGACTCAAAGGGGTGAATGTCGCGCGCGGGGACCGCAGGGTCCTGCACGGCATCGACTGGAATATTCTCCCGGGGCAGCGCTGGGTGCTGGCCGGGGCCAATGGCGCGGGCAAGACCCAGCTGCTCAAGGTCATCGCCGGCAGCGTATGGCCCGAGCCGGGCGCGGTACGCCGCTACCGCTGGGGCCGCGAGCGGCGCGACAGCCCGTTCGAGGCCCAGGACGAGATCGCCTACGTGGGACCGGAGCGCCAGGACCGTTATGAGCGCTATGGCTGGAACCACACCGTCAGCCAGGTGGTGGGTACCGGCATCCACAGGACCGACATCCCGCTCGATCCGCTGACCGCGGCCAATGGCCGGGTCATCGGTTCATTGCTCAAGCGGCTGGACATCGAGGGGCTCGCTGGGCGGCGCTTCCTCACGCTGTCCTATGGCGAGCGGCGCATGGTGCTGCTGGCGCGGGCATTGGCCTCGCGGCCGCGCCTGCTGCTGATGGACGAGCTGCTCAACGGCCTGGACGCCACGCGGCACGGGATCGCGCTGCGCTTCCTGTCTTCGCTGCGCCGCTCGCACATGCCCTGGGTGCTGTCGGTGCATCGGCTTGAGGACGTGCCGTCGGGTGCCACCCACGCGCTGCTGCTCGACGCGGGTCATATCGTCTACAGCGGTGCCATCGGGCGCGCGCCGCTGGCGCAGTGGTTCGGCCGCACCGCCCGGCTGGCGGGGAACGCGGCTGACAGGCGTGCCAGCCGGCATGCACGGTCCACAGCCTCCGCCCGGCGTGCCGCGGGGATTGCACTGGTCGGTCTGCGCCATGCGCACGTGTTCCTGGACGAGCATCCGGCCCTGCGGGACCTGTCGCTGACGGTGCGCCAGGGCGAGTGCTGGGTGGTTCACGGCCGCAACGGTTCGGGCAAGTCGACCTTCATCCGCACGCTGTACGGCGACCACGGCGTGGCGGCGGGTGGCCGCATCGAGCGCGAGGGCATCCGTCCCGGTGTGCCGCTCGAGCTGTTCAAGCTGCAAACAGGACTGGTTGCGCCGCATCTGCAGGCCGACCATCCGCGCGGGTTGTCGGTGTCGGAGGTGGTGCAGTCGGGCCGCCATGCCAGCATCGGCCTGAATGACAAGCCCACCGCCAGCGACCGGGCCGCGGCCCGCGTGGCCCTGAAATTCTTTGATATCCCGGGTTTCGAACAGCGGCAGCTCACGGAACTGTCCTATGGCCAGCTGCGCCGGGTGCTGTTCGCGCGCGCCTGGATCAACCGTCCTCGGCTGCTGCTGCTGGATGAGCCGTATTCGGGTGTGGATGCGCCCACCCGCCATGCGCTGATGCGGCATGTCGATGAACTGATCGCCGCGGGTGTCACCGTCATCATCGCCACCCATAACCGCGAGGAGTGGCCGGCGGCGGCGACCCACGAGCTCGAACTGGTGCACGGCGCGGCGGCATGGTGTGGTCAGGTGCGTCAGCGCGCGGCACGCAGCCATGCCAGGAACAAGAGGCGTGGAGATTGAGCGTTGAAGGCAGCGCCGCGGTGCCCGCGGCCCGCAATCCGTTGCGTACGCTGTTCCTGGTGTCGATGCTCGACGTACTGGGTTTTGGCGTGCTGGTACCGCTGGTCCCGTACCTCGCGAACCGCTTTGGCGCTGCGCCGTGGCTGGTGACCGCGATCATGGGCAGTTATTCGCTGTGCCAGCTGCTGGCGGCGCCGCTATGGGGCCGGCTCAGTGACCGTCATGGCCGCCGACCCATCCTGATGACCAGCCTGCTGGGCGCATGTGCGTCCTATCTGCTGCTGGGGCTGGCACACAACCTGTGGATGGTGGTGCTGTCGCGCATGCTGGCCGGGGCCATGGCCGGCAATCTCGCGGCGGCTTTTGCGTACGCCTCCGATGTGAGTACGCCGGCCACCCGGGTGCGTTCCATGGGCATGGTCGGGGCGGCCATCGGCATCGGTTTCATGCTGGGCATGCCCATCGGTGGCACCCTGGCCGGTAACGACACCGGCGCGCACAACCTGATGCTGCCGGCGGTGGTCTCGATGGGCTTCAACCTGCTGGCGCTGCTGCTGGTGAAGTTCCGCCTGCCGGAAAGCCGGCGGGGTGCGCCCGCGGGGCGTGCCGGAACCACGGCGGCGGGTCGCGCACCTGCCACGCGTTCACGGCCTCTGGCATTGCTGCTGCACCGGCCGCCACTGCGGCGCATCGTGCTGTCGGCACTGCTGGTGACCACCGCCCAGGGCGTGCTCGAGTCCATCTTTGCGCTGTGGGCGCTGAACCGGTTCGGGTTCGGGCCGCGCACCGTGGGCTATGCGCTGTTCGTGGTGGCGCTGGGGGCGGTCCTGATGCAGGGCGGGCTGGTGCGGGTGCTGGCGCCAAGGCTGGGCGCGGCGCGGCTGGCGATGTACGGCAGTGTGGCTTATCTGTCCGGGCAACTGGCGATCGGTCTGGCGGGCACCCGCCTGCCGCTGGTGGGCGTGGGCCTGGCGCTGTGCGGACTGGGCATGGGCGCATTCACCCCGTCGGCCTCGGCGCTCGCGTCGGGACAGGCACAGGACGATGACCGCGGCGCGGTACTCGGGACCTACCAGTCCGGCAACAGCCTGGGGAGGGTGCTCGGGCCCTTCATGGCGGGTCCGGTGTATGCGGCCCTGGGCGCCGGTTCGCCCTTCATCCTGGCGGCCTGCCTCGCCTTGCCGGTGTCCCTGCTGCTGTGGCCGCTCAGAGGGTCAGAGTCGTCTCGAACACCGACACCGCCTGGCCCGTGATCCACACCGCCGCGGGGGCGCCGTCGTCGAACTCCACTTCGATGCCGACGCGCCCCGGACGCTGCAGGTGATGGCCTTGTGCGCCGGTGAACCGCAAGCGTCCATCGGTCGCCGGCAGCAGGCCGAGCCGGCCCAGATAGACCCCCAGCATGCCGTATGCATTGCCACTGACAGGGTCCTCGGGAATCCCCAGCGCCGGGCAGAACATGCGTGCCTCGGCCTGGCAGTCCGGCACGGTGGGTGCCAGTGAAAACACGAAGTAGCCCGACGCACCCATCTGCCCCGAGAGGGTGGTGAGGCGCGCGAAGTCGGGCTTCAGCTGCTTGAGGTGCTCGCCGGAACGCACCCCGATCAGAAGCCGGGTGCTGCCGCCTCCGATGATGCGGGGCGGACAGCGCGGGTCCAGGAATCCTGGATTCAGGGCGAGGGAATCCAGGACCGCCAGCTGTTCGCGTTCGTTGATCTCCCTGCCCAGCGGCGGGACGGATTGGCGGACGGCGATGCGGCGGTCCGCACCCGTGCCCTGCACCTCGATATCGGCGATGCCGCCACGGGTGCGCTGCTTGAGGCGCGTGGCCGCGCCCGGCAGGGCGGAGAGCACGAAGTGCGTGGCCACGGTGGCATGGCCGACGAACGCGGCTTCGGTGCGTGGCGTGAAGAAGCGCACCTTGAGGTCGTGGTCGGCGCCGTCGGGCCGCAGCACAAAGGCGGTGTCGGCGTTGTTCAATTCACGCGCGATGGCCTGCATCTCGGCCTCGCTGAGGCAGTCCGCATCGAGCACCACTCCGGCCGGATTGCCCGTGAGGCGGGTGAGGGTGAAAGCGTCAACCTGGTGGATTCTGACCGTGCGCGACATGGCGGCTGCACTCCCCCGTGCAAAAAGTGGCGGGGATTGTAGTCTGCTGCGCGGGTGGTGCCACCCTTGCAAAACAGCCGGAAGGCACTACCATACGCGTCCAAACCTTGGGGTGGCTCTCACGAGCCTGAGATGCGGGATGGGCCCGCGAACCCGTTGAACCTGATCCGGTTAGTACCGGCGTAGGGAGCAGGTGTGAAGACGCAATCCGTCCTGATTCTGGCATTCATCCCGCTGTGCCTGTGGCAGCCCCGTCCCGCTTGCGCCGAAGGCGATGGGACGCAGCTGTCTGAGGTGACCGTCACGGCCACGCTGCTTCGGGCCACGCCCCTGCAGGACGTCCCCGCCAGTGTCTCGGTCCTTGATTCGGATACGCTGCGCGCTGCCGGCCAGCAGCAGCTCGAAGACGTCATCGGCCTGGTGCCCAATCTCAACTGGTCCGGCGACACCAGTCGTCCACGTTATTTCCAGATTCGCGGCATCGGCGAACTCGACCAGTATCAGGGTGCGCCCAATCCGTCCGTGGGTTTCGTGGTGGATGGCATCGACTTCAGCGGCCTGGGTGGCATCGGCACCCTGTACGACGTGGGCCAGGTCGAGGTGATCCGCGGGCCCCAGGGCATGCGTTACGGTGCCAACGCCCTGGCCGGCCTGATCGCGGTGCAGAGCGCTGCACCAGCGGACGAATTCGGCGGCCGGGTGGACCTCCAGGGGGGGGACTACGGCATGCGTTCCTACGGCGCGGTGCTGACGGGCCCGGTGGCCGACCTGGATTCGGCATTCCGTCTGGCGGTGCAGCAGTACCGGGGCGATGGCTTCTACCGCAATGCCTACCTGGGACGCGACGATACCAACGGCTATGACGAGACCACGCTGCGCGGCCGGTGGCGCTGGCAGCCCGGCGCGGACTTGCGCGTGGACCTCACGCTGCTGAACATCCGCATCGATGACGGGTATGACGCCTGGACGCTCAATGGCGGCCGCACCACGCAGACGGACCAGCCGGGCGCCGACCGGCAGGACTCCACGGGCGGGGCCGCGCATATCGAGTACAGCGGCTGGAAATTTGCAAAGCTTACGGTGGCGATGTCAGCCGCGGATTCGCACGTGCACTATTCGTTCGATTCGGACTTCGGTAATCCGGTGCTGTGGGCGCCGTACACCTACCAGTATTCCGACGCGCAGGCACGCGACCGCACGACCCACAGCCTGGAGGCACGGCTCGAGGGGCAGGGCACGGCAGTGAACTGGCTGCTCGGGGTGTATGCACTCGATCTCACGGAAAACCTGGTCGAGCGCACTCCCGGGCTGACCCTCGATCCGTCCGATCCCGGGGAGGATTGGGTCACTGACGGTATTACCACCAGCCACTTC
>Ga0153956_1001371_pt1 | contig 21696 bp, 20 predicted proteins | sample TSFL040MetaG_FD_104704 | JGI IMG/M metagenome (GOLD analysis project Ga0153956, IMG submission 104704) | Attine ant fungus gardens microbial communities from Florida, USA - TSFL040 MetaG | ecosystem: Host-associated > Fungi > Mycelium > Unclassified | place: USA: Florida, Wekiwa Springs... | reverse complement strand
TCAATCGCCAGCCCTATGTCATCGGCGAAAACACCCATCTCGGCATCGATATCCGCATCGACAAGCCGCGCGAGGCCGGCGCTGATCGCCTTGTCAACGCTGTGGGCGGCCATATTGCTTATAAGGGGTCGCTGATCATCATCGATTCAGGAACGGCGACGACTTTCGACGTCGTGGCGGCGGACGGCGGTTATGAAGGCGGTGCCATTGCGCCCGGTATCAACCTGTCGCTTCAGGCCCTGCATTCGGCTGCCGCCAAGCTGCCGCGCATCGCCATCGAAAAGCCCGCGAAAAGGATCGGCAAGGATACGGTCAGCGCCATGCAGTCCGGCATCTTTTGGGGCTATATCGGCCTGATCGAATACATGATCGCCTCTATCAAGAGTGAGTACGGGCAAAAGATGACTGTAATCGCCACCGGTGGGGTGGCTTCTCTGTTTGAAGGTGCTACAGACAGCATCGACCATTTCGACCACGACCTGACGCTGCGCGGGCTGCTCGAAATCTATAAGCGGACGCTGGCGCGCGCCGCATCCTGATTGGCTATAAATGAAAAAGAAGCAAAACGAACTGGTGTTCCTGCCGCTGGGCGGATCGAACGAAATCGGCATGAATCTGAACCTGTATGGGTTCGGTCCGGCCGATAACCGCCAGTGGATCATCGTCGATGTCGGCGTCACTTTTGGCGATCTGACGACGCCGGGGATCGAGGTGATCGTGCCCGATCCGGAATTCCTGATCGGTGAGAACATCCTCGGCATCGTGCTGACGCACGCGCATGAAGACCATATCGGTGCTCTGGGCTGGCTGTGGGACAGGATCAAGGCGCCTGTCTTTGCCACGCCCTTCACCGCCTATCTGGTGCGCGAAAAGCTGCGCGAGGCCGGTGTCGATGACTGCGACCTGACCGAGGTGGCATTGAATGGCAATGTGAAGCTTGGGCCATTCGATATCGACTATATCACCCTGACGCACTCGATCGCCGAACCCAATGGCTTGGCGATCCGCACCGAGCTGGGCACGGTTTTCCATACCGGCGACTGGAAGTTCGATGAAGCTCCCATCACCGGTGCCGCCACCGATATCCCCGCCATTCGCAAGCTGGGTGATGAGGGTCTGCTGGCCATGGTTTGCGACTCGACCAATGTCTTCGTCGAGGGTCGCGCCGGTTCGGAAGACGATGTGCGTGTCGAACTGACCCGCGTCATCAAAGGCCTGAAAAAGCGCGTCGCCGTCGCCTGTTTCGCCTCCAATGTGGCGCGGGTGGATTCGGTCATGCGCGCCGCCATGGAAGCCGGTCGTAAGGTCTGCCTGGTCGGACGCTCCATGCACCGCATCACCGCCGCCGCGCGTCATGTCGGTCTTTTGGCGGGCATTCCCGAACCGGTCAGCGAAGGCGAGGCGCAACACCTGAAAGCCAACGAGGTGCTTTACCTCTGCACCGGCTCGCAGGGGGAACCACGCGCCGCCTTGTCGCGTATCGCCGACGGCAATCACCCGCTGGTTAAGTTGAAGGAAGGTGACGCCTGCGTTTTCTCCTCGCGCGTCATTCCGGGCAATGAAATCTCGATCCGTAGCTTGCAAAACCGCCTGTCGGATCTGGGGGTTGAGATCCATACCGAGCGCGATCATCCGGGCATCCACGTCTCCGGTCACCCATGCCGTGACGAACTCAAGGAAATGTACGCCCTGGCGCGGCCACGCATCGCCATACCGACCCATGGCGAGCGCCGTCACCTGCTGAAACATGCCGCTTTGGCTGAAGAGGTAGGAGTGGATGAGCAGATCACGCCGCATAATGGTGAAATGGTGCGTCTGGCGCCCGGTCTGGCTGAAATTGTCGATGAAGTGCCGTCCGGTCGCCTGTTCGTCGATGGTGGTCATCTGGTGCCGGAAGCCTCCGATGCCCTGCGTGAACGCCGCCACGCCGCCCATAACGGCATGATGTTTGTCGCCTTCGCGCTGGATAGCAGAAACCGCCTGGCTTCGATTGTCGAGGTGAGGGGGCTGGGGCTGGCCTATGAGGATGACGACATCATTTCAGATCAGCTTGAAGCCATTTGTCAGAGTGTGGAAAAGGCGATCAAGGCCATGCCGGTGGAAGCGCGTGAAGAAGACGAAGGCGTGGAAATCGTCGTGGCACGGATCGTCAAGAAGGCCGCGCAAGCCATCTGGGGCCGCCGCCCGATCGTTGAAACCATCATCCTGCGCACCTGATCTATTCGCCGGATACGCGTTTTCCAGCCGCTCGCGCGTCAGGTGAGCGATTTTTCCTTATGCGATTGAATTTTGCCCTTAAATCAATGTTGATAATTGAGTTCGGTTCAATTTTCAATATTACCGGAAATGATGGATGTCTGACTTCAAGTCCTGAATTTATTTGAAAAACAGTGTTCCGCCTGTATTAATCAATATTGATTTTACGTTGATGGTTTCGCAATCATCACAACCGTCGGATATCCGCCGCGAGGGGCACAATGCCGTTTAACCCTGCAGGCGAATTCTCACGACTTAACCATGACGTAAGATCCTGGCGCGTCCATCAATGGTTTCAGCTTGCCTTTGGCTGGATCGCGTCCAGAATCCTTGGCCGTCACCATCTGACCGGAGCGCTCATTCAGCCAGCCCGCCCAGTGTGGCCACCAAGAACCGGGGTGCTCAACGGCACCGTCTATCCAGTCTTCCAATGTATTAGGATGGGCGTTATTCAGCCAGTGCATGTATTTCTTCGCATCGGGATGATTGACCACGCCGGCGATATGACCGGACCCGGCCAGCATGAAGGTGACCGGCCCGCCGAACAGTTTCGAGCCTTTGTAGACCGACCCCGGCGGGGCGATATGGTCTTCACGGCCGGCTTGCTCATAGATCGGGATGGTCACCTTTTTCAGATCGATATCGACGCCGGCCAGCACCAGTTTGCGGTTGGTAAGGGCGTTTTCGCCATAGAATTTGCGCAGATAGAACATATGCAGTGCCTTGGGCATCCGCGTCTGATCAGCGTTCCAGCACAATAGGTCGAACGGCGTCAGTTCCTTGCCGAGCAGGTAGTTGTTGACGAAAAACGACCAGATCAGGTCATTGGCGCGCAGGGAGTTGAAAGTATCGGCCATGGCCGAGCCGGGCAGCACGCCACCAGCGGCATCCATCTGGCGTTCCAGTTCTTTCAGCCAGGATTCACTTGTAAACAGCAAAAGATCACCCGCCTCGGAAAAATCATGCTGGGCGGTGAAGAAGGTGGCGGCGGAGATCGTCTTGTCGCCTTTGGCCGCCATATGCGCCAGGGTGCAACCAAGCAGGGTGCCGCCGATGCAGTAGCCGACCGCATTGACCGAAGGCGCGCCGGTTTGCTCGATCACCTTCTGCACGGCCTCGTAGACACCGCCGAACATATAGTCTTCGAAGGTCGTGTCCTTCATCGAGGTATCCGGATTGATCCAGGCGACGAGAAAGACCGAAAATCCCTGATCGACCAGCCATTTGATCAGCGAATTCTTGGTCTGAAGGTCGAGAATGTAAAACTTGTTGATCCAGGGCGGGAAGATCAGCAGGGGAATTTCGCGTACCTGTTCAGTCGTCGGGCTGTATTGCAGCAGCTCAAAATATTTCCCGCGATAAATGACCTTGCCCGGCGTCGTGGCAACATTGCGCCCGACAACAAAGCTGTCCGTATCGGCCTGGCTGATCTTCAGTTTGCCGTCCCCGCGCGCCAGATCCTCGGCGAAGCGCTCCATGCCCTTGACCAGGCTCTCCCCACTCGTTTCAACCAGCGCCTTGAGCGCGGCGGGATTTGACAGCAGGAAATTGGACGGGGACATGGCGTCCGTCAGCAGTTTGGTGAAAAATTCCGCCCGGCGCTTGACCATCGGATCGACGCCTTCGGCGCTGCTGATCAGTTTGTTGATCCAGTTCGAGGACAGCAGGTAGGACTGTTTCATCATGTCGAACATGACGTTTTCCTGCCAGTGCGGATCGGCGAATCGCTTGTCCGCCGGCTTGCCGCCGGGCGCGGCCTCGGTGCCCAGCGTCCGGCGTGTCATCTTGCCCCACAGTTCCATATAACCGGTCAATAGTTCGCTTTGCGCTTCCACCAGCTTGTCCGGTTTGCGGGCGAGCGATCCCATGATCTCCGTCATGGCCGGCCCGACCTGGAAGGGATCGGCCGGGGCCGCATTCACATCCGGCTGGGCAAAAACCGTCTTTGCCAGCGCGCTCTGGGCGGTCATGGCTGCCTTGGCGATATTGACCGATAATTCCTCCATCCTGCGAAGCGTTTCCGTATCGAAGGATGAGGGTACGACAGGCATCTCTGATGGCGTTTGCGAGGCCGGTTCCACCTTGGGCATGGTGGCCTTCTTCGTGGCTGGGCTTTTTTTCACGCCAGGCGTTTTCTCCGCAGTAGCAGAAGAGGCGGTCTTTGCGGGCTTACGTGGTGACTTGGTCATGGGAGCGTCCGGGACTGGCATTTCGGATATAGACTGGCCGTGCCGCATGCGCGCCGTCAAGACAACTAAATTTATATTTCTCTTGTATTGGCCATGCTCCTGCCGGTATTTTGCACGAAAATCAGAAACAAGCCGGGATACGGCCCGTCAGAATTGCGTCGCAAATATCTGCTGTTATACAGGCGCCACAGTGGAGAGCATCCCTTGAAACCCATCCTTGCGCATCGTTTGTTCACGCTTCCGGCCTTGCTCGCCCTCGCTCTTTTCCCGACTCGGCTTCTGGCGCAGACCGCCGCCGGGTCGGCAACGCCACCGGCCAATATCAGCAGCATGCCGAAATGGTCGGAATTTCCCGTCCCCCCCACCAATATAACCACCGCCGACCAGTTCAGGGCGGAAGTGACCGAAACCCTGGAAAAGCGTAAACAGCTCAGAACCGAGGTTCGCGCCCTGGTGTGGGATGATACCGTTCCGGAAACCTTCGCCCAAGCCGCGCGCGGCCGGATCGATCCGGCGTTTTCCGGGCCGCTCGATGCCCAGGTCACACCGGCGCAGATCGATGCCCTGGCGGCCGAACTGCGCAAGCGCGCCGCACCACCACCAGTTGTAAATTGATGTACATAACTGACCGATCGCTTATGATGCGCGCTCAGTCAGCGTCCTGTCATGCCCGCACTAAAATCGCTTAAGCGGACCATTCAGGCTGTAGTCGAAATTCAAGACCAAAAGTCAAAATAATGCCAGATACATCCGATTTCACCAAAGACAGCCGTCGCGGTAATGCCGCCGATTTCGATCTTAGCCTCGATATCGTCCGCGTGGCCGAAGAAGCCGCCATTGCCTGTTATGCCCAGATTGGCGGCGGCGATGAGAAGGCCGCCGACCAGGCCGCCGTGGACGCCATGCGCACGGCGCTCAACGCCATCGAAATGGATGGACGCATTGTTATCGGCGAGGGCGAGCGCGATGAAGCCCCCATGCTCTATATCGGTGAAAGGGTCGGTACCGGAAAAGGGCTTGCCATCGATATCGCGCTTGATCCGCTGGAAGGCACCACACTGGCTGCCAAGGCCATGGCCAATGCGTTGGCCGTCATCGCCTTTGCACCGCGCGGCGGGCTGCTGCACGCGCCGGATACCTATATGGATAAACTGGCGATCGGGCCGGGCTATGGCGAAGGCGTGGTCGATCTCGACTGGACGCCGGAAGAAAACGTCCGTTCACTGGCAAAAGCTAAGGGCGTGGACGTGTCGGAAATCGTCGCCTGTGTACTCGATCGGCCGCGTCATGACGGCATTATCACGAGTCTGCGCAAGGCTGGCGCCCGCGTCCATCTGATCACCGATGGCGATGTGGCCGGCGTTATCCATACCGCTCAGCCGGAAACGGGCATCGACATCTATCTGGGGCAGGGTGGCGCGCCGGAGGGTGTGCTGGCCTGTGCCGCGCTGAAATGCGTCGGCGGCCAGTTTCAGGGGCGTCTGGTTTTCCGCAATGCCGATGAAAAGCAACGCGCCACACGGCTCGGCCTAACGGATTTCGACCGTAAATATACGCTCAACGATCTGGTCAGCTCGGATGCGGTCTTCATCGCCACCGGTGTGACGCATGGTGCTCTGTTGCGTGGCGTCCAGAAGGAAACGACCTCCAGGGGCGAGGTGTTCCTGACCACGGAAAGCCTGGTGATGATCTCCAAGACCCATACCGTGCGGAAGTTGTCAATGCGCAGGCCGCTGGTAGTGTGATTAACGTGATGGGTTTCGATAAGGATCGGCTCAACGCGCATGTCCAAAGTTCTGCCCAAAGGCAGCAGCGCCTTGTGCTTTGCTCAAGGTTCCTAATGCCCGGCTGTGGCCAGGCCGCCTCCAATTATATGGGGAGGCGTGTATATGACGGTACGTCCGAGGTCACAGTTCGACAATGCAATGACTGGTAATGCCGGTCTCAACTACGTGTCATGGCAGTTGTTGCGGTGCGGTTGGCATGTAATGCCGACCACCCGAAACGCCCGTGGCTCGGACTTGATCGTTATCAGCGGCGATGAGACCATTTTCTTTGGCGTTCAGTCCAAGGCGCTTGGTAAGCGGCACGCCATACCCCTTGAGCGTCATATCGAAAATCTACGGTCTGAATGGTGGGTGATCACTGTCCACGCCAATTCTGACAATCCAATTTGCTATATAATGAAACTCAACGAAGTGCGGGCGTTAGCCTCCCAGGACAAGAATGGCGGCGCGTTCTGGCTGGAGCCGCGCGCCTATGATAGAACTGAGTTTCGGGAGGGGCTGGGATCGAATAGCGCTGCCGCAAACAAGGTGTTGACGACGTTTGACGCCTTGTACACCCCTCGCTAGGGTCTCTACAGCCGCGAAGTCAGACGCGGATAGCGAAATCGTAAGCATTCTTGCGCTACAATATCAGAACGGCATTAGGCAATTTTGCTACTGGGCAAATCCCACGACATGATAACTTGCATTTACACTAAATCTCAATACGAAGCGTCGGTTCAAGAGCGCGCGGAAAAAGCCGCCGCAGCCGATCGTGTTGCAATATACCGAGCGACGCGCTCTCCGACCGTTATTACGCATAAACCAACACCTGATATGTACGGCATATGGGATGATTTTGACTTCAGCGAATTTGACAGGGAGGAGAAGCAGTTCCGCTCAAGTCGCTCCATTGGAGTCGGGATTATGTATCTGACTCTTGCAGCAATAATTTCAATCACATCCTCGTTTATATTCAAACACGGTTTATACGCTCAAATAATAAAAAATTCTCTATTGTATTATGTTTTAATCGGAACGCCATTTTTTGTGTTTATTTACAATAAATTAAACATTGAAGCATTTTTGAGGGAATGCTTCACCAACTACTTGGTCTATAGTGACAATGTCTCGGCTTACAGAGCCAACCTAGCGGCTTGGGAGTTCACAAATACCGAGCGTGGCCTAGGCTATTGGCAAGCTCTGCGCGGAATAGAATTCGAGCACGCTCTTGCTACTATGTTCAAACGGAGGGGCTGTAACGTAACGACCACCAAGGCCTCTGGAGATGGTGGTATCGACCTTCACTTGAATTTTGGCCCCCAAGCATTCTGGTGCCAATGTAAGGGATACGCTAAGCCAGTTTCGGTAGCCCCGATTAGGGAGATAGCTGGCGTTTGTAGTCGCAGTCATGCACAGCCGATTATTTTTGCTGTGAACGGTTTTACCAGGCCAGCAATTGAGGCTGCGAGTGAGTTAGGGGTCATTTGTATTGACGCGCCCGATCTATGTAAGTTCGCCAAGTTAGAGTTCATCACATCATTCGAGAATATTAGGCGATAGCCGCTCTCAGGAGCGCGATAATGCAAACCGCTAACTATTTGTTAGACTTTGTAAAACGCCATGGCAAAACAATCCTTGTACCCATTCGGGTGATAAACGTATAACGCATTAAAATATATAGGGAAATTGGCGGACAAGGTGGGATTCGAACCCACGGTAGGCTTCCACCTACGGCGGTTTTCAAGACCGCTGCCTTAAACCACTCGGCCACCTGTCCGCACGAGGGAAGGGCGCTTGTAGCGTGCGCCATTCCGCCTGCCAAGCCCTTACGGCCGATTTTTCACATTTTGAAGTAACATGACTAACAGGCCTTAACCAAGATTTCGCAAATTGCGTACATGATGGTATCTGTAGTTCGTATCCCCAGCCCAGATCAGGCCCATGTTCGAGCCAGAAAGCTCATTCCGCATATTAAGTGCAAGGCTGTTATCCCTTGTATTTATGCTGTTATTGGCCGCCTGCGCCACTACGCGGCCTGGCGGTGATTTGTCAGGCGCGCAAGGCCCGAAGATCGCCCGCGAACCGCAGTATAATTCCGGCAATTTCAAACCTTATACCGTACGTGGCAAGACCTATTATCCCCGCATTCCCGATCCTGGCCACACGGAAACCGGTATTGCCTCCTGGTACGGTTCAGAATCCCCCAATGCCACCACGGCGGACGGCGAATATTTCGTACCGGATGGCGTTTCCGCCGCCCATAAGACCTTTCCACTGCCGAGCATTGCACAGGTCACCAATCTCGATAACGGCAGGACAATCCGTGTCCGGGTCAATGACCGCGGCCCCTTTGTAGATGGACGTGTTATGGACCTGTCACGCGGTGCCGCCAAGGCACTGGGAGTCTATACCACCGGCACGGCCCGCGTGAAAATTACCTGGCTCGGTCCGGCGGAACGACTGGGGCCAGCGCCGGTTTATGCAGCTACGCCATCGCGTACGCCGGATGACAATCAGCGCTATATCGTTCAGGTCGGGGCCTATTCCCAAAAGGATAACGCTCAGCGTGCGCAGGACCGGCTGGCCGACGCACGCATAAATTCGCGCGACAACCTCTATATCGTCTACACCGGTCCCTTCACGGGTGCCGCTGCCGCTGAAAGACGTCGCCAGGAAGCCATCAGCGCAGGCTTTACCGGCGCCATACTGGTTCATGACGATTAGACGGCATTTTACCGCTTTTTGGGCTTGAGAATTACGCCAAAAGGCGGTCTATCTCGCAGCGTGAACATATCATCCGAACATAGTCCACTCCACACCCTGTCTCATGGGGGACGCTTCATCACCTTTGAGGGCGGCGAGGGCGCCGGCAAGTCCACCCAGGTCAGGGCACTGGTGGCGAAGTTGCGTGCTCTGGGCCTGGAAGTGGTACAGACGCGCGAACCCGGCGGTTCTCCGGGCGCGGAGGCCTTACGCGACCTGCTGGTGCGCGGAGACGCCACGCGCTGGTCGGCGATCAGCGAATTGCTGATGATGTACGCTGCTCGCGCTGACCATCTGGAGAAGATTATTCGCCCCGCGCTGCAACGCGGTGCCTGGGTGATCTGTGATCGCTTTTCCGATTCGTCGCGCGCCTATCAGGGCGGCGGTGGCGGTGTGGCGCCGGCATTTATCGAACAGGTGGATGCCGTCGTAGTCGGGTCGACCCAGCCGGATCTGGTGCTGATCATGGATATGCCGGTCGAAGCCGGACTCAAGCGCGCGGAGGCCCGTGGCGACGTCGAAAACCGCTTCGAATCTAAAGGTCTGGCTTTTCATGACCGCCTTCGCGCCGGCTTTCTGGCTCGCGCCGCTCAGGTGCCGGAGCGCTATCGCGTGATTGATGCGGACCGGGGCATTGAAGCCGTCGCGGCCGATATCTGGGCGCTGGTGCGGACGGCCTTTCCCGAATTGCGGGGCGCCTGATGGCCGAGCTTACGCATCCGCGCGAAAATTTTGCCTTTGAACAGGCCGAGGGGCCGGATCAGGCTTTCGCTTCGGCCTATCAGAAAAACCGTCTGCACCACGCCTGGCTGCTGTGCGGACCGCAAGGACTGGGCAAGGCGAGCTTTGCCTTTCGCTGTGCCCGCTTTCTGATGGGGCATGACCGCGATCCACGCTTCGGCACGCTCGGCATGTCATCGGAAGATGCCGACGTCAGGCTGATCACCGCCGGTTCGCACCCCGATTTGCTGGTGCTTGAACGCGAAATGGGCGAAAGCAAGCTGAAGAAGAATATCAGCGTCGATGCGGTGCGTGAAATCGGCGAGTTCTTCTCGAAAGCACCGTCACGTTCGGCTTATCGCGTCTGCATAATCGATTCCGTTGACGACCTGAATGTCAATTCCGCCAATGCCTTATTGAAAATTCTTGAGGAACCGCCTCACAAGGGAATCCTCTTCCTGATCTCGCATTCGCCGGGCCGTTTGCTGCCGACGATCCGCTCACGCTGCCGCCGGCTGACTTTTATTCCTTGGAGCGATCAGGCGGTAGATACTTTCTTGCGTAAACGCGCCAATGTTGATGAAGAGGCGGTGGGGCGACTGGTTCGTCTGGCGCACGGCGCCCCGGGCAGGGCCTTGAGCCTGATGGAGGAGGGGGCGCTGGAAATGGACGCCTTCGCCGGCAGGTTGCTGGAAAAGCCATTGCCGCCGCGCGCAGAACTGATGCAGGCGGCGGCAATGTTCAAATCATCCTCGGCGAAAAACGACGGCGCGCGCAAATTCGCCACCTTCATGATGTGCCTGACCGATCGCCTGCATGAACGCGCGCTCAGCGCTGAAACGCCGCAAAGCGGACAAAATTATTCGCAACTGTGGTCGCGGCTGAATATGGCGGTCGGTGAGGTCGAGGCCGTCAATCTGGATCGTGGCGACTATTTCTGGTCCGTTTACAATGAATTGGCCAAGGTTTCTTAAGGTATATATTAGCCGTGACCGATTATCGATATATTGATTCACACGTCAATCTGCATGCGCCGCAATTTGCCGAGGATCAGGCCGAGGTGATCGACCGTGCGCGTTCGACGGGCGTGGGCCTGATGGTCAATATCTGCGATCGTGTTTCCAATTTTGACGCGGTTTATAAGATTGCCGAGGATAATGCCGACATCTGGGCGACCGTAGGCAGTCATCCGCATGAATCGCGTGAAAACCCGGAATTGAGCGTTCAAACCCTGCTGGATTTGGCCGAACGCCCGAAAGTGGTCGGCATCGGCGAATGCGGCCTTGATTTCCACTATGATTTCAGCCCGCGCGACGTGCAGGCGCAGGTTTTCAAAACCCATATTACCGCCGCGCGCGAAAGCGGTCTGCCGCTGGTGGTGCATACGCGCGAAGCCGATGATGTCATGGGGCAAATCCTGACCGAGGCCCATGCTGAAGGACCATTCAAACTGCTCCTGCATTGCTACACCAGCGGCCCGGAACTGGCCCGGATTTGCGCGGAAATGGGCGCATGGTTTTCCGTTTCCGGCATCGCTACTTTCCGTCAGGCACAGGAGGTCCGCGACATCATAAAGGAAATGCCGGCCGACAGGATCATCATCGAGACTGATTGCCCATACCTGGCGCCCATTCCCATGCGCGGAAGGCGCAATGAACCCGCCTTCGTGACACACGTTTACGACAAGCTGGGCGAAATCCGCGGCTGGAGCCTCGACGAGGTGAGGGCACGTACCCATGATGCCTTCTTCAGGTTGTTCGACCGGATACCGAGCCCATGACCAGGACCCTGACAGTCAGGATTCTGGGGGCGGGCTGTTCGACGGGCGTGCCGCGGGTAGACGGCTATTGGGGCGCCTGCGATCCGGAGAACCCCAGAAACCGGCGTTCGCGCTGTTCGGCCTGGTTCGGACTTTCAGATGGCCGCGGCCTGACATCGGTGGTCATCGATACCGCGCCGGATTTCCGCGAACAGATGATCCGTGCCGCCGTACCGCATATCGACGCCATCCTGTGGACGCATGACCATGCTGACCAGACGCATGGCCTGGATGATATGCGCGCCTTTACCTTTGCCCGTGGGCGACCGATCGACGGCTATATGGATGAAGCCACCCATGCCACCCTGACCGGGCGTTTTGGTTATGTTTTCAAGGGTAACCTGGGTTATCCGCCGGTCTGCGAACCCCATCTTATTCCCCCACATGCAGTACCCTGGTCAATCTCAGGCGAGGGTGGCGATATGCCGGTTATGACGTTTGAGCAATCTCATGGGCCGATCCGATCTGTTGGCTATCGGATCGGTGATATTGCCTATTCCAGCGATATATCGGATTTACCGGAGGAGAGTTTTGGCGTTCTGCGGGGCTTGAAACTCTGGATTGTCGATGCCTTACGTTACAAGCCACACCCGACACATTCCCATCTGGAAAAGACGCTGGGCTGGATCGCGCGCGTCAAACCGGAGCGAGCCATTCTCACGAATCTGCATCAGGATATGGATTATGAGGCGCTGAAAGCCATTTTGCCGCCGGGTATCGAACCAGCCTATGACCAGATGGAAGTTAAGGTTTCACTTTAAGATTTGATTCCGTGCTCAGTCGTAATCGAGCGGGACGCCACCGTAATAGGTCATGCTGTTATGCTCATGCTCAAAGACTGCCTTATCGGCAAACGCCAAGCCGGTCATCGCCAAGATAAAGGTGGCAAGGAAAGCCAGCACCAGCAGGAAGTTGACCGGCAGCGCCTGAATGCCATGATGCGCCCGAAGCGTCAGTTGACCGAAATTGTCGGTCGTCGGTTCAAAATGGACGATAGTTGTGGTGGCCATGTGAAAACTCCTTACCAACGCAAACCCATAGACACTCAGGCTATTGGCTTTGCGATAAAGGATATGTGCTAAAGACCGGTAAGGCGTATAAGAATGAAATAAGGGATTTGGGCGTGCTCCATACAAGAAAATTTCCCATAATATTTATTATGCGATAAAAATAATCGAGCGCCACATGCAACCGGCGCGCTTTCTGCCGAAGGCTTGGATGACCGGCTGGGGCCAGATGTCATCTATTATGTCACTAGGCATTGTCGCTGCCACTGTCCTGCATTTCACGTCGAACGTAGTTTCATGCGGATACGCAACCGCGTATTGGCACACATGAAAAAGCCGTCCCGGTTCTCCAGAACGGCTTTTAATTCAATACCTTCGGAGTAAATCCTCAGAGATTGATCATCCGGCCATCGGCATCGAGCGACGCCTCCAGGATGGCTTCCGACATGGTGGGGTGCGGGAAAACCGTTCCCTGCAGGTCTTCTTCCGTCGCTTCCATGGTAATGGCCAGGCAGAAGCCCTGCACCATTTCAGTGACGTTAGCGCCGATCAAATGCGCACCAAGAAGCGCGCCCGTTTTCTTGTCGAAGATCACCTTGACGAAGCCGCCCGGTTCGCCGGCGGCGATTGCCTTTCCGTTGGCCTTGAACGGGAACCGGCCGATCTTGACATCCAGACCCTTCTCTTTCGCGCCCTGCTCCGTGATTCCGACAGACGCGACTTCCGGCGTGGCGTAGGTACAGCCGGGGATTGGCGGATTGAGGTTCGAGAGCTTCTTGCCGGCCATATAATCAGCGGCATGAACAGCCTCGTGCGAGGCTTTGTGAGCCAGCCAGGGCGGCCCGGCGCAGTCGCCAATGGCGTAAAGGCCCTTGACGTTGGTCTTGCCGTGACTGTCATTCTTGATGTGACCACGGTCCATCTCGACGCCCAGCTTTTCCAGGCCGAGGTTTTCGGTATTCGCCACAATTCCGACGGCAACGATGCAACCTTCGGCTTCAAGCACTTCCGACTTGCCGCCGACCTCGACCGACACTTTCACACCGGCGCCGGCCTTCTCGACCTTGGTCACCTTGGCGCCGATGCGGAACTTGAAGCCGCGCTTTTCAAAGGCTTTCTGGGCCTCGGCGGAGACTTCCCTGTCCTCGACCGGCAGGATGCGGTCGAGCGCCTCCACCACGGTCACATTCGCACCGAGCGAGCGGTAGAAGCTGGCGAATTCGATACCGATGGCGCCGGAACCGATGACAACCAGCGATTTTGGCATCTTTTTGGGTGTCAGAGCGTTGCGGTAAGTCCAGATACGATCGCCGTCAGACACCGCGCCTATGGCGGGGATTTCACGAGCGCGCGCGCCAACGGCCAGCATAACGTTTTTCGCTTCGACGACCTGTTCACCGCCCTTATTAAGCTTGACGGTGACCTTGGGCGCGTCCTTGCCCGGAGACAGCGTGGCGAAGCCTTCGATCACGTCGATCTTGTTCTTCTTCATCAGGTAGCCGACGCCGCTGTTAAGCTGCTTGGCAACAGCGCGCGAACGCGCCACTACCTTCTCAAAATCGAAGCCGGGCTTTTCGCCAGTCAGACCGTAATCACCGAGATGATTGATTTTGTCGAATACTTCAGCCGATTTCAACAGCGCCTTGGTGGGGATACAACCCCAGTTCAGGCAAATGCCACCCAGCAGTTCGCGTTCGACGATGGCGACTTTCAGGCCGTTTTGGCTGGCGCGGATGGCGCCTTCGTAACCGCCGGGGCCGGAACCGATAACAACGAGATCATAAATCATGTAAATCAGTCCCTTACGCCAGCATCTTGATAGGATCTTCGAGCAGGTTTTTCAGCGCGTTGATATATTTCGCGCCAATGGAACCATCGACGACGCGGTGATCGCAGGTCAGGGTCACGGTCATGACCGTGGCCACCGCCAATGCTCCGTTCTTCACGACCGGACGCTGTTCACCAGCACCGACCGACAGAATGCAGCCCTGCGGCTCATTGATGATCGAGGCGAACTGCTTGATGCCGAACATGCCGAGGTTGGACACCGAGAAGGTGCCGCCCTGGAACTCTTCCGGCTTCAGTTTGCGTTCGCGGGCGCGCGTGGCCAGATCCTTGGTTTCCTTGGCGATCTGCGCCAAAGACTTGCTTTCGGCCTTGCGGATGATCGGGGTGATCAGGCCGCCATCGATGGCCACAGCCATGGCGACATCGGCATTGTGATGCAGGGCAATGCCGTCCGGGGTGAAGGAGGCATTGGCTTCCGGCACCTGCTTGAGCGCCAGCGCCACGGCCTTGATGACGATATCATTGACCGAAACCTTGATGCCTTGGGATTCCAGCGCTGTGTTGATCTTGGTACGCGCAGCCAGCAGGTTGTCGAGTTCGATATCGACGGTCAGCGGGAAATGCGGAATATCGCGGAAGCTGTCGGTCAGGCGGCGGGCGATGACCTTACGCATACCGTCAAGCGGCACGAGATCGTAGGAGCCGGCCGGAATACCCAATTGTTCCAGCGATTGCACCTTGCACGGTTCGGCGGCTGTGGACGCACCCGCCGGCGTGGCCTTACCGGTGCCGGAAGCGAGGGCAGCCTCGATATCGCGCTTGATCACCCGGCCATGCGGACCTGTGCCCGTGATGGCTTTCAGATCGAGCTTGTTGATCTCGGCCAGGCGACGGGCCAGCGGCGACGCGGCGACGCGAGCGCCGGAAGATACAGCGGCCGGAGCCGGTGCGGCGGCTACAGGCATCGGCGTGGCAGCGACCTTGGGGGCTTCCGCTTTGGGCGCTTCGGCGGCGGCAGGCGCGGCCTTAGGCGCCGGCGCGGCAGCGTCACCCGACAGGCGGGCGATCGGCGTATTGACCTTGACGCCTTCGGTGCCGGCCTCGACGAGAATGGCCTCGACCGTGCCTTCATCGACGGCTTCGACTTCCATCGTCGCCTTGTCGGTTTCAATTTCGGCGATCACATCACCGGCGGAGACGGTATCGCCCACCTTGACGTGCCACTTGGCGAGAATGCCCTCTTCCATCGTCGGCGAAAGGGCCGGCATCAGAATATCAGTCATGCTGGACTCCCTTACTTATACGAGACTTGCTTGACGGCCGCGATGATCTTCTCAACGCTGGGCACGGTCAGGGCTTCGAGATTGGCGGCATACGGCATCGGCACGTCTTCCTGGTGGACACGGGCCGGCGGGGCATCGAGATCATCGAAGGCCTCGGCGGTGACGCGGGCGGCGACTTCGGCGCCGATGCCGCAAGGCCCCCATCCCTCTTCCACCGTCACCAGACGGTTGGTTTTCTTCACCGAAGCGATGACGGTGTCCGTATCCAGCGGACGCAGGGTGCGCAGGTTGACGACTTCGGCGTCGATCCCCTCGGCGGCCAGTTGCTCGGCGGCCTTCAGGGCGAAACCGACCATGCGCGAGTGCGCCACGATGGTCACGTCCTTGCCTTCCTTCTGGATCCTGGCCTTGCCGATCGGCAAGACGAAATCTTCCACATCGGGGATGTCGAATTCATTACCGTACATCATCTCGTGTTCGAGGAAGACGACGGGGTTCGGATCACGGATAGCGGCCTTGAGCAGCCCCTTGGCATCGGCGGCGTCATAGGGTGCGATGACCTTAAGACCGGGCACCTGGGCGTACCAGGCCGAATAGTCCTGGCTATGCTGGGCGGCGACGCGCGAGGCTGCGCCGTTCGGGCCACGGAAGACGATCGATGACTTGATCTGACCGCCGGACATATAGAGGGTCTTTGCCGAGGAATTGATAATGTGATCAATAGCCTGCATGGCGAAGTTAAACGTCATAAACTCGATGATGGGCTTGAGGCCCGCCATGGCTGCGCCCGAACCAACGCCGGCGAAGCCCATTTCGGTAATCGGCGTATCGATGACGCGGCGGTCGCCGAATTCTTCCAGCAGGTTGCGCGACACCTTGTAGGCGCCCTGATACTGAGCCACTTCCTCGCCCATCAGGAAAACCTTGTCGTCGCGGCGCATTTCCTCGGCGATGGCGTCGCGCAGGGCGTCGCGGACGGTGATCTTGACCATCGGCGTGCCTTCGGGAAATTCCGGATCGCTAAGATCAGCCTTCGGCTTATCGGCAGCGGGGCTGGCTTCGACCGCCTTCTTCTCGCCGCCTTCGACCTCCACCGTAACGCCGCCGGTATTTTCAGCCTGTTGCACGAGCGCAGGGGCCGGAGCGGATGCGCCGCCTTCCAGGCGGGCGATGGGCGTATTGACCTTGACGCCTTCGGTGCCGGCTTCGACCAGCAGGGCTTCGATCTTGCCTTCATCGACGGCTTCGACTTCCATCGTCGCCTTGTCGGTTTCGATTTCGGCGATCACATCACCGGCGGAAACAGTATCGCCAACCTTGACGAGCCATTTGGCGAGAGTGCCCTCCTCCATCGTGGGGGAAAGCGCGGGCATAAGAATATCTGTCATGAATCAGGCTTCCAAATAGACGTCGGTATACAATTCGGACGGATCGGGTTCAGGGCTGGTCTGGGCGAAGTCTACCGCTTCCAGCACAATGGCCTTGATCTCGTTGTCGATCTTCTTGATCTCGTCTTCGGCGATGCCGGCTTGTTCCAGCATGGTCTTGATGTGGTCGATCGGATCGCGGGTCTTCTTGACGTCATCCACCTCTTCCTTGGAACGGTACTTGGCCGGATCGGACATTGAGTGGCCGCGATACCGGTAGGTCTTCATTTCCAGGATATACGGCCCCTTGCCGGAACGGGCGTGTTCGGCGGCGCGCTCGGCGGCATCCTTGACCGCGAAGACATCCATGCCGTCCACCTGTTCGCCCGGAATGCCGAACGAAGCGCCGCGCTGATAAAGTTCCGTGGTGGCTGAGGCACGCGCCAGCGACGTCCCCATCGCGTATTCGTTGTTCTCAATCACATACACGACCGGCAGCTTCCACAACTGGGCCATGTTGAAGCTCTCGTAAACCTGGCCCTGGTTGGCCGCGCCGTCACCGAAATAGGTGAAGGAGACATTGCCGTTCTGTTTGTAGAAGTCGGCAAAGGCCAGGCCCGTGCCGAGGCTCACCTGCGCCCCGACGATGCCGTGACCGCCGAAGAAGCCGGTTTCGATGTCGAACATGTGCATCGAGCCGCCCTTGCCTTTCGAGGAACCGCCGATACGCCCGGTCAGTTCGGCCATGACGGCCTTGGGGTCCATGCCGGCGGCCAGCATATGGCCGTGGTCGCGGTAACCGGTAATGACCTGATCGCCGTCGTGCGAAGCGGCTTCCATGCCGACGGCGACAGCTTCCTGACCGATATAGAGATGGCAGAAACCACCGATCAGGCCCATGCCGTAAAGCTGGCCGGCGCGCTCTTCAAAGCGGCGGATCAGCACCATCTGGCGGTAATATTTCAGCAGGTCGTCTTTGGAGACATTACTCAGCTTCTTGCCACTATCGGTCTTGCTGTCTTTCTGGGCGGCACGCGCCATGGACATCTCCCATAACAAAAACTACGGCCGCTTTAAATCCGGCCTTGAAACATAGCAGCCCTTTGCGCCCGCGCAGCCTTAAAGCCTCGCAGAGCAAATCAAAGGCACCCCTCCTTTATGAGAAGCCTGCCTTCGCGTAAAGGGCTAAAGATTGGGTCAGGAATTGGTGTTTTGGGCGACAGGCCCGCGAATAACATAGGCCTTCGGCTCAGAAAGACCCAGCAATACGCGGGCGCGCTCCTCAAGCAAATCCGTGGAAAGATTATCCGTCCGCAAGTATCTGGCGCGGGATTCCAGATCAGCACGCTCGGTTTTAAGTTGTGCGAGCTTCTGCGCCTTAACAACCATCTCCCGATTACGTGTTTCCTGGGAAAAGAAACCTTTGTCCCCTGTCAGATACTGAACGCATACATAGGTCAGAACAAGCGCGATAATAACAGTGGGCAAATATGGCCTCAGACGAAAGAACACTACTAAAGCCCCTTCTGGACGGCGATAACACTTGAAAGCCATTTCTGAGCCTTCGCCGTTAACATAGTGTTACTGAACATGTCTGCCCGCATGGAAGAATTTATCGCTGATGCCTTTTGAAGACGCTGAATAATCACGGCGTTTTTATCTTCATTGTCAAAAAGTGAGCAGGGATGGCGAAAGCGCCGCCAGACACTCTTCGTTCAGGAAAAATGATATACGAAAAAGGGTTAATGAAGGCTAAGCTTTTGTACTGTCGGGTTACAGATTTGACTCGGCGCCTTAAAGCCTTAAGTTTCTCTCCGGCAAAAGAAAAACCCGGTCCGAAAAGACCGGGCTTTCTTTTGATTGGAAGTAAGATTCGTATGGAAGTAGCGGAGCGAGCGTATAGCTCTTGCAGGCTATCGCCCCACGCCTCATTTGCTTAGCAGCGGATGACGCCTACGCCGGCGTAAACCGCCTCATCATCCAATTGTGATTCAATGCGCAAAAGCTGGTTATATTTGGCGGTCCGGTCCGAACGCGCCAGCGAGCCGGTCTTGATCTGGCCGCAGTTCATAGCCACGGCCAGGTCGGCAATGGTCGAATCCTCGGTTTCGCCCGAACGGTGCGACATGACGGAGGTGTAGCCGGCGCGGTGGGCCATATCCACGGCGTCCATTGTTTCCGACAAGGTGCCGATCTGGTTGACCTTGACAAGAATCGAATTGGCCATGCCTTCGACAATACCGGTTTCCAGACGGTCCGGATTGGTGACGAACAAATCGTCACCGACCAGTTGCAGGCGATCGCCCAGGCGTTCGGTCAGCTCCTTCCAGCCTTCGTAGTCATCTTCCGACATGCCGTCCTCGATCGAGCAGATCGGGAACTTGTTGGCCAGGTTTTCGAGGTAATCGACCATCTCGACCGGCGTCAGGGTTTTGCCCTCACCTTCCAGATGATACTTGCCATCCTTAAAGAACTCGGTTGAGGCCACGTCCAGCGCCAGCCAGAAGTCCGAACCAGCCTTGTAACCAGCTTGCTCACCGGCCTTCATGATGAAGGACAGGGCTTCCTCGGCTGAAGCCAGATTCGGAGCGAAACCGCCCTCGTCGCCGACATTCGTATTGTGACCGGCAGCTTTCAGGCCCTTCTTCAGCGAATGGAAGATTTCAGCCCCCATACGCAGGGCTTCCGAAAACGATTCGGCGCCGGCCGGCACGATCATGAACTCCTGGATGTCGATGGGGTTGTCGGCGTGCGCGCCGCCATTGATGATGTTCATCAGCGGCACGGGCAGGACACGGGCAGCCAGGCCGCCAACATACTTATAAAGCGGCAAACCGGAGGATTGCGCGGCGGCGCGGGCCACAGCCAGCGATACGCCGAGAATGGCATTGGCGCCGAGGCGAGACTTGTTTGGCGTGCCATCGAGATTGATCAGGGCCTGGTCGAGGCGGCGCTGGTCGAGCGCCTCGAAGCCGGCGATGGCCTCGAAGATTTCGCCATTGACGGCATCCACCGCCTTACGGACCCCCTTACCGCCATAACGCTTGGCGTCGCCGTCGCGCAGTTCGGTGGCCTCGTGCGCGCCGGTCGAGGCGCCGGAGGGCACTGCCGCACGGCCAAAGCTGCCGTCATCGAGGGTGACATCGACTTCGACCGTGGGGTTGCCACGGGAGTCGAGGATTTCGCGGGCGACGACATCGATAATTTCGGGCATGGGGAATCCTGCTATGTGAAACGGTCTGAAAGCACGGCTGCATTAGCAAGGTGCGTCTCCAATGACAAGCGCCACTCATGCGCCATCGGGGAAATCTTAGGGCGCGACCTTGTATCCCTCCGCCGAAGACACCCATAGCATGACCTGATCCTGATCAGGCTTGGGAACGCCGTCGAGTGTGGCCTTGGCCACCATCTTCCCGCCGGATTGCACATAGGCCGTGCATATTTCGTGACCGACGACTGATGACATGCCGGAAGCGATCTGCGCCAATACCGGCCCGGCCTGATCCGCCGGCACATCGGCGCCATTGACCGTCAGGCGTGCGCCGGTGATATTTTCTTCGCGGATCATGCCGCACACCGCACCATTTTTCACCTGCACATTGGTATTCATTTCCAGGATGGCCGGCGGGCTTTTGGAAATCAGGACTGTCGCCTTGTTGGTGAAACTCCCATCGGCATTGAGGTGATAGGTCGCCATCGAGGAGCAGGTCTTCGCCGCCGCATCGGGGACATAACATTGCGCCATGCCCTTGCCCGCCGGCGCCAACGGCCCGACATAGGCGCTTGCGGAAGAGACGGCCGCTGCCGCGAATAAAGCCAGGAACATGGATATCGCCTCATCTTGAAGATCGGAATCGCGGACGGACCGCATATCGCAATAAGACGACGATGCGTGTTCATTTTATGACGCATCCGGCAACACCTCAGCCACATTGAACCCTTATACGGTTTGACGAAAACTGCCGGCATTCGAGGAGAACGCCATGGCCGATACAAACACTTTAAAGGACGGGGACCGGATCAGCCACGAGATCAAGGGCCTGGGCACAGTCAGGATGGAAAGCCGTGATATTGCCGATCTGAATGCCGCCACGCCCCCGGAGCCTGGCACGGTGCCTGTCGTGTGGGACGACGATCGCTTTCCGGTCGAAAACGTACCGCGCGCCGAACTGGAGAAGGTGCCGGACGCTTCGGCGGCGATATCGACCGGTGTCTGAACCGTGAAGATCGCCACTTTCAATGTCAACGGCATCAATGGTCGATTGCCTGTCCTCCTGCAATGGCTCGATGAGCGCCGGCCGGATGTCGTCTGCCTGCTGGAGTTGAAAGCGCCCGATGAGCGTTTCCCGGCGAAGGCTTTGGAAGACGCAGGCTACGGCGCTATCTGGCACGGCCAGAAAAGCTGGAACGGCGTGGCGATCCTGGCGCGCGGCATGAGGCCGGTCGAAACACAACGCGGTCTACCCAAAGTCGATTCAAACGATCCGGACGATACCCACAGCCGCTACATAGAGGCCGCCGTCGATGGTGTTCTGGTCGGCTGCCTATATCTACCCAACGGCAATCCGGTCGATACGCCGAAATTCCCTTACAAACTGCGCTGGTTCGGACGCCTGGCGCAACATGCCAAAGGGCTGCTTGAAAGCGGTGCGCCGGTCGTGCTGGCCGGCGACTACAATGTCATGCCGACCGATATGGACGTCTACAAGCCAGAGCGTTGGCGCAACGACGCCCT
>Ga0153956_1001370_pt1 | contig 21704 bp, 23 predicted proteins | sample TSFL040MetaG_FD_104704 | JGI IMG/M metagenome (GOLD analysis project Ga0153956, IMG submission 104704) | Attine ant fungus gardens microbial communities from Florida, USA - TSFL040 MetaG | ecosystem: Host-associated > Fungi > Mycelium > Unclassified | place: USA: Florida, Wekiwa Springs... | reverse complement strand
GGTGGCCCCGAAGATGCCGAGATACTTGAAGCCCGCGAAGAAGATCAGCAGGGGTCCCAGGTCCAGGGCCAGGCGTCGCAGTTGCGGGTTCATGTCTGTTCTCTCGTCTCGCCGGTTCCCGGCTGCGCCTCGGCGCCCACCAGGGCGCGGGCGAAGGCCGCCGCCTGGAAGGGTTGCAGGTCGTCCTCGCCTTCGCCCACCCCGATATAATGGACCGGCAGGCCGAAGCGGGCCGCCAGCGCCACCAGGATGCCGCCCTTGGCGGTGCCGTCCAGCTTGGTCATCACCAGGCCGGTCAGCGGCACCGTCCGGCCGAAGGCCTCGACCTGGCTGATGGCGTTCTGCCCGGTGGTGGCGTCCAGCACCAGAAGGGTGGCATGGGGCGCGGACGGGTCCAGCTTGCGGATCACGCGCACGATCTTCTCCAGTTCGGCCATCAGCCCGGTCTTGTTCTGCAACCGGCCCGCCGTGTCGATCAGAAGCACGTCGCTGCCGTTGGCGCGGGCTTTCTCCAGCGCCTCGAAGGCCAGGCCCGCGGCGTCGCCGCCGGGCTTGCCCGCCACGAAGTCCGCCCCGGCGCGCTCGGCCCAGACCTTCAACTGCGCGATGGCGGCGGCGCGGAAGGTGTCGCCCGCCGCCAGGGTGACTTTCGCGCCTTCCTCGCCCAGCCGCTTGGCCATCTTGCCGATGGTGGTGGTCTTGCCGGTGCCGTTGACGCCGGCCACCAGGATCACGAAGGGCTTGTTGCCGTCCCCGGCGGTCAGCGGCTTCTGGACCGGCAGCAGAAGGGCGGCGATCTCGCCGGCCAGCACGGCGCGCAGTTCGGCGCCGCCGATCTCGGCGTCATAGCGGTTCCTGGCCACGGCGGCGGCGATCTTCGCGGCGGGGCCCGCCCCCATGTCGGCGCGGATCAGCGCTTCTTCCAGCTCCGCCACCGCGGCGGCGTCGAGCTTCTTCATGGTCAGGACCGCGCCCAGGCCGGTCTTGGACAGGCCGGTCTTCAGCCGCTCGAAGAAGGTGGGCGGCGGCGGGGCTTCGCCGAAGTTTCTCATGCGGCGATCCCGGTCAGGCGGTCGCCGTCGCGGCCGGTGATGGTCATGGCGAGAAAGGCGCCGCGCCGGGCCTCCACCGCGACGGGCGTGAAGCAGGGGGTGCGGCCGATGCCGCCATTCTCCACCAGCACGGTGTGGGTGGTGCCTTTCATCGCATCCAGCCGCGCCGCCAGCGCCTGGCCGCCCAGCGCCCGCAGGCGCGCCGCCCGCGCCTTGACCAGGGCGCGGGGCAGTTGCGGCATCCGGGCGGCGGGCGTGCCGGGACGGGGGCTGTAGGGGAAGACATGCAGCAGGCTCAGCCCGGCGTCCTCCACCAGCTTCAGGCTGTTCTCGAACATCGCCTCGGTCTCGGTGGGGAAACCGGCGATCAGGTCGGCGCCGAAGGCCGCGTCGGGACGGTGGCGGCGCACCGTTCCGCAGAAGGCGACGATGTCGGCGCGGGTGTGGCGGCGCTTCATGCGCTTGAGGATCAGGTCGTCGCCCGACTGGGCCGAGAGATGGAAATGCGGCATCAGCCGTTCCTCCTCGGCGATGGCGCGCATCAGCCGCGGATCGGCCTCGATGCCGTCGATCGAGGACAGGCGCAATCGCTTCAACTCCGGCACCAGTTTCAGCAGTTTCGCCACCAGGTCGCCCAGGCGGGGCCGGCCGGGCAGGTCGCCGCCATAGGCGGTGAGGTCCACCCCCGTCAGCACCAGTTCGGCAAAGCCGTTCGCCGCCAGGCGGCGGGCCTCGGCGACCGCCGCGCCCATCGGCACGCTGCGGCTGTTGCCGCGCCCGAACGGGATCACGCAGAAGCTGCAGCGATGGTCGCAGCCATTCTGCACCTGCAGGAAGGCGCGGGTCTGGCCGCCAAAGAAATCACCGGCATGGTCCACCATCTGGGCGGCGGTCTCGCGCACGCTCATGATGTCGTTGACCCGCACCCGCTCGGCCGTCCCCGCGCCGAAATCGGCATAGGCCTGGGCGGTGAGTTTCTCGGCATTGCCCAGCACCGCGTCCACTTCGGGCATGGCGGCATAGGTCTGGGGCTGGACTTGCGCGGCGCAGCCGGTGACCAGGATGCGGGCGCGCGGATTGTCGCGCTTCAGCCGGCGGATCGCCTGGCGGGAATGGCGCACCGCCTCGGCCGTCACCGCGCAGGTGTTGACCACCACCGTGTCGCGCAACTGCGCCTCGGCGGCGCGGGCCTTGATCGCCTCGCTCTCATAGGCGTTGAGGCGGCAGCCCAGCGTGACCACCGAAACCGTCATAGCCTGTCCAGTTCCACCCGGCCCCGGAACGGCATGGCGGTGGGGCCGGTCATCAGCACATGGCCGTCCGCCTCGCGCCATTCGATGGACAGCGCGCCGCCGTCCAGCAGCAGCTCGACCTTGCGGCCCGTCAGGCCGCGGCGGACGGCGGCGACCGCCGTGGCGCAGGCGCCGGTGCCGCAGGCCAGGGTCACGCCCACGCCGCGCTCCCACACCCGCATGCGGATGCGGTTCTGGTCCAGCACCTGGGCGAACTCGACATTGGTGCGCTGGGGGAACAGCGGCAGGGTTTCTATCTTCGGACCCAGCATGGTCACCGGCGCGGCGGCGGCATCGGGCACGAACAGCACGCAATGGGGATTGCCGACCGACACGGCGCTGGCCGGCAGCGAACTGCCGCCGATCTCCAGCGTGAAGTTGGCGGTGTCGCGCGCTTCCGCCAGCGGCACCTGCCGCCAGTCCAGGCGCGGCGCGCCGGTGTCGATGCTCACCAGGCCCTTGCCGGCATCGCTGCAGGTCAGAAGCCCGCCCTTGGTCGAGAGCTTGACCCGCGCCAGCCCGCGCTCGTCCAGCAGCAGCCGCGCCACGCAGCGGCTGGCATTGAGGCAGCTTGCCGATTCCGAACCGTCGGCATTGTAGAACAGCACGCTGGCATCGGCGTCGGCGCCGGCGGGGCGGATCACCACCACCGTGTCGCAGCCGATGCCGAAATGACGGTCGGCGACCTTGCGCGCCTTGGCGGCGTCGAGCGGCAGCGCGCCGTCGCGGGCGTCGAACACCACGAAATCGTTGCCCAGGCCGTGCATTTTCAGGAAAGCGGTCATGGTCCGGGTTATACGAGGCGCCGCCCCGCTTTTCCATCGACTTGGGCGGCATAAACCGGGCAAAATTCCCGCAACCCCTGAGGGTCCGCCATGCGTGCTTATCCGGGCTTCGCCGTTCCCCTGTTGTTTCTTGCCTTCGGAGCCTTCGCCATGTCCGCATCTGATCCCTATGCCTGGCTGGAGGATGTGCACGGGGCAAAGCCGCTGGCCTGGGTGGCGGCGCGGAACGGCAAGGCGCTGGGCGTGCTCAAGGCCGATCCGCGCTACCGGACGGATTACGAGTCCATCCTGTCGGTGCTGGACGCCACCGACCGCATCCCGTTCGGGGCGCTGCGCGGGCCGCATGTCTACAATTTCTGGCAGGACGCGGCCAACCCCAAGGGGCTGTGGCGGCGGACCACCATCGCCGGTTACCAGGCCGCCAACCCGGAATGGGAGGTGCTGCTGGACGTGGATGCGCTGGCGAAGGCGGAAGGCGAGAACTGGGTGTTCGCCGGCAGTGACTGCGCGCCGGGCGGGGCGCGCTGCCTGATCCGGCTGTCGCGGGGCGGCGGCGATGCGGTGGTGATCCGCGAATACGACCTCAAGGCGAAAAAGCTGCTGCCGTTGGGGCAGGGTTTCTCCCTGCCCGAGGCCAAGAGCGATGCCGGCTATGTCCATGACGACACCGGCATCTATTATGCCGACGGCACCGGACCGCTCACCAGGTCGGGCTATGCGCGCCAGGTGAAGTTCTGGAAGCGCGGCGATCCGGCGGACGGGCATGTCGTGTATGACGGCAAGCCGGACGATGTGCTGGTCGCGCCTGTCATATTTCACGGCGGCAAGGGGGATGACATCGCGCTGGTGGTGCGCGCCGTCAGCTTCTTTGAAAGCGAGTATTTCATTTTCGACCAGGAGAATGGCCGGCGCAAGCTGCCCCTGCCGCTGTCCGCCGATATCAAGGGCGCGATGGGCCGCCGGCTGATCTTCACCCTGCGCCAGGACTGGACCATGCCCGGTGGCAAGGTGCTGCCGAAGGGCGGCCTGTTCGCCGCGCCGCTGGACGACGGCAACGGCATGGATGTCGCGCGGGTGCAAACCATCTTCGCGCCCCATGCCCGCCAGAGCGTGGAAAGCGTCGCGACCGCTCATGGCAAGCTCTATGCCGTGATCAACGACAATGTAATCGGGGCGGTGCACGTCTTTATCCCCGACGGCGAAAACTGGAGCGGCCGGGTCCTGCCGCTGCCCGGCAAGGGCGCCCCCGGCATCGTCTCCACCAACGATTACGGCCCGGAAGCGATGTTCAGCTTCGAGAATTACCTGACGCCGCCCACGCTCTATTTCGACGGCGGCGACGATCATCCCAAGCCGATCAAGTCGCTGCCGGCGCGCTTCGACGCCTCGGGCCTGGTGACCGAGCAGTTCGAGGCTGTGTCGAAGGACGGCACGAAGATTCCCTATTTCGTCACCCGCCGGAAGACCCTGGCCGCGCCCGCGCCCACATTGCTCTATGGCTATGGCGGCTTCGAGGTGTCGCTGACCCCGGGCTACAGCGCCAATTTCGGGCGGCTGTGGCTGACGCAGGGCGGCATCTATGTCGTGGCCAATATCCGCGGCGGCGGCGAGTTCGGCCCCGGCTGGCATGACGCGGCGCTGAAGACCCATCGCCAGACGGCGTTCGACGATTTCGCGGCGGTGGCGCGGGACCTGATCGCCCGCAAGCTGACCACGCCGAAACAATTGGGCATCATGGGCGGCTCCAATGGCGGCCTGCTGGTCGCCACCGTGATGGTGCAGCATCCCGAACTGCTGGGCGCGGTGGTCTGCCAGGTGCCGCTGATCGACATGCTGGCCTATACCCATATCGGCGCGGGGGCATCGTGGATCGGGGAATATGGCGATCCCGCCGACCCGCAGGCGCGCAAGGCGATCGAGGCTTATTCGCCCTACCAGAATGTGAAGAAGGGCGTGGCGATGCCGCCGGTCCTGTTCGTCACCGCCACCAGCGACGACCGCGTCACGCCCGTCCATGCCCGCAAGATGGCGGCGCGCATGGAGGAACAGGGCCATGACGTGCTGTTCTACGAGAACACCGATGGCGGCCATGCCGCCGCCGCCGACCATCGCCAGGCCGCCGAGATGTGGGCGCTGTCCTTCGTCTATCTGGCGCAGCGGCTTGGGTTGACGACCGGCGCGCGGTAGCGCGCGAGCAGGTCCGGTGGACCTGCGAGAGGTCGTCAACGCCGCAGCGGCGCGCGCCCAGGCGCGCCGCGAGGCCGGGACGGACGACCGGCGCGCCCTAGCGCGCGGCGCGAAAGAAAACAGCCCGCCGCGAAAGCGGCGGGCCGTTTTTTCCGGGGCGGGCCTGTCAGCGGCCCTTGGCGACCCGCGGCTTGGGCGGGGCGGGCGGCGCTTCCTTGGGCTTGGAGGCCTTGTAGATCTTGGTCAGGGCTTCGCGGTTCTTGACCGCGGCGGCGGACATGTCAGGCAGCTTGGGCATGGGGGAACTTTCGGTGAGGGAGGAACTGCCCCCCACCTTAAGTCCCCGCCACCCTTCCGTAAACGGACGATACCGGCTACCAGATGTGCCACCAGCGCGGCACAGCCGCGCTAGCGGTGTGGTCCGGCCCGGCATCAGCCCGGCGCGGCGCCCTGGATGTTGACCCGCAGCAGGTAGATCGACTGCGTTGCCGCCATGAACAGGTAATCGCGCTTGGGTCCGGCGAAGCAGAGATTGGCGCAGACTTCCGGCAGGCGGATGCGGCCGATGCACTTGCCGGCGGGGTTCCACACCGTGACGCCGGAATAGCCCAGCACCGAGGTCGATCCCGCCCAGATATTGCCGGCGCGGTCCACGCGCATGCCGTCGGGGCCGCAATGGATGCCGTCCACCATGCAATCGCTGAACACCCGCAGGTTGGCGACCGCGGTGCCGTTCACATCGCCCACCCACAGCTTGCCGCCGCGCACCAGATAGACCTTCTTGTAGTCGGGCGAGAAGGCGATGCCGTTGGGGATCATGCCATCGTCTTCCGGCACCACCAGGTCCAGCCGCCCGCTGGGGTCCCAGCGATAGACATTCTGGGGCAGCACGCTGCCGGTGCTGCCGATCACACCGGTGCCGCCTTCCCCGATATTTGCATCGTACAGCCCGTTCGGATTCTTCGCCGCGCCCGCCGCATCGGGATGGCCCTCGCTGATGCTGTCGCCATAGGCGGGATCGGTGAACCAGATGCTGCCGTCGGGATGCGGCGCCAGATCGTTGGGCGAGTTGAGCGGCTTGCCCTGGTAATTGTCGGCCAGCACCTTCAGCGAGCCGTCATGCTCCCAGCGCACCACGCGGCGCAGGAAATCCTGGCAGGAGACCTGACGTCCCTCGAAGTCGAAGGTGTTGCCGTTGGAATTGTAGGACGGCTCGCGATACACGGTCATCTGGCGGGTCTCCCAGATGAAGCGATACTGCTTGTTGCCCTTCACGTCGCTGAACAGGGCATACTGGCCGCCCGAAGACCAGGCCGGGCCCTCGGCCCATTCCACGCCGGTATGGACGCGGTGGATCATCGCCTGGCCCACGATCAGCCGCCCGAAGCTGGGATCGAGCACCAGCACGTCCGGATCGGGATTGATCAGCGGCGGCGCGTGCGGGCCAAAGTCGCGCGGCGGATTGCTGATGACCGACGGCGAGGTGCCCACCAGCGCCTTGTCGGCGGCATGGGCCAGGGTGGGTACGGTGATGGCGGCGCCCGCCAGCATGGCGCGGCGTGACAGATGGTCAGTCATGGAAATCCTCCCGGTCCTGTTTTGGTTGGGCAAACAGGACCGCGCCCCGGCCGCCCTGTCAACCGGCTCTAAAGGCCGGGACGGCTGACGCCGCGCACGCCGGGCAGGCCGCGCAACTGCGCCTCGACTTCGTCCACCTCGCGCGGGCCGAGGCGGGCGAGGGTGACGGCGACGCGGTCGCCGTCTTCGCCCGGCGTCGCGACATAGCGGGTGATGCGCCGCGCGCGATAGCCCAGCGCCGCCTCCAGCGCGGGCAGCGTCATCCGGCCGGGCTCGGCTTCGATCACCAGTTCGTGGCTCTTGTGGCGCTGCTGGAAACGCTCCTCCAGCGGCTTGATGCCGGTCAGGATGACCATGATCACCAGCGTGGCCGCCACCGCTTCGGCATAGAGGCCGCCGCCCACCGCCAGGCCGATGGCGGCCACCGACCACAGGCTGGCGGCGGTGGTCAGCCCGCGCACCACTTCGCCGCGCATCAGGATGGTGCCCGCGCCCAGGAAGCCGATGCCCGACACCACCTGGGCGGCGATGCGCGAGGGATCGAGGATGACATGGCTGGCGCCCAGTATGTCGGCGAAGCCGAAGGCCGAAACGATCATGAACAGGCAGGCGCCGACGCAGACCAGCATGTGGGTGCGCAAGCCCGGCGCCCAGGCCAGCCTTTCGCGGTCGGCGCCGATCACGCTGCCCAGCAGCGCGGCGATCACAAGCCGCAGGATCAGGTTCCAGTCCAGGGGCGTCACGGGGTCCTCCCAGACCCGCCAGTCTAGCGGGCCCGGGCGGCGCTGGGCAGCAGGTTTGACTTGGGGGCCGGGAAGGGCCTAAAACCCCGGCCATTCCGGAAAGCCCCTAAGACTTTCCGGTCCCCCGCCCGGCGCGGGGGATCGCCCCCAGGCAGCGCGTTGCGCCCCCTGGGGCGAAACCACTTGGTTTCGGCCCAGGAAAGGGGCGCAACCATTTTGGAGTGCGCCCCCTGGGGCGAAACCACTTGGTTTCGGCCCAGGATAAGGGGCGAAACGGCTTGCAGTTTCGCCCGAACAAAAAGGGCGAAGCGCGTTGCATAATCCCTGTCATGGCCGGCCTCCGAGCCGGCCATCCACGACGGGGCGCGGGGCTGGTGGATGGCCTGGGGTCGCTAGCGCGTCCAGCGCGTAGCGACGCCCGGCCATGACATGAGAGTGGCCCGGCCCTGACATGAGAGTGGATGGTTGAATGAGAGTAGACGGATAGATGTTTGAATCGCTGCAATCGCGCCTGACCGGCGTCTTCGACAAGCTTCGCGGCAAGGGCGCCCTCAGCGAGGCCGATGTCGATGCCGCCATGGGCGAAGTGCGCACCGCGCTGATCGAGGCGGACGTGGCGCTGCCGGTGGTGGACGGTTTCATCGCCAAGGCGCGCCCGCGCGCCGTCGGCGAGAATGTCATCCGCTCGGTCTCGCCCGGCCAGCAGGTCATCAAGATCGTCCATGACGTGCTGGTCGAGACGCTGGGCGAGAAGAACGAGGCGCTCTCCATCGGCTCGCCGCCCGCCCCCATCCTGATGGTGGGCCTGCAGGGTTCGGGCAAGACCACCACCAGCGCCAAGCTGGGCCTTTTGTTGCAGGCCCGCGAAAAGAAGCGGGTGCTGATGGCCTCGCTGGACACCACCCGCCCCGCCGCGATGGAGCAGTTGCGCATCCTGGGCGAGCAGGCGGGCATCGCCACGCTTCCCATCGTCGCCGGACAAGGCCCGCTGGACATCGCCAAACGCGCCATCGCCTCGGCCAAGGTCGGCGGCTATGACGCCGTGATCCTCGACACCGCCGGCCGCCAGCATGTCGACGACCAGCTGATGGCCGAGGTGGCCGGCGTGAAGCAGCTGGTGAACCCGCACGAGACCCTGCTGGTGGCGGACTCGCTGACCGGCCAGGACGCGGTGAACATCGCCAAGGCGTTCCACGACCGCGTCGCCGTCACCGGCATCATCCTGACCCGCGTCGATGGCGACGGCCGCGGCGGCGCGGCGCTTTCCATGCGCAGCGTCACCGGCGCGCCGATCAAGTTCCTGGGCGCCGGCGAAAAGCTGGACGCGCTGGAGCCGTTCTTCCCCGAGCGGGTGGCGGGCCGCATCCTCGACATGGGCGACGTGGTTTCGCTGGTCGAAAAGGCGGCGGAGACGCTGGACAAGGAAGAGGCGGAGAAGATCGCCGCCAAGATGAAAAAAGGTCAGTTCGACATGAACGACCTGAAGGCGCAACTGGGCCAGATGAAGAAGCTGGGCGGCATGAAGGGCGTGCTGTCGATGCTGCCGGGCGTGGGCAAGGTCAAGGACCAGATCGCCGCCGCCGGGCTGGACGACCGCATCCTCACCCGCCAGGAAGCCATCATCCAGTCCATGACCAGGGCGGAGCGCGGCGATCCCGACCTCATCAACGGCTCGCGCAGGAAGCGCATCGCCGCGGGCGCGGGCGTGGAGGTCAGCGACGTGAACAAGCTTTTGAAGATGCACCGGCAGATGTCGGACATGATGAAGAAGATGGGCAAGGGCAAGGTGCCGGCGGGTTTGGCCGGCATGGGTGGCCTGCCCGGCGGATTTCCGCCCGGATTCCCCGGGCGGCGGTAAAAGTTCAACGGTTGAAAGAAGGAAGTGAACAATGGCTCTGCGTATTCGTCTCGCCCGCGGCGGCACCAAGAAGCGCCCGCACTACAATATCGTGATCTCGGATTCGCGCAGCCCGCGCGACGGCCGTTTCATCGAGAAGATCGGCTTCTACAATCCGCTGCTGCCCAGCGACCATGCCGACCGCATCAAGCTGGACCTGGAAAAGGCCAAGGCCTGGCTGGCCAAGGGCGCGGTGGCGACCGACCGCGTCAACAAGTGGCTGGCCGATGCCGGCCTGACCAAGAAGCGCGTCCACAACAATCCGCAAAAGGCCCAGCCCAAGAAGAAGGCGCAGGAGCGCGCCGCCGCCGCCGCGGCTGCCGCCGCCCAGCCGGAAGAAGCCTCGGCGTAATCCATTTCTTCCCGCCATGGGCGGGCTTGACCCGCCCATCCAACTTCGCTCCGCTTGATGGAAAGTTGGATGGCCGGCTCGGGGCCGGCCATGGTGAAGGGCGTGAAATGGCAAAGGACGTTCTCTTGGCCGCCGTCATCGGCGCGCAGGGCCTGAAGGGCGCGGTGAAGGCCAAGGTCTTCACCGCCGACGCGCACGCCCTGCCGCGCTATGGCAGCGTGCGCACGGCGGACGGACGGGCGTTGAAGATCACCGCCTATCGCCCCACAAAAGCGGGCGAGGCGGTGATTTCGTTCGAGGAGGTCCGCGACCGCGCCGCCGCCGAGGCGCTGAAAGGCGCGGAACTGTATGTGGCGCGCGACGCCCTGCCCGCCACCGGCGCGGACGAATTCTATCACGCCGACCTGATCGGGCTGGAAGCGCGCGACGCCGAGGGCCGGGTGCTGGGCCGGGTCAGCGCCCTGTACAATTACGGAGCTTCCGACGTGATCGAAATGTCGCGCCCCGGCGGCGACCATGTGCTGATGGCCTTCACCCGCGAAACGGTGCCGGTGATCGACATCGCCGAAGGCTTCCTCGTGGTGGCGGTGCCGGAGGACGATGAAGGCAACGATCATGTGGAGTGAAGCGCTGGCCCCAACCCTCCCCTTGAGGGGTCCCGCGGACGGGCGCGCATCCAAGCGCGCCCCGTGGGGTCGAAAAATCCGCCCGGATTTTTCGGGGAGGGGTGATGGCGCGGGAAACTGTGGAATGATCCCTCCCCGAAATTTGCGTGCCGCAAATTTCGACCCTCCCTCAAGGGGAGGGTGGAAATGAGCGCGTGGTCGGCCACTGTCCTGACGCTGTTCCCGGAGATGTTCCCCGGCCCGCTAGGCATCTCGCTGCTGGGCAAGGCGTTGTCCAACGCGCTCTGGTCGCTGGAGGTGCGCGATATCCGCGATCACGGCATCGGTAGGCACCGCACGGTGGACGACACGCCCGCCGGCGGCGGTCCCGGCATGGTGATGCGCGCCGATGTGGCGGCGGCGGCGACCGACGCGGTTCCCCGCCGGGACCGTCCGCTGATCTACCTGTCGCCGCGCGGGGTCCCGCTGACGCAAACCCGCGTCCGCGACCTGGCCGCCGGTCCCGGCGCGATCCTGCTGTGCGGCCGGTTCGAGGGGCTGGACCAGCGGGTGATCGAGGCCCGCGGGATGGAAGAAGTCAGCCTGGGCGATTTCGTGCTGGCGGGGGGCGAGATCGCCGCCATGGCCCTTATAGAAGCCAGCGTCCGGCTGATCCCCGGCGTCCTGGGCGACCACGCCTCCACCGCCGAGGAAAGCTTCAGCGCCGGGCTCTTGGAATACCCCCACTATACCCGGCCCCAGGACTTCGAGGGCCGGGCCATCCCGGACGTTCTAAGCGGCGGGAATCATTCGGAAATCGCCAAATTCCGCCGCCGCCAGGCCGAAAGCTTGACCCGGACCCGCCGTCCCGACCTCTGGACCCTCTATGAAAAGGGCAAGGGCTAGGCTATACGCGCCCGCTCAATTGCCGCCTTTGCCGACGAAAGACGAAGAAAATGAACCTTTTGCAGACCCTCGAAGCCGAACAGATGCAGGCCGTGCGCGCCAAACCGCTGCCGCCCTTCCGTCCCGGCGACACCCTCAAGGTCAGCGTCAAGGTGGTCGACGTGACCTATGACGAGAAGTCCAAGTCCAACAAGACCCGCGAACGCCTTCAGGCTTTCGAGGGCGTCTGCATCGCCCGCCAGGGCGCGGGCCTGAACGAGGCTTTCACCGTCCGCAAGCTGAGCTATGGCGAAGGCGTGGAGCGCGTCTTCCCGGTCTATTCGCCGCTGGTCGATTCGGTGACGGTGGTCCGCAAGGGCAAGGTGCGCCGCGCCAAGCTCTATTACCTGCGCGGCCGCACCGGCAAGTCGGCGCGCATCTCCGAGCGCACCGACACGGCGGGCGCCGAGGGCGACGCCGCGTAAAATCCCCGCAATACGGGTTCAAACGGGCCGCGCGGCGCAATCCGCGCGGCTCTTTTGCTTTCGGGGGCGCGCGGAAAGCCCGGTTTTGCGGGCTTTTTCCCCCATATGTCGAGAAAGCCCCATTTTATTGTGTTTTCCGGTTCCCGCCCCCCTGTATCTTGCAGGAAATGCCGTAAAATCGGGCGCATCTGTTGATTCGTTAGAGGGAGAATCCCAATGGCCACCAAAGCCGCGAAAGTCGAAACCGTCTCCACCCGCAATCTCGCCAGCCAGCTGGCCGAGAAGCACGAACTGTCCCAGAAGAGCGCCAACGCGATCCTGGAAGACGTGATCGGCCTGATCACCAAGCACCTGAAGAAGGGCGCCCGCATCCGTCTCAATGGCCTGGGCATCCTGGTCGTGCGCAAGCGCGGTCCGCGCATGGGCCGCAATCCGGCGACCGGCGAAGCGATCAAGATCAAGGCGTCCAAGAAGGTCGCGTTCCGCGCCTCCAAGGAGCTGAAGGAAGCGATCTGAATTTCGCCGCCTTCTCTCGCGAGAAAAGAAAGGCCGGACGGCGAAAGCCGCGCCGGCCTTTTCTTTTTGTCGCCGCACTTCGCGCCTAGGATCGGCCCATGCCGAGGATTCTTCCCGCTTTCCTGCTGCTGGCCGCGCCCGCTTTGGCGCAAGGCATGGACCATGGGGACCACGGCATGTCCGGGATGGACGGCATGGCCATGCATGGCCTGCTGGGCGATTACGGCATGAGCCGCGAGGCTTCCGGCACAAGCTGGCAGCCCGACGCCGCGCCGCATGACGGCATCATGCTGATGCCGGGTGACGATTGGATGGTGATGCTGCACGGCAAGGCCAACGGCATCGCCGACTGGCAGTCCGGTCCGCGCGGCGGCGACCAGCAATTCGTCTCCTCGATGGTGATGGCGATGGCGTCGCGCGACCTGGAGAATGGCGGCGCGCTGGGCCTGAAGGCGATGCTGTCGGCCGATCCCTTCATGGGGCGGCGCGGCTATCCGCTGCTGCTGGCCGGCGGCGAAACCGCCGACGGGGTGACGCATCTGGTGGACCGCCAGCATCCGCACGACCTGGTGATGGAACTGGCCGCCAGCTACAGCCGGATGGTGTCGGGCGACGACAGCCTGTTCCTGTATGTGGGCTATCCCGGCGAGCCGGCGCTGGGACCCGGCGCCTATATGCATCGCGTTTCGGCGAGCGACAATCCGGTGACGCCGATCAGCCATCACTGGCTGGATTCCACCCACATCACCTTCGGCGTGGTCACGGCGGGCTGGGTGCATGACGATCTCAAGCTGGAGGTCTCGCAATTCACCGGCCGCGAGCCCGACCGGTTCCGTTTCGGTTTCGATCCGGCGCGGTTCGATTCCACCGCCGCCCGGCTGTCCTGGAATCCGGACGAACACTGGTCGCTGCAGGTCTCCGGCGGCTGGCTGAAAAGCCCGGAGGCGCTGGAGCCCGCGCTGGACGAGCGCCGCCTCACCGCCAGCGCGACCTGGTTCGACAGCTTCGCTTTCGGCAGCGTCGCGGCGACGCTGGCCGTCGGCAACAAGCATCTCGGCGACGGCGCCGGCGAAAGCGCCCTCCTGGCGGAAGCGGAATACAAGCCCGGCGATGCCTGGACCCTGTTCGCCCGCGGCGAGACGCTGGGCAGCGACGAACTTGTGCCGGGACCGGCGGTGCGCGGCGCGGGCGAAGCGTCGCTGGGCGTGATCCATGACTGGCGCGTGGTGGACCATCTCAAGTTCGGACTGGGCGGGCTTTACGCCTTCGATTTCGCGCCGGCCTCGGCCACCGCCTCTTACGGCGACAATCCCCATGGCGCGATGGCCTTTATCCGCCTGGTCGCGGAATAGGTTAAGCGGAAATTTTCGCGCCGCGATGCGTTTCCCGTCCATGATCCCCTGGAATCAGTTCACCTGGCCGCGGGCGCTTGGCGTCTTCGCCGCCATCGCCAAGACCCCGTCCTTGCGGGACGGGCAGGTGGTCAATGTGCAGGTCAGCGACGCCAGGGAGCAGGTGATGGAAGTGCGCGTGCCGGCCTCGGCCGCGGACTCCAGCCGCGCCTGGGACCTGCGCCGCGAGATCCGCGAACTGGCCGATGCCGGCGCGCGGGGCCCCGCCCCGTCCCGCTGAACGGCCCGTGAAATCCGGGCCGTTTTGCCGCCTTGCCCCCCTGGCGGAGAGGGGGTAGGACGGGCGCGGATTTTTCAAGGGATCATGCCATGGCGCGCAGGAAAATCGCCCTTATCGGCGGCGGACAGATCGGCGGCACGCTGGCCCACCTGGCGGCGCTGAAGGAACTGGGCGATGTGGTGATCTTCGACATCGCCGAGGGCCTGCCCCAGGGCAAGGCGCTGGACCTGTCGCAGTCCGGCCCGGTCGAGGGCTTCAACGCCAGGCTGTCGGGCACCAATTCCTATGCCGACATCAAGGGCGCTGATGTGGTCATCGTCACCGCCGGGGTGCCGCGCAAGCCGGGCATGAGCCGCGACGACCTGCTGGGCATCAACCTCAAGGTGATGGCGGCGGTGGGCGAGGGCATCAAGGCCAACGCCCCGGACGCCTTCGTGATCTGCATCACCAACCCGCTCGACGCCATGGTGTGGGCGCTGCAGAAATTCTCCGGCGTGCCGCACGAAAAGATCGTCGGCATGGCCGGGGTGCTGGACAGCGCCCGCTTCCGCCATTTCCTGGCCGAGGAGATGGACGTGTCGGTGGAAGACGTTTCCGCCTTCGTGCTGGGCGGCCATGGCGACAGCATGGTGCCGATGCCGCGCTTCTCGACCGTGGCGGGCATCGCCCTGCCGGAACTGGTCAAGATGGGCTGGATCAAGCAGGACCGGCTGGACGCCATCGTCGACCGCACCCGCAACGGCGGCGCGGAGATCGTGGGCCTGCTCAAGACCGGCTCGGCCTATTACGCCCCCGCCGCCTCGGCGATCCAGATGGCGGAAAGCTATCTCAAGGACCAGAAGCGCGTGCTGCCCTGCGCCGTCCATGTCAACGGCGCCTATGGCATCAAGGACCTCTATGTCGGCCTGCCGGTGGTGATCGGCGAGAAGGGCGTGGAGCGGATCGTGGAACTGGACCTGACCGGCGACGAGAAGTCCGGCCTGGCCAAGTCGGCCGACGCCGTGAAGGGCCTGATCGACGCCTGCCGCAAGCTGGAGCCGAAACTCGGGTGAGGGCGGGCCGGCTCAGTTGACGCCGTAGGAAACCAGGAAGCCGACGCCCATGTCGGCGCTGCCGGAACTGAGGCCGACCGTGCCATAGCCCGTCAGGGTGACGTTGTTGTGGACCCAGCTGAGCGAGCCGAGCAGGCTTTGCGCGGCGGCCACCAGCGGCCCGTCCGCGCTGTCGTAATCATACGACGCCACCGCCACCAGATTCTGGCTCAGTTCCAGGCTGGTGCCCGCCGAAACCGAGGTGGTGTCGTAGAGCGTGTAGCCCACCGGCTGGCCGACGCTGAGATAGCCCACGGTCACGAAGGGCGTCCAGATGCCGAACGGCCGCGACAGGTCCACGCTCATGCCCAGGTCGGCCTCGCCGGTCGAGAGCCGCTTGCGGGCCGAGGCGATGGGAAGCTTGGCGACGCCGCTGACCCGCAGTTCGAAATCGTCCAGCACCGACGGCGGCAGGGTATAGGAGGCGCTGAGGGTGAGATCGCCCCAGCCGGTGCGCGCATCGGGCGGCAGGGCGGCGCGCCGGTTGATGACGATGGGATTGCCCGAGGCGTCGAACACCACCAGGCCGCGGCCGTCGATATGCATATAGGGAACGCTGGCGGTGAAGCGGAACCCGCCGGCCGAAAGGCTCAGGGTCGAAAGGCCCAGGTCGACGCTGGTGTCGCGCGCCGTGCCGTAATTGCCGTTGGAATGGCCGAAGCCGAAGGTTCCGGTCAGGTCCCAGTCGCCGGACGGGACGGTCTTGTCGCCGGACGGGACGGCCTTCTCGCCGGCGAAGGCGGCGCCGGCATCCAGGGCCGGCAGCGCCAGCGCCACCAGCAGGAGGGTTTTCGAAATCGCGCGGTGCATCTGTCGACTCACTTGCGTTGGCGCGCGCGGATCGCGTCGCGCGCTCTGTTGGCGGGCGAATTCCTGACCGAGTTCTGCAGGTGGATGATCTGGCTGTTCTCTCCGGGGACAAGCGTGAATTTGACATCGTTGAAGGACGGTTTGCCGAGGAACGGCGTGGCGTCGCGCGAGAAGCCGAACGGCTCCAGCGGCAGCCCCACCCAGGAGGTGTCCATCCTGTCGTTGGCGTTCACGTCCTGGAAGGTCTGGATGGCATAGACGCCCGGCGGGGCGTGCAGGGTGACGACGGTCTCGCCCGCCAGGGCGGGCACGTCGGCCGACGCCACGGGCTTGGAATCGTCGTCGGGATAGCGGGCGGCGTCATAAAGGCCCAGGCGGAGTATGCCTCCGCCGGGCAGGACATTGCGCACATGGATGGTCAGGGTCGCCGCCGCTTGCGGCCGGGCCGGCCCGGCCGCAAGCGCGCCCGCCAGGACCAGCAGAATCGGGACTTTCGACCGTTTCATCGCGGTCCTTATGGCATTTGTCCGGGACCGCGGCCACCGCCGCGCCCGGCCTGGCGTCCGCATGGGAGCCCGGCGGCGCGGTCGCTGTTGTTTCGCCGCCCCGCATGTTAGGCACGGCGTTTCCATGAGCGATCCGTCTCCTTCCCCCTACCGCGACCGCGATCTTTACCTGTTCGTCGCCTCGCGCTTCGTCTCCACCCTGGCGATCCAGGTCCAGTCGGTCGCCATCGGCTGGCAGATCTACGACATGGCGCGCACCCCGCTGGCGCTGGGCCTGGTGGGGCTTTGCCAGTTCCTGCCCATGTTCCTCTTGACCCTGCCGGCGGGCGACATCACCGACCGCTTCAACCAGCGGCGGGTCTATTCGCTGGCCGCCGTGCTCCAGGCGGCCTGCGCCGCCCTGTTCCTGGCGCTGTCGGTGTTCACGCCGCACAAGGCGGTGCTGTTCTATGCCGTGCTGGTGCTGTTCGGCGCGGCGCGCGGCTTCACCGGGCCGTCGGGCTCCTCGCTGCTGCCCTTCCTGGTGCCGCCGGAGCGGCTGGCCAGGTCGATGGCCTTCAGTTCGTCCTTCTTCACCGGCGCGGTGATCGGCGGCCCGGCGCTGGGCGGCTTCCTCTATGTGCTGGGGCCGGTCTATGTCTATTCGATCTGCATCGCGGGCTTCATCGGCGCGGCGCTGATCGTGTCGGGCCTGGGCGGACGGCGCTTCGTGCCGGAGGCGACCGGGGCCTCGCGCTATGAGCGCGTCGCCGAGGGCGTGCGCTTCGTGCGCTCGCGCCCGGTGGTGCTGGGGGCGATCTCGCTCGACCTGTTCGCGGTGCTCTTGGGCGGGGCGACCGCGCTGTTGCCGATCTTCGCCCGCGACATCCTGCATGTCGGCCCCGGCGGGCTGGGCCTGTTGCGCAGCGCGCCGGCGGCGGGGGCCTTCACCATGGCCTTCGTGCTGACCCACAGGCCGCTCAAGCGCCATGTCGGGGCCAGGATGTTCGCCGCCGTCGCCATCTTCGGCCTGGCCACCGTCACCTTCGGGCTTTCGACCTGGTTTCCGCTGTCGCTGCTGGCGCTGTTCGTGCTGGGCGCCTCCGACATGGTGAGCGTGAATGTGCGCGGCACCCTGATCCAGCTCGCCACGCCCGACAATATGCGCGGGCGCGTCTCCGCCGTCTCGATGCTGTTCATCGGCGCGTCCAACGAGCTGGGCGAGTTCGAATCCGGCACCACCGCCGCGCTGCTGGGCACGGTGCCGGCGGTGATCGTCGGCGGCATCGGCACGCTGGTGGTGGTGGCGGGCTGGATGAAGCTGTTTCCGCCGCTGCGCCGCGTCGACAAGTTCGCCGATGTCAGCGTTCCTTTATAATTGGTCGCGCGGACTCGCTCCTCGGTATCGCCTCCGGGCGGTCCGACGCTCCGCTAGTTGAGATCGTAGCGGATCCGGGCATAGCCGCCGCCGTCCCCGACCCCGGCATCCCAGTCCCAGCGCCCCCGATAGCGGGTGGTGAAGATCTTGCCGATTCCAAAGGCGATGCCGGCGCTGGCGGCGGTGTCGTACCAGTGATGCTTCTTCGCCTCGACCCGGCTATAGGCGACGAAACCGGCGGCGGCATAGGCCGGGACGCCATATTCCCAGCCATAGCGGTCCCACAGGAACTGCGCCGGGGCGAAGGCCAGCGCGGAGGTGTCCGAGGGCATGGACTGGAAATCGCTGCCGTCGGGACGCCGTTCCCGGATGATGTGCTTCAGGCCATAGGCGATGCCCAGCGTGGCGGCGGTATCCACCGCCAGTTCGGCGCTGCCGGTCCAGTCCTCCTTGGACAAAGTGATGCCGCCCGCGATGATCGGCAGGGCGATGGCGGTGTCGGTGCCCAGGTTGGCGATGGTGCCGGCGCGAGCGCCAATGGCGCTTGCGGCGAGCAGGCCGGCGGCGGCCAGGCCGATAGGGCGCATGAAAGAGCCTTTTGTGACGATCCGTTCTAGCGGCCTTCAAGGCCCGGATAAAGTTGGGAATTCGTTAGCGCGTCTCAGGCCCGGACATAGACATCGACGCGGTCGGCGGGTCCGCTGTCATCGGTCCCGCCCATCGCCCGCACGTCGATGCGGTCGGCCGAGACCCCGTCCTGGATCAGCACCTGGCGGATCGCCAGCGCCCGCTTCAGCGACAGGCGCCGGGCGTCGGAGCCCTTGTCGCCCTTGGCCCCGCCATAGGCCTGCAATTCGACCCGGCTGGCGGCCCGCGTCATCGCCGCGTTGAGGTCGCCGGCCAGGAACTTGATCGCCCCCAGCGCGCCTTCCGCCGGATCGGCGGCGTCCTTGGCGAACAGGATCACGCTGCGCTTGGTCAGGCCGGCCTCGCCGCCGGCGGCGGCGGGCGGCGGGGCGGCGCTGGCCACCTTGGGCTGCGGCGCGGGCCGCGCGGCCTGCTGTTGCGGCGCCTGCTGGCCGAACACGTTCGAGAAGTCGGGCCCGCCGGTATAGGGATTGGCCGGTTGCGGCGCGGGCGCCGGTGCCGCGACGGGCGCGGGCGGTGGAGGCGGCGGCGCCTTGGCGACCTTCCTGGGCGGGGGCGCGGCGGGTCTGGGCGCGGCGGGGGCCTCGCTGCGCGCCGTCCGGCGCCGGGACGGCATGTGAAGCTGGATGCGGCCGCCGCGCTCGCCCGGATAGAGCAGGGCCGGGACGTTGCGGGAATATTCCCCGCCCGGATACAGCAGGGTGGCGGCGCCGGGACGGGCGGCGGCGGGGTTCACCCGCACTTCCAGGCCGGAATCCACGCCCTGCGCCAGGGCGGGCGCCAGCGACGCCAGGAAGGCGCAAGGCCAAAGCCCCAACAGAGAGGTGGAACGCATCTATCCGACTGCCCGAAATTGTGCCCTGGCCGTAGCCTAGCGTTAATCCAAGCCTTTGCAATAGCTGACAAATGCCTCAAATTCCGGGCTCACAAGGAGTTTCCCCATGAAAACCCGCGCCGCCGTCGCTTATGCCGCAGGCCAGCCCCTGGTGATCGAGGAGGTCGATCTCGAAGGCCCCAGGGCGGGCGAGGTGCTGGTCGAGATCAAGGCCAGCGGGGTCTGCCACACCGACGAATTCACCCGCAGCGGCGCCGATCCGGAAGGCCTGTTCCCGGTGATCCTGGGCCATGAAGGGGCCGGCATCGTGCGGGAGGTGGGCGCGGGCGTGACGACGCTCAAGCCGGGCGACCACGTCATTCCGCTCTACACCCCGGAATGCCGCCAGTGCAAAAGCTGCACCTCGCACAAGACCAATCTCTGCACCGCGATCCGTTCCACCCAGGGCCAGGGCGTGATGCCCGACGGCACCTCGCGCTTCAGCATCGGCGGCCGGAAGATCCATCACTATATGGGCTGCTCGACCTTCGCCAACCACACGGTGATGCCCGAGATCGCGCTGGCCAGGATCCGCCCCGACGCGCCTTTCGACAAGGTCTGCTATATCGGCTGCGGCGTCACCACCGGCATCGGCGCCGTCATCAAGACCGCGAAAGTGGAGCCGGGCGCGAACGTCGTGGTGTTCGGGCTGGGCGGCATCGGGCTGAACGTGATCCAGGGCGCGGCGATGGCGGGCGCCGCCATGATCGTGGGCGTGGACCTGAACCCCGCGCGGGAAGCGCTGGCGCGGCGGTTCGGCATGACCCATTTCGTCAACCCCAAGGCGGTGGCGGGCGACCTGGTGCCGCATCTGGTCGAACTGACCGGCGGCGGCGCGGATTATTCCTTCGAATGTGTCGGCAATGTGGACCTGATGCGCCAGGCGCTGGAATGCACCCATCGCGGCTGGGGCGAAAGCATCATCATCGGCGTGGCGGGCGCGGGGCAGGAGATCAGGACCCGCCCCTTCCAGCTTGTCACCGGCCGCGTCTGGAAGGGCACGGCGTTCGGCGGGGTGCGCGGCAGGACCGAGGTGCCGGGCATCGTGGACTGGTACATGGATGGCCGGATCGCCATCGACCCGCTGATCACCCACAAGCTGCCGCTGGAGCGCATCAACGAAGCCTTCGACCTGATGCATTCCGGCGAAAGCATCCGCACGGTGATCGCGTTCTGACGCTTTCCCGGGTTGCGCCGTGCCCGGTTTGCCGTCACGTTACCGCTAACGGGGCGCGACAGTCCCGCAGACGGGGAGGTCTTCATGCGCGTCGCTCTCGCCGCGGCCATCGCCGTATCCGCCATGCCCGCCTTCGCCCAGACCGATGTGGGCGGCCCCCTGGCGCCGGGCAGCGCCGGCTATGACGCCGCCAGCGGCGTCTACACCATCCATTCCGCCGGCTATGACATCTGGTACAGCCGCGACGAATTCCGCTTCCTGTGGAAGAAGCTGTCGGGCGACGTGTCGCTGGCCGCCAGCGTGCGATGGCCCAATATCGACGATTTCCACGACCGCAAGGTGGCGCTGGTGATCCGCGACAGCCTGGATGACGACAGCCGCGAGATCATGGCCGCCCGGCACGGCAACGGCATGGTGCATATCGCCTGGCGGCCGGAGACGGGGGCGCAGATGACCGACATCGAATACCGCTCCCAGCGCCAGCCCGTCGCCGCCAAGGGCGAGAAGGGCCCGCAGGTCTTCCATGCCGGCCGCATCGGCATCGAGAAGACGGGCGACCGGTTCCAGCTTTACGTGAGCTGGCAGGGCGAGCCGATGCACCCCGAGGGCGCGCCGGTGACCTTCAAGACCAATGGGCCTTTCTATGCCGGCGTGGGGTTCACCTCGCACCTGCCGGCCAATGTGCTGACCGCGAAAGCGGCGAATGTGGTGGTGGACAATGCGGCCGGGAAAATTCATTGACGCTCTTCTCCTGCTGGCCTTGCTGCCGGCCGCGCCGGCGGCGGCGCAGACCGATCCGCCCCCGCCGCCGCCCGGCGTGACGGTGCCGGACTGGTCGCTGCCCGGCTCCTCCACCCATGTCCAGGTGGCGCCGCCGCCGGATTTCCACCGCGACTCCGTCACGCTGGACAAGCCGGTCGGCATCTTCGACAACCAGACCGAAGTCGGCGCGGCGCTGGCCGCGGGCGATGCGCGTTTCGACAAGGCGTCGAACAGCTACACCGTCACCGCCGCCGGCTATAACATCTGGTACACCCGCGACGAGTTCCGCTATCTGTGGAAGAGGATGTCGGGCGACGTGTCGCTGGCCGCCAGCATCGCCTGGCCCGACCCCGGCGATTTCGGCGACCGCAAGGTGGCGCTGGTGATCCGCCAGGGGCTGGAGGACGACGCGGTGGAAGCGCTGGTCGCCCAGCATGGCGCGGGCATGGTGCACCTGGCCCGCCGCGAGG
>Ga0153956_1001369_pt1 | contig 21715 bp, 17 predicted proteins | sample TSFL040MetaG_FD_104704 | JGI IMG/M metagenome (GOLD analysis project Ga0153956, IMG submission 104704) | Attine ant fungus gardens microbial communities from Florida, USA - TSFL040 MetaG | ecosystem: Host-associated > Fungi > Mycelium > Unclassified | place: USA: Florida, Wekiwa Springs... | reverse complement strand
ATCAACGACGCCTTACGCAAGGCGGCGGGCAAATAGGCGCGGCTGCGTATCGATCCGTGGTGCGTGGATGTGTCGAGCGTCTTCGCGAAACCCATCACGGCCGGCCGATGGCCATCGGCCCCGGCGCTCAGTCGCTTCTATCGCACAGAACTGCGTTCAGGTAGATACAAGGGGACACCGCTGCCTGCGGCTTGTCCTCCGTACTCTGTAGGGTGGGCAAAGCGAAGCGTGCCCACCATAGCCGCGGAGCTTGCCGCGCCCGTTCAGGCCGCAGTGCGCGCCGGGGCGGGCGTCGGACTGCGCAGGTTCAGTGTGTTCCCGGCGAGGATCAGTGCGGCGCCGAGCAGGGTGAAAATGTCCAGCCGTTCGGCATACAGCAGCCATCCGATCAGGGCACTGAGCGGGACGCGGAGAAAGTCCATCGGCACCACCACCGTCGCATCGGCGTAAAGCATCGCGCGGGCCATGCAGAAATGCGAGAAGGTGCCGCAGAAGCCGACGATGACCAGCCAAAGCCAGACATAGGCCGATGGCCACTGCCAGGTATAGATCGCAGGGATCAGGCCGGCGGCAGACTGGACCACCAGCATCCAGAAGATGATTCTCAAGGCGCTTTCGGTGCGCGTCAGCGATTTGATCAGCGTGATCGAAATCGCGAAGCCGAAGGCTGCGGCAAGCGACACCACCTGGCCGATATTGATCTCGCCGGCTGCGGGACGCACGATGATGCAGACACCGACAAGGCCGAGCACGATGGCCGCCGTCTTCCAGATCGTCACGCGCTCGCCGAGGAAGATCGCAGCCATGATGGCGATCCAGATGGGCATGGTGAACTCGATGGAGACGAGCTGGCTGAGCGGGATCAGCGTCAGCGCATAGAACCAGCCGAGCTGCGCCGCGTAGTGGACCAGGTTGCGCGACACATGCGCCGGCAGCCGCGTGGTCTTCATCGTCGCGAAGCCGCCATTCATCAGGATCATCGGCGTGAGGAACGCGAATCCCAGCCACGTGCGGATTTCCATCACCTGAAACACATTGAGATCGCGCAGCGTCTCGCGCCCGCCGATGGCGACGAACAGCATCAGGAGCAGCCAGCCGGACATCCACAGCGCGGCGCGGGGTTTCGACGGAGGATGATCCATGGAGGCGGGCTTGTTTCCTGCGGGACATGTGCCGTTATGCTCGGCGATTGCCGGTGATGCGGGCTGTATCGGCGAGATATGCCGGCTTTGCAACGTATGAATTCGCCGCAACAGCAATGCACGCACAATGCAAAACCCCGGCAGCAAGGATGCCGCCGGGGTTCCGGAAGCGGACGAGATGGATCAGCCTAGCTGCGGGTGAGCGTGATGTTCACGCCTTTGAACTGACCGTCCGAGGAGATCGAGACGGCCTGCTTGTTACCGGTGGTGGTGAGCGTCAGCCTGGCATCGAAACCCGGCGCGGACACCTGCACGTTGAACTTGCCGGCCGATGAGGTGCCCTGCAGTTCGCCGCTGACATTGCGCGTGGTTTCGCTCCACTGGCCGGTCAGCTGATTGCCTTTTGCCTGAACATTGCTTTTCAGCTCGAACTTATAGCTGTCGCTGGCGCACAGCAGGGCCTGGTTGAGGCCGGTGCCGTCGCCGCTGACGGCATAGGTGGCCTTGCAGCGGATTCGCTCTTTGGAGCCGTCTTCGAGCGCGATGTGGCCGCTGCCGGACCACACACCGGCCATCCCCGCGAACGGCGCGGACTGGGCGACAGCCGCGATCGCCGATGCCGAGAGTGCGGCGGCGATAACGGCGGTTCGAGCAAGGGCGCGCGGGAAGATCGAGACGACTGTCATGAGAGCATGTCCTGGGGGTTATTGACGAGAAGCTTCCCAGCGCCCGCTGCAGGGAACGCCGCCGGAGGCGCCATTCCATTTGCCGGAGCCGGCATTACCGTTGAGCTGGCCATTTGCGTAGGCAGGCCCGATCGACACGTGCACGATGCCGCTGGACGCGATCTTGCCCGAGACGTCGGCGCCGGGAGCGGAAACCCGCCCGTCGGTTACCGTCAGAGGATAGCTCGCCGTGCGGTCACAGCTGCCACTTTGCGTGAAAATGGTGACATTCCAAAGACCGTCATAGGGGTGTTGGGCGGAAGCCGGCGCGGTCGCGGCAAGCGTGGCGCCAGCCAGCAGGGAGGCGGACAGCAGCACGCGCATGCGATCGAAGATCATTGAATAAAATCCTCAAGATGATGTGATGGTCTGCGTTATTGGAGATCAATGTGTCCAAAATTTGTGCGGTGCGGGATAATCGGAGGCGTTAACATGCCACAACGCGCGATCCCCGGTTTCGTCCCCCTGAGATCGCTCACATTTTTGGGAGGAAGTGTTCGAATTCAGCTCAGCTTCGGAGCCTTCGTAGCGAATTGCTCGTCCTGGTAAGTGGACGGCAAGCTGTTGTTTTCGATGGCATAATCTACGACTTGCCCGAGCAGTTTGAGGCCCAGCGGGGCGAGCGCCCGTTCCCACAGATCGCGGGCGGTCTCGCCCTTCTTCACAAAGCAGAATTCCTGGGCGGCAATCGCGCCGCCGTCCATCACGTCGGCAAGGTGATATACGGTGCCGCCGGCGATGGGGTCGCCTTCCTTGATGGTCCATTCCACGGCCGCGATGCCGCGATGCCGCGGCAGCAGCGAGGGGTGGTAGCCGATGCCGCCGAATCGGGCGCGCGCGAGGGCATCCTTGCCGATGCGGGCATGGCTGTGCGCGGTAATGATGAGGTCCGTGCCGTCAGCGATTTCGGAGGCGACGACCAGCTTCGGATTGGCCTGCACGGTGACGGAAATGCCGGCAGCCTTGGCGGCCGCGGCCAGGCGATCCCCCGCATCCGCAACGACCACGCTGATGATCTCGACCTTGTGGGTCTTCAACATGTCGAGCGTGGTGACGCCGAAGTGACGGGAGCCGACGAGCGTGATCCGCATGTGCAAATGTCCGGTGTTGAGAGGCTGGAAGGATGGTGCCGGTTGATCCGGTATCGTTGATTGCCGAAGTGGTGGGCGGGATGGGGATCGAACCCATGACCAGTCGATTAAAAGTCGAATGCTCTACCGCTGAGCTACCCGCCCGAAGATGTCGAATTATCGAAACGGCCTGTCGGATGCTTCCAGCCCCTGTCAGGGCACGGGAAGGCTTGTCCGCCATGCCGCTGCTGTACCGCATTGACCGGCTGTGTAAAAGGCGGGTCCGCCGGGGTCAAGGGTGGTTGCCGGGGTTATGGACATGAACCGGCAACGGGAAGGGCGGTCAGCTTGCCTCGCGCCGGGTTTCCGGCCTGTTGATGTCGAGCTGCGGCATCCGCACCGGGCGCAGGCCGATCAGTTCGGCCGTGCGCACCGTCGTGTCGGTCCACCATTTGAACTGATTGGCGCGCGAATTCTCCAGGATCGCGATCATCACCGCCGACAGGAACGGCAGGCTCTGCAGCACCAGCACGCCGGCGAAGATGTAGATCTCGGTCACCTGCTTGTCGTTGTTCGCGAACACCAGCACGCCGGCGCTGATCAGCAGCAGGACGCCGATCACGGCCTCCCAGAACGCCTGGAATTCGATCGACATGGTCGACTTGCCGCCCTTGGAGGTCACGGTGAAGGGCAGGTGATCCTTGATCAGGCCATCGGCGACGGCGCGCGACACGGTCCATTGCACCGACATGGCGGCGATCATGGCGCCGAGCATCTGCCACAGGCCGATCTTCACGCGCAGGCGGTAGAGCACGAGGAAGTGGGCGAGCGAAACCACGAAGGAGACGATGATCGGCAGCGTCAGGATCTTGTCGGGAATGGCGATGTCGGCGAAGGCGATGATCGGCACCCAGACGATGTTGAGGATCGCCACCACGACGCCGAGACTTTCGGCGCCGAGCCAGTTCAGCCAGCCCATGCCGAATTCGCGCTTCTGGTCCTGGGTCATGCGGCTCGCGCCCGGCAGGAAGCGGCGCCAGTGCTTCTTGATGATCTGGAAGCCGCCATAGGCCCAGCGGTGCCGCTGTTTCTTGAACGCCTCATAGGTATCCGGCAGGACGCCATAGCCGTAGCGTTCCTTGGTGTAATGCGTCAGCCAGCCGTGCTGCATGATGGCGAGGCCGAGATCGGAGTCCTCGCAGATGGTGTCTCCGGCCCAGCCGCCGGCCCGGTCCATCGCCTCGCGGCGGATCAGGCACATGGTGCCGTGGACGATGATGGCGTTGGCCTCGTTGCGCTGGACCATGCCGATGTCGAAGAAGCCGGCATATTCGCCGTTCATGATGTAGTGCATCAATGAGCGGTCTTCGTCACGGTGGTCCTGCGGCGCCTGCACCAGGCCGACGCGCGGATCGTTGAAGGCGGGTACGAGGTCTTTCAGCCAGTTCGGCTCGACCACATAGTCGGCATCGATGATGCCGATGACTTCGGCGTCGGCTGAGGTGCGGTCCATGGCGATGCGCAGCGCACCGGCCTTGAAGCCCTGGACCTTCTCCGCATTGATGAAGATGAATCGCTCGCCGAGCATGCGGCAATGATCCTGGATCGGTTGCCAGTAGGCGGGATCCGGCGTGTTGTTGATGATCACCACGCATTCGAAATTCGGGTAATCGAGCCGCGCCACCGCGTCCAGGGTCAGCTTCAGCATCTCCGGCTGTTCGCGATAGGCCGGGATGTGGATCGAGACTTTCGGATATTTCTGTTCGGCATCCGCCGCTGCGCGCAGCGCGTCGCTGCGTTCGGGAGTGAGCAGCCGCAACGGCTTGTGGCCGAATGCGATCGCCGCGATTTCCTCGATCCGCGCCAAAGCGATCAGGATCAGCGGAATCAGCAGGATGCAGCCGAGGGTGAGAGCGAAAGCCGAGCCCCAGACGAAATAATGGGTCTGCTGATAGGCGAAGATGGTCGCCGCCCAGGCGCCGACCGCATTGGCCGCCGCGGATAGCACAAGAACCTGCAGCGCGGTGGGAGCGACGATCTGCAGGATCGGCAGCGACAGCAGGATGCCGACGAGAAGCGCGATCCCGGCATTCTTCCAGTAATCGGGATTCACCACCGGGCCGGCCCACGGGAATTTCGGCTCGCGATCGGCATTGAGAACGCCCCAATACGGGCCGACGCCGCCTTCGAAGAACTTCCAGGGCTGATCGATGGCTTCGACGATGTTGTAATCCATGCCGATCGCCTCGGCGCGGGTGACGAAGTTGCGGAGCACCACGGCCTGCTTGAACGGGCCGGGCTCGGCATTGCGCAGATTGTAACCCTCGCTCGGCCAGCCGAATTCGGCGATCACGATGCGCTTGCCGGGGAAGGTCTCGCGCAGCACGCCGTACAGATGGACGGCCTGATCGACCGCCTGGGCGTCGGTGAAATTTTCCCAGTAGGGCAGGATGTGGGCGGCGATGAAATCGACCGAGGAGGCCAGTTCCGGGTTATCGCGCCAGATATTCCAGATTTCGCCGGTGGTCACCGGGACGGTCACCTGCCGTTTCACCTTTTTGATATACTCGACCAGATCCTGGATCTTGAGTTCGTCGCGATACAGCGTCTCGTTGCCGACCACGATGCCGGTGACATTCGGATTCTTCTTTGCAAGCTCGACGGCGGAGGCGATCTCGCGCTCGTTGCGGTCGGCATTCTTGTCGATCCACACGCCGAGCATGACCTTGAGGCCGAACTCGTTGGCGATGGCCGGCACGATTTCAACGCCGCCGGTCGATGAGTACAGGCGAATCGCGCGCGTGATGGTGGCGAGCTTCTTGAGGTCCGCGCGCACTTTCTCGGTGGTCGGGATATTATCCACGTCCGGATGCGCCGTACCTTCGAACGGAGCATAGGACATGCTGGGAATCATGCCCCTGAAATCCGGGGCGTTCTGCTTCTCGCGCAGAAGCGCCCACAGGCCGGCATGAATTGCTGTCACGAGACATATAACAGCGACGACAACGCGCATCGCGACGAAACCATAACGGGGCGAGCGAGGCCGGGAAACGGACCTGTCCCCGAGGTCCGGCCAGTAGCGACAGGCAGACTATATCCGCCACACGAATTAACAACTCATATGGCGCCATATCATTTTAAAGGCGGCGTTTCGAGGGCGGCAGTTTTTTGCAGGAAAGACCCGCGGCGCGCTGCCGGCTTTCAGCGGCGCGCCGATCGATTTACTTCGGCGCTTCGGCCGGCTTGGCGTCCGGCTTCGCTTCGGGTTGCGCGGCCGGAGCGGCGGGTGCCGCCGGCGGGGTGAGGGCGGTCGGCTGCGGCGTCGCGTTCGGATTGATCCAGCAGGCATGGACGTGCCTGTTCAGGCTGTCGGCGACCTTCGGATCGATCAATGGGCCGAACTTCACGAGGCAGCGGAATGTCGCCTGCACGTGGCCGCCCGGGCAGCCGAAGCGGTCATAGAGATCGAGATGGCGGAAGGCGGTATCGAGGTCGTCACGCCACATCAGGACGACGACACGGCGGCCGAGCCAGACGCATTCCGGATTTCCGGCCGGGCCATTGAGGGCCTGAGTTGCCTCGACGAATTCGTCGGCCTTCTTCTGGCTGTCGCGTGCGACGTCGGCGGCAGAGGTGGCGGGCGCATTTGCCGCAGGTTTCGGCTCCTGGGCGCGGACGGCGCTGACCGGCATGATGGCGGCGCTCGCACCGAGCATCAAAGCAAGCGCCGGAACAGCGCAACGACGCAGAACCGAAGTTTGGAACCCGAACATCAGTTGCCCCATGAAGTCCCCGATCAAGTTGGCAGACAGTCCTCTGACGCCTTCGCCAGATGCCGTGCAAATGGGTCCCCATTGCGGCGGAGACCTCATGAGAGTCCCATGACGGACATTTTGGATTTTGTCTAGGCGATGCCGGAAGTTCGTCTCATTTCCGTGGCGTGAGGAGAGGACAACCGCGCAGTCGCCGGTTCGCGGGCTTGGCAGATCGGCGGCGGCGGGCTAATCGACGGAAGTCTCTTGGAGGACGGATCCGATTTCTTACCGCACGCCACTGGCGCTTCTCCTTCTCTCTCTCGGTGCGATCGCAGCGGTGTGGTGGTGGCTCGCTACGCCGGTTTCGCTCGTGCGTGCGCCGATCGATCCTTCCGCCAAGCTGGAATGCGTGTCCTATGCGCCGTTCCGGGGGGAGCAGACCCCGCTGAATTCGACCGCGGTCATCCCGGTCGAGCAGATCGCCGCCGACATGGCGCAACTCGCGCAGATCTCGAAATGCGTGCGGACCTATTCGATCGACAACGGTCTCGACCAGGTGCCGGAGCAGGCCGCGAAGGTCGGCCTCAAGGTGCTGCAGGGCCTTTGGCTGGGCGGCAATCGCCTGAAGAACTATGCCCAGATCGCCGGTGTCATCGATCTGACCAGGCGCTATCCGTCGGTCATCACCGGCGTCGTGGTCGGCAACGAGGTGCTGCTGCGCGGCGAAATGACCGCTGCCGACCTGATCGGCAATATCAAGCTGGTCAAAGGGCAGGTCGGCAAGATCCCGGTGACCTATGCCGACGTCTGGGAGTTCTGGCTGAAGAACCGGGAACTCTATAACGCCGTCGATTTCGTCACCATCCACATCCTTCCGTATTGGGAAGACCTTCCCGTGCGTGCGCGGAGCGCCGCCACGCATGTGGATTCGATCCGCAAGCGTCTGGCTGTCGCGTTTCCCGGCAAGGAAATCCTGATCGGCGAGACCGGTTGGCCGAGTGCGGGGCGGATGCGCGACGGCGCGTTGCCGTCGCGGACCAATCAGGCGCGGGTGGTTTCGGAAATTCTCGATCTCGCCAAGAAAGAGGATTTCCGCGTCAATCTGATCGAAGCCTATGACCAGCCGTGGAAGCGCGACCTGGAAGGCACCGTCGGCGGTTATTGGGGGCTCTACGATGCCGATGCGCGCGCGCTGAAATATCCGGCCGGCGTGCCGATCAGCAACTACCCGGCCTGGAAGCTGGATATGGCGCTCGGCTTCGGCCTGAGCGTGCTGGTCTTCGCCACGGCGATGCTGACGCTGCGCCGCAAGCCGTGGACGCCGCGTTTCTCCGCCTGGCTCACGGTTGCGGTGTCGGCAACGGTCGCCGGCGCATTGCTCGGCATCGCCGTCGACAAGCTGCTCTACGAAAGCTACGGCACCGGCCGCTGGATCCAGTGGGTGGCGTTGCTCGCCGCCGGTGTGCTGTCGCCGATTTTGTGTGCCAATGCGACGATGGCCGGCCGCTCGCTGCCGACATTCCTGGAATTGCTCGGCCCGCCGCCATACCAGAATCGCTCGTTCATCACGGTTCTGCTGGGATTGATCGTGATCGTCACGGCGTTGATTGCGGCCGAGACCGCGTTGGGCTTCGTGTTCGACCCGCGCTATCGCGACTTCCCGTTCGCCGCGCTGTCGATGGCCGTGGTGCCGTTCGCCGGGCTGATGGCGGTCAACCGCCGCGTCGATGGGGAGCGGCCGATGGCCGAAGCCGCGTTTGCCGGCCTGCTCGTCGCATCGCTCGCCTATATCGGTTTCAACGAGGGGCCGGATAACTGGCAGTCGCTATGGACCTGCGCGGTCTATCTGTTGTTCGCCATCACGCTGTGGCGGGCGCGGGCCGTGCGAAGCCAAGGATGAGCAGTCCGATCGCGATGCCCGACAAAGCGACGTTGTAGAGCACGATCCCGAGGCCGGCGGCCACCAGCGCGCCGGTGATCAGGACGATCGACGGCCGCAGCAGGTTCAGCACCGCGATGACGATGCCGGCGATCCCGAACACCGAATTCTTGAACAGGTGGGTCATCACCAGCCGGCTTTTGCACAGCATCGTCTGCAGGCCGGCGTCGCAGGCGAGGGCGGTGGTCGACAGTTCGATGGCCATGTAGCGCAGGTAGATCGCATAGCCGACGGTCATGAAACCGACGATCAGGAGCCACTGGACTTCGCGGGCGGAGAGGCGGAACGGATCTTTTTTCATCGGCGGACTATGCTGCGGATTGCGTGCGGCGACAACCTGGAGAGTGAGCGCTTGAAGCCGGGCGGATGACGAATGTCATCCGCCGCCGTCACCTGCTGCAATCGCTGCGGCGGATGTGCTGTGCCCATCCGCCCTGCGGCTCAGAAAAGAGCGCTCTACCCATCCTACCGTCTACCGCAAGATCGTTACTCAGAAAATGATTTATGTATTCGCGTCAAACTATTATTTTTATTGAGATTGCTCCCGGTTGAAGCCGAGAAGGGTCGACAATGACGGTGCCGGCTTCGGTGCAGGCGCCTGCGCTTCTTCGACCGGGCGCGGCAATGGCTGTTCGGCCCGCTGTTCCGGTTTCGGGGCCGGCGCGGGCGCGGGCTTGGGAACGGCGCGTTTGTGTTGCGCGGCGCGCGGTGGTTTCGGCGCGGGCGTCGCCGCCGGACCTTGCACTGCGTCATTCTTCAAGGCGAGTCGCTGGCCGTCGAAAATCGAGGTTTCGCAGGAGCGCTTGCTTTCGGCCAACCCGGCGCAGATGCGGGCTGCCGCAGCGGCGTCGGTCAAGGGGCCGGCTACCAGGCGAAGTTGCATACCGAGCCCGTTGCTGCGTTCCTTGACCACGATGATGGGGTGCAGGCCGGCGAGTTGGTGTGACTTCGACAGGCTGCGCCAGATCGAACGCAACCCGTCCACCGAATTGGCGCCGCCGATATCGACACCGAATTCGGTGCGCGGCACCGGCGTTGCCATGATTTCGGAAGATTTGGACTCGGAAGGTTGGGCTTCGGGAGGTCCGGGATCGGCTGCGGCCATTGCGACCGATGGCGGTGGAACCACCGGCGGGGCTGCACCGATGTCCGGCTCCTGTGCCTTGGGCGCGGCTGTCGCAGCCGCAGACGCCTCAGCCGTATCCACCGGCTTGATGTCGAGTGCCGAAGCGGCGGCCGGCTCAATGGGGGGCGTTGCCGCGGCGGAGGTAACGGCCGGAATGTTCGACGTTGCGGACGGAGCGGGCAGCATCGGTGCGGGCGGTGGTGTCGGATCGGGGAGCGCCGATGCCGACGAGGGGCCAGGCTGTTCCGGTGCGGCCTTTGCCGATGCGTCGCGCTTGATCGAGCCGGTGACTGAAGCCAGTCCCTGTTCCAGCGACGTGACGCGCGTGAACAGCCGGTCGCGGTCGCTGTTGAGGGTATCGATGGCGTGCGACAGGCGGCGATTTTCGACCTTTGCTTCGTTTGTAAGTTGCTGAAGCTGGCGAGCCTGACGGGCAAGGGTATCGGCTGCCGCAAATTGGTCGTGGCGGAGTTCCAACTGATACCGGTTGACGACAACGGCAAGGGCCACCGCGCCGACCGCGGCCACGCCCCAGGAACCCAGTCGCCACATCAGGCGCCGGCCTCCGTTTTTCTCGTCCGCCAGGAATAGTCCTGCCGGCCGTCCCTTCGGCTCAGCCGAGAAGGAATCTGCCCATTGGTCGCGCTTGTCAGCCATCCGACGTCTGCGTCGTCCCGTCGCCCCGAATCATGGTTTGACCTTATCAGGAAACCGTCGCGCGCCTGACGTCGGAAAGCCACGCCGGCATCGAAACCGGTTTCCGGTTTCACGGAAAAATCGTTATGACGGGGCGCGCATGAGCGCGCGTTTCACGTTACGGGGATTTGCATGAAGGGCAGGACCAGCCTCACCATCGTACTTGCTGCCGGCGAGGGCACGCGGATGCGGTCATCGCTGCCGAAGGTGCTGCATCAGGTGGCGCATCAGCCCCTGCTCGCTCACGTTCTGATGGCGGCACCGCAAGGAGACGGTTCTTCGCTCGCCGTCGTGGTCGGACCGGATCGCGCGGATGTGGCCGCCGAGGCGAAACGCGTGCGCGCGGATGCCGCGACGTTCGTTCAGTACGAACGGCTGGGCACCGCGCATGCAGTGCTGGCGGCAAAGGAGGCGATTGCAAAAGGCGCCGACGATGTGTTGGTCGCCTTCGGTGATACGCCGCTGATTTCCGCCGCTACATTCGAGCGGCTGCGCGCGCCGCTCAAGGATGGCGCGGCGCTGGCGGTGCTCGGGTTTCGCGCGGCGGACCCGACCGGCTACGGACGGTTGCTTGTCGAGGGCGGACAACTGGTCGCCATTCGCGAGCAGGCGGATGCGACGCAGGACGAACGCAAGGTCGATCTCTGCAACGCCGGCGTGATGGCTTTTGCCGGCAAGCAGGCGCTCGCGATCATCGAGAGGATCGGCAATGCCAACAGCAAGGGCGAATACTATCTGACCGACGCTGTCGAGATCGTCCGCAGCATGGGATTGCAGGCGGCCGTCATCGAAACCGATGAGGACGAGGTGCGCGGGATCAACACCAAGGCGCAGCTCGCGGAAGCCGAAGCGATCATGCAGGCACGGTTGCGCAAGGCGGCATTGGACGCCGGCGTCACCCTTGTCGCGCCGGAAACGGTGCATCTGTCGGCGGACACGGTGTTCGGCAAGGATGTGACCATCGAACAGTTCGTGGTGATCGGGCCGGGCGTCAGCATCGCCGACGACGCCGTCATCCATGCCTTCTCGCATATCGTGCAGGCGGAAATCGGCAGGAAGGTCTCGGTCGGTCCTTATGCGCGGCTGCGGCCGGGCACATCGCTGGGCGAGGGCGCGCGGATCGGCAATTTCGTGGAGACCAAGGCTGCGAAGCTGGAAGCCGGCGTGAAGGTCAATCACCTGACCTATATCGGCGACAGCGAGATCGGGGCCGGCGCCAATATCGGCGCCGGCACCATCACCTGCAATTATGACGGTTTCAACAAGAGCAGGACCATCATCGGCGCCGGCGCATTCGTCGGCTCGAACTCGTCGCTGGTGGCGCCGGTGAAAATCGGCAGCGGCGCCTATATCGGTTCGGGCTCGGTGATCACGCGCGATGTGCCGGACGATGCGCTGGCGGTGGAGCGCAGCGACGTCGCGACGAAGGACGGCTGGGGCAAGCGCTTTCGCGACAAGCATGCCGGATCGAAGAAATCGACGTGAAGCTCAGCCGGATTTACCCTTGAAGAACCAGCCGCGGCGGCGCAGGGCGACCTTGACCGTTTCTTCCTGCACCGTTGCCCGCAGCGGAGCGAGAGGCGGCGGCGTCACGAAGTCACGCCGCGGCGGCGGCCAATTGGCGAGGCGACTCTCCTGCATGCCCAACTGCCGCAGATGCGTCAGGGCGATGGAACGGGGTTCTCGCGGATTGCGCGGCTCCCACATGGCTTGGCCTCCGGTCAGGCGCCAAGCCTTTCGCAACTTTGTTGAGGCTTTGTTAAACCCGAGCGGCGAAATCGCTGCAAACGTCCCTCGACTTGTCTCAATCGGCAATAATTCTTGAGTATCAAGGCTTTTGTGATTTTGGCTAAGAGGGGCCGACACCCGTTCCGGACCTCTTGAGTCCATTTTTCGATTTCACAGGAGATCCATTCGGCATGTGCGGCATCGTCGGAATTCTGGGGCGCGGTCCTGTCGCTGAGCAGATCGTGGATTCGCTGAAGCGGCTCGAATATCGCGGCTACGATTCCGCCGGCGTCGCGACGCTGGAGGGCGGCGTGCTGACGCGCCGCCGGGCCGAGGGCAAGCTGAAGAATCTCGAAGCCCGGCTCGCCAAGGCGCCGCTGCAGGGTCATGTCGGCATCGGGCATACGCGCTGGGCCACCCACGGCAAGCCGACCGAGGCGAATGCGCATCCGCATGCCGCCGATGGGGTCGCCGTCGTGCATAACGGCATCATCGAGAATTTTCGCGAGCTACGCATGGAGCTTGAAGGGCAGGGCGCGGTGTTCGCCAGCGAGACCGATACCGAGGTGGTTGCGCACCTCGTCAACTCCTTCGTCAAACAGGGCGCCAAACCCGTCGAGGCGGTGAAGCAGGCATTGCCGCGCCTGAAGGGCGCTTTTGCGCTGGCCTTTGTATTCAGGGACCAGGATGACCTGATGGTCGGTGCGCGCAAGGGGTCGCCGCTGGCGGTGGGCTTCGGCGACGGCGAGATGTATCTCGGCTCCGACGCCATCGCGCTGGCGCCGTTCACCGACGACATCTGCTATCTCGACGACGGCGACTGGGTCGTGATGACCCATCAGGGCTGCGAGATTTTCGACGAATCCGGCAAGCCCGCGAAGCGCGAGGTGCTGAAGTCCGGTGCGTCGTCCTTCATGGTCGACAAGGCGAATTACCGCCACTTCATGGCCAAGGAAATTCACGAGCAGCCCGAAGTCGTCGGCCACACGTTGGCGCGCTACGTCGATATGGCGAACGAGCGTGTCGCGCTGCCGGCTGCGCTGCCGTTCGATTTCAAGGACCTGCAGCGCATTTCCATCACCGCCTGCGGCACCGCGAGCTATGCGGGGTTCGTCGCCAAGTACTGGTTCGAGCGGTTTGCGCGCCTGCCGGTGGAAGTCGATGTCGCGTCCGAATTCCGCTATCGCGAAGCGCCGGTGCGCAAGGGCGATCTGGCGATCTTCATTTCGCAGTCGGGCGAAACCGCCGATACACTGGCGGCGCTGCGCTACGCTAAAGAGCAGGGCATGCACACGCTCGCCGTCGTCAACGTCACGACCTCGACGATTGCACGTGAAAGCGAAACGGTGATGCCGACCCTGGCCGGCCCCGAAATCGGTGTCGCCTCCACCAAAGCCTTCACCTGCCAGTTGATGACGCTCGCCGCGCTGGCGGTGGCCGCCGGCAAGGCGCGCGGCGAATTGTCGGATGCCGACGAGGCCAAGCTGGTGCATGGCCTGATCGAGGTTCCGCGCCTGATGACCGATGCGCTGACGCATGAACATGCGATCGAGAAACTGGCGCGCGACATCGCGAAATCGCAGGACGTGCTCTATCTCGGCCGTGGCACCAGCTATCCGCTGGCGCTGGAAGGCGCGCTGAAGCTGAAGGAAATCTCCTACATCCATGCCGAAGGCTATGCCGCCGGCGAACTCAAGCACGGGCCGATCGCGCTGATCGACGAGAAAATGCCGGTGGTCGTGATCGCGCCCTATGACCGGGTGTTCGACAAGACGGTGTCGAACATGCAGGAAGTCGCCGCGCGCGGGGGCCGGATCATCCTGATGACCGACGCCAAGGGGGCCGAGGAGGCGACGGTCGATTCCATGGTGACCATCGTGATGCCCGACATGGCCGCCGCCTTCACGCCGCTGGTCTATGCGGTGCCGGTGCAGTTGCTCGCCTATCACACCGCGGTGGTGATGGGCACCGACGTCGACCAGCCGCGCAACCTCGCCAAATCGGTGACGGTGGAATAGGCCGGATTGTCGCAGGGACCGGCAGTATCCTTCAAATGGAAACCGTGTCCCGGACGCGCTGCGGCATTCTTCATGCCGCTGCGCAGAGCCGGGACCGTATCGGACTCCGGCCTTTGGGACGGTCCCGGCTCTGCGGAGCAACGCTTCGCGCTGCACTGCGTCCGGGACACGGTTTCCATTAAGTCCTGTCCTGCTTTAGGATAGCCGCCAAGGAAGGCCGGCCTGCCGTCGCAGGCCGCGCCGCTGATGCTGACGCCGAGAGTTTGATGCAGCCCACTGATCTGCCGCCGACCCCGCCTTTGGGCGATGTTCCGCCGGACGCCCCGCGTGGCTTCGCGGCGCGCATCCGCAATTATTTTCTGACCGGGCTGATCGTGGCCGGGCCGGTCGCGATCACCTTCTATCTGACCTGGTGGTTCGTCACCTGGGTCGATGCGATCGTGCGGCCGCTGGTGCCGGAGGCATATCGGCCCGAGCAGTGGTTGCCGTACGGCATTCCCGGTTCCGGCCTCGTCGTCGCTTTCGTGGCGCTGACGCTGCTTGGCTTCCTGACCGCGAACCTGATCGGCCGTTCGCTGGTCGATCTCGGCGAGAAACTGCTCGATCGCATGCCGGTGGTGCGCGCGATCTATCGCGGCCTGAAGCAGGTGTTCGAGACGTTGTTCTCCGGGAACGGATCGAGTTTCCGCAAAGTCGGCATGGTGGAATATCCGTCGCCGGGCATGTGGTCGCTGGTGCTGATCTCGCAGCCGCCGAGCGTCGAAGTGGCGAGCAAGCTGCCGGGCGGCGAGGAGCATATTTCGGTGTTCCTGCCGTGCGCGCCGAATCCGACCACGGGCTTTTTCTTCTACGTGCCGAAAAGCAAACTGATCGAGATCGACATGTCCGCGGAAGCGGCGGCGACGCTGATCATGTCGGCCGGCGTGGTGCAGCCGGGCTCCGATCCGCAGAAGAAAATCGCAGCGCTGGCGGAAATGGCGAAGAACTCGCGCGCCGTGCAGGCCGTGAAGCAGCCGGCGAAGGTGGAGTAGTTTTCGCCGTCATTCCGGGGCGCTCGCCGGTTCGCTCCGCGATCCGACGAGCCCCGGAATGACAGATTGGAGCTATCCCGCGCCCAATAGCGAAATCGCTTCGTCTCTTTCATACAGATACAGCAGGCACCGCAGCGCCTCGCCGCGTTTGCCGGTCAGTTTGGGATTGTCCTGCAATATCCGCAGCGCCTCGTCGCGGGCTTGCGTGATGAGCTGCGCGTGCACTTCCGAACGCGCGATGCGGTAGCCGGGCAGGCCGCTTTGCCGGGTGCCGAGCACGTCGCCTTCGCCGCGCAGTTTGAGGTCTTCCTCCGCGATGCGAAAGCCGTCGGTGCTTTCCTTGATGACCTGAAGGCGTTTCTTCGCGATCTCGCCGAGAGGTTCGCGGTAGAGCAGGAGGCAGGTGGAGGCTTCGGAGCCGCGGCCGATGCGGCCGCGGAGCTGGTGCAATTGCGCGAGGCCGAAACGTTCGGCATTCTCGATCACCATGATGGTGGCGGCGGGCACATCGACGCCGACTTCGACCACCGTGGTGGCGACGAGGATCTGCGTCTCGCCCGCGGCGAAGCGGGCCATCGCGGCGTCCTTCTCCGCGCCGCGCATGCGGCCGTGGACGAGGCCGACCTTGTCGCCGAAACGCTGCCGCAGGCTCTCGAAACGCTCCTCCGCATTGGTGAGCTTCGGGCCGTCCATCTCGGACTCTTCGACCAGCGGCACGATCCAGTAGATCAGTTTGCCGGCGGCCACCGCGCGTCCGACGCCATCGACGATCTCGGTGAGACGGCCGGCCGAGAAGGTGCGCGTCTCGATCGGCTGGCGGCCGGCGGGTTTCTCACGCAATTCCGAAATGTCCATGTCGCCGAAGTAAGTCAGCACCAGCGTGCGCGGGATCGGCGTGGCCGACAGCACCAGCACATCGACGGCGGCGCCCTTGTTGGTCAGCGCGAGGCGTTCGCGGACGCCGAAGCGATGCTGCTCGTCCACCACGGCGAGGGCGAGCGACTTGAAGATCACGTCATCCTGGATCAGCGCGTGGGTGCCGACCAGAAAGTCGATCTCGCCGGCTTCCAGCCGCGCCAGGATGTCCTTGCGCTCGCGGCCCTTTTCGCGGCCGGTGAGGATGGCGACGCTCAGCCCGGCATGCTCCGCCAATGGCGCGATGGTCTTGACGTGTTGGCGGGCGAGGATTTCCGTCGGCGCCATCAGGGCCGCCTGTTTGCCGACTTCGGCCACGGCGGCGGCGGCGAGCAGCGCCACCACCGTCTTGCCGGAGCCGACATCGCCCTGCAGCAGCCGCAGCATGCGGACCGGCTGGGTCAGGTCGTCGGCGATCGCCGCGGAGGCTTGCTGCTGCGAGGGCGTCAGCGCATAGGGCAGGGCGTCGATGATCTTTCGGCGCAACGCGCCGTCCCCCGCATTGCGGTCGCCGGCCGGCCGCCGCAGTTGGGCGCGGACCAGCGCCAGCGCGAGTTGCCCGGCGAGCAATTCGTCGTAAGCGAGACGCGACCAGAACGGGCCGTCCGGCAGTATGTCGGTGTTCTCCTGCGGGACGTGGACGCGATGCAAGGCGTCGGCGAACGAGGGAAACTTGCAGCGGCGGATGACGTCGGCGCCGATCCATTCCGGCAGCGCCGGCAGTTTCGTCAGTGCTTGCGCGATGGCCTTGCGCAAGGCCGTGACCGCAAGGCCCTGAGTGAGCGGATAGACCGCATCGATGCCGGAGAGTTTGGCAAATCCTTCCTCGTCCACCACGCGGTCGGGATGGGTGATCTGCAGCATGCCGTCGAACAGCTGGGTGGTGCCGGAGACGTAGCGTTTCGCGCCGACCGGCAGCAGCTTTTCGATCTGGCCCGGAAAGGTGCGGAAATAGGTCAGGATGACCGTGCCGGTATCGTCATGGGCATAGACGAGATGCGGCGCGCGCGCCCGGCCGGGCGGCGGCTCGCGATGGCGCTCGACGATGACTTCCAGCGTCACCATGGCGCCGATTTCGGCTTCGTTGATCTTCGGGCGCTGGCGACGGTCGATCGCGCCGGCCGGCAAGTGCAGCAGCAGGTCGACAATGCGCGGGGTCTCGTCGCGGCCGAGCAGGAAGCGGAACAGCTTGTCCTGCCTGGGGCCGATCCCGGTCATGCCGGTGATCGGCGTGAACAGGGGATTGAGCACTTCAGGGCGCATGCTTCGACTCACAGGGCGGCAGACAGAGGCCGGATACCGGATAGCGGCAGACTTGAATATATTTGGGGCCGAAAGCAATCCGCGCAGGCCCGCCTTGCGCTGCGAAGGTGCTGACAACGCGCCGGGCGGCGGCTATATGCACCCGGCCCGGCACGTCCGGGCTTTCGGCGTTTAGCTTCAGTTGGGGAACGGACGGATGACGGGGACGACACGATCCAGCAACGGGCTGGATGATCGCCGCAAGCGGCTGCTGTATCGCTGCTGGCACCGTGGCACGCGCGAGATGGACCTCATTCTCGGGCGCTTTGCCGATGCCGAGATTGGCGGCCTCGCCGAGCTGGAACTCACGCAACTCGAAGCGTTGATCGCGCTCGAAGACCCCGAACTTTATCCCGCCTTCGTCGGCGAGACGATGCTGGCGCCGGAATACCGTACACCGCTGTTCGAGCGGGTCAAAGAGTTCCGAAATCTGGACAAGCCCTTATGAAATCGCCCGTCGCCTCGCCGGCATCGCAACTGGCGCCCGGCAAGGCGCTGACCTTCGCCAATGTGAGCGAAGGCGCCGAAGGCCTCATCGTCGCCGATCTCGCACGCGCCGTCGCGGCGAAACCGAAGCCGCCGGCCGTGAGCCTTGCGGTGGTGTGCCGCGACGGGCCGCGCATGCAGCAGCTTGCGCGCGCGCTGGAATTCTTCGCGCCGGACCTGCCGGTGCTGCAATTCCCGGCCTGGGACTGCCAGCCTTACGACCGCGTGTCGCCGTTTGCCGGCATTCTCGCGCAGCGCATGACGGCGCTGGCGCAGCTCTCGCGCCTAACCGGCAGCGACAAGCCGATGATCGTGCTGACCACGGTGAACGCCATGGTGCAGCGGGTGCCGATGCGCGATCTCGTCGCCGCGCAGGCGCTCTCGGTGGCGCCGGGGAACGTGGTGCCGATGGACAACATCGTCGCCTGGCTCGAACATAACGGTTACAGCCGCTCCTCGACGGTGCGCGAACCCGGCGAATATGCGGTGCGCGGCGGCATCCTCGATCTGTTTCCCGCCGGGCTTGAGATGCCCGTGCGTTTCGACTTCTTCGGCGACAGCCTGGAATCGATCCGCACTTTCGATGCCGAGACCCAGCGCACGCATCTCACCATGCGCGGGCTCGATCTGGTGCCGGTGTCCGAATTCCAGCTCGTCACCGACACCATCCGCCGGTTCCGCATGGGCTATGTCGCCGAATTCGGCGCGCCCGAGCGGGACGATCATCTGTATGAAGCGGTGAGCGAAGGCCGCCGTCATCCCGGCATGGAACACTGGCTGCCGTTGTTTCAGGAGCGGATGGACACGCTGTTCGATTATTTCGACCGCACGCCGGTCGTGATGCAGCCGCTCGCCGAAGACGCCGCGAGCGAGCGCTTCAGGCAGATCGCGGATTATTACGAAGCTCGCAAAGACGCCATGGGCATGACAGGCGGCGGCGCCATCTACAAGCCGCTTCCGCCGGATCGGCTCTATCTCACCGAGGACGAATGGAAGCAGCGGCTGCATGAGACGGCGGTGGCCCGCCTGTCGCCCTTCGCCGTCCCCGAAGGCACCGCCGACACGATCGACGCCGGTGCCCGGCAGGGCCGTGATTTCGCTCCGGAACGCGCCGACACCGCGGCCAATGTGTTCGAGCGCGTGGTCGCGCATATCCAGTCGCTGCAGTCGGCGCGCAAGAAGGTGGTCGTCGCGCTGTGGAGCGAAGGCTCGCGCGACCGCATGGCGAGCATGCTGCGGGATCACAAGCTGCTCAATCTGCAGATGGTCAATTCCTGGCGTGTCGTGAATGCCGTGCCGCGCAACGAGACCGCGCTTGCCGTGGTCGGCATGGAAAGCGGCTTCGAGACGGACCATGTCGCCGTCATCAGCGAGCAGGACATTCTCGGCGACCGCCTGGTGCGTCCGCGCAAGGCGAGCCGCAAGCTCGACAACTTCATCTCGGAGGTCACCAGCCTCTCGGCCGGCGATATCGTCGTTCACGTCGAACACGGCATCGGCCGCTTCGTCGGATTGCAGACGCTGGATGTCGGCGGCGCGCCGCATGATTGTCTCGAACTGCGCTATGCCAACGAGACGAAGCTGTATCTGCCGGTCGAGAATATCGAACTGCTGTCGCGCTACGGCTCCGACCAGACCAATGTGGAGCTCGACAAGCTCGGCGGCTCCGGCTGGCAGGCGCGCAAGGCCAAGCTGAAGAACCGCATTCAGGAAATCGCCGGCGAACTCATCAAGATCGCCGCCGAACGGCATCTGCGCGAAACCGAGAAAATTTCGATTCCGCGCGAGCAATATGACGAGTTCTGCGCGCGCTTTCCCTATGAGGAAACCGAGGACCAGCAGAACGCCATCGACGCGGCGCTGCATGATCTGGAAAGCGGCAAGCCGATGGATCGTCTGGTGTGCGGCGATGTCGGCTTCGGCAAGACGGAAGTCGCCATGCGTGCCACCTTCGGCGTCGCCATGGAAGGCAAGCAGGTGGCGGTCGTCGTCCCGACCACGCTGCTGGCGCGCCAGCATGCGAAGAACTTTGCCGAGCGTTTCCGCGGTTTTCCCGTCAATGTCGCGCAGGCGTCGCGCCTCGTGACGCCGAAGGAATTGTCGGCGACCAGGAAGGGGCTGGCCGATGGCTCGGTCGATATCGTGGTGGGCACCCACGCGCTGCTCGGCAAGTCCATCAAGTTCAAGGATCTCGGCCTCGTCGTGGTGGACGAGGAACAGCATTTCGGCGTGACGCACAAGGAACGGCTCAAGCAGCTTCGCGCCAATGTCCATGTGCTGACTTTGTCGGCGACCCCGATCCCGCGTACTTTGCAACTAGCGCTGACCGGCGTGCGCGACCTGTCGATCATCGCGTCGGCGCCGGTCGATCGTCTCGCCGTGCGCACCTTCGTCGCGCCGCACGATCCCCTGATGATCCGCGAGGCGCTGCTGCGCGAACGCTATCGCGGCGGGCAGGCGTTCTATGTGGTGCCGCGCATCGACGATCTCGCCGAGGTGAAGGATTTCCTCGACAAGCATGTGCCGGAGATGAAGGTCGCCGTGGCTCATGGCCAGATGGCGCCGACCGTCATCGAGGACATCATGTCGGCGTTCTACGACGGCAAATACGACATCCTGCTGTCCACGACGATCGTGGAATCCGGCCTCGACATCCCGAACGCCAACACGCTGATCATCCATCGCGCCGACATGTTCGGTCTCGCGCAGCTCTATCAGTTGCGCGGCCGCGTCGGCCGGTCCAAGCTGCGCGCCTATGCGCTGTTCACGCTGCCGGACAAGCACAAGATCACCGCGCAGGCGGAGCGCCGGCTGAAGGTGCTGCAGTCGCTGGAAAATCTCGGCGCGGGCTTCCAGCTCGCCTCGCACGATCTCGACATCCGCGGCGCCGGCAATCTGCTGGGCGAGGAACAGTCGGGCCATATCAAGGAGGTCGGCTTCGAACTGTATCAATCGATGCTGGAGGAGGCGATCCTCGCGCTCAAGTCCGGCATCTCCGAGCCGGTCGCCGATCGCTGGTCGCCGTCCATTACCGTGGGCATGCCGGTGCTGATCCCCGACGATTTCGTGGCCGACCTGTCGGTGCGACTGTCGCTGTATCGCCGGCTCGCCGATCTCGACACCGACGAGGACATCGAGAGCTTCGCCGCCGAACTGCGCGACCGTTTCGGCGTGCTGCCGGACGAGGTGCGCTATCTGTTCAAGATCGCCGCCATCAAGGCGTATTGCCGCCGCGCCAATGTCGAGAAGGTCGATGCCGGCCCGAAGGGCATGTCGATCGTGTTCCGCGACAACAGCTTTGCCGAGCCGGAAAAGCTGGTCGCCTTCATCCGCCGCTACGGCAATGCGGCCAAGGTGCGCCCCGACATGAAGGTGGTGTTCCTGCAGGACTGGGACACACCCGAAGACCGCCTGCAGGGCGCGACCGACATCCTGCGCGATCTCGCCGGCCTCGCGGAGAACAGGAAAGCGGCGTGATTGGCCGGGACACGGGACTATACACGGTCCTCATGGTGAGGAGCGCGCCGAAGGCGCGCGTCTCCTCAGCATGAGGGGTGGAGTGGTTTCGGCTTCAACTTGTCAAACAGCCACTTGGAAAACACACGGGTTCGCATTCTCGCGGCGCTTGCGCGTCCGAGGGATGAGCAATTCTCCCCTCAAGGCATGAGGGGAGGCGGCGCGCCGAAAGGCGCGGGGGGTGGTTTCTGTCGCGGTCGGTTTTCGCTGGATCGCCAGCTCAACCGGATCCGCGCAACGCCTGACGGCGCGCCACCGTGGCGATT
>Ga0153956_1001368_pt1 | contig 21723 bp, 25 predicted proteins | sample TSFL040MetaG_FD_104704 | JGI IMG/M metagenome (GOLD analysis project Ga0153956, IMG submission 104704) | Attine ant fungus gardens microbial communities from Florida, USA - TSFL040 MetaG | ecosystem: Host-associated > Fungi > Mycelium > Unclassified | place: USA: Florida, Wekiwa Springs... | reverse complement strand
TGGCGCGGCATCGCTACCCGCTACGACAAGTACGCCCTGACTTTCCTCGGCGGGGTCCTACTGGCCTGCGCCGTCATCCATTCCCGCGTGGGCTCCACCAATTCAGGAGACACGCCCTAGGCGCCCTAGGCGCCAAGCCAAGTTCTTCGATCTGCTGGCGCAGCTTGCTTCGCCACTGTGCCACCATCCACCATGTCACGCTGAACAGGAGCTACAGCCTATGAGCCACAACAAGAAGACCAGCTACGGCGCACGGGCCGTCGTCACCGGGGCCGGCAGCGGTATCGGCAGGGCATTCGCCCTGGAACTGGCCAAGCGCAACGGCATGGTGGTCTGCTCAGATATCAATCTCCCCGCGGCCGAGGAGACCGTGCACCTCATCGAGAAGGCGGGCGCCAAAGCGATCGCCGTCGCAACCGACGTCACCTCGGAAGAATCGGTGCGCGCGCTGGCAGCGGCAGCCCAGGACTGGTTCGGCCTACCGACACTGGTAATCAACAACGCCGGCATCGGCGGCGGAGGGAACCCGGTCGGCAAAGGCGAATTGTCGGACTGGCGGCGAATCCTCGAGGTGAACCTCTGGGGCGTGATCCTCGGCTGCCACATCTTCCTACCCCTGATCAAACAGGCGGGCAGGGGCGGGATCATCAACACCGCATCCGCGGCGGCCTTCGCCGCCGGCCCAGAAATGGGCTCCTACAACGTCAGCAAGTCCGGGGTTCTCACCCTTACCGAGACGATGGCGACTGAGCTGGCCAGGACCGACATCGACGTCACGGTGCTCTGCCCGACATTCGTTCCGACCAACATCTTCGACGGCGACCTGATCCGCGCCGATGCTGCCGAACGTGCGCGGGCACTGGCCAAGCGCAACGGCTCCACGGCCGAGTCCGTTGCACTGGCTGCGCTCGACGCGTTGGACAAGGGGCGTCTCCATGTCCTGCCCCAGACCGAAGCCAAGTTCATCTGGCGGCTCAAACGCCTTGTTCCCGGTAGCTATCCACGGCTCGCCAACCGCATTCTGGCTCGATCCGAGCGGCGCCGATCGTCTAGCGCCTAGGCGATCGGTCCGGCGCGCGCCGTCGCCCGAGCGGGGCCCAGGTGCCAACCGGGCACCGACATCGCGACCGTGATCACCACATCGAGTCCGTCTACCGTGCAGCTGATTTCACCGGCGTGCATACGTGAGGCCAGCACGGTGGCGTGCGTGCAGGCGCTGGCAGGCCCGGCGGGAACCCGACCGGCACCGGCCAGCGCCGCGAGGTCGGCGATGGCCTGGGCACGGTGTCGGGCGATGACCGCGGCGCCGAGGATGAAGCCGCCACCGGTGACGCTCAGCAGCACCGCGACCATCGCGGCAGCGGCTACGGTGGCCCCGCCGGCTTCACCGTGACGGCTCGACTGCCGAGACCGCCTCGGCGCTGATCGCCATGCCGGGCAACAGAGCCGGCCGAGCGGTGACGCGGGCAACCAGCAGGTCACCTTCGGAGCGCAGCCGGACCGTCGCACCGTCGGGTGCGATTCGTTGCACCACCGCGGTGACAGCGGAGATATCTCCGCGCGCCGCCAGCCGGGCGGCTTCCCGCGCGGCGTCGATGCAGCGGATCTGGGCGGACACCGCGGTGATCCCGGCCAGGCAGAGCACCAGCACTGAGACCAGGGCCGCCAGCGCGAACGCCGCTTCGACCGTGCTGGCGCCGGAATCCTCCGAAAATCGCGCACGGCCGGCCACGCCCCGTCAGACCTTGGTGCTCAGCGCGCGCCCGATGACACGGTTCAAAGCCGACACGATCGAATCACCGGTGACCACCGTGTAGAGGATCGCGCCGAAGGCCGCGGCAGCGATCGTCCCGATTGCGTATTCCACCGTGGACATCCCGGAGTCATCGGACACCAACAACATCATCTTCAGCGACAGGACGCGAAATATGTTGCGCACCTCTACTACCCGAGTCTTCATTGAGCCTCCTTCATCGGTCACCTCTTCCGGTTCTCGCGGTCGGTCCGCGAAGCGTTTCCCGAATCACCACAGGCCCGACCGCAGCACGTCGCCGGCCAACCCGGCCACGACCGGCACGATGCCCAGGCACACGAATGCGGGCAGAAAGCACAGTCCCAGCGGCCCGGCGATCAATACCCCGGCCCGCTCCGCGGCGGCAGTGGCGGCATGCGCGGCCTCGTCGCGACACTGTGCGGCGAGGTCGCCTAGCCCGGCGGCCAGTGCGGTGCCAGATGACCCCGAACGGCGGGCCAGGCGCAGTACGGCGGTGGTCGTCGAGTCGAGCGCGCCGGTCGGCGCCGACCAGGCAATGTTTGGTTCGGCACCCAGCGCCAGCAGCTCAGCGCCACGGCGCAATGGGCCCGCCAACACCGGCGGCGCGTGCCGGGCGGTGGCCGCGGCCGCGCCAGAGACCGACATCCCCGCGGTCAAGCAGAGCGCGAACACCTCGAGGTCGGCGGCCAGCGCCAGCACGTCGGCGCCCGGGGCAGCCCGTCTTGGCAGCGGACGAGTGGGCGAAGACCGACCGGCCCGCGACCGCACCGTCGTCGGCCCGGCGGCGGCGAGCACTGCCAGCGCCAGCAACAGCGCGGCGGCGGTCATGTGGCCACACCGGCCTCGGTGGTGATCCGATCAGACCACAACAGCCCGGCGCAGACCAGGCTCACCCCGATCAGCGACAACACTCCACCCATGCCGCCGAGCAGAAAGGCGACCGGCCGAGCTCCGATCAATTGCCCCAGCAGCACACCCAGCACCGGCAGACCGGCCAAGAGCGTCGCGGAGGCTCGGGCGCCGGCCATACCGGCATCGGCCCGCGTCGAGAACCTTTGCCGGGCAACGATATCGCGTTGCGCGGCTTGCATCAGGGTGGCGATCGCCAAGCCATGCTGTCCGCCGAGATCCCAAAAGGCCGCGAGCCGCTCCCACTGCACGGGCAGCGCCGAGGATGCGGCGGCGTCGCGCAGACCGGTCGCGACATCGGCGCCCAGCCGGGCCCGTGCAGCGACGCCGTCCAGGCCGGCTGCCACCGCGGGGTGGTTCGACTCAGCGGCCGCAAGGGCGAACGCCCGCACCGGATGCGCTCCGATGCGGAGCTCACCAACCAGGGCGTCCAGGGCTGTTTCCAGGGCTCGCGATTCCGCGACGGCCCGACGGCGACGCAGGCCACGGCGGCGGCGCACGACTGTAGTGGCTCCCAACACGACGCCGGCCAGCCACGTGCTGCGCGGCAGGACCAGCGCGGCCAGCGCGGCGGCACCGGCCACCGCGCCGAGGAGGCCCCAACGTCCGGTCCGCCTGATGAGCGAGCCGGGCGGCCGGCGTCCGATCGGTGCGATGCGGCGGTGTCGCGGAGCACCGAGCAGTGTCGCCGCAGCCAATGCCAGTGCGGCGGCCACGGGGCCGCTCACGCGGGCATCCGATCGCGCAGCAGGGCACCGAATTCGACGGCGTGGCCGGTCAGCCCACGCCCGACCTGCCACACCGGCACGGCCTGCACCTGCCCGGCGTCGGTGCGACGCAGCATCGAGATGTCGGTGAGTCGCCGCTTGCCATCGCGGTCGCGCGCGACGTGCACCAGCACCTGGACGGCCGCCGCCAGCTGGCTGTGCAGACCGGCACGGTCCAGACCACCCAGTGCGGCAAGCGCTTCCAGGCGGGCCGGAACCTCAGCCGGACTATTGGCATGGACGGTTCCGGCGCCGCCGTCGTGGCCGGTGTTCAATGCGGCGAGCAGGTCGACGACTTCGGCACCCCGGACCTCGCCGACCACTAGCCGATCAGGTCGCATTCGCAGCGCCTGTCGAACCAGCTCGCGCAAGCCCACCTCGCCGGCGCCTTCGACGTTCGCCGCGCGCGCCACCAGCCTGACCAGATGCGGATGGCGCGGTTGCAATTCGGGCGCATCCTCGACGCAGACCACCCGCTCGCCCTCGCTGACCGCGCCCAGCAGGGCGGCCAGCAGGGTGGTCTTTCCGGCGCCGGTGCCGCCGGAGACCAGAAACGCCAGCCGGGCGGTGATGATGTCGGAGAGCAAGGCGACTGCCTGCGGCGCGATGGCGCCGGCGGCGGCCAGTGCGGTCAGGTCTTGGGTGGCCGGACGCAGTACCCGCAGCGACAGGCACGTCCCGTCGGCGGCAACCGGCGGCAGGATGGCGTGCAGACGCACGGTGAACTCGCCGTCGCCCCCAACGTTGAAGCCGTGCAGCTGCCCGTCGACCCAAGGCTGCGCGTCATCGAGCCGGCGCCCCGCGGCCACCGCCAGTCGTTGGGCCAGCCGGCGTACCGCGGCTTCGTCGGCGAACCGAATCTCGGTGCGCCGCAGTCCTTCCCCGTCGTCAACCCACACCGCGTCGGGCGCGGTGACCAGAACGTCGGTGGTATCCGAGGAGCGCAACAGCGGCTCCAGTACGCCGGCGCCGGACAGTTCGGTCTGTAGAACCCGCAGGCTGGAGAGCATTTCGGTATCGCCGAGCACCCCACCGGATTCGGCCCGGATCGCGGCGGCCACCGCCTGTGGACGCAGTTCCAAGGCCCCCTGGGTCTCCCAAGACTCAGCTGCCAGCCGCTCGCGGACCCGGTCGATCAGCGAATCCCTCATGACTCCAGCACTTTCCGCTGGGGCAACATTTCAAGGACCCGACCGGCCGTCACCGCCAGCGCGGAGCGCCGATGCAATCGCAGCCCCGCGTGTTCGAGTCGCTCGGCCAGCCGTGGTTCGGCACGCAACGCGGCCAGCAGGGGAAGCCCGATGATCTCTGCCACCTCCGCGGCCCGGAGTCCACCGGGAGCCGGTCCGCGCACAACGGCGCCCACGTGCGGGTTCACCGCGCGCAGCCGCGGCGCGATCACGGCGCCGGCCGCGCACGACCGCACGTCGCAGGAGCTGACCACCACCACGAGATCGGCTGCGCTCAGCGCGGTTTCGGCCGGATCGCCCAGCACCCGAGGCAAATCACAGACCACGGTGACCCCGCCACGCCGGCCCGCGTCCAGCACCGCGTCCACCGTCCCGGCGTCGACTTCGGCGGCCCTATAGGCCTCGTCGCTCCGGCGAGCGCCGGACAGGACACTCACCCCGCGCTGGCGGGGCAGCGCCTCGCGCAGCGCCGGCCAGGTCAGCCGCCCGCTGTGCTGCGCCAGGTCGCACCAGCGCAGGCCGGCAGCGTTCTCGGTGCCCACCAGCAGGTCGATACCCCCGCCCCACGCGTCGAGGTCGACCAGCAACGCCTCGCCGGCGCGTTGGGCCAGCGCCGCTGCCAGCAGGGATGCGCCCGCTCCCCCACGTGCGCCGATCACCGCGATGACGTCACCGCGGCGCGCCCCATCGCCCACCGCCTCACCGGCCTCGGCCAGCTCGGCAACCAGCTCGTCGCCTCCGGCGGGCAGCGCCAACACCCGATGCGCCCCGACGGTGACGCCGGCCTGCCAGGTGAGGGCGGTGGGTTGGCCGCCGGTGAGCACGACGACGTGGGGGCGGCGCGGCAGCCGGGCCGGGCCGCAGCGCGCGGCCGCCTCCTCGTCGAGGATCACAGCCGCGGCGGCCGACCACGCCCTGCGGTTCGGTACCTCGGCGCCAAGGTGGATGACGCGTATTCCCGCCGCCGCGGCCACCCGGTCCAATTCGTCGCGCAATGCCCCCTGGGTGACAAGGGCCAACAGGCCGGTGGCTGCGCTCACCGCCTCACCGTGGCGCGATGACTCCCGTCGCGTCATCCGATTCCCGGCGACTGTGGATGAAATTACCGACTGTGGATAACTCGGCGTTATGTGTTACCGGCAAAACCGGGATAATCGTATGAAAAGACCGTTCTGTAACACGTTTCAGTCAGCGCGAGGGGATTCCGGCGAACAAATTACCGGTAAAAAAAGACGACCCCCGCCAGGGGGGGAGGAGGCGGAGGTCGTCGCGTATCAACCCCGGGGGGTCGGGCCGATACACCCTCAGCATAAGCCGAGTGATGCCACTATACACACGAGTGGGTGGTCCGGCGCAAGTGTTTGCAAGTGTTGCTATCAAATGGCGACCTAAATCTCGCACTACGTGTGAAGTGCTCTTTCTCCCGTAGCACCGGGTTAGCAGAGCTCTCCGACCTATGCTGTGGCGGTGACCGCATCCACTCCGCAGCCGCAGTCAGCGCCTACGTCACCTGCGGCCTCCACCGACCCCGACGGCGCACCGCGAACCCGCACCGCGGCGTTCCTGGACCTCGATCAGACGGTCATCGCCAAGTCCAGCGCACTGGCCTTCAGCAAACCCTTTATGGATCAGGGACTGATCAATCGTCGCACCGTACTCAAGTCGAGTTATGCGCAATTTTTGATGCTGTTGTCCGGCGCTGACCACGATCAGATGGAGCGCATGCGCGCCCACCTGACCAACATGTGCACCGGCTGGAACGTGGAACAGGTCAAGGCGATCGTCAACGAGACACTGCACGACATCGTCACGCCGCTGATCTTCGCGGAGGCGGCCGAGCTGATCGCCGATCACAAACTCTGCGGCCGCGACGTGGTGGTGGTCTCGGCCTCCGGAGAGGAGATCGTTGCGCCTATCGCCCGGGCGCTGGGCGCAACGCACGCCATGGCGACCCGGATGGTCGTCGCCGACGGCAAGTACACCGGCGAGATCGCGTTCTACTGCTACGGCGAAGGCAAGGTGCAGGCCATCCGTGAGCTGGCCGCCCGCGAGGGCTACCCGCTGGAGCACTGCTACGCCTACTCGGACTCGATCACCGACCTGCCGATGCTGCAGGTGGTCGGGCATCCGTCGGTGGTGAATCCCGACCGCGCGCTGCGCAAAGAGGCGATCGCCCACGGCTGGCCGGTGCTGACCTTCTCACGGCCGGTGTCGCTGCGTGACCGCATCCCGGCACCCTCCGGCGCGGCGCTGGCCACCACGGCCGCGGTCGGCGTCAGCGCACTGGCCGCCGGCGCGCTGACCTACTCCCTGCTGCGGCGACTGGTGCCGTAATCCGCCCTCCAGCAAACATCGCTGATCACAATCCGATGACACGGCACACGCCGTTTGCGATTGACCCTTGCTGTGTCGTGCGTCACGTAGTACAAAGGAAGCACGGAAGCCGGTGAGGCCAGGGTCGACTCGGAAGAGAAGGATCGATCTCCCGAACCGCACTTCCCAGTACGGAGAGCGGTACCCACGCGGAGCCACAGCCGCGAAGATGGCAGAAGTGTTGCGGGCCTGCGTAATTGCGGAATGTGATCGGTGTTGCCAACCCTTTGGGTGGGGTTGCAGCCGAAGAACACCGCAGGAGCGCCGAGGCCACCCACGCAGCCTAAGTTGGACGCTTGGTAACCGTGTACCGTGCTAGCGGGCGGCGAGCCGAATCATTCGGAGCGCCGCCCGCTTCGTTCGTTCGAGGTCGTCTTCCAGCAGCCCGAATCGGCGCTTAACGAGCCGCCTCAGCAATCCCCAGCGCATCGAGAGCTCCGGTGCGCATCGCGCCGCAACACAGCAGCACCCAGGCGGTGACGCCCTCGGCTGAACCGCTCGCGAAGTCTGTCGCCGCCCGCCGGTAGTCGCGCGCCTTGCGCATCCAGGTCACCTCGGGAACGCCCAGCCCATGGCGATCCAATCCGCTGGCAATGGTGACCAGCCGGGCCGCACCGCGGGCCACCACGCCGTCGGCGCTGCCGAACGGCGCCAGCGTCAGAAGTTCGCCGTGCACCACCGCCGCGAACACCGGCGCGGCCACCGACGTGCCGCCGGTGGCCAGGTCGGCCAGCATCTCCAGCCGGCGGCCGACCGCGGCGCCGCCTTCGGGCCGGCCGAGGCGCTCCTCATCGACCAGGTCCGCGGCGGCCAACACGTGCAGCCGCGCCAAGGCCTGCAGCGGGGCACGCCGCCACACCTCGACCAGGGTGGTCTCCCCACCTTCCAGTGCCTGGGCCACCCGCAGTGCCCCGGCGAACACCGGGTCGGAGGTCACGCCGGCGTCCACAGCCGCAGGCCCCCCGTCGAGCACCGACGAGGCCCGCGCCGCCCGCAGCGAGGCCTCCGCAGCGCTGACCGGCCAGCCCCGCATGTTGGTCTTGTGCCGATGCACCCGAGCCAGCTCGTCGCGCACCTGCTCACTGGCCTCGGGGACACCGGGCAGCTGAGCTAACGGGGCCAGTGGATCCTCCGCGGTGGTCACGGGCTGTGACACTACCGCCGAGATGATTAGGCTCCTGACCGTGACCGCAACCCCTGCCGCTTCAGCGCCGTCGTACCCGCCCGCCGCCGCGTTCGCCGCCCAGGCCAACGCGGGTCCCGACTTGTACCGCGCAGCCGAGTCCGATCGGCTCGCGTTCTGGGCCGAGCAGGCCAACCGGTTGAGCTGGGCCACGCCCTTCACCGAGGTGCTCGACTACTCAGACGCCCCGTTCGCCCGCTGGTTCGCCGACGGCAAGCTCAACGTGGCCTACAACTGCGTGGATCGCCACGTCGAAGCCGGCCACGGCGACCGGGTGGCGATCCACTGGGAGGGGGAGCCGGTCGGCGGTTCAGCGAGCCTCGACGAAGGAGAGGCGAAGCTGGGACCGGCGCATGGGCACGGCGACACCCGCACCATCACCTACGCCGACCTGCTGGCCGAGGTCTCCCGAGCGGCCAACGCGCTGAGCGGGCTCGGCCTGGTCGCCGGTGATCGGGTGGCGATCTACCTGCCGATGATCCCCGAGGCGGTCATCGCGATGCTGGCGTGCGCGCGGTTGGGCGTGCTGCACACCGTGGTGTTCGCCGGTTTCTCCGCGCACGCGCTGCGCTCGCGGATCGACGACGCCGAGGCGAAGCTGGTCATCACCTCCGACGGGCAATTCCGCCGCGGCCAGCCGGCACCGCTCAAGCACGCGGTCGACGAAGCATTAGGCACAGCCCCCGAAGAAAGCACTGTCGAGCACGTGCTGGTGGTACGCCGCACCGGTGGCGAGGTGTCCTGGAACGCCGATCGCGACCTGTGGTGGCATGACGTGGTGGATCCGGCCGCCCCGGAACACACCCCCGAGGCCTTCGAAGCCGAGCAGCCGCTGTTCCTGCTGTACACGTCGGGGACCACGGGCAAGCCGAAGGGCATCGTGCACACCAGCGGCGGCTATCTGACGCAGGCGGCCTACACCCACCACTACGTCTTCGACCTCAAGGCCGCCACCGACGTCTTCTGGTGTACGGCCGACGTCGGGTGGGTCACCGGGCACACCTACGCGGTGTACGGGCCGCTGGCCAATGGCTCCACCGAGGTGATCTACGAGGGCACTCCGGACTTCCCGGACCACCACCGGCACTTCCAGATCATCGAAAAGTACGGCGTGACAATCTATTACACCGCACCTACCTTGATCCGCACGTTCATGAAGTGGGGCCGCGAGGTCCCCGACGCTCACGATCTGTCCAGTCTGCGACTGTTGGGTTCGGTCGGCGAACCGATCAACCCGGAGGCCTGGCGCTGGTACCGGCGGGTGATCGGCGCGGACGCGGTCCCGGTGGTCGACACCTGGTGGCAGACCGAGACCGGCGCGGCGATGATCACCCCGCTACCCGGTGTGGCCGCCGCCAAGCCGGGCGCCGCGATGACCCCGCTGCCCGGGATCTCCGCTCGCATCGTCGACGATCACGGCGATCTGTTGTCGCCGGATAACGCAGCCGGGGAACCGGTTTCGGGCTACCTGGTCATCGATCAGCCGTGGCCGTCGATGACCCGCGGCATCTGGGGCGACTCGGAGCGTTTCGTCGAGACCTACTGGTCGCGCTTTGCCGAGCAGGGCTGGTACTTCGCCGGTGACGGCGCCCGCTACGACGCCGACGGCGACATCTGGGTGCTGGGCCGGATCGACGACGTGATGAACGTGTCCGGACACCGCATCTCCACCGCCGAGGTGGAGTCCGCACTGGTCGGCCACGAAGCGGTGGCCGAGGCTGCCGTCGTCGGCGCCATCGACGAACAGACCGGCCAACGGATCTGCGCTTTCGTGGTACTGGCGGCATCCCACAGCCACGTCGGCAACTCGATCGTCGGCGAACTGCGCGAGCGCGTCACTGTGGAGATCTCGCCGATCGCCAAGCCCCGCAACGTCCATGTGGTGCCGGAGTTGCCCAAGACGCGCAGCGGCAAGATCATGCGGCGGCTGCTGCGCGATATCGCCGACGGCCGCGAACTCGGCGACACCTCAACCCTGGTGGACCCCAGCGTGTTCGACGCGATCCGGGCGGCCGACTAGGGCGCCGAGCAGACACAGAGTCGCATGCTCGCGGCCGCGTGAGTGCGATTCTATGTCTGCTCGCGGGTGGAAACCGGCTCGCCCGCCTAGCCGATCGGGACGAAGCCCGCGCCCGGCCGGTCGTTGGCGTTGATGTCGCCCAGCACGGCGTTGATCGACACCACGACAGCCGGTGTGTGCAACGGGATGTACTTGATCACGCAGGTCGGCAGCGCGTCGCTGAACGCGCCGTGGATCATGCCGACCAGCATGTTGTTCACCACGACCGGCCCGCCGGAGTCGCCGGGGCGCCCGCAGACCTGCATCACGATCGTGCCCGGGTCTTGGCCTGGCCCCCAGGTGAGACCGCAGGAGTTGCCGGTGGTACGGCCCTGCTTGCAGGCGATCTGACCGAAGATCGGGTCCGGACCAATGCCGCCGATCACGAAGCCGCCGAAGTTGGACACCGGCGTCACCTTGGTCGGGTCGAACTCGATCACCGCATAGTCCAAGCCGTCATTGCCGGCCACCATGTGGCCGATGATGCCGTTGCCTTCGGAGCCCTCGGCCGCCACCTGGGCGCCCGGGCCACCGCAGTGTGCCGAGGTGAAACCGATCAGTGCACCGGTCTTGTCATGGCCGATCGCGGTCAGCGTGCACAACGTGTCCTCGTCGACCACGAGGCCGGCGCCCCCGCCCATCACCACCTTGTCGTCGGCGGCGACTCGGGCCACCGGTGCGACGACGGTGGCCAAGGCGACACAGGTCACCCATACCAACAGCGCCGCCGCGCTGCGCAGCAACCAGCGGTGTGCGATCTGCACAGCGGTTCTCCCGTCGATCAACTCCACCCCCGGTGGTAGAGGAACAGCCTAGCGGCGGTCGCAAGCGCGACGGAGTCGGGCGCGCGGGCCGCCGCCATCAGAACAGCGGCGGTCGCAAGGGCGACGGAGTCGGGCGCGCGGGCCGCCGCCATCAGAACAGCGGCGGTCGCAAGCGCGACGGAGTCGGGCGCGCGGGCCGCCGGTTCGGCCCCCGAGATCCGCCGCGGCTTTTCCGGGGTCACTCGTCGGGTCAGCTACCGCATGGCAACATTAAGCCGCGACGACGGCGAACGGGAGGACAGCCAGTGAGCAAGGCCGATCGCAGGAATGCATCACGCGCCGCAGCTAAGGCGGACCGCAACGGCGTGCCCAACACCTTGGCGACCATCCCGTTGGCCGACCCGCATGCGCTGCCCGCCGACCCGTCCCTGGGTGATCTGGTCAAGGACGCCACGGCGCAGATGTCGACGCTGGTGCGCGCGGAGGTTGAACTGGCCCGAGCCGAGATCACTCGGGACGTCAAGAGGGGCCTGACCGGCAGCGTGTTCTTCATCGCGGCCCTGGTCGTGCTCTTCTACTCCACCTTCTTTTTCTTCTTCTTCGTCGCTGAGCTGCTCAACAAATGGCTGCAGGATTGGGCCGCCTACCTGATCGTGTTCGGGATCATGCTGGTGGTGACGGTGGCCCTGGCGCTGCTCGGCTTCCTGCGGGTGCGTCGCATCCGCGGGCCGCGCCAAACGATCGAATCGGTGCGGGAGACCCGCGACGCGCTGCGTCCCGACCCGGACCGCCTGCACGGCTCGCCGGCAGGCTCGCCCGGTAGGCCGACCACCGACCCCTCGGGCTGGTAGTGCCGCCACCGGATCCGTCGATCACCCGCATCGACGGGCCGTGGCGACACTGGGACATCCACGCCAACGGCATTCGCTTCCATGTCGTCGAGGCGACAACGGTCGGCAAAGACACGGCCAACGCCGATGCCCCGCCGACGTCGCGGCCGCTGGTGATGCTGCTGCACGGGTTCGGCTCGTTCTGGTGGACCTGGCGCCATCAGTTGCGCGGACTGAGCGGTGCCCGGGTCGTGGCCGTCGATCTGCGCGGCTACGGCGGCAGTGACAAGCCTCCCCGCGGCTACGACGGCTGGACGCTGGCCGGGGACACCGCGGGGTTGATCCGGGCCCTGGGACACTCCTCGGCGACCCTGATCGGCCACGCCGACGGCGGCCTGGTGTGCTGGGCGACCGCGCTGCTGCATCCCCGCCTGGTGCGCGACATCGCCGTCGTCAGCTCGCCGCATCCGGCGGCGCTGCGCCGCTCGGCGCTGACCCACGCCGATCAGGGCCGGGCGCTGTTGCCGTGGTTGCTGCGGTACCAGGTGCCCTTCTGGCCGGAGCGCTCCCTGACCCGCCGCGACGGAGCCGAGCTAGAGCGCTTGGTACGCAGTAGAGCCGGGGCCCACTGGCAGGCGAGTGCGGATTTCGCCGAAACCATCGGGCATCTGCGCACCGCGGTACAGATTCCGTCGGCGGCGCATTGCACGCTGGAGTACCAGCGCTGGGCGGTGCGCAGTCAATTCCGCGCTGAGGGCCGGCGGTTCATGAAGGCGCTGGACCTGCGCACGCTGAACATTCCGCTGCTGCACCTACGCGGCGAGAACGACCCCTATGTGTTGGCCGACCCGGTCGACAAGACCCGGCAGTACGCGCCGCACGGCCAGTACGTAACGGTGCCTGGCGCGGGGCATTTCGCTCACGAAGAGGCACCCGAGGCGGTCAACGACCACCTGATGCGGTTTCTCGCCTGATCACTCTCCCCCGACGCAGGTCTGCGTCGAGACCGGCTGGGTGTCACCGATGCGGGCGAGCTGACCCGTCACCTCCTCGGCGGTCATCACGAACCCGGTGTCAGCGTCGTCGACCGCCGCGCCGAACACCACACCGATCACCCGGCCGTCCATGTCGATCATGGGACCACCGGAATTGCCTTGCTGCACAGTGCCTCTGATGGTGTACACCCGGCGAGTGACAGTCGCGTTGCGGTAGATGTCGGGGCCCTCGAGGTTGATCACGTCGCGGATTCGGGCCGGGGTGGCCTCGAAGACTCCGCCGCCGGGGTAGCCCAGCACCAGTGCGTCGGTGTCAGCCGCGACCGGTGCGGAGGCGAACACCAGCGGCGGCAACGGCAGGTCGGGCACCGCCAGAATGGAGATGTCCTCCTTGGGATCGAAGGAGATCACCGTGGCCTCGTACGACTTGGTGCCGCTCTCCACGGTGACGCTGTCCGAGCCGGCCACCACGTGCGCGTTCGTCATCACCCGAGTGGGTGCGATGACGAATCCGGTGCCCTCCAACACTTTCTGACAGTTGGGCGCCACACCGCGGATGCGCAGCACGCTCGGCGCAGTGGCTTCCACCACCGGGCTGGCGGCCAGTTCCGGGTCAGGAGCGTCCACCGCGGCGATCGGGGCGTGATTGAAGGGCTCCAGCACGGCGGGCAACCCGGAGTCGTCGAGCACCGCCGAGAGCCGCCGGGGCACGTTCTTGAGCCAGCGTGGCGCGACATCGTCGACCTGACGCAACACGCGCGAATCGTTGACGGCGGCAGCCAGGTTCGGCTGGTCGGATGCGGTCAGCGGGGTGGCCAGCAGCCAGGCCGCGATCAGCACCACCCCGAGTTGCAGCACCACCCCGATGACGGAGTCCACGCCCCGGACACCGGGGTTGCGGATCGCTCCGCGCACCGCCCGGCCCAGCACCACTCCGGCGACCTCACCGATGACGACCATGGCCAGGATCAGAAACAGCGCGGCGAACAGTTTCAGCCGAGCACCGGAGACGCTCTCGATCAGGTGCGGGGCCAGCAACACCCCGGCCATCGCCCCTAATGCGACACCGACGAAAGAGAGCAGGGAGCCCAGCGCGCCGGAGCGCCAGCCGGACACTGCGGCAACGAAGGCGATCGCCAGTACGGCGATGTCCAGCCACTGCGACGACGTCATATCTCGCCTTCTCCTCCGACCTGCGCCATGGCCTCGTCCAGGCCAAGTACCTCGCTGGTGTCCCAGGGCTGTGCCCAGCCGGCCACATCCAGCATCGCGGAGATCACCTGGGCGGTGAATCCCCACACCAGCATCTGGTTGAGCCGGAACGCCGGCATGGCCCAACGCCGACTGCGCGCATCACGGTAAACCATCAACCGGTTCTCGGGGTTGATGAATGCCCGGACTGGAACGCGGGCCACGATTGCGGTCTCGCCCGGGTCCACCGCGGTCACCGGTCCGGGATCCTCGGAGTACGCCAGCACCGGCACCACCTGGAAGCCCGAGGGCGCGATGAAAATCTTGTCCAACGTGACCAACGGGTGTACCCGGCCTGGATCGATCCCGGTCTCCTCGTTGGCCTCTCGCAGCGCGGTCGCGACCGGCCCGTCGTCGCCGGGATCGACCGCCCCGCCCGGGAATGCGGCCTGGCCGGCGTGATGGCGCAGCGTCGAGGCCCGCACGGTGACCAGCAGGTCGGCCGATTCCGATATCGCCTCTGGCGGGCCGCCGGGCGGCCCGGAGAACAACACCAGCACGGCCGCGTCGCGTCGGCGTCCGGTGACGCTGGCCTTGGCGTTGGCCGCCGTGATTATCGCGCGGACATCGGCGGGCAGCCGGTGCAGGTAGGCCGTCGGCACCTTCTCGACGTTGTCGACCAGCGGGCGCAGCCAAGATGGGGCGCGCGACGGGGCCCAGGACTGGGACTCGCCAGCGCTCACCGCGCCTCCCTTGCGTGCCGGATCCTGATCGCCCCACATCAGCGGCCGCTGTCCTCGACGGCGGCGGCGATCTCTTCGGCATTGGCGAAGGGCTGCGGCAGGATGCGGGCAACGCTACCGTCCGCGGCCAGTACCACGGTCGCGGGCATCACGTTGGGCACTCGCAACGCCGCCGCGAGCTGTCGGCGGCCGTCTTGCAGGGTGGGCAGCCGCACGCCCAGTTCGGCGAGCAGGGCCAACCCGGCGGCTTGATTGTCGTCTTGATGCACCGTCACCACCGTCACGGCCGGCCCCACCCGGCGCTGGTACTCGGCGAACGCCCGCAGCTCGTCGCGGCACGGCCCACACCAGTAGGCCCATAGATTCAGCACCACCTTCCGGCCGGCGAACATCGCCGCGACGTCGACGGGCGAACCGTCGGCCGCGCACTCGACGGTGACCCCGCGCAGGGCGCTGGGCCCGGCGTTGCCCGGCCCCCGCCGGCAGAGCGGCAGGTTGGCGCGCTGCCGCAGGGCGCGCAGGTCCGCCCCGGTGCCGGCCACGGTCGCGCTGCGGCCCGGCTGCACGGTGGCCGGCTCACGGCGCAGTTCGGTCACCAATCCGGTGAGCAGGACGGCCACCACCGCCAGCACGGCCAGCCCTGTCAGAGTCCATCCGGTCGGTCTGCGCATCGGCGCCATCTGTTCCGGGGCCCGCTACACCCGATTGCGGCGGCCCGCTAGCCCGGCCAGGGCCAGCAGATGCTCAGTCTCGGGGCCCTTGACCAGCGCAGCGGCCTCTATCGGGGAGGTGGGTCCGATCCCGAATGACGGGCAGTCCTTGGCCAGCACGCACACCCCGCAGGCCGGCTTGCGGGCGTGGCAGACCCGTCGGCCATGAAAAATCACCCGGTGACTGAGCAACGTCCATTCCTTGCGTTCGATGAGTTCACCGACCGCATGCTCGACCTTGACCGGGTCTTCCTCGCTGGTCCAGGCCCAGCGTCGCACCAGGCGGCCGAAGTGGGTATCGACGGTGATGCCCGGAACCCCGAACGCGTTACCCAGGATCACGTTGGCGGTCTTGCGTCCCACCCCCGGCAAGCGGACCAGCTCGTCCATGGTGTCGGGGAGTTCCCCGTCGAAGCGCTCGACCAGCATCTGCCCCAGGTTGATCAGGGACGCCGCCTTGTTGCGGTAGAAGCCGGTGGGCCGAATGAGTTCCTCCAGCTCGGTGCGGTCGGCCTGGGCGTAGTCCAGCGCCGTGGGGTAGCGGGCGAACAACGCCGGCGTCGTCAGGTTCACCCGGACGTCCGTGCATTGCGCCGACAGCACGGTGGCGACGGCCAGCTCCAGGGGCGTGGTGAAGTCCAACTCGCAGTGGGCGTCGGGAAACGCCTGCGCCAGAGTCCGATTCATCCGACGAGCGCGCCGGACCAGTCCGGTCCGGGTCTCCGTCCGCGCCGCGCGGGCGGCTTTGTCCACTGTCACCTCCGACAGGGTACTAATTTGTGATCCCAACGAGACCTTGCCCATGTTTACTGACGACTTGTGTCCTGGTTGCTGATCACCGCAATCCCGATGCTGCTGATGCTGTCAGCGGTCGGGCTGGAACGCATCGAAACCGGGCTGAGTCGGGAGCAGACGGCGAATGCGCAGTTTCCCCCGAATCGGCATGCCAACCGTGTGTAGCGTTGTAACCTCGCTTGACGCCTAGCTCTAGACTCAGGTGGCTGGCCTCGTTACGGCTGGCACTTAACGATTTCAAACCTTCATCCAAAACATTTAAGGGGCATCGTGGACGAGATCCTGGCGAGGGCCGGAATCTTCCAGGGAGTTGAGCCCAGCGCGGTAGCCGCGCTGACCAAGCAGCTTCAGCCCGTGGACTTTCCGCGCGGGCACACCGTGTTCGCCGAGGGCGAGCCCGGCGACCGGTTGTACATCATCGTCACCGGGAAGGTGAAGATCGGCCGACGCTCTCCGGACGGCCGGGAGAACCTCCTGACCATCATGGGCCCCTCGGACATGTTCGGTGAGTTGTCGATCTTCGACCCGGGTCCGCGGACCTCAAGCGCGACCACCATCACCGAGGTGCGCGCGGTCTCGATGGACCGCGACGCTCTGCGGTCGTGGATCTCCGATCGGCCCGAGATCGCCGAGCAGCTGCTGCGAGTGCTGGCCCGCCGGCTGCGCCGCACCAACAACAACCTCGCCGACCTGATCTTCACCGACGTGCCCGGCCGGGTCGCCAAGCAGCTGCTGCAGCTGGCGCAGCGGTTCGGCACCCAGGAAGGCGGGGCCCTGCGGGTCACGCACGACCTGACTCAAGAAGAGATCGCCCAGCTGGTCGGGGCCTCGCGCGAGACGGTGAACAAGGCGCTGGCCGACTTCGCCCACCGCGGCTGGATCCGGCTCGAGGGCAAGAGCGTGCTGATCTCCGACTCCGAGCGGTTGGCCCGCCGCGCCCGCTAGGAGTTTTACGCCGAGGCTGTAGTTGGCGCGTGGAAGTGCGAGTAGCCACCACGCTAACTACAGGCTCGGCGCTACTAACCCCGCAGATAGTTCAGCTGGGCCTGTACCGAGTGTTCGGCGGCGCCCCACAACTGCTCGTCGACGTCGGTGTAGACGTGCTCGACGACCTGACGGGCGGTGGCGTCCTCCCCCAGCGCTGCCAGCGCGGAGCGCACCTGGGCGAGCCGCTGTTCGCGATGCTCCAGGTAGCCGGTGGCCACCGCCTCGATGTTGGGCAGCTCCGGTCCGTGCCCCGGTAGCACCGTGCGTCCACCCAGCCCGCGCAGGCGCCGCAGCGAGTCCATGTAGCTCGTCAGGTCGCCGTCCTCGGAGTCGATGACGGTGGTGCCGCGGCCCAGCACGGTGTCGGCGGTCAGGACGGCATCGTCCAGCACGAACGACAACGAGTCAGCGGTGTGTCCCGGGGTGGCGAACACGGTGATGCGCAGCCCGGCCGCGTCGATCACCTGACCGTCGGTCAGACCACCGCCGAGCTGACGTTGAAATCCGCTGCCCGCCGAGTAGACCGGGGCCCCCACGGCGTCCACCAGCTTGTCGATGCCCTCGGTGTGATCGAAGTGCCGGTGGCTGATCAGCACCAGGGCGATCTTGCCCACCTCGGCGAGCCGGCCGATGTGCTCGTCGTCGTCGGGCCCCGGGTCGACGATCACCACCTCGTCGCTGCCCTGGCCGCGCAGCACCCACGTGTTGGTGCCGTCCAGGGTCATCAGCCCCGGATTGTCAGCCAGCAGCACCGACGCGGTCTCGGTGACCGGTCGCAGCCGACCGTACGCGGGATGACTGGCCGACACCGCTGACTACTCCGCCGCGGCCTTCAGCTCGACGATCAGTTCGACCTCCACCGGCGCGTTCAGCGGCAGCTCGGAGACCCCGACCGCGGAGCGGGCGTGTTTGCCGGCGTCGCCGAACACCTCACCCAACAGTTCGGAGGCACCGTTGACCACGGCGGGCTGCCCGTTGAAGTTCGGCGCCGACGCGACGAACCCGACCACCTTGACCACCCGGGCCACGGCGTCGAGGCCCACCAGGGCATCCACGGCGGCCAGCGCGTTCAGAGCGCAGATCCGGGCCAGCGCGTGGCCCTCCTCCGGGGTGACCTGCGCGCCCAGCTTGCCGGTCTGCGGCAACGCACCGGCCTGCATCGGCAGCTGCCCGGAGGTGTAGACGAGGTTGCCGGTACGCACCGCCGGTACGTAGGCCGCCAGCGGCGCCACCACGCCGGGCAGCTCGATCCCGAGTTCGGTCAGCCGTGCCCGCCAGCTCATTGGGGGCGCTTCAGAAAGGCGATGAGCTGCTCACCGGACGGCCCCGGCACCACCGAGACCAGCTCCCAGCCATCCTCGCCCCACTGGTCGAGAATCTGCTTGGTGGCGTGGGTGAGCAAGGGGACGGTGGCGTACTCCCAGACCGTGCGTTGACTCATGGGAGCGAGCTTATCGCTAGGACGCTCAAGTACTTGGTTAGCATGCAGTGGTGACAGCCACATCCAGCGGCGAGCCGCTTCTCGGCTGGCCTTCGCGATTGACGAAGGCCCGGCTGCATTTCGTGACCGGCAAGGGCGGCACCGGCAAGTCGACGGTTGCGGCCGCGCTGGCCTTGTCCCTGGCAGCCGGCGGACGTCGGGTACTGCTCGTGGAAGTTGAAGAGCGCCAAGGCATTGCGCAGCTCTTCGACGTTCCGCCGCTGCCCATCACCCCGCTCAAGGTCGCGACCGCCGAGGACGGTGGGCAGGTCGACGCGCTGGCCATGGACATCGAGGCCGCGTTCCTGGAATACCTCGACCTGTTCTACAACCTGGGGATCGCCGGGCGGGCGATGCGGCGCGTCGGGGCGGTCGAGTTCGCGACCACCATCGCGCCCGGCCTGCGCGACGTCATACTCACCGGCAAGATCAAGTACCACGTGATCCAGACCGACAAGAACAACAAGCCGGTCTACGACGCGATCGTGGTGGATGCGCCGCCGACCGGCCGGATCTCCCGGTTCCTCGACGTCACCAAGGCGGTGTCGCAGCTTGCCAAGGGCGGCCCGGTGCACTCGCAGGCTGACGGCGTGGTGAAGCTGCTGCACTCCGACCAGACCGCCATCCACCTGGTGACGCTGCTGGAGGCCCTGCCGATGCAGGAGACCCTGGAGGCCATCGATGAGCTGCGGGCACTGGACCTGCCGATCGGCAGCGTGATCGTCAACCGCGACATCCCCGCGCACCTGGATCCCGCCGACCTGGCCAAGGCCGCCGAAGGTGTCGTCGACGCCGACGCGGTCCGGGCCGGACTGGCCGCAGCGGGGATCACGCTGAGCGACGACGACTTCGCCGGCCTCCTGACCGAAACCATCCAGCACGCCACCCGCATCAGCGCGCGGACGGAAACGGCCGAGCAGCTGGAGCAGTTGGACGTGCCGCGCCTGCACCTGCCGACGATCACCGACGGGGTCGACCTCGGCAGCCTCTATGAACTTTCCGAAATTCTCGGCCAACAGGGGGTTCGATGACACCCGATACGACCGGCAAGCCGCTGGCGCTGGACTTGGCGGCGATCCTGTCCGACACCTCCAATCGAGTGGTGGTGTGCTGCGGCGCCGGTGGCGTCGGCAAGACCACCACCGCGGCGTCGATGGCGCTGCGGGCCGCCGAATACGGCCGCACCGTAGTGGTACTGACCATCGACCCGGCCCGTCGACTGGCACAGGCGCTGGGCATCGAAGACCTCGGCAATAACCCCCAGCGGGTACAACTGCCCGCGGAAGTGCCCGGTCAGCTGTACGCGATGATGCTCGACATGCGCCGCACCTTCGACGAGATGGTGACGCAGTACTCCGGGCCGGAGCGGGCCGAGGCGATCCTGGGCAACCAGTTCTACCAAACAGTCGCCACCTCGCTCTCCGGCACGCAGGAGTACATGGCGATGGAGAAGCTCGGCCAGTTGCTGAGCGAGGACCGCTGGGACCTGGTGGTCGTCGACACCCCGCCGTCGCGCAACGCCCTGGACTTCCTGGACGCGCCCAAGCGGCTGGGCAGCTTCATGGACAGCCGGCTGTGGAAGCTGCTGCTGGGCCCCGGCCGGGGCATCGGCAAGCTGGTCGCCGGCGCCGTCGGTCTGGCGATGAAAGCGCTGTCGACCGTGCTGGGTTCGCAGATGCTTTCCGACGCAGCGAATTTCGTGCAGTCCCTCGACGCCACCTTCGGTGGCTTCCGAGAGAAGGCAGACCGCACCTACGACCTGCTCAAGCGCCGCGGCACCCAGTTCGTAGTGGTGTCGGCGGCCGAACCCGACGCGTTGCGGGAGGCGTCGTTCTTCGTCGACCGGCTCTCCCAAGAGCACATGCCGCTGGCGGGACTGATCCTCAACCGCACCCATCCGATGTTGTGCGACCTGCCCATCGAGCGCGCGATCGACGCGATCGAGACCCTGCAGGAGCCCCAGACCGGGGCGGCGTTGCCGGACGGGGCGACGGCGCTCACCACCGCGGCGCTGCAGATTCACGCCGAACGCGGCGCTACCGCCAAGCGTGAGATCCGACTGCTGTCGCGTTTCACCCGGGCCAACCCGCGGGTTCCCATCGTGGGGGTGCCGTCACTGCCGTTCGACGTCTCCGATTTGGAGGCGCTCGGCGCGATCGCCGATCAGCTGGCGGCTAAGAAGTAGAAGTAGAAGCGAAGAGGAATTCAGCCGGGTATCAGCCGGCGTCACGCTGCTTGCGCTGAGCGGCGAAGTATTCGCCCCAGGAGGTCACCTCGGGGTGCTGCTTGAGCAGTGCTCGGCGCTGCCGCTCGGTCATGCCGCCCCACACACCGAACTCGACGCGGTTGTCGAGGGCGTCGGCCAGACACTCGAGCACGACCGGGCAGTGCCGACAGATCACCGCGGCTTTGCGTTGTGCCGCACCGCGTACGAAGAGTTCGTCGGGGTCCGCACCACGGCAGACGGCCTTGGAAACCCAGGCGATTCGGCCCTCGTCCTGCACGCCGCGCAAGACCGGTCGGGAGGTTTGGGATTCTGACGCCGTTGGAATGCTGGTGTGAACCGCTGTCGCTGCAACAGACACTGACGATCCTCCGTCCCGGCCGCCGCCGGCAGCCACCTATTCAACATCGACGCCGACCGATATTGCGACCTACGCCACATCGTGCCATCAGTGTTACCTGAATCGCACTTGATGTCCAAGTTAGGTGGTCAGGTGCTGTCTGCGCAACAGGTTGATCGGCACTTTTTTGGGACAACCGTGCAATCCGATCATGATCTGCACCGCGGTCAGCAGCGGGGCGCGCCTGAATCCGGGATTTATTGACGCTTCCGTCAGTTAAAGCGGCCCGGGGTTGACCGCGGTGGCCCGCCTCGCCCGGCTCCGCCGCGCTTGCGACCACCGCTGGGCTTGACCGCGGTGGCCCGCCTCGCCCGGCTCCGCCGCGCTTGCGACCACCGCTGGGCTTGAC
>Ga0153956_1001367_pt1 | contig 21728 bp, 19 predicted proteins | sample TSFL040MetaG_FD_104704 | JGI IMG/M metagenome (GOLD analysis project Ga0153956, IMG submission 104704) | Attine ant fungus gardens microbial communities from Florida, USA - TSFL040 MetaG | ecosystem: Host-associated > Fungi > Mycelium > Unclassified | place: USA: Florida, Wekiwa Springs... | reverse complement strand
AGCGAACGAACCGCCGCCTCGACGGCATCGATAGACGTGCCGTTATCTTTGAGCACACTCCACCCCGCACTAAGTGCCGTCTCAAGCCCGCTGCGATATTCAGCCTCAAGCTCCGCCGTCATCTGTGAACGTAAGATCGTCCCCGCCCCGCCATGGATCCCAAGCGCCACCTTTACCATAAGAGCATTTTACATTAATGGACAACGAAGAGCTGATACTACAGATGTTGTTTATTGTTATGAGTTGTGGCGTATTCCAACTTAGGCGGTTAAGGGGCAGACATGCGGCTAAATTAAATACAAAATTGAAAGCCGGTGGACCATGCTAAAACGGTAGAAACACATAGGAAGGTATCATAAATGCAAATAGCAATTGCTATAACCGTGAACCAGTATTAAATAAAGCCTCGTCAGGAATTAAAAGTTCAGTATGACGAGGCTTTTGGGGTTTAGCGGGCGGATGCTACGGATCTGATGATCCATTCGGCGATGCGCGGGTCGGGGAGCAGGCCTTGTGAAGCGATCGAATAGTCGAGTCCGTCGAGGCGTTTTTTGATACCGGATTCGATGCCGCCGTAGGAAAGCAGAAGCGGCACGACAACGACCTTTGCTTTCTCATCAAGAGCACGCTGCACGACCGAACGAAATTCCTCAGTTGCCTGAGAGCGGATCGGCTCAGGAGCATCGTCGCGGACGGTTAGATAATCGATCCGCTTATATGAGCTTTTTTCTTTGATGTTCGACGCGATAATTTTCATATCATCGAGCCAGAGGCGGTTTGAGGCATCATCGACCGGGCCGTGAGCGACGACGATCAAAACCTCGTTGCCTGCGTCTTTACTGATGTCATTTGCACGAGTGAGCAGTATCTGAGCCACTACCGGATCGGCGTCGAGGGCATGGCTCATACGCAAGGGAACCGAGTGGACGACAGGGCTGGTCGGGTCGGGCTGTTTTGTGTCAGACATATCCATTTTCATATCCGACATTCCGGCCATATCGTGCGAGCCGTGGCCGCCGTGACTGCCGTGATCCATTTTGGCAAAGACGGCAAGATCCTTTGGCGCTTCGCTGCGAAGCCCTAGCAAGTACTCTGATGATGTGATCACTGTGCTGTTTGACGAGATGAACAAGGGAACGGCAACGATCGAAGAAACTCCGCGAGCCTCTAGCTTGTTGACAGCCTCTTGTATGGTGCGTCGCGTCGCCATGCCAAACGCGACCTCGGTCGGATATTGCTTATCCACAACGGCCGCGATCTTTTTTACCTCTTCGTTCCAACTAGGCTGGCCGCCGTGAGCAAGCAGAATAACGCCGATCTGATCGCCCGACGTTCTTGCCGGTGAGGCTGCGGCATGATGATCGTGCTGTGCGTTGGCTATTAATGACAAAGCGGCAATGAAAATAAAGATCGCCGTTGCTCTGACCGATCGAAAATGTGTATGAGAACAGTTCATAATGAAGAAAATTTTATCTATATTGAAAATGAATTTCAATATCAGTATGCGGATTTATAGCTTGGCAGACAGTTGAAAGCCGATTTTTAATATTTGCTTAGAATTAAACTCGGTTTTATGCATCAGATAATAGGTCGTTTTTTCTTTTTCTTATTTGCGGGCCTTCGCGTCGTCACTTTGCGCAACTTTGCGGTTCCTCTTTGGTTTCAGACCACAGAGCAGTAAGAGCAGCCGCAAAGTAATGACGCGAAGATCCGCAAAGAAAAGATCCGTAAGGTCTCTTATGTATAAACAGTGTTAAATACAGCTAAATACGGGCGTTTCTCAGACGCAGGGCATTGAGGATGACCGAGACCGAGCTGAATGTCATTGCGGCACTTGCAAGCATCGGTGACAAAAGGATGCCGAATACAGGAAAGAGCACACCCGCCGCGATCGGCACGCCGATGATGTTGTAGCAAAAGGCAAAAAATAGATTCTGCCGAATGTTCTTCATCGTTGCACGGCTGAGATCGATCGACCGTAAGATGCCGTCGAGATCCGGTTTTAGCAGAGCAATGTCCGCCGACCCGATAGCAACGTCGGTACCGCTGGCAAAGGCGATGCCGACATCTGCCTGAGCAAGAGCCGGAGCATCATTTACACCGTCACCGGCCATCGCGACGCGCTGTCCTTGTAATTGGAGGGCTTTGACCTTTTCGGCTTTTTGCTGTGGAATGACGCCGGCATAAAATTCGTCAATGCCTAATTCTCCTGCGACCTTGGCGGTGGTTATCTCGTTGTCGCCGGTGAGCATTACGACGCGGATATTTCGATCATGCAGTTTGCCGACAGCAGCAGTTGCTCCCGGTTTGACGGCATCTGCGACACTGATCGCACCTAGTATCTCGTCCTTTGCAGAAACATAGACAACGATCTCACCTCGTGAGCGGAGCGTTTTAACCGCATCCTGTAATGGCCCGTCCGGATCTAGATGAGCAGACCGTCCGACAGATATCTCTTTGCCGTCAACGATCCCGCTCACGCCTTCGCCGGTCGATGAAGCAAAATCGACAACATTCAGCAGATCGATGCCGCGAGCGGCAGCTTCTTCGACGATAGCTGCGGCGATAGGGTGTTCGCTATGTATCTCGAGGCTTGCGGCCAGTCTGATGATATCCGCTTGACCATATCCGAGCGGCGAAACAGGCGGAATGTACTTGTCGTCAATCCGCAGCATTGCGGCAAGCGAATGATAGCCGCCGGTGCCGAGAGGTTTCTCGCTGCCGTTTGAGAGCAGTACCTCACGAACCTTTGGCTTGCCCTCTGTAAGCGTGCCTGTTTTGTCGATGATAAGAGTGTCTATCTTTTCGAGAGTTTCGAGAGCCTCGGCGTGTTTAATGAGAACGCCGTTCTTTGCCCCGTGGCCTGTACCGACCATGATCGACATCGGTGTCGCAAGCCCGAGAGCACACGGACAGGCAATGATAAGGACGGAAACCGCCGCGACCACCGCCGACGCAAAGCTGCCGAGCAATATCCAAACCGCAAATGCAATTACAGCGGTCAATATAACAGCAGGCACAAAATAGGCAGATACAAGATCGGCAGATCGCTGTATCGGAGCGCGGCTACGCTGGGCTTCGGCAACCATACGAACGATCTGGGACAAAAGAGTATCAGCACCGACACGCTCGGCCTTCATTACAAAGCTGCGGCTGCCGTTCATCGTGCCGCCGATAACCTTGTCATTGACATTCTTTTCGACCGGAAGCGATTCGCCGGTCACCATCGACTCATTGATCGATGTCGTGCCCTCGATGATCACGCCGTCGGTCGGAACTTTTTCGTTTGCCTTGACGCGCAGTATGTGGCCGGGATGTATGTGCTTTACATCGATCGGATCTTCGGTGCCGTCGCTGCGCAGGACATTGGCTGTTTCGGGTGCGAGCCGCAGCAGTTCTTTTAATGCGGACGAGGTGCGTGAGCGTGCTCTGAGTTCGAGAACCTGGCCGAGCAGAACGAGTGTCGTGATCACGGCGGCTGATTCAAAATAAATGTGTATCAGCCCGGTATGCGGATCGTGCATATTCGACGGAAACCATCCCGGGAACAAAAGGCCGGCGATACTCAGTAAATAAGCCGATCCGGTGCCGATCGCGATCAGCGTGAACATATTTGGGCTGACATTCTTAATAGACGCGGCGGCACGCTGAAAAAATGGAGCACCGCCCCAGACGATCACCGGAGTCGAAAGCACGAATTGGATCCAAAGGCTGAGATCACCTGTAGATGTAAGAGTGTTGATACTCTCGATATGACGCGAGATCATCGAGCCCATTGCAATGATAAGGATCGGCAGCGTCAGAGCCAGACATATCCAAAAACGGCGCTTCATATCCAGATATTCCGGATCAGGAGTGTCGTCAAGACCTATCTCCTTTGGCTCGAGAGCCATACCGCAAAACGGACAAGTGCCGGGGCCGATACGGATCACTTCGGGGTGCATCGGACACGTGTATTCGATCTCGTCATTGGTCTTGTCTGACGAAGAATGTCCGTGATGCGAGGTGGCCTCGCCTGATAAGTATCTGTCGGGATCTGCGGCGAATCTCTCTTTACAGCCGACCGCGCAGAAATAATAAGGGATACCGTTGTGGTCGAAACTTGCCGCCGCAATGTCAGCGGTGACTAACATTCCGCAAACGGGATCTTTGTGTATCTCAGGTTCGGTGACATTCCTTCGGGTCAGTTGAATAATGCCCGGGCCGGCCTGACTATTGTTTTCCATATCGTTGTTCCTCAAATAGAGTTTACAACCTGTCAGTTAGTGTCATGTCAAGCGGGTGTCTGATATGTGTTCTGATCCGGCAAATGATTCGATCAGACGACATACAGAGTGGCCGTCAGGTTCGGAGTTCTTCATATCTTTCCAAAGTTCGGCCGCTGACTCGAGTCTTTTCTGCAATCGTTTCAGTTCGCGGATCTTTTGCTTATTTTCCTCGATACGCCTTTCAACGACCTCTCTGACTATCGGGCAGGGCGAATCGCCGTGATTGGCCTCGGCAAGGATCTTTTCGATCTCGGACAAGGTAAACCCGAGATCCTTTGCGGAGGAAATGAACCTCAAACGTTCGAGATCGCTTTTGCTGTATATTTTGTAGCTGTTCCTAAGGTCGCGTGACGGCCTTAAAAGCCCGATCCGAGTGTAATGACGGACCGTAAAAAGCGGCACACCGGCGGCTTTGGCGATAATTGATGCGGTCATCATAGGAATATTGTAATCTGTGCGGACATTTTTCAGGAAGACTGCGAGAATTCGTACTTTCTAATAGATGGCGAGACTTGCCCCTTGCTGTAACTTTAAGATCTTTAACCGAAAAGGCAATTGCCGAGTACCGACGGCAAACGCAAAGCTTGGAGGCGTTTCATTTAGATGAAATGCCCGTCCGGCTACCGAAGTGAGGATAAAATGAAAACCCTCTATGCCCTTATTTTGGGCACCTTGTTTGCAACCTTTGCGACATCGACCGTCGCGGCTCAATCTGTCGGGTTTCAGAATAATATTGTTTCGGCATCTGTCGGCGTCGATGCTCCGCGGCCGCGTATCGTGCCGGTCGCTGCGAAACCGGCAACGGTAAATATCGCATCTGTTGAACATTTGGCATTTGATCTTTTAAATAAGCGTCGTATTGATAACGGCCTTTCTCCGCTCGTCTGGAATGAAGAAGTTGCGGCTCTCGCCCGCGAACACTCAGCAGATATGGCGATAATGCGATATTTCAGCCATAAGGATCTTAACGGCGGTTATGTCAGTGACCGTGCTGACTCGCACGGCATAAAAAAATGGATAGCGATCGGCGAAAACATCGCTTATAACAAAGGTTATAAGGATCCGATCGAAAAAGCTGTCGAACTCTGGATGACCTCAGACTCTCATCGGCACAACCTTATGGATCCGTCATGGAGTGATTCGGCGGTAGGTGTCGCGGTTGCTGACGATGGTTCATATTTTTTTACGCAGGTCTTCTTAAAGCGTAAGTAGGTCAAATATATATTTCAACACGATCGGCGATCTGTCATTTGGGCAGACCGCCGTTTGTGTTCTATGCTTTGCATCATGCCGATCACGCTGCCGTCATTTGCAAAGATCAATTGGAGCCTTAGTGTGCTCGGCAGGCGTGATGATGGTTATCATGAGCTTTGCACGATCTTTCAGACAGTTTCGCTTTATGACACGCTGACATTTGAGGCGAGCGACAGGCTCGAACTTGAATGCGATCTGCCCGACATTCCCACCGATGAGAGCAATTTGATCATCAAGGCGGCCAAGGGGCTTGGGGAAATGTGCGGCAGGGAACTGACCGGAAAGATATCTCTTAATAAGCGCATACCCTCGCCGGGCGGTTTGGGCAGCGGATCGTCAAACGCGGCTATTGCTATCATCGGATTGTGCGAACTGAATAAGATCGAACTGCCGAAAGAGAGCGAAATTGCCTCTCTCGCCGAGTCATTAGGTGCTGACGTGCCATACTTTTTTTATGGCGGAACCGCACTCGGCACAGGCCGTGGTGATAAGATATATCCGCTGCCGTCAGAGATCGAGGCTCCTGAGATGATGATCGTCACACCGGCGATAAATATTTCGACGGGTGATATATTTAGTTCGCTTAACGCCGATTCCTTGACATCGGAGACGGCGGAAAGTATTATTTCTGTTTGCCGCGAAGAGGCTCTGAACTTTGTTAGAGCCGGAGCGGTTTTGAAAAACGATCTCGAGCCGATAGTTTTCAGCTCGTATCCTGAGGTCAAGCGAGTAAAACAAGCTTTGATCGATCTCGGAGCAGTTTCAGCCGCCATGAGCGGCAGCGGAGCAAGCGTCTTCGCGATTTTTGACAAAAAAGAGACACGGCAAGCTGCTGAAAAAGCCCTCGATCTTGAATCGACCTGGCGAAAGTTTGCCGTATCAGCCATCTCACGATCTCAGTATCGTGAGGCGCTTGGTTTAAATTAGCGTCAGGTTGTTTCCGTTTAGTTTCTTAAGATCCAGCATTGGGGCGTCGCCAAGTGGTAAGGCACCGGGTTTTGGTCCCGGCATTCGTAGGTTCGAATCCTTCCGCCCCAGCCAATGTGAATCGAAACGGACGATCTAAGATGGGTCGTCCGTTTTTGTTTTTTTAGGGGACTGTTATCGCATTTGCGTACTGAGATTATGAGCGTCACCGGCAAGATCAAGATTTTTGCGGGCAATGCCCATCCTGCTTTGGCACAGGAGATCTGTGAGTACATCGGCATCGATGTCGGAAAGGCTACGACAGAGCGTTTTTCAGATGGCGAGTTCAACTTTCAGATCGGTGAAAATGTCCGCGGACATGATGTATTTATTGTGCAGCCGACCTGTCCGCCATCGGATCGCCATTTGATGGAACTGCTGATAATGATGGACACGTTTGTCCGTGCATCGGCACAGAGAGTTACGGCGGTGATACCGTATTTTGGCTATGCAAGGTCGGATAAGAAAGATCGTCCGCGAGTGCCGATCGCCGCTAAAATGGTGGCAAATATCATCGCAAAGGCCGGTGCTCAGCGTGTTTTGACGATCGATCTGCACGCGTCGCAGATACAAGGGTTCTTTGATATTCCGGTCGATCATCTTTATGCGGCTCCGGTTGTCGTTGATTATTTTAAAGAGAACCCGATCGAGAATCTGATCGTGGTTGCTCCCGATACCGGCGGAGCGGAGCGAGCGAGGGCATACGCTAAACGGCTGGATGCCGGACTGGCACTCTGCGATAAGCGTCGTGAGCGTGCTAACGAAGCGGATGTGATGAATATTGTCGGCGATGTTCGCGGTAAGAACTGCCTGATCATCGACGATATGTGCGATACAGGCGGTACGATCTGCAAAGTGGCCGAGGCATTGCATAAGGCCGGAGCAAATGAGATCTCAGCCTGTTTTACACACGGCGTGCTCTCGGGAAATGCGGTTGACAATATACGCAATTCTCATCTGAAAAAGGTCATCGTGACCAACACGATCCCGACAAGTGCAAAAGCACAGGAACTTGTCGAGGCCGGTCAACTCGAGGTTTTGAGTATCGGCCGTCTGCTCGCATCAGCGATCAGGTCGATACATGACGAGACAAGTGTTTCGTCGCTGTTCATATAAAAGTTTGTTCGAGGCCGCTGATGTAAGCGGCTGAAAAGGTGAAAGTTATGTCAGAAAAAGTAACAGTAAAAGCTGAAAAGCGTGAGACTCGCGGCAAGAATGAAGCTCGCCGCATGCGTGCAGCCGGCAACATACCGGTCGTCGTCTATGGCGGCGGCGGTGAGAGTGTTGCTACGACCGCTGCTCTTGCGGACCTCGCAGCCGTTCTTCGTACAGAGACCGGTGCGAATACGATCTTTTCGCTCGATATCGCCGGTGAAGGCGTCTCGGACGTTATGTTTCAGGATCGTCAGATCGACGCGGTCACAGGCCGCCTGATCCATGCCGATCTTCGCCGCCTTGTTAAAGGTGAAAAGATCGAGATGACCGTTCCCGTACATCTCACGGGCGAGCCGGTCGGCGTCAAGGATGACGGCGGAATGCTTGAGCAGGTCATTCGCGAGGTCAAGGTACTTTGTGACCCGGCATCGGCACCTGAGTCGATCGATGCCGATGTTTCGGGACTTCACGTTGGTGAGTCGCTGCACATTTCGGATCTCAAGGCCGGTAAGGGCGTCGAGGTTCACGGCGAAGCCGATGCGGTCATCGCTCACGTTGTTGTTGTTAAGGAACCGGAACTCGAGTCGCAGGTTGAAGAGGGAGCCGAACCACAGGTTGCCGGCGGATCTGCTGACGAGAGTGCCGAATAGTCGGCACGCGGGACCGTGAGTAACTGGCTGATAGTCGGCTTGGGCAACCCGGGCCTGCAATATGCTAACACCCGGCACAACTTGGGCTTTATGCTCGTTGATATGCTGGCTGAGCGTTACCAGACCCGCATCGGACGCGAAGAGTGCCGATCATTGATCGGCCGCGGGATATTTGAGAATCGAACCGTCGAATTGGTCAAGCCGCAAACGTTCATGAATCTTAGCGGCGACGCGGTCAAGTGCCTCGTCGGCAAAGATGAGCGGAGCGTCGAGCGACTCGTGATCATTTCAGATGATCTTGCATTGCCTTTCGGAAAGATCCGGATCCGGACGAAAGGCTCGCATGGCGGTCAAAACGGCCTCAGGTCGATCATTGACCGTCTCGGCACCGATGCTTTTATCCGCTTGCGGATCGGCATACAGCCGGATCATCCGATCGGTGATGCATCGCGATTTGTCCTTGATAATTTTGGCAAGGGTGATGCGGCAACGCTGAGAGATGTACTCGAAACGGCGTGTGATGCCGTCGAGACGATCGTCAGCGGCGGTGCCGAGGCGGCGATGGCACGGTTCAATTGAGATATTAGACAGTTTCCTTACTTCGGGCGATCGGCCTGAGGTTGGTTATCCATAAGGGAGAATAGGTAAATTAGATGGCAAACAGAACATACGAAGTAATGTACATCGTCGATCCTGAAACGGATGGCGAAAGGATCGAAAAGCTCAACGATGCTGTTGGCAAATTGATCGAAAAGGAAGGCGGTACGATCGTCAAGATCGAAAACATCGGTCTTAAGACCATGGCCTATCCTATCCAAAAGAAACAAGAGGGACATTATGTCCTGTTCGAGATCGAAGGAACCGGTCAGGAGATCGCCGAACTCGAACGCCGTATGCGCGTCAATGATATGATCATGCGCTACATCACGGTCCGTGTTGATGAGGACCGCAAAAAGGCCGATAAGATCAAAGCTAAGCGTGATGCCCGAGCTGAAAAACGTGCATCGTTCAAACCCGTAGAGGAAGAAGCGGAGGCACCGGCTGAGGCCTAAGGAGAGAAGTTATGGCAGATAAAGAAATGGAAATGATGGATGATCGTGACCTGGGCGTCGGCGAAGATGTGATCGGCGACCGTCCGCGTCGCTACCAGCGTCGCCGTCCGCGACAGGTCGTTCCCGACTATGTTGATTGGAAGGATATCGACCTTCTCAGGCAGTTTGTCCCCGAGCGCGGAAAGATCATGCCGAGGCGTATCTCGGGCATCAGTGCTAAGGACCAGCGTCGTATCGCAAAGGCGATCAAACGTGCCCGCTCGATGGCTATGCTGCCTTTCGTAGCGGACTGACAGTGGCCGGTCATCGGCGGTGCGGCTCAACAGTATCTGATCGGCCCATACACGCTATTCACCGACCACTATTATTAGGAGATATATGGCAAACACAACTGTATTACTACGCGAGGATATCGATCACCTCGGCGGACGCGGCGAGATCGTAAAGGTCAAGGCCGGTTATGCCCGCAACTATCTGCTGCCGCAGGGCTTTGCAACGCTGGCAACAAAGGGCAACATTAAACAGATCGAACAGGAGCGTGAGGCCCTGTTAAAGAAGGCCGCTGTCGAAAGGTCGTCAGCCGAAGCACAAAGGGACCAGATGAGTTCGATCTCACTGACCTTTGCCCGCAAGGCCGGCGAGCATGGACATCTTTTTGGTTCGGTCACGTCGATGGATATCGCCGAGGGCCTCAAAGAGAAAGGCTACGAGATCGATCGTCGCCGCATCTCGCTTAAAGATGCGATCAAAGAAACCGGCGAGTACACGGTCAGCGTCAAGCTTCATCGTGATGTTACTCTTGAGGTTCCGGTCAAGGTCACTAACGAGGACGGCGAGATCTACGAAAAGCCTGTCGAAGCCAAGCCTGAAAAGGCCGCTGCGGCCCCGGCTGTCGATGAGACACCCGCAGCTGAGTCAGGCGACGCTGCCGCCGCATCAGAGTCGGCTGAATAACCGTTTGACATGAGTGCCGCCCTGGCACTAAAAAAGGGCGTTCCGGACGCAAGTTCGGGATGCCCTTTAGATTTTTACGGCTAAGGCTTTCGGCTGGCGGCATCTTGCATTAAAATACCTCTACAACATAGTCAAATGGCAACACCTTTCCCTGACAATCGGCGAGATCAGTATCTCGAGAAACCGCTGCCCTCGAGCGAAGACAGTGAGCGCGTCATTCTCGGAGCGATACTGCTCGACAATGCTGTCATTTCGCAGGCTGTCGAACAACTGACGCCCGAGGATTTTTATTCACCGTTCAACCGCCGTGTCTTTGCGGCGATGATCGCCCTTTTTGAAAAACAGCGACAGATCGACGCCGTACTGATCGGCGAAGAATTGAAAAAGGAAGGTGCTCTCGAAAGTGTCGGCGGCGTGACCGCGATCGCAAATCTGACCTTTGGATTGCCCCATTTTTCTAATGTTTCCGAATATATCAAGGTCGTTCATGATAAATCGATCATTCGCAACCTGATCCGCACCTGTAACGCGATCACCGGCGAAGCCCTTGCCGAAGAGGAAGATGCTGATGTCGTGCTCGATCACGCCGAACGCCAGATATTTGCACTTGCCGAGGCCCGTACGCGGCAGGGATTTACCCGCATCGGCCCGGTCGCGGATCGCGTGCTCGCCCGTGTTAAAGAGCACAGCAAAGGCAGTTCGTCAGGCATCACGGGCCTGACGACCGGTTTCATCGAGTTAGATGAACTAACATCCGGATTTCAGCGGACAGACCTTATCATCGTTGCGGGCCGTCCCTCAATGGGAAAAACGGCACTTTGTCTGACGCTGGCGCAAAATGCGGCACTGAGGGCCGATGCTGTCGTCGCGGTGTTCTCACTCGAAATGTCCAAAGAACAGCTCGTGACTCGTATGCTGGCTTCCGAAGGCCGGATAAATGCGCACCGTTTTCGTACCGGACATCTTGTATCGAGCGAGTGGGAGCGTCTCGCCGGAGCTATCAGCACGCTTTCTGAAGCAAGGATATTCATCGACGACACGCCGGGCATCTCTGTTTTGGAGATGCGTGCCAAATGTCGACGGCTTGCGGCCGAGAATAAGGCACTTGATCTGATCGTGGTCGATTATCTTCAGCTGATGGGCGGTTCAAAACGAACGGAATCGCGCCAGCAGGAAGTTTCGCAGATATCGCGTGAACTCAAAGCACTCGCAAAAGAAATGGATGTGCCGGTGGTTGCTCTCTCGCAGCTTTCGCGTGCCCCCGAGGCTCGTAATCCGCCAAAGCCGCTGATGAGCGACCTTCGCGAATCGGGAAGTATCGAGCAGGACGCCGACGTCGTCGCCTTTATCTATCGCGAGGAATATTACAAGGCCGAAGAGGACAACGCCGGACTCGCCGAACTGATAATCGCAAAACAGCGTAACGGCCCGACCGGTACGGTGCGGCTCGCATTTATCAAAGAGCACACAAGGTTTGAGAATCTTATCGGCCACGGCAATTCTTACGGTGATTAGCTAGGGCGGCTGACAGGCCGCAGATGTTTATGGATGACTACGGCTTAAGGTATCCGATAGGCGAATTCGATCGAAATTATGCAGTGGGACAGGCAGCGCGTGCTGAGCGTATCGAGGCCATAAGGAGCTTGCCGCAAATGCTCGCCGAGGCTGTTAAGGGGCTGACCGACGATCAGTTGGACACGCCATACAGGCCCGGCGGCTGGACGATCCGTCAGACGGTGCATCATATCGCGGACAGTCACTCTAATTCACTCAATCGTTTTAAACTCGCGCTGACCGAGGACGAAGTTCCGACGATCAAACCGTATTTCGAGGACCGCTGGGCTGAGCTTGGCGATTACAAACTTCCCATCGGCGTCTCGCTGAAATGGATCGATGCGCTGCACACTCGTTGGGCGGCGTTGCTTGAGAGCATGTCCGAAGAAGACTATCGTCGCGAGTTCATCCACCCGGAGACAGGCTCGTGGCCGCTCGAGGGGGCGTTGGCGTTGTACGATTGGCACTCACGTCATCATCTGGCACATATTACATCGACTGTAAGCCGCAACGGATGGAATTTAAATGGCTGATTCGCAAAGGCTAGTTTCGCTCGATGTTTTTCGCGGTCTGACGATCGCGGGAATGGTGTTGGTAAACAACCCCGGCGGTTCGCCCGTATATTGGCCGCTCGATCATGCCGAGTGGAACGGCCTAACGCCCACTGACTGGATCTTTCCTTTTTTTCTATTTATTGTCGGGGTCTCGATCTCTATCTCTCTCGGCCGCCGTGATAAAGGTTCCGCAGAAAAGGTTTACGGTAAGGTCATCAAAAGATCTGTCACGATCTATCTGCTCGGTGCCGCTGTGTCGGTGCTTCCATTCTTTCAGTTTCAGGCTTCGGACGCTCCCGATCTACTCAAACTATTGATATGGATAGGGTTAGCGGCAGCGTTATTTTTTGCTTTGCTGCGCAATTGGTGGATGGCGGGCGCGTGTCTGGCATTTGGACTGATCGGCATCGCCGCGCTGAATATCGCCGGATATAATATCGTCGCGTACAATTACGGCACGCTGCGTATCATGGGCGTACTACAGCGGATCGCCGTCGTATATCTGATCACAAGCATTATCTTTTTGAACACCGGCTGGCGCACGCAAGTCGGCATATCGATCGTCCTGCTGCTAGGTTACTGGGCGTTGATCACGCTCGTGCCCGTACCCGGCTGCGAAGTGACGACGATGAATGACAAAGCATGTAATATCGCGGCTTTTGTCGATCGGACGATACTCACCGAAGATCATATCTGGCGTGCCGGTAAGGTTTACGATCCTGAGGGCATCTTGTCCACTATCCCTGCAATTGTGACCTGCATCTCGGGCGTGCTTACGGGCCTTTGGATCACAAGAAAACATCACATTACCGCAAAGAATGTTGTCGCTTTCAAACGCCCAGGCCAATTAGGGCTTTTGGAGAATGATACCGAACTTGCCCGGGACGCGTCCGACGCGGAAAAGCGTAGAAGAGAAGTCGGGTCACTAACTGCTGATAATACGCAAAATGATAGTGATACGGACTCATTTACCACAGATCACTCGCAGTTCATTACAGTTTCAGGGATCTTCTTCTTTGGAGTGCTGCTGCTTGGCATCGGATTGATCTGGAATAGTTATTTTCCAATGAATAAGGCATTGTGGACCAGCTCGTATGTGTGTGCGACGTCGGGGATAGCTTTGCTGTTGCTGGGAACATGTTATTGGCTGATCGATATTCACGGTTACAAGAGTTGGGCAAAACCGTTCGTGATCTTTGGTATGAACGCGATGCCGCTCTTTGTTTTTAGCGGCCTTTTTGCCCGTATGATCGCCGCATATCGGGTGAACGGGCCTAACGGCAGCCTTATCAACGTCCAGCGTTGGTTCATTAATGAGGCTTTTACGCCAATACTCTCCCCGATCGACGCATCACTCGCCTTCGCCATCACGTTCGTATTACTCTGGCTGTTCTTTATGTGGCTGCTGTACAGAAAGAATATCTTCGTCCGCGTTTAAGTCAAAAAAGACGCCCGCGATCAATAACAAGAACGCTGTCGTCAGCACACCGACATATAATCTCATTATGGGTCTATTCAAAAAGCTCTTTCGCAGTGAAGAAGAAAGCGAGATCACTACTTATGCCGACTTCTGGAAGTGGTTTGCCCTGCATCATAGATCATTTCATCAAATGGTCAGTTCGATGGATAGGGCCACGATAGAGGAACAGTTCTTTCGACAGATAGCACCTCGGTTACACGATCTTAATCACGGGATCTTTTACCTGACCGGGATGCTGGGTGATTCGATAGCAGAGTTAGTTTTAACCGCCGATGGTAATCCTAAAAGTGTCGTTTATGTAGAGGAACTGGTCGACGCAGCACCTGAATTAGACGGTTGGCGATTCACTAAACTCAAGCAGCCGTCACCGGGCATAGGTGTTCATATGCACGGTCAAATCTTTGACGCTGAGACATTATCATTTTATCCGAATGAGAGCGAGTCACTTCCGGATCTTATTGATATAACGCTGGTGCACGCGGCCTTTGACGGTGATGATGATAACGGTCTGAAAAACGGAGCTTTCATATTCCTGGAAAATCTTATCGGTGAATTAAACCTGCTCACCATCGTCGATCAGGTACAATTCGCAACGCCAGCAGGCGCCGAGAAAGAGATCATTCCTATCGATGCCCTTCCTAATTTTCTCGAAACACGACAGTCTCTATTCGCGGAAAAGCATGATGGTGTTCGAATATTCACTGAGAATGACTCATATTCGCTGCTTGAAGCGACACTGGAAAATGGAAATAAACTCCTGGCTACAGTAAATACAGATCTTCTGAGGTGGGAACGAAAGGCCTCGCATCCATGGATGCTTGTTGTAACCGTTAAATACGATCCCGAAGAGCTAATGGGACTGCCGACTTCGCAAACCGGAGAAAAACTCGAGGAGATCGAAGATTTTATCACTCAATCGCTAAAAGACGCTGACGGATATCTAAATATTGGCCGACAGTCGGCAAACGGTGAGCGGAACATCTTTTTCGCATGCGTCGATTTCCGGGAGCCTTCGAAAGTGCTCGACAGGACGATAGAAAAGTTCCCCGAGTGGTCGATTTCGTACGACATCTTTAAGGACAAATATTGGGAGAGCGTCGAGATGTTCAACCCCGAAAGATGAGTTCTTGCTCGCACGATAAGTTTACCCGTATTTCGATGACTAAACCTAAAGGACGGATCGATTCAATGTGGGAGAATTCGATCGTAATAAGCTCACTTCACCTCGAACTTTAATATCTCCTCGGCGAGATCGTGTTCGAGGCGTTCTTTTTCGGCCTGCATAGATCGGCGCTCTTGGTTTATCTGCTCAAGCCGCGTTTCCTGCTCGTTGGCCTTGGCAATGTATCTAAGGATCAGCTGTTTAGCGTCGGGAGTTTTTGACAGAGAATCGATGTTCTCACGAAAACGGCTCTGATCTTTTGATATCTCATCTGTCTCAAGAGCCGAGGATGCGAGTTTAGTGTTTATGGTATTTATCTGCATACGCAGATCGATCAGCTTTGCCATTTTATTGCGAGTCTGATCGTCGATGATGTGTGACGTGACGAACAGATCGAGATCTTTTGGCGATAATGCGGTGAGGCTGTATTTGTCCATCATCCCCAGATTTTCGCCGACGACAAGCTGTGTATTCTCAAATGCTTTCAGTTCTACGCGAAAGCGATAGAATCTCGCAGTCGTATAGTCCGGTTTTGCAAAGTTATCGGACAGAACCCAATTTTTTCGCACCGGCACCTCGAGATAAACGACCTTTGGCCGGTCGGTCTGATTTGAAAGACGATAAGTTGCCTTTTCCGTCTTGAAATAGTGAACCTGAAAAACTCCGTCAACGACCTTAACGAGCCGTGCAGGTTCACGCGCATCTTCGCGTTGGACGTGTATGATCGTGCCGAGATCGAGAGCGAATGAGATAAGCCGCTGTTCTTTGGGTTTAAGACGCTCCATTAGGGCTTCGCCGGCGTAGGCGTTGCCGTCGATGATGGTCATAGATCCGCCCTCGAATGTCATCGCCGAGATATTTTTCAGCAAAAGTCCGCTCATGGGACGCGGATTTGCACGATTGACCGCCGCCGACTCGCTGTCATCGTCATCGCTGCTGTCGCCGCTCGGTGCCGTTACGCCATCGCGAAAGATCGATACGCATTCGCCATCCATCTTGGCCTGAATGATAGGTATAAGAGCCGAGCGATTTTTATCAACGGTGACGGGCTGTTCGATCTTGTACTCAAAAAGGTCGCCGATCTCTTCGCCGGTCGCTGCCGTTTGGACACCGCTCGTGTCCGATACGATCGCATCACTTACACTCGTTCCCGAAAAACCGCTGGAGACGATGAAACTATTATTCGCATTACTAAATAAATTGCGGCCATTGATATTGAGGTCTGAGGGGCTGTTGGCCGACCCTGATCCTCCGCCGGATCCATCACCATAACCACCTCCGGATCCGTAACCTCTTCCGGAACCGTCTCCCGAACCATTTTCCGGGTCGTATATCTGCGGTTTTAGATTGAGATCCTCGGGTATTGGAATGACTGGGCGATATCGATAGAGAGGCTTTTGCAGATTTTGGATAAATGACACGGGCGAACCTGAAATAAGCGAAAGCTGCACATTCTGCCAATCTTCGTCGCTGACATTATCGACGATCGCCCAGCCTTGAAAGAACGGTTTGCCTTCCTGATCGAGCACAACGCGATAGGTCGTCTTCCATATCGGGGCGGCGACAGTATAGCTGACCACCATTTCGCGTTGACCGGTACCATTTGACGTAACGGTTATCGTTTTTGCGTCGCGTCTGCGGGTCGATGCCGTTGCATTGGCAAATTCGTTGAGGTCGCGGCGTGTGCCGTCCTCAAGTAATTTAATGCTGCGAACGTCTGCAAGATCAAAATTTGTGATCTCGCCCGATTCCGAAGCGATCACGAGCGAGTAGTTCGCGATCAACGCTTTATCGTCGCTCTTTGCAGATGTCGGCACTGATCGTTTCTCGACAGTTAGGATCGAGCCTGAGGAGGTGCCTTTAGTTGATACAACTAAGACCTTTGCTCCCTGCAGTTGAGATAGCACACCGGCCATTCCGCCGCTCGAGTCGGTGCTGTTGCCGGTCTCAGGATCAACGCTGAAAGGTATCCCGGCCGTCCGTGCTGACGCGGGCATCGACGAATTGTAGCTTACGGCACCGATGCGGCCCTGGCCGAGATCGAGGACGACCATCGATTTGAGCACATCGTCGATCTGCGATTGCTTGAATGACAGATTGACCTCGGCATTACTTGTGATATAGCCGCGACGCTCGATATATGCCACGCCATTCGAATATAAAATTACACGTCTGATCGGAAGTGTATTAACCGCCGAATTAACGTTCGTGCCGCCTGCCGCCGGAGTATTAACTGAGCTGGTGCGAGAAACTCTCTGTGCGGACAGGTTGTGAGCACACACGAATATCATCAGAACCAAGATCCCTTTCTTCATAAATAATTTGTCCTCTAACTTAACCGGAGATGCTGTTCGAATTTACGTACCTAAAAGATGAGATGAGTAACCGAAATGGTTGCTTTTGCGAGAAGCGTCGATGGGAGCCGCGAGGTCAAATTATCGTCTCATCACATTTCGGCGGTGAACCAGACCGAGCTTTTGCCGTTATCTTCTTTGACGTAGGCGTAGCTGAGTTTGTTGTTAAAGTTGCAGACGGCAGGAACAGTGCCCGTGTCTGTGATGTCTGTACGAACGGTCTTATCGGGAGAGTCTGACCACCTAAATGCCGCGATCCCTCCATTTGTCATTGCAAATGCGGCACTCGACGATGAGTTGCTTTCTAAAAGATAAGGTGTGCCGCTTGCTCCGCCGCTGTTGATGAGCACTCGAGGCAGAAAATTCTTTCCGCCGTCGGTCGAACGCGCAAAGTATGTACCGGGTTCACCGGCTTTTCCTGCGGTAAACCAAAGCACGTCCAGGACATTTGGCGACGGCGAAGCCAATGCCGCTCCTGAGACAGGACATGCACTGAGCTGCCATTTATCATCGCTGACGATCACCTCAGACGAAAACGTCTTGCCTGAATCGTGCGAACTTGCCACCGCGATATGGCGCATATCTTCGGGAAGTACTTGCCGCCACGAGGCATAGACGACATTGTCATTTGCGGCAAGAAGAGAAGTTTTGCAGCATGGACAAACCTCTGTCGCAAGTCTTTTGTTTGTCTCAAAGGTGCGTCCGCCATCGATCGAGCGTGTGAAATAAACCTCGCTGTTAGGTTCGCCACCGCCGTGATGCGACATTTCGCCATTGTCAGACCCGGTGACGCCTCGGCCGTCGAGCCATGCCATATAGATCGTTCCGGCTTGATCGACGGCGATCGAGTGCATACCATGTGCCGCAGGTTTTGCGTCGTCATTAGCTTTAACCGCATCGCCAAAGGTCTTGCCGCCATCCTGCGAAACGGACAGCATAACGTCAGACCCCGCCGCGTCAGCATATTTGCGAGTCCAGCCTATGTAAACGGTATTTTCTCTGACGACGATCGTCGGCGGATCTCCGCGCCAGGCTTTTGCCTCACCGGCGACGCGGTTAACCCGAACGCGTTCGCCGGACAGAGTGCCGGCGGCATCGATCTTTTGCAGAATGACATCCGAGTCGCCGTTGTCTGCGTGTTCGACGAAAACGACGAGCCGTGAGCCGTCACTTGTCGCGGCGATCGCAGGTTGAGCGGATACGACTCCGTCGGCAGAGACGCGTATCGCTGTCGGAGCGGCTGCCGGAACTGTCGCCGTCGCATTTGCCGAATTGCTGCTGCCGCAGGACGAAAGGGCAAATGACGCCGCTATCAAGATTGCCAATGAGATGATCCTCATATTTCTAATATTACTACTTTGCGGATATTCGCTCTAAACCGAGCGTGAAAAAGCTAAAATGCCCGCAGAGCATTGACCCTGCGGGCATTCTGTAATAGAGAGTTGTGTAAAGTGGGGTGTCCTATACGCCCGCTGCCGCCGAGACGACCTTTTGAGCGGCGTCACTCATACCATTGGCAGGAATGATGCCGATACCTGAGTTCTCCAGAACACGGCGGCCTTCTTCGACATTGGTTCCCTCGAGACGAGCAACGATCGGTATCGAGATGCCGAGATTCTTGGCGGCTGCGACAACGCCGTTAGCGACCATATCGCAGCGGACGATGCCGCCGAAGATGTTGATCAGCACCGCTTTAACATTCTCATCGGCGAGAAGGATCTTAAAGGCCTGCTCGACACGCTCCTGGCTTGCGCCGCCGCCGACATCGAGAAAATTTGCGGGTTCACCGCCTGCGAGTTTGATGATGTCCATAGTTGCCATTGCGAGTCCGGCACCATTTACCATACAGCCGATATTGCCGTCGAGTTTGATGTAGTTGAGGTCGTATTTCGAAGCCTCGATCTCGAGCGGTTCTTCTTCAGCAAGGTCGCGAAGGCCGGCATAATCCTTGTGCCTGAACATCGCGTTGTCGTCAAAATTAAGCTTTGCATCGAGAGCGATCAGACGGCCGTCCTTTGTCAAAAGGAAAGGGTTGATCTCGACGAGCGATGCATCGGTCTTTTCGTATGCCGCATAAAGTGCGAGCATGAATTTCGAAGCCTGGCCGATCAATTCGGCCGGAAGTCCGAGGCCGAAAGCGAGTTTGCGAGCCTGAAAGCCCTGCAGTCCGACGGCCGGGTCGATGGTCTCTTTGAGAATAAGCTCAGGCGTCTCTTCGGCAACTTTTTCGATATCCATGCCGCCGGCCTGCGACGCCATAAAGACGTTGCGGCCCGTTACGCGGTCGAGAGTTATGCCGAGATAAAATTCTTTGTCGATCGGCAGGCCTTCTTCGACAAGCAGCGTCTGAACCTTTTGTCCCTCGGGGCCGGTCTGGTGAGTGACGAGCATCATTCCGAGCATTTCAGATGCGATCTGTTTTGCTTCTGCGGGTGATTTTGCCAGTTTTACGCCGCCGCCCTTTCCGCGTCCGCCGGCGTGTATCTGAGCTTTTACGACGACTATATCAGTTCCCAGTTCCTTAGCGGCAGCCTCGGCTTCGTCGGCGCTGCGTGCCACTATGCCGCGCGGCACGGGTACGCCAAATTCCTTTAAGATCGCTTTACCTTGATACTCGTGAATTTTCATAAAAGAGAAGTTTATCGCCCGCTAAAGATAGAATCAAACCGCCGATCGGTAAACAAGTGCCGTTAATGGCCGCATGGCGGTTGGAACTTTGAATATGAGGTCAATTCTTACGCCACGGTTCGAGCAGATTTGTCCAACTGTCACGTGTACGCGTGTACTCGAATTGGCATCTGCCGGCACGCTCTTTCGGCAAAAAGCCCTGCGTTACGATGCTCTGATATTTGTCCGGATCAGAGCCGTAAAGCATACATAGAGAGTTAAAGAATCGCTGTGATTGGAGCAGATGCTCATCGGCAAGCTGGCGGTCACTGTTGTTCGAATGTTTTGCCTCTATCTGAAACGCCTCGGCCGCGGCAAGCACGGCTGATGCTCCGTCCTGGCCAAGCTCCTCGATATTTATATATGCCGAGCAGCGGTCGGCCGCGTCCTCCTCGTTACCGGTGACCGGCAGCGAATATGTATCGATGAGCGCATGGCCGATCTCGTGAAGGAACACGAACCGAACGGCATCGAACATCTTTGAATATGCCTTTTCGCTTGAGTCGCCGCTCGAGCGAAATGTGTCATAAAAATGCTCCATCAGCTCAAAACAAACTGTTACCGACGGATCCTCGGGACGGTAAAAGGCGTTGACCTCATTGCACTCAGCCGATCTGAGCGTGATATCGTGCGGCAGGATGAGCGATTGGTTAAGTCTGTCGGCTGCTTTTTCGAGCAGTTTTTCGCTGCGTATCTGGCGGTCGATCTCAGCGAACTTGGCGCTTTTTACAGGTTCGTGCTCGACGATAAAATCGCCCTGATCGTCGGTCTTTGACCCGTTCTTTGCCGGAGCCGACGGCGAAGCGGACGTTCGCGGCGGCGGATCGGACGGATCAGGTGCCGCGCCGCGGCCTTGATTTTTGCCCGATGGACAAACACACGCAGTGACAGCCGCCAACAAGAGCAAAATACCGATGAGGTTCGTAGAGTTCTTACTCATTTCAAAGGTTAGTTCAAAGCCGGAATATTTGGATTAGACTAGATTGTTCCAAAAGTGTCAACACTAGACAGGCATACGTATGCCTTTTAAAGAACAATGCAGCTCAATACTTAAGTGTTAAAAATGCACGTCCGTAATGTGACGAACGTGCATTGATAATTTGCGGTTATATAGAGCAAAGTTACTGCGACTTTTCGACCAGGTCGATAAGCGAACGGATCGCAACGCCGCTAGGGCCTTTGCCCTGATGCGGTTTTGCCGAGTCGAGCCAGGCAGTACCGGCGATATCAAGATGAGCCCATTTTGCTTTGTCAACAAACTCCTGAATAAAGACAGCTCCCATGATCGTGCCCGCCTTACCGCGAGGGCCGATATTTTTGATATCGGCGATATCTGATTTGATCTGTTTGCTGTACTCGGGGCTGACAGGCAATTGCCAAAAGCCTTCGCCGTTGTCTTTACCGCGGGCGATGATGCTGTCGATCAGACCCTGATCGTTGCCCATGATGCCTGTGTTCTGATCACCGAGTGCGACGATGACCGCACCTGTTAGAGTTGCCATATCAACGATCGAGGTCGCACCCTGTTTTTCGGCGTAGGCAACAGCATCAGCGAGTATGAGACGTCCTTCGGCATCGGTATTGAGGATCTCGACCGTCTTGCCGTTCATAGCGGTGACGACGTCACTCGGACGCGAAGCCTTACCGTCAGGCATATT
>Ga0153956_1001366_pt1 | contig 21760 bp, 16 predicted proteins | sample TSFL040MetaG_FD_104704 | JGI IMG/M metagenome (GOLD analysis project Ga0153956, IMG submission 104704) | Attine ant fungus gardens microbial communities from Florida, USA - TSFL040 MetaG | ecosystem: Host-associated > Fungi > Mycelium > Unclassified | place: USA: Florida, Wekiwa Springs... | reverse complement strand
TCAATCCCGCGCCGGCGGTTTCCAGGCGTTTCACCCGCCAGTAGGCGTCCGTACCATAGTCGGGCAGCAGACGCGCGCCCTCACCCTGCGTCGCCAGCCAGGCGCTGATCAGGCCGCTGTCGGTCCAGCAAACACCCGCGTCATCGATCAGCGCCGGCAGTTGCGACAGCGGATTGGCGGCCACCAGGTCGGGCGCCGCTTCGACCGGCACGCGGGCGATTTCCTCCACGCGGTCCGTCAATCCCCTTTCCCTCACCACAATACGAACCTTGCGCACGAAGACGGAAGTGGAACTGATGAACAGCCGCATGACCCTGTATCCGGTTAATATTTAAGCCGCCCCCTCCTGCTCCGCAAAACCTTTTCCGTCAAGGGCCGGGCCACGATTTCAGCCTGATTTTCACGGCACGGATGTCTTAATATCCGCTTAAATAAAAGCGCGCTCTGTTTGCCTTAATTTAAGACATATACAGTAAGTTGACGGGCAAGAGACAACTCACCTCAGAACGAGGACCTGGTGAAACGTAATTCAGGCGAATTAAAACTGCTCGCCCCCATGGCCTTGATTGTCGTGGTGGCTGTGTGTGCTTTGGTAGGCAGTTTATGGGTATGGGCCGAGCAGGCTGACACGATGTCGCGCGCCCGCGAGGAAAAGCTCGTCATGCTGGGTCTGAACCAGATGGCGGACGACCATTCGCAACTGATGACGCCGATCACCATCTGGAACAAGGCGGTCGAAAGCACCGCCGTCCGCTATGATGAAGCCTGGGTAAAGAACAATATCGGCGACTATTTCCGCGATTTCCTCAATTTTGAATCCAATCTCCTGCTGAACGACAAGGGCGAAACCGTCTTCGCCTATCAGCACGGCCAGGTGGCCGCCCCCGCCCGTTTCACCAATACGGTCCGCCAGACCGCCAGCCTCGTCGCCGGCCTGCGCCAGACCTATGAAGACCGCAGCGCCAGGGGCCTGCCCTACACGACCGGCACCAGCCATGTCGGCCGCCTGATGGCGATGGACGGCCATATCTATATTGTCGGCGCCAGCCTCCTGCTGCCCGACAGGCAGGATACGCCCCTGACGAAATACAAGCCCTTCGTCGCCATCGGTATGCACGAACTGTCGGGCGACGAACTGATCGCCCTGTCTCAGCGTTACATGGTATCCGGCATTCAGGTGCTGCGCCCAGGCCAGCCGGCCCCGGAGGGTGCGGCCACGGTCGCCTTCCACGACGATGACGGCAAGGTGCTGGCCAGGCTGAGCTGGATGCCGGATACGCCCGGCCATACCCTGTTCATCCGCACGCTCGGTCCGGTCCTGATGATCTCGCTCGGCCTTGGCCTGATCGCGCTCGTGCTGCTGTACCAGAGCCAGCGCGCCGCGCAGGGGCTGATCGCCTCGGAAGCCAAGGCCAAGCATATGGCCCTGCACGACAGCCTGACAGGCCTGCCCAATCGCACCCTGTTCGCCGACCGCCTGCATCAGGCCAGCGAACGCCTGAAACGCCAGGGCGGCCACGTCGCGGTCATGTGCATCGGCCTTGACCGCTTCAAGGACGTCAACGACACGCTGGGCCATCTGGCCGGCGACGAGCTGATCCGCAACAACGCCCAGAAGATCACCGGCATGATCCGTTCCGGCGATACGCTGGCGCGCCTCGGCGGCGATGAATTCGTCATCATCCAGACCGACACCGACGGCTCCAGCGCCGCCTCCCTGGCCAAGCGTATCCTCGAAGGCCTGACCGGCACGGTCAATCTCGAATCCGGCCAGGTGTTTTCCTCCTGCTCGATCGGCGTCACCCTGATCGGCGACGGCGAGATAGATCCCGCCGAAGCCCTGCGCCAGGCCGACCTGGCCCTTTACCGCGCCAAGGACCTCGGCCGCGGCCAGTACGCCTTCTTCGAGGTCGAGATGGACGCCACCATCAAGCTGCGCAAAACGCTGGAAACGGGCTTGCGCGAAGCGATCCATGTCGGGGATATCGATGTCGTCTACCAGCCGCAGGTCGATCATTTCGGCCATATCGTCGGCGTCGAGGCGCTGTGCCGCTGGACGCATCCGACGCGCGGTCCGGTTTCCCCCGCCTATTTCATTCCGCTGGCCGAGGAATGCGGCCTGATGAACGATCTCGGCAGCCTGATCATGCGCCGCGCCATGGAAGATTCGCACCGCTGGCCGGGCCTGAAGGTCGCCGTCAATGTGTCGGCCACCCAGATGCGCAATTCGACCTTCCTGGCGACGATCCGGGACCTGCTGGCGGAAACCCGCACCGCCGCCGAGCAGATAGAGATCGAGATCACCGAGGGCGTGCTGCTCAATGACGACAACACCACCCAGATGGTGTTGCGCGACCTGCGCCATATGGGCTTCACCATCGCGCTCGATGATTTCGGCACCGGCTACTCGTCGCTCGGCTACCTGAGCCGCTATCCGGTGGACAAGATCAAGATCGACCGGTCGTTCGTCTCCAATCTCGGCATCGATCCGGAAGCCGAAGCGGTCATCCGCGCCATCGTCAAGCTTTCCAAGGCGCTGAACCTGAATATCGTCGCCGAGGGCGTGGAAACGCGCGCCCAGAAGAATATCCTGCGCCAGACCGGCTGCAATATCATCCAGGGTTACCTGTTCTCGAAACCGGTTACCTCCAGCGTCATTGACGAGATGATGAAGAACGAACGCAAACTGGCGATCATCGACGAAGAGGGCTATGTGCCGGTCAAGGCGATCAAGATGACGCCGCGGATGAGTTAGAGCGCCTGATTACAGCTTTTCGGCGTGCGCCTCGACCAGGCCGACGATATGCTCGATCATGTCGGCATTGGAGAGCTTGTGATCCGGCTTGCCGGCCATATAGACCATCCCCGAACCCGCGCCGCCGCCGGTAAAGCCGACATCGGTATAGAGCGCCTCCCCCGGCCCATTGACCACGCAACCGATGATCGACAGCGACATCGGCTTGGCGATATGAGCCAGCCGCTCCTCAAGCTTCGCCACCGTTTCGATAACGTTGAAACCCTGGCGCGCGCAGGACGGGCAGGCAATGATATTGACGCCGCGATGGCGCAGGCCCAGCGATTTCAACAAGTCGAAACCGACCTTGATCTCCTCCACCGGGTCGGCGGCCAGCGACACGCGCAGGGTGTCGCCGATGCCCGCCCACAGTAAATTGCCAAGTCCGATGGCCGACTTGATCGTGCCGGTGCGCAAAGGCCCGGCCTCGGTGACACCGATATGCAGCGGACAGTCGATGGCGTCGGCCAGGGCGGTATAGGCCGCCACGGTCAGGAAAACATCCGACGCTTTCACCGAAATCTTGAATTCATGGAAATCGTGGTCGCGCAGGATATTGGCGTGGAACAGCGCGCTTTCGACCATCGCTTCCGGGCACGGCTCGCCGTACTTTTCCATCAGGTCCTTTTCCAGCGAACCGGCATTGACGCCGATGCGCATCGAGCAGCCATAATCCTTGGCGGCCTGGATGACTTCCCTGACGCGATCGGGCGAACCGATATTGCCGGGATTGATGCGCAGGCAGGCCGCGCCGGCTTTCGCGGCCTCGATGGCGCGCTTGTAGTGGAAATGGATATCGGCGACGATCGGCACATGGGCGTTTTCGACGATCGTCTTCAGCGCCGCCGTGGAATCGACATCGGGGCATGACACGCGCACGATATCGGCGCCCGCCTCCTCCATGGCCGCGATCTGGCGCAGGGTGGCCTGGGCGTCCGAAGTCAGGGTATTGGTCATCGACTGGACGCTGATCGGCGCGTCACCGCCGACCGCCACCTTGCCCACCATGATCTTGCGGCTCGGCCGGCGCTGGATCATCCGCCAGGGTCTGACATGCGTATGATCGGCGTGTGTATGATCGTGGGGTTGATGCGTATCCATGATGCTCTGGGTAATGCTGGGAACACGCCTCCTATATCAGGATGCGCGCCTTTCGTCACAAGCCGTTTTTCAAATAATATTACTGGACTTCCGGCGCGGCCGCGGATGAACCGGCCGCCGGCGGTTCGGCCGGGCGCTGGCTCGGCAGGTAGGGGATCGGCCCGTTCGGCTTATCCGCCGTCAGCGGTGCGATAGGGGCCGAGGGCGCGGGGCGCGGGGCGCCGACCACCTGCCCCGCCTGAGCCTGCTTCTGATCGAGCGCGTCGGAAAGCTGTGCCGCCCGCGCGTTTATGCGGCCGATGGCGGTCAGCGGATTTTCCAGCGCTCCGGCATATTCGCCGTTGTAATATATCTCGAACGCCGAAACGTCCGAAACATCGATCAGCAGATTCTGCTGGTCGCTTTCCGGCAGGCGGTAAGCTTCGCCGGCGCCGATGGAGTGGGCGAAATAGACCGTGCCGTTGACCGGATCACGCACCACCAGGTTGACCGTCTTGGTGGCCTGGATGGTCACCGCGGAGTTTTCCGGCGCCGCGCCATAGACCGCGCCGCGCGGATTGAAGGCCTTGCGCATCTGCAACACATCGCTGACCGGCACGGGCGCGGCGGAATTGGCGTTCCGCGCCGCTTCGATGGAGGCGAATCCGGCTTCCAGGCCCGGCGTGGCATAGGGCACCGGCACATCCTGATCGCGCGGCGCCGGTTGCGGCTGCGACACGAAGATGGCCCCGTTCAGCATATTCGGCACGCCCCTGACCCAGGAGGCATTGCCGAATTGCGCTTCATGGCTGTCATTGCCGAATTTCAGGCTGGGCTGGCGCTGGACCACGTTCCAGATGACCACCGCCGCCACCAGGCACGCCGCCGCGCCGATATAAAGCCGGTAGTTGGGCTTGACCTCGTCGAGCGATGCCCCCGAGGGCGCGTGGAGCTTGACCGGGGCGGGCGCCACCTCGCGTTTGTACATGTCGGCCAGGGTTTCCTCATCCAGCCCCAGCGCCTTGGCATAGGCCTTGACGTAGCCGATGGCGAAAGCGCGCGGCGGCAACACATCATAAGCCGCCTGCTCGAAAGCTTCGAGATAGGCGCGGCGCACGCGGGTCATTTCCGACACCTCGCCAAGCGACAGGCCTTGCGCCTCGCGGGTCTTTTTCAGGATTTCGGCCAGATCGAACCGGTCCGGCAAACGACCGTCGGTCGTGCCCTTGAAGGCGGAGTGCGCCTCACCGCGATAAAGCCCCTGATAGGGTTCGTCCTCGATGATATGGGTATCGGGCGTACTCATGATTTTCCTGTATCTGGCCGCCACAGACCAAACCACAGGCAACCATAAGAATCAACACGGAGCTGCCGCCGCGACAGCCTGGCGCACGCAATTTTTGGTGTTTGATATCAAGGACAAGTCGGTTTATGAACATCATTCCGCCCAAGGGCCGGACGGTTGGAACGGCTTACAAGGAATGTATTCATGCCCGCTGCCTTCGATGACCTCTATATCGGCCAGAGCGTTTCCATCGGCGCGGGGGTCGTTTCCGAAGACGAACTGACGGCCTTCTGCAAAGCCTACGCCCCGAACTGGAATATCAATGACGGCGTGCCCGACGCCCTGATCTTCGTCCTGTGGTCCAGGTTGGAGAGCGAGGCCGCCTCGCACTGGCCGCAGACCAAGCGACTGGCGGTCGACGCCCTGCGCTGGTCGCGCAACCCGCCGCCGGGCGAACTTTTGCGCGGCCGCCTGACGGTGATGGGGAAGGACGCGGTGGGCGATACAAAAGGCGTGGTCATCGCGCAGAACGATGTGCTGGATGAGGCCGGCCGGCTGGTTTTTTCCTGCCTGACCCGCTCGGTGTTCCAGCGCCTGCCCAAGGCGCCGATGGAATAAAGCCGGCGGACAGGGCCAGCTTTCTTTCAAGGCATATGCCGCTTTATCTTTCAATACCCGTCTTTCGGCGTATTAATATTTAATATTTGTGAACTTTTTATTTTATAAGGCATCACATTTATTTCTTTTTTCACGAAAACCGCTAAAACAAACCGGAAGTACTGCTTTTCCGGACACTTAGCGATCAAGGATAACGGAATTTCCCATTCGACCCTGTGAGCATAGCCCAAAATTCCCCATTTGGTTGAATCATAAAATAAAAACACTTTCACCCCAATGAAAACTGCGTTATATTTACCGAAAATTAACCAGCTTTCCCCACGCCCGCCTCATTTCAATGCCGCAGGTGCGTGTTAGTTCAGCGTCACAGTAGCTTATATTCAGCGTACCTGTAGCGTATACGCCAAGTTTATCCAATTTCAGTAAAATTTTTAGACTGTCAAAATGCTTTGACGTTCCGAAGATACATGCCTCACGATTGGATTCGTCAGGTCTGGAAATTTGTACGCGTAAAACGCCCATAAGCAAAAGCGCGGGAAGAACAATGAGAGTCGATACACATACCTGGCGCCAGACAGGCGGCCAGAACGGCGAACTGACACATGTTTGTGAGAAACCGGACATTCCGCCTTCCGAACCGCCCGCTTCAGCCACGCCTTCCAGTCATACCGCTTCAGGCACCGAACGGCGCACGCCGGATGTCTTCCGCGATGCCGTCATCACACTGATCCCGGCCCTGCGTCTCCATGCCGCCGCCCGCGCCCGGTCACGCAGCGAAGCCGATGACCTAGTGCAGGAAACGCTTGTCCGCGCCTGGTGCTATCGCGGCAGTTTTCAGGAAGGCACCAATCTCAAGGCCTGGCTCTACAAGATCATGCAGAACTGCTTCTATCACGACCTGTCCCGGCAACGCGACACGATCGAGGATATCGAGGGCCGCTGGGCGGCGCGGCTGTCGGTCGCGCCGGCGCAGGAATGGCGCCTGCAATATAATGACATGGTGTTCGCCCTTGACCGGTTGCCGCCGGATGCCCGCGCCGCGCTTGTCCTGATCGGGGCCTCCGGCTGCTCCTATGAGGAAGCCGCCGAACTGGCGCGCTGCCCGGTCGGCACCCTGAAAAGCCGGGTCAATCGCGCGCGCGAAAAACTGGCGCACCTGATCGACAGCGGCGCCGGCCGGCTGAAGCCGCCGCCCAGACAGGCGGAACAGGCAGACGGCGTTCAGCCCTGTCTGGACGTCTCCGGGGAATAATCGCATGTGGCAGATACGAGGGAAACGGGCCTTTGCCAACGCCGCCCCCCTGGCGCTGATGACCGGCGCCGGTCTGTTTTGCCTGGCCGGTCCCGCCCTGGCTGACGGTCCGTACGCCCAGCGCCTGACGCAGCTTGAACAGGCGTTGCAATCGCAGGAAAGCCGCCTGGATTCACAGGAAAAACGCCTTGCCGCGCAGCAGCAGGCCCTGACGGCCCAGCAGACGGAAATCGACCGGCTGCGCGCGGAACGCGATGGCCTGCTGGCCGATATCCGTGCCGGCCGCAGCGATGCCGGCGATACCGCCGTGCCCTATGCCAGCCTGGCTTCCGGCATGGCGCCCGCTGCCGATGCGGCCTCCCCCGCCACGCCGTCTCAGGCGCCGGCCATGACGGTGGCCCAGGTCGAGCCGATGAAGCCCGATCCCCTGCCGCAGCAGCCGGTCGGCGCCGCGCCTCCGGCCAAAAAGGTCGAGGAAGTCGCCGCCCTGCCCGAGCATGTGGGAGTCCTCACGCCAAAGGGCCGCCTGGTCTTCAATCCCTCGATCGACTATGTGCGCTCAAGCTCAAACCGCCTGGTGTTTCGCGGCGTCGAGATCGTGCCCGGCATTCAGTTGGGCGTGATCGAAGCCAATGACGCCGACCGCGATTCGGCGGTGGCCACGGTGGCCATGCGCTACGGCCTGACCAGCCGGCTGGAGGTCGAGGCCCGCATTCCCTATGTTTACCGCCATGATCGCGTCACCACCCTGGCCCAGCGCGACGAAACCATCAGCCGCACCACCGAACTCGACGGCCAGCAGATCGGCGATGTCGAATTTTCGGCGCGTTATCAGCTTAATGACGTCCGCCCCGGCCACCCTATCTTCGTCGCCAACGCCCGCATCAAGCCGCCCACGGGCCTTGGGCCTTACGATGTCGGCTATGATCAGTTCGGCGTGGCCACCAGTCTGGCCACGGGGTCCGGTTTCTGGGCGGTCGAGGGTGGCCTGACCATGCTCTACCCTACCGACCCGGCGGTCGTCTTCGCCAGCATCAGCTACCTGCACAACCTGCCGCGTGACATCGACAAGGAAATCGGCGGCGCGTTTGTCGGCCGTGTCGAACCGGGCGGCGCCATCAGCGCCAGCCTGGGCTTCGGTCTGGCGCTCAATCCGCGCTTCTCCGTGTCGTTCGGCTACAGCCACAGCTACATTTTCCCGACAAAGACACAGATCGGCACGACGGTCCAGCAATCCAACAGCCTCCAGGTCGGCTCCCTGCTGATGGGCTGGTCGTACCGCATTAACGAGCGCATGACCCTGACCAACAATTTCGAGTTCGGCGTCACCAGCGACGCGCCTGACATGCGCATGGTCGTCGCCGCGCCGATGAGCTTCTGATTTTCCCAAAAAGGGTTAATGGCTGCGCATATTGGATATCGACCATCCCCTTGCTTAAAAAGAGAAAATAAATCCTCACTGCGGTGATTTTTGCCGGAACCTTTTTTTCAAACCCCGATTTAATGACCTGAAGGACGGTCCTTCAGAATTCATGAATTCGAGGTTTACCAAGATGACCAGCAAAAGCATAAAACTCCTTGCATCCGCATCCGCCCTCGCTCTTGGCCTGATCGTGGCCGGGGCCGCTTCGGCGCAAATCCGCAACCATGTCGATGACGACTCGACCGGCACGCTCAACGCTTACAACGACAACTCGCTCGACAATGTTGGCAACACCACCACTGATTCCGGTAATACGGACGCCTCCAACCAGGGCAATACCAACACCACTACGAATGCCACACTCGGCTTATCGGTTGCCGATTCCGGCAATGATAATTCGAATAATTCAACCACCGACAACTCGAACAATTCGACCAATACGAATGCGACCCTGGGGCTTTCCGTCGCCGATTCCGGCAATGACAACTCCAACAACTCGACGACCGACAATTCCAACAACTCGACCACCGATAACTCGAACAATTCAACCAACACCTCGCTGAATGTCGCCGACTCGGGCAACGACAGCTCGAATAACTCGACCAACACCACCGACAATTCCAACAACTCGACCAACACGTCCCTGGGTGTGGCGGATTCCGGTAACGACAGCTCGAATAATTCAACCAACACCAACCTCAGCGTCGCCGATTCCGGTAATGACAGCTCGAACAACTCGACCACCGATAACTCGAACAACTCGACCAACACCAACCTCAGCGTCGCCGATTCCGGCAATGACAGCTCGAACAATTCGACCACCGATAACTCGAACAACTCGACCAACACCAACCTCAGCGTCGCCGATTCCGGCAATGACAACTCGGATAATTCGACCACCGACAACTCGAACAACTCGACCAATACAGCCCTGAATGTCGCAGATTCCGGCAACGACAATTCGATCAACGGTTCCTACAACGCTGACAGCTCAGATTCCGGAAACGTTTCGAATTCCAATAATTCCAGTGCTGACACCAATACCATCTATGTCAGCCTGACGAACCAGGACCTGGATGCCAGCGTCACCGGCTCCAGCGTTACGCTGAGCAGCGCCGACGATTCTCAGGAAGGCGACCTGACCACGGGTAACATCGTCGCCCGCGGCGGCTCCTACGCCAACTTCGCCGGCGTGCAGACAGCCAGCTCGAATACCGGTGTCGGCTCAATCAACCAGGCCGCCACGGCCTTGTCGGCCAACGCCAACATCACCTTCACCGGCGGCGGCCAATAACGCCTCGCCGTGGCTGAGGGCCGGGCGTGCCGCAAGGTTCGCCCGGCCTCGTGCCCGGAAGCCATTTTTCCCTGTACCCTCTTTTGAAAGTGTGTACGCGCCATGTCCCCGAAACGTCTGAGCCTATACAGCCTGATGGTTATACCGCTCGTCGTGGCCATCCCTTTTGTTCCGGCCTTTGCACAGGAGGCGCCGCCCGCACCTGTTGCGCCATCGCCGGCCATCGCGCCATCTACCCTGGAGCCGGCGCCGCTGGCGGCGGAGGAACTGGATGAAATCAGTGCCGAGGGGGCCGTCACGAATATCGTCACCAGTCAGAATCTCAACGCCACCAACAGCGGCAACACCGTCACCGCCGGCACGGTCCAGAACGGCGACATCAATTTCTCCGGCAATGCGCTAACCGGCTTCAGCGGCGTCGGCAATTTCGTTTCCAACACCGGCAACAACAACAACCTGCAGGGCAGCATCAGCGTCATCGTTACGGGCGCCCCGCTGTCTCAGTGAAATATGAAACATCTGGCCGTCATCACCACCTGTCTGCTTGCCCTGGGTTCGGGTGCGCCGCTTCTCGCGCATGCCCAGGCCACCCTGACCGATGGCGGCATGATGTTCTCAGTGCCGGTCACCAGTATGAAGGATATCCCCTTTCGCACGGTTGTCCGTCAGCAATATGACTATAGCTGCGGTTCGGCCGCCCTGGCCACCCTGCTGCATTACCATTACAATCTACCGGTCAGCGAGGCCGAGGTTTTCAAGGCCATGTACGCCAGGGGCGATCAGGAAAAGATCCGCAAGGTCGGCTTCTCCCTGCTCGACATCAAGAACTACCTTGCCTCACGCGGTTTCCAGGCCGACGGTTACAAGCTGACCTTCGAGCAACTGGTGAAAATCAACCGCCCGGCCATCGCCGTTGTAACCGCCGGCGCCTATCGGCATTTCGTGGTCGTCAAGGGCGCACGCAACGGCAAGGTGCTGATCGGCGACCCGGCGGGCGGCCTGCGCACCTATACCAATGTCGAGTTTTCACAGATATGGAACGGCGTCATCTTCGCCATCCATGCCTCGTCCGGCGTCGATACGCCCTATAACCGTGACGAGGAATGGAGTCCGTGGGCGCTGGCGCCCCTGGGCCAGCCGATGGGAGATGCCTCCCTGTCCAGTTTCACCCGCGAATTGCCACCGATTTACCAGATCACGTCCATGATCAACGACAATCCGCCCACCACGCCCTGAGTCCCCCTTCTATTGAGTACATTCATGTCCAGAGTCCTTGTCATCGGTGTGTTCGCCGCCCTGCTCGCCTTTCCGGCCCTGGCCGAGGACACCCTGACTCCGCTCACCAGCGACGAACTGAAGGAACAGGTCGGCGGTCTGCGCACGCCCACCGGCATCGAGTTCGGCCTTGGCGCCGTTATCACCACCTATGTCGATGGCCAGCAGGCGCTGCAATCGCACCTGACCTGGACAGACCAAGGCATCCTGCAAACCACGGACGGCGGTTCACTCACCGGCGCGGCGGCGGCAGGCATTCATGTCGATGGTTCCGCGCCGGGTTTGTTCCTGCCGGGCCAGAACGGCGGCACCGTCGTGCTGCATGATCTCGGTGACGGCCGCATCGGCAGCGTGGTCCTTAACACCGCCGACAACCGCGATATCCGCCAGGAAACCGTCGTCAATCTCGATATCCCGCAGCTACAGCAACTCCAGCAGGACTATGCCGGCCAGAAATTCCAGATGACCCTTCAGGATTCGGTATCGCGGGCGCTGGAAAACGCCAATCACTAACGCTTCAGGCGGTCCACAATATCATTCAGCGCCAACAGACAGGTTTCACCGAGCGCGCGTGAGCGGGCGGCAGACCAGGCGCGCACCGGTTCCGGCGCATCGTTGTGATCCTTGAACGGCATTTCCAGCGTCATGGCGATGGCCTTGAAACGCTCGGCCACGGCATTGGTCGAAATCGCCAGATTGGCCGCGCCCGGTCCGGGAATATCGTAGCCGAATCTGGTCTGGAAGTCGGGCGTGCGGGCGAGCAGGCGATCAAGGTAAGCCTGATAAAGCGCGCCCCGCGCCTCGGTCCATGACGGCGTGCCCTCGAAACCGGCCATGAAGACATGCGGGATCGCCTCGTCGCCATGGACATCGATGGCGAAATCGACGCCGCTGTCCGTCATCGCCTGCAAGACATACAGGATTTCCGGACTGCGTTCCGGCGTCGGCCCGGCCCATTCGCGGTTGAGATCGACGCCGGCGGCATTGGTGCGCAGGTGGCCACGCGCACTGCCATCCGGGTTCATATTAGGCACGATGCAAAAGGTGGCCGCTTCGCGCAGCCTGACAGCCGCCGGATCATTACCGGTCAGGAAGGCCAGCGCGCCCTCCATCCACCATTCGGCCATGGTTTCGCCGGGATGCTGGCGGGCATAGAGCCAGACCTTCACCGCGCCATTGCCGAGGGTGAAGAGATCGAGGTCACGGCCATCAAGCGTTTGCCCCAGCACCTTATGGCCGATGCCCGGCAAGGCGGCCGTCCGCGCCACCAGCGCCCGGTGGCGATCGCTTTGAAACGGCGCGAAATAGGCGAACCACACCGTATCCGCCGTCGGTTTGTGACGGATGGTCAGAATACTGTTTTCGTAAGACGTATCGGTACACAGCCAGTCGGCGTTATCTGAACTGACGCGGGCGCGGTAGTTTTCCCAGCCGCCCGGATAGGCCGAGCCGCCGGCATTGGTGAGGCGCAGGGTGAGGTCGATGCCCGCCGCGCCATCGACCCGGAAGTAAAACCACTGGTAATAGTGCGAGCCGTTGTCCGGCCGGATCGCCAGATCCCACCGGCCGCCCTCACCACCCAATACTTCGATATTACCGCCGTCGAAATCGGCTGTGAACGTGACTGACATGGGAAACCTCCGGCACAAGACTGTTTCCTGCGTATCTATCCGAAATCAGGTCATGACGCCCATCACTTTTCCAGAAAAATCAATTCGCCGGGTTATAGGTTTTCAGGAAATCCAGCACCGCTTCCGCTGTTGCCAGCCGCGCCGCCTCCGTTGTCAGTTCGTGGTCGCTACCGGGCAATTCGGTATAGGTCACCGCCTTGCCCGCGCCTTGCAGGGCATCGCGCATCACCTTGCTCTGGCGCACCGGCACGGCGCGGTCATCGGTCTGATGCACCAGCAGGACCGGCACCCGGATATCCATGACCTGATTGCGCGGCGACAGCCCGTTCCAGCCCGCCGGATCGCCGAGATAGCCGGTGACGATCGACACCGAACCCGGATCAGGCGAAAAGGCGCGCGGCCATTCCGGGTCCGCCGTCAGGCTGGCGATCTTATCCGGATCGGGCAGAGGCCGCCTGCCCTTCACCCAATTCACATAGTCGCCGATATCGGAAATACCTCCCAATGACACGGCGCAGCGCCAGGTATCCGGCGCGGCCGCCCCTTCCAGAGCCGCATAGCCGCCATAGCCATTGCCGATGATGCAAACCCGCGCCGGATCGGCCAAACCTTCGCTCACGAGATAACGAACGCCATCGGCGAGATCGGACTGCATCCGCCGCCCCCACTGTCCCTTGCCCATGTCCATGAAAGCCGGGCCGGAACCGTCCGAGCCGCGATAATTGGGTTGCAGCACCAGATAGCCGCGCGAGGCCAGCACCTGAGCCAGCCAGTCGAACCCGCGGCTGTCATGCGCCTGCGGCCCGTCATGCGGCAGGACGATCAGCGGCAGATGCCTGGGTTCCGGCTTCGGCGGCAGGGTCAGCAGCGCGCCGATATCCAGCCCATCGGCGGCCTTATAGCCGACCACTTTTTGCGAGGCGACCCATTCGGATGGTACTTCGGGATGGATATCGCCGATTTCCAGCGTTTTTCCGGTCGTGAAATCGATGAAATAATAGGCGCCCGGCTCTTCGCCACCCTGGGCGAAAATAATCATCCGATGCGGATCGCGTGCCGTGGAGACGACCTTGACCGCCTGTCCCGGCGCGGCATCCTGCGCCCGCTGGTAAAGCTGGCTCATAACGGGATCGGTCAGGCCATATTCCGGCGCTTCACCGGTCCGGACAAAACCCGCCAGCCGACCCGTTTCGGGGTTAAAGACCGGCCTGTCGCGCGTAGCATCACCCGGTTCCAGCGGCTGGGAAAGACTCCCGTCCGCCGCCAGTTCGTAATAATGGAAACGCCGGTCAGCGCCCTGGGCCGTGCTGCCCGTTTCCACATCGAAGATCACGATCGACTGACCATCATGCCCCAGGCCCACCATGAACGGCGCGAACGTGCCGTCGCGCGTGACGATCTTGCGCGTCAGAATGGGCTTCCATTTGCCGTCGGTCTTGCGCTCGATGCTGAACTGTTCATTGCGGAAACTGTAGACCGAGCGGGCGACGATATTACCCTGCTTGTCGAGCAGCCAGTCATCGACATAGCGGTTTTCGCGGTCAAGATCGCCGCCGCCATCATTTATCAGCCTGCCCAGGCCGGTTTCCGGATCATTGCGCCACAGATAGACGCGCTTGGTCGGCTGACCACTCATCGACAGGCCGCGCAGTTCGAGATAGGGGCCGATCAGTTCGGTCTTGCCGTCCACCGTCACCGGTTCGGGTATGCCAAGGGCGAGATTGTTGTATTCGCTCATCCGCGATCCCAGCCCGACGCCGGCGCGCTCAGTGATATTGACCGAGGTCACGGCGGTCTGGGCGCGGACGCCGTAATAGGCGCAGCCCGGCGTCGTGATACTGTCCATCGCGCTCATCATGCTTACCGCATCCGCACTGCCAGGCTTCAGGCTGTCGGACAAGGTATTGCGCACGGACGCCGCCGATTTGGAATTCTGGTTTTTGGCGGAAGGCCCGTCGCTGCATGTGCCGCGCAGGCCCGTCACCGTGTTCGAGATCAGGATATGATTGGCGTCGGCCCAGGAAATGGCGGAAATATCGCCGGGATTAAGCTTGATAACCTGCCTGGTCTGGTCGGCCAGACGATAGATCACCAGCACGCGATAGCCTTCGAGCCAGGTGACAAAAGCGATCTGTGCACCATCCTGCGACAGGGCCACCTGTTCGATACGCGGACGCTTGACGAAGATATCGATCGGTGGCGGCGCATCGACCGGGCGCGGACGAAGCGCCCCCCGCACTATAACCTCGGTCGGCGTCTGTGCACAGGCGCTTTCCATGCCCGAAAGCATGACGGCCAGCCCCAGGCCCGCCGCAGCCAACAAATGAATACGTGACATTTCACCCCCTCGCCTGTGCCGTTCCCTGCTCTATGGCGGTTTGCCGGCATTTGCCCACTACAACGCGAATCCATTCAGGATGCAAGGCCTTCCCCCTCTCCCTTTCTATAAGGGGAGAGGGCTGGGGTGAGGGGATGGCAACCGCAAGCGTTTGCGGCTGGAAACTCCGCCGCTTCGCATCATCTATCCCCTTAAAGGTAGAGAGGAAAAATATCACACTGTAAAAAAGCGATGCACCGTAGTCTGGCGGTAGACCTCGCCGGGGTCAAGCCGGGCGCTGGGAAAGCCCGGCTGGTTCGGCGCATCCGGAAAGGCCTGAGCTTCGAGTGCCAGGCCATCACCCTGCCGGTACAGCAGATCGCCCTTGCCGCGCAGGGTGCCGTCGAGGAAATTGCCGGAATAGACTTGCAGCCCCGGCTCGGTGGTCAATATGGTCAAGCCGCGCCCGCTTTGCGGATCGAACAGCCGCGCCGCGGGTTTCGGCGCATCCGTCCGCCCGCCGCGCAGTACAAAGTTATGATCGTAGCCGCGCCCCAGCCGGATCTGCTCATCCGAAGCGTCACGCAGACCGGCATTGATGGCGCGCACCTGACGGAAATCGAAGGGCGAACCCGCCACCGGGCGCAATTCGCCGGTCGGGATCAGATCGGCATCCACCGGCGTGAAGGCGTCGGCATGAAGGGTCAGGTGTGCCTCCAGCGCGCTGCGTCCGGAAGCCGCGCCGCCCAGATTGAACAGGGCGTGATTGGTCAGATTGCAGATCGTCGGCTTGTCGGTCGTGGCTTCATAGTCGATGATCAGTTCACCGTCACGCGTCAGGCGATAGGTGACCGAGGCGGTTAGCGTGCCCGGATAGCCCGCCTCGCCATCCGGGCTGATCCGGCCGAGCCGCACCCGCGCTTCCTTCGCGTCCGCTTCGCAGGCTTCGATATCCCACAGGTATTTATCGAACCCCCGCCGGCCGCCATGCAGGCTATTGCGCCCATCATTGGCGTCGAGTTGGTAAACCATGCCGTCGAGCGTGACGCGCCCGCCAGCGATGCGATTGGCGCAGCGTCCAACCGTGACGCCGATATAGGTCGGCTGGTCGAGATAGGGGCTGATCCGGTCATGACCCAGCACGATATCGGCGCCATAACCGGCGCGATCAGGCGTGATCAGGCTTTGCAACGCCGCACCATAACTCAGTACGGTGGCATTGATGCCGCGTCCATTGCTCAAACGAACGGCGGTCACCGCCGCGCCATCGGGCAAATGGCCGAAAACGGACTGGCTGATTTCAGGCGTCATGATGAGCGTTCAGCCGTATGGGTACGCGTGCCCGCCATACTTCTCTGCGTATCATGCAGGGCCAGGCGCACCAGCGATTCCATGCACCAGCGGGCATCATTGCTATCGCCGCGTCTGATCGCCTCATAGACGGCGCGGTGATCGGGCACCGGATCGCGTTCCAGCGCCTTGATCCTCTGCTTGTAGCGGGTGGACCAGGCCACGGCGGCGCTGATCGAGGCACTCAAACTCGCCAGCGCCTCATTGCCGGTGGCCTGCATCAAAGCATCGTGGAAATCGAGATCGGCCTGGCGCCCGGCTTCGGTGGCCAGGGTTTCCGACGCCATGATATCGAGCGCCTCGTCCATGGCCTTGAGGTGCGCCTCATTGCGCCTCTGCGCCGCCAGTGAGGCCGCCACCGGTTCGGTAATCAGGCGCAGCTCGAACAACCCCAGGATAAAACTTTCGCTCGGTTCCGCTTCGAACATCCAACGAAGGACCTGCGGATCGAGCAGGTTCCAGCGTTCGCGCTCAGTGACGCGCGTGCCGGTCTTGGGACGGCTTTCGACCATGCCCTTGGCCGCCAGTATGCGGATGGCCTCGCGGTAGGCCGAGCGCGATATCTCCAGTGACGTGCTGGAATCGATTTCGTTCGGCAGGATATCGCCCGACCGGTAAACCCCGCTCAAAATCTCGACGCCCAGCCTGTGCGCCAGCGCGCCATGCAGGCGGCCCTGCGGCATCCGGTGACGGAACTCGGTATCGAGCGGCCCGGTTTCCAGGTCGCGCGCGTCGTCAAACTCCTCAAAATCGTCCATGGTCTTACACTATCCTCGGCCAGCCATCGGCCGTCCATTTCAACCGCGCAATGCGCAATGCCGCCCTGCCGTTTTTTTCTGCGTCATAGGCGTGATAAACAATGAAACAGGCCTCATTTTCCTCAAAGACCGACGCCCCGCCCGGCCCCTTGAAACGGTCACCCTCGTTCGCCTTGAGCAGCACGGTCCCGCCGCCTTCGGTCAGCTTCCGGCCGGCGTCATCGACATAGGGGCCGTCGATGGTCTTCGCGCGCCCCACGCAGGTGTAGTAACTGCTGTCCATGCCGCGGCAACAAAAATCATAGGCCGCGACCAGGTAATACCAGCCGCCACGCCGGAAAATGAACGGCGCCTCGATCGCCCCCGGCGCGCTGCGTCCGGCGATCCGTTTGATCTTCGCGCCCTTTTTCGGCTTGCCCGTCACGGGATCGAGTTCAACCAGTTGCAGGCCCGACCAGAAGCTGCCGAAACTGAGCCAGCGCCGCCCTTCGGCATCGACGACATGGCTGGGATCGATGGCGTTATAACGGTCGCCCTCGCGCGAACGGATCACCAGCCCCTCGTCTTTCCAGCCGAAATCAGGGCGCGCCGTATCAAGGGTCGGCGTCGTCAAGAGGCCGATGACCGAATGGTTCTTGCCGAAAAGCGAGGCGCAGTAATAGAGATGGTAACGCCCGTTGACGTAACTGATATCCGGCGCCCAGGCCCCGCGCGTATCGGGTATTTCATCGATGACCCAATCCGGGAAACGCGGCATGACCGCCCCCTGGAAGGTCCAATCGGTCATGTCCGGCGAAGTCCGCCAGTGGATCAGGCCCCTGACCCCGTCATGATCGTCGCGCATCTGACTGGTACAAAAGACATGATAGAGGCCATCCCCCTTGATCATGCAGGGATCATGCACCGGGTAGAGGTCGCCGCCGAGGCGGTCGGTTTCCGTTTCGGCCCTGACCGTCAGTGCGGCAAGGCCAGACGCGGCGACCGCTCCCATCACTCTGCGCCGGTTCCACATGATCGGTCCTCCGGAGAAAGAAAGGGCGCCGACGCCTTGCAGCGACAGCGCCCCTGAAGTCAGGTTAGAGAAGGTACGCGGTTACTTAGTACTTCCAGCGCAGGCCGACCGAGAACGAGCGACCGATCTGGACAGTGCCGAAATCGGTCGTGCTTGCCGAGCCGGCATCGCCAAACGCATAGTACTGCTGTTGCAGCTCATTGGTGATGTTAACGGCATCGACGTCGAACGACAGACGATCATTGACGTTCCAGGTCAGCTGGGCATCCAGGCTCTTTTCCGGATGACGCCAGATACCCAGCGGGTTGGCGAACGAACTGGCTTCGTTGCTCGACAGGAAACCCGAGCGCCAGACATAGGACAGACGCGCGCCAACCGGTCCCTTATCATAGGCGAGGGTCGCATTGTACGAATAGCGCGACACGCCGAAGAAAGGCGTCTTCAACTGAGCGACGATGTCACCCGCCGAATTGGTGTCAGGCACGTTCTGCGAAGAGGTCAGGGTCGTCACGCTGCCTTGGAAGCCCAGGCCGTCGAGGAAGCCCGGCAGGTTCTTGGGGAACCAGATGAGTCCCAGTTCCGCACCGCTGATCTTTCCATCAGAGGCGTTGACCGGCGTATTGACCACATAATCATAGCCATTGCTATGATCGCTGGTCTGGGAATCGCGATTGGGGTCATCCGCATAGCTGACGTGTTGCATGTGACGGAGCGAAACCACCAGCCCTTCGATATTGCGGGTGAACAGGGTGCCGTAAAGCGCGCTGTCCTTGGAGAAATACCACTCCGCCGTCAGGTCCAGGTTTTTGGATTCAGTCGGCTCCAGGTCCGGATTGCCGCCGCTGCCTGAACCGTAACCGATGCTCGATACGTCGTCATTGAGTTGCACGTATGGATTCAGATCGGTGAAATTCGGACGGCGCAGGGTTTCGCCATAGTTCAGGCGAACCAGAAGATCATCGCTGAGATCATAACGCAAGGTCAGGCTGGGCAGGACCTTGCTGGCCGTCTTGGAAACCGTCCCCGGATTCGCTCCGTAGAAGTTCATATCCGTCTGAACGTTGACATAGCGCAGGCCAAGATTACCCCGCAGACGATGACCCAAAACCTGATTATCGCTATCGGCCATGACATAGACTTCACCAGTCTTCTCCTCAACATCAAAGGTCTTGTTGAGTGTCAGTGCGCCCGAGGTCTGCATATTATACAGCGTGCGCCATTCATCGATATGGTCGCGGATATAGGCCCCATTGGGCGCCAGCCAGGCACGCGGCACATCGGCGAAATCGGTGGCGAAACCGGTGCTGGTGAAGTAGTAATCCGTGCTGAAGCTGGCAAGGCTCCGGCCGAGATAACCCGACGCAACGCGGTTAGCTTCAGATGCCTTGCGGTCGTCATAGCGGGCGCCGAAGCTCACCGTCTTCACGACGCCCCAGTCGGCATCGTAAACGCCGTTCAGGCTAGCCGTCACCGCGCTGCCTTCATTGCGGTTGGCGTTATCGTAGAACTGCGCCACGGACCACTTGGTCGGATCGGTCAGATCTGCATCATTGTTGAAATGAAAGCTCATGGTGTCATCGCCGGCATTGAAGTCAACGGCGATGGATGGCGCGGTACGGTCGATACGGGTAGCCGTAAACTCGGTGTGATAAACGCTGCTCTGGTAGGACAGATCACCGTCCAATTTCAACCGGTCACCGATATTCCACTTGCCGTTCAGGGCATAGACATAGGAATCGGTGGCCGAGGTCGTATAGTCGCCGGAGTTGAAGCCATAAACAGAACCAACGGTACGCGTCTTGATGACATTGGTGCCAGGGTAGGTAGTGATGCTGTCCAGCGGATTGGCGCCATTGTCCCACCATCCATCGACGAACGAGAACAACAGGTTGTTGAAAATCTTGTCGCGGTAGCCATTATACATAGCTTCGAAGGTATAGACCGCGTCCGCATTTGGCTGCCATTGCAGGGCAATATTGGCCGCCGGACGTTCACGCTCTCCGTGCGTGTCGGCCTGGAAAATGGCGTCACGCGACAGATAGTACGGCACATCCACGCCGTTGATACTGATGGTCGAACCCGCAGCCTGCGGCAGCCCCGTGTGCAGCCCCGGCTCCCAAAGTTGCTGGAGGTCAGTCGGATCAGACGTCGTCAGGTCAGGCGCACGGCAGTCCGTCGGCTGGATGCGTTCGAGCACAACCCAACCGTACGGATTAGACGGGTCGCAAGTGTTGGCGGCGCCGGAACCCGGAACAGCCTCGCCGGCAAAAACGACCAGGGCACCCGGCGTCACGCTTTCATTGCGGTACTTCGTCTTGACGTCGCTGAGATTAATCAGGGCACCGAAGTCGCCGGCGCCGGTGCTCCAGCGGTTGCTGAACAAGGCGCTGAGTTGCGGGTTCCATTCTTTCGCCGGATCGAGATAGGTTGCACGGGCGGCGATGGAGATTTCCGGCCCCTTGAAATCAAACGGGCGCAGGGATTTCACATCGATCTGACCCGCAATGCCGGTCGGAATCTGGCTGGCGTCACGGGTCTTGTAGACATCGATCTGGCGCACTAGGGTCGATGGAATATCCTGCAGGGCGACCTGCGTGCCGGACGCCGTGAAGATGTTGCGGCCATTCCAGGTGGTGTTGATATCCGGCATACCGCGGATGGAAATGGTGCCGACTTCGCCGCCGGAGCGGTTGGTCACCTGAACGCCGGTCACGCGCTGCAAGGCCTCTACCACGTTGTTGTCAGGCAACTTGCCGATATCTTCGGCAACAACCGATTCCACCACTTGGGTGGCGCGGCGTTTGTTCGACAGGCTCTTGGTCAGCGAGGCGCGCACGCCCCTGACGACGACAACCGTATCGTCAACCGGCGCGGTGGCGGCATCGGGGGCCGGGGCGGCGTCCTGCGCGAAGACGGTTGTGGCGAAGGCGAGCGTCAGGGCGGAAGCCGCCAAGGTCAGGCCGAATTTATGCCCAAATTTATGAATGGATTTTTGGCCGCGATGGGCCGCTGACGAACGGTCAGTCATATCGATCTCCCTGTTTGATTCCGGTTCATTGTCGTGAACTCTGTGCCGCCATATTGTCCGACAATAATTCACTGTCAATACGGATCGGACAATTTGATCGTTATTTTGTCTGATTTATAAGGATCGTGTCTCAAATTCGCCACACCGATGCAAGTCTTTATTTTTAAAGGATAAATGTAAAATATATTGATTTTAAATATAAAATATTCCTGAAATTCTTTTTACGGACAGCCATTTGTCATATGATTTCAGAGACTTTCCGCATCCCTTTTCGTAGGACAAAATATGGCAGACCTTGGCAGGCGCTTTTCCGGCCGGATCAAAGCGCCGCTTTGAGCGAAAAAACATTCCACGATTGCGGTTTCAAAACCGCCGAAAAGGCCTTACCCGAAATTCGCGCAGAATCATTCAATGCCGGCCGGATCGCTTCGTCATCACAGGTATTGACGCACTTCAGATCGGCATGATGCAGTTCGGTCGCCGAGGCGATTTGCAGTCCTGTGCTTAAGCCGCGCAGATCGACCGACAATTCCATCGCCTCTTCCGTCGAACGATTGAGCGCGAAGATCGAGACATCGCCGGTTTCGGGATTATAGATGGCTGTCGCCAGCAGGTGCGGGATAGCGCCATGGGCCTTGGTTTC
>Ga0153956_1001365_pt1 | contig 21761 bp, 23 predicted proteins | sample TSFL040MetaG_FD_104704 | JGI IMG/M metagenome (GOLD analysis project Ga0153956, IMG submission 104704) | Attine ant fungus gardens microbial communities from Florida, USA - TSFL040 MetaG | ecosystem: Host-associated > Fungi > Mycelium > Unclassified | place: USA: Florida, Wekiwa Springs... | reverse complement strand
TCTGCGTGCGCGACAGGGCCGAATGCAAAACCGCACGATGCGTGCAATTTGCGCCGCCGCCTTTACGCATTGTTAGAGCCTGCCGGCGCATCTTCCTCGCAGCGACCAAGAAGGTCGTTTCGTTGTGTTTACCAGGAAGGTATCAAAACATGTCCGGCATTACGCTTTCGGCTGCTGTCCGCCAGAACCTGCTCTCGCTGCAGTCCACCGCCGATCTTCTCTCCACCACCCAGAACCGCCTCGCGACCGGCAACAAGGTCAACTCGGCGCTCGACAACCCCACCAACTTCTTCACCGCCCAGGGCCTGAACAACCGCGCCAGCGACATCAACAATCTGCTGGACGGCATCGGCAACGGCGTGCAGGTGCTGCAGGCCGCCAACACCGGCATCACCTCGCTGCAGAAGCTGGTCGACTCCGCGAAGTCGATCGCCAACCAGGCGCTGCAGGCCACCACCGGTTATTCCACCAAGTCGCAGGCCACAGTGACCATCGACGGTGCTACCGCCGACAACCTGACGGGTACGCCGAACGTCGAGGCCACGCTCACGGGTGAATCAATTGCCGGTACCGCTCTCGACGGGACGGAGGAACTGAACACTCTGCTCTCGGCCGGAGATTCGTTCACGATCAACGGTACGACTTTCAAGATTGCGGCCGGGGACGTGGATACGGCTGATGCGGTCGTGGATAATGATGACGGCAGCGTCACTATTAACCTCGTGACCGGCGATGGCACGACGTCAGCGGACACGACGCTCGCCGATCTGGTGGGGGCGGTCAACGGCAAGACCGACCTCGCCATGAGCTATGATGATACGAGCCTCAAGTTGGATGCCGCTCCCGACGATGTCACCACCAGCATCGTCATCGGCGGTGACGCGGCGACGCTGGCGAAGCTCGGTTTGGAGGCCGGCACGACCGGCCCGACCAGCGACAAAACCGCCAAGCTGACCATCGGTTCGGTTGACGGCAGCGCCGGTCAGACGTTCACCATCGGCAGCGGTGACGGTCAGATCAACACGCTGGACGACCTCAACAAGAAGCTGGCCAGCAGCAACCTGATGGCCACGATCGACGACAAGACCGGCAAGCTGACCATCACCACGAGCAATGATGAAGCGTCCTTCGACATGAAGAAGAACGCGACCATCTCAGTGGACGGCGCTTCGACGCTGTTCACGGATATGGCGACGTCGGCTCCGGTGGAAGACCTCAACGCACAGAACACCCGCGCCGGCCTGGTCGCCCAGTACAATACGATCATCGACCAGATCAAGACGACCGCGGCTGACGCCTCGTTCAACGGCGTCAACCTGCTCAACGGCGACACGCTGGCTATGACCTTCAACGAAACCGGCAAGTCGAAGCTGAGCATCACCGGCGTCACCTTCGATCCGGCCGGTCTCGGCCTGGCGTCGCTGACCAAGGGCGATGACTTCCTGGACAACGCAGGCACCAACAAGCTGCTGGACACGCTGAACAACGCGTCCAACACGCTGCGGTCGCAGGCGTCGGCGTTCGGTTCGAACCTGTCGGTGGTGCAGATGCGCCAGGACTTCTCGAAGCAGATGATCAACGTGCTGCAGACCGGCGCGTCGAACCTGACGCTGGCCGACACCAACGAGGAAGCGGCCAACAGCCAGGCGCTGTCGACCCGCCAGTCCATCGCCGTCTCCGCGATGTCGCTGGCCAACCAGTCGCAGCAGAGCGTCCTCCAGCTGCTCCGCTAAACGCGGGATCGCTGACAGAACAAGAAAGCGGCGGGGGCAACCCCGCCGTTTTTTTTGCGCGCCCGAGACACGGGGGGCGGCGAAACCCCGTAGGGTGGGCAAAGCGCAGCGGCATTTCATGCCGCAGCGCGCCCGGGACACGGGAAGCTACGCTGCCATGGCCTTTCTGGCGGCCTGGGCCAGGAATCCCGATCGGGTGAAGCCTTCCCGTTCCGCATATTGATCGATCGCGTCGAGCACGTCGGAGGGAAGGGTGATGTTGATGCGGACCGATTTCGGCACGGCGACGGGGGCGGCGACCAGGATCGCGACGCCATCGGCGTTGGTCCTGTCGGCCATGACGGCTTCCAGCGACGACGGCTCAGGGACGGCATCGCCGTCCTCCGCCAACCCTTCGAGATGCAGGGCCAGTGCCTCGACCGCCATGTCGCGGGCCTCATCGAGCGTAGTGCCCGCCGTGATGCAGCCGGGCAGGTCGGGAAAGGATACGCCGTAGTCGCTATCGGCGTCCTTGTGGATCAGGGCGATATACTGGCGCATGGCTTATCTCAGTTTCAGGCCGGATTTTGCGGAGTGCCGAGAGTGTGACTATGCACATGTAGCAGCCCCGTGTCCCGGACGCGATGCGGTGCTCGGGCCCCCTGTAGTCCGCATAAGCGCGGCGCCATGCGGGGCCGGCGCGCGCGTTGAAACGCCGTCCCCGCAGTCGCTTCGCTCGTGCGGGCTACGGGACACCGAGCCCCTTAAGACCGCGTTAACCTTAATTTAAGGTGTACGGTCGCATAGTAGGGGTGTTTAGGAAGCAGGTAGGCCGAGAATCGGTCGCGTTAAATCCGGGCACGCCGCAGGGCGGTTCGAGATTCCACTTCCAGAAGGGCGTCAAATTCAACCGGTTGCGTCGTGGTGGGAGAGCCCCGCCGGATGCGCCACGCGCCTGCGCGACCTGAAGGTCGTCCGCGCGGGGAACAGGAAGGTTTCCATATGTCAGGCATCGTTCTTTCGGCTTCGGTTCGCCAGAACCTGCTGTCGCTGCAATCCACGGCCGACCTGCTGTCGACGACGCAAGGGCGCCTGGCGACCGGCAAGAAGGTCAATTCGGCGCTCGACAACCCGACCAACTTCTTCACCGCCGCCGGCCTCGACAGCCGCGCCGGCGACATCAACAACCTGCTCGACGGCATCGGCAACGGCGTGCAGGTGCTGCAAGCGGCCAATAACGGCATCACCGAGATCCAGAAGCTGATCGATTCGGCAAAGTCGATCGCCAACCAGGTGCTGCAGCTTCCGGTCGGCTACGACAGCAAGTCCACGATCCAGACGCCGATCAATCCGGGCGCGACGTCGGACAACCTGCTCGGCACCGCCGAGCAACTGGATAACACGTTCACCGGCCAGGTCGCGAAAAATCAGAAGTCGCCGGCGGTTGCGATCACCGGGGCGACGCTGTTGTCGGGCGTGTCCGGGGACGATGCGATCGCCACCAGCTTCAACGTGAACGACACCATCACCGTGAACGGCCAGAGCCTGACCTTCAAGGCATCGGGCGCCACCGGGGACAACGAGATCAATATCGGCGACAGCGTGCAGGATCTGCTCGACAAGATCGACACGCTGTCCGGCGGCTCCGGTTCTACCGTCAACCCGGCGCCGACGGCGCCGGCGACCACGCCGGCCGCGGGCACAATCGCCCTGCACACCGGCACCTCGTCCGATCTCACGATTACGAGTTCGAACACCTCCGCGCTGGCCGCGCTCGGCATCGGCACCTCGGTCAGCGTGAAGCGCGCGGAAGGCAATACCGCGCTGGGCGGCCCGCCGGCGCTCACCCTCGACATCGCCGCCACCAACCCGTCCAGCAAGGCGACGCACATCACTTTCGGAAAGGCGAGCGGGCAGGTATCCACGCTGGCCCAGCTCAACGCCGCGCTGGCGCCGAACAACCTGCAGGCGGTGATCGATCCGGCCGGCTTCATGACCATCACCACGGCGAACGATGCGGCATCGTCCACCATCGGTGCGATCAGCGGCACCGCCGCCGACACCGGCAATCTGTTCGCCGGCCTGACGCCGACCGATCCGGTGCAGAACTTCGCGTCGCAGAGCTCGCGCTCCGGCCTGATCGCACAATACAACAACATCATCGACCAGATCACCACCATGTCGCAGGACGCCTCGTTCAACGGCGTCAACCTGCTCGGCGGCGACCAGCTCAAGCTGGTGTTCAACGAGACCGGAAAATCGACGCTCAACATCCAGGGCACCACGCTGACGCCGGCCGGCCTCGGCCTCGGCAAGCTGGCGCCGGGCGCCGATTTCCTCGACAACAGTTCGGCGAACAATCTGCTGGCCCAGCTCAACGTCTCCAGCTCGATCCTGCGCTCGCAGGCGTCGTCGCTCGGCTCCAACCTGTCGATCGTGCAGATCCGGCAGGAATTCGCCAAGAACCTGATCAACGTGCTGCAGACCGGCTCGGCGAACCTGACGCTGGCCGACACCAACGAGGAAGCCGCCAACAGCCAGGCACTGTCCACCCGACAGTCGATCGCGGTGTCGGCGCTGGCGCTGGCCAACCAGTCGCAGCAGAGCGTGCTCAAGCTGCTGCAGTAAGGTTGATGCAGGCGCGGATGATGCAACGGCGAGGGAAACCTCGCCGTTTTTTTCGCCCCCCCGTGTCCCGGTTCAGCGCAGCGGCATGAAGAATGCCGCAGCGCGCCCGGGACACGGAGGTGTAGCCCGCTCGCTGGCAATGTCCGTGCAGGCGTCGTATTTTCGTGCCGACAGGACAGACCGAAACAGGAGATCGAAATGCCTTTGCGAGTCGAGTTGAAGCCGGGTGAGCGAATCATCATCGGCCACAGCGTCATCACCAATTCCGACACCCGCACCGCGTTTCTGATCGACGGCGATGCGCCGATCCTGCGCGAGAAGGACATCCTCACCGCGGAGACGGCGAATACGCCGGTGAAGCGCATCTATCTGTGCGTGCAGATGATGTATCTGGAGAACGACATCCCGGCGTATCAGGAGCTTTATCTCGGATTTATCAAGGATTTGATCGATGCCGTGCCGAGCTATCGCGAGCCTGTGGAGGCGATCAGTAAGCTAATCTTAAGCGGCGAACTCTACAAAGCACTCAGGGAATTGCGCCCGCTCATGAAGCGGGAAGAAGATTTATTGAGGTAGTTCATGTCGATCGGTGCAAATGCTTATGCACGTACTGCGCAAACGACGGCGACACCGAGAGATATCGAAGCGCAGGCGCTGCTGAAGGCGGCGCGCAAGCTGCAGGACGTTGTGGCCAACTGGTCCACCACCGATGCGGGACTCGACGAAGCCCTGATGTTCAATCGCAAGCTGTGGTCGATCTTCGTCGGCGACGCGCTCAACGACAACAATCCGGAATCGGTCGAGATTCGGCAGAATATCGCCAATATCGGCATCTTCGTGCTGACGCAGTGCACCGCCCTGCAGCAGATCCGCCAGGTCGAACACCTGCAGTCGCTGATCGACATCAACCGCAACATCGCTGCCGGCCTCAGCGGCCGCGGCGCCTGAGCGAGAGAGACGGGCAGCGCGGATGGCCGACGTTCTCAGCATTCTGTCCTCGGCCTACAAAACCGCCACGCCGACCACGGCGGGCAAATATGTGCCGGTGGATGCCGATGCCTATAACGGAAGCTGGAACGGCGTCTATTCCGACGGCAAGAAGTTCTCGATCAACATCTCGCAGGTGCAGGGCTTCCGCGCGCAGGTGAAGTATCAGAGCGAAGGCACCGTCAAGTATCAGCAGGTGCTGATCAAGGACAATTCGTTCCGTGTCGGCGACACCAAGTTCCTGCTCGCGGGGGATAACAAGGCCGTCATCAAGAACGTCGTCAACGACGCCGCGACCGGCAGCACCTATCTCGACACGGCCTATGCGATGCGCGACGCCTGAGGGGCAGGAAATTGCTCTCCCGTGTCCGGCTCAGCGAAGCGGCATTTCATGCCGCATCGCGTCCGGGACACGGCGCCGCCAAATCTGAAAATACTTCAAGCCGTGCGATCGGTTTCGAGCCGGCGGTCGGACAGCCGGGCATCCTGCTTCGCAGCTTCCATGGCACGGACATAAGCCCGCGTGCGCAGCCGGGTTTCTTCCGGATACTGGTTGATGATCTGGTTGGTCTTCTTGTCCACCGAGACATAGACGATCTCCGCGGCGTCGCGATCGATGATCATGCCCTTGGAAATGCGGTCGCCGTCCACCTGCCGGCTGTTGACCGGCGAGATGTTGATTTGCGAGACGCCCGGCGCGGCCGTGACGGCCTTGTCGGGCGGCAGGTCCGTAGGCACGGCCGCGCGCACCGCATCCGGCGCGGGCCGCGCGATCGGCGTCATCACCGGTGCCCCCACCGGCTTGATCAAATAGTCGGTACTCATGGCAGCCCTCCTGGCCACACGCAGTAATCCGACCCCTTCCCAACCGCGGATCATGCACCGAACGGATGAATTCGGTGCTTATGCGGGATGGTGGATTTGATTCAAATGCGGGAAAGTTTTTCCCTCCCTCAAGCCGCGCGGCGGCGCAGCCCCGTAGCCCGCATAAGCGCAGCGCCATGCGGGGCCGGCGGGTATGTTGAAATGCCGTCCCCGCAGTCGCTTCGCTCGTGCGAGCTACGGGACTAACGCTTCCTTCCCCTACAGCGAGCGGCTGACGATGATCGGGGTCATGTTGGCGCGGCCGGGTTGGGCCTGGCGGCCGGCGGCGGTGTAGGTCTGCGGGATGTTGCGCCGCTGCACTTCGGCGTTGACGCCGCGGACGATGCCTTCCGACACCGCATGCGCCGTGGCGAGCACGGTCAGGTTGACCTGCAGCATCGCGCGAAACACGTCGTGATGCTTGCGCAGCGCCTGCAGAAGGTCGGGCGTCGTCTTCGCCAGATAAGCCTGGCTGATCTTCAACAGCGAGATCATCGTGATGTAGCGCTTCGATATCTCGGCTTTCGGCGCTTCGAGCTTGACGGCCTCGCGCACGTTGCCCGCACGCACCAGCGCGGTTTCCTGCTCGATGACGGCGAGCAGTTCGTTCATCACCGTCATCAGGTGATCGGCGAGCTGGCGCGCTTCCAGCGGGGTGGCGACGGCGCGGGGCGCCGCGATCGGTGCGGCCGGCTGGCGCTGGGCGTTCATCATGGCGATGTCCTGTTGCGTTAATGGGAGGCGCGTGCCTGCTGCAGGATGAGCGAGCGGAACACGTCGTTGGAGATGCCGACACCGCCGGCCTTGGCGAAGGATTTCGAATATTCGTCGGTCAGCATCGAACGCCAGACGCCGGTGCCGGTGGTGTCGCCGAACGGGCCTTCGCCCTTGATGCTTGATGTCATCTGCGAAAACATCGTGTTGAGGAACATCGCCTCGAAGTCCTCGGCCTGCTTGCGCGTTTTGGCCTGAGCGTCGGGCGACACCTTCTGCAGCGCGTCGATCAGGGAGAGATCGGGGCGGCCGTTGATGGTCGGATGTTTGGCCTGATAGGCGGCTGCGGCATTGTTGATATTCATCACATCACCTCGATATCGGCCTGGATCGCGCCGGCGGCCTTGATCGCCTGCAGGATGCCGATCAGGTCGCGCGGGCCGATGCCGAGGCCGTTGAGGCCGTCGACGAGTTGCTGCAGCGACACGCCGTCCTTGACCACGGCGAACTTCTTGCCGTCCTCGGTGACGCCGACGCGTGTCGACGGCGTCGTCACCGTGCGGCCGTTCGACAACGGCGCGGGCTGACTCACATTGACGCTTTCGGAAATCGTCACGGTGAGATTGCCTTGCGCGACGGCGACGGTGGCGACGCGGACGTCGCGTCCCATCACGATGATGCCGGAGCGCTCGTCGATGACGATCTTCGCGGCGAGATCCGGCTCCACCTGCAATTGCTCGATTTCGGTGAGCAGCGCGACCACGTTGCCCTTGAACTCCGCCGGGATCGACATTTGCACAGTGGAGGGGTCAAGCGGTTCGGCGGTCTTGTTGCCGAGGAAATCGTTGACGGCCGCGGCGATGCGCTTCGCCGTGGTGAAATCGGGATTGCGCAAAGCGAGGCGCACATTAGGCAGCCGGTTCAGCGCGAATTCGATTTCGCGCTCGATGATGGCGCCGTTGGCGATGCGGCCCACCGTCGGCACGCCGCGGGTGATGCTGGCGGCGGCGCCTTCGGCCGCGAAGCCGTTGATGGCGAGCGAGCCCTGGGCGACCGCGTAGACGTTGCCGTCGGCGCCGAGCAGGGGGGTGACGAGCAGGGTGCCGCCGGTCAGGTTCTTGGCGTCGCCGAGCGCGGAGACGGTGACGTCCATCCGGGTGCCCTGAGTGCCGAAGGCGGGGAGGTTGCCGGTCACCATCACGGCCGCCACATTGCCGGTGCGCAGCGTCTGGCCGCGGATGTTGACGCCCATCCGCTCCAGCATCGCCTGCAGCGACTGGCGGGTGAACGGGATGTTGTTGAGGGTGTCGCCGGTGCCGTTGAGGCCGACCACGAGGCCGTAGCCGATCAGCTGATTCTGCCGGACGCCCTCGATATTGGCGAGATCCTTGATCCGCGAGGTGGCATGCGCCGACGCCATCGCCAGCAGCAGCGCGCACAGCGCCGCGCAGGCCGTCCGGCAGAATCGGATCGAAGTCAGGCTCGGCATCCTCTGCTCCCCGCTGAGGTCTTGAGTACGGGCCGTCCGCCACTCCCATGACGCGGTCCGTGTATCCCTATGCGAGGTCCGTGCCAGCGGCCTGTTTCGAGGTAGGTGGTTGAAATAACTTGGGAAAAATATTCCGGCCGTGTATGCCGCGCTGTCGCCGGCTCCATCGAAACTGCCGCCCCGGCAGATTTTGCCGGGCTATTTACGTTTGCTTAACCATAACCCGCGAGGGTGCAGGCAGGGCCGTCCGGCTTCCGCGATGCTGTCGATGGAGCGGGATGCGGCCGTCGCGCGGACCGACAATGGCCGCCATTTTCGCTGGACCCGCCGATGCGCATTTACGGACCGAATGGCACCACGTTTGGAACTTCTTCTTCGGGACCGAAGAAGGCCGGTTCGAGCGCTTTTTCGTTGCCGGATACCGCCCAGGCGGCGGATGCGCGGCCGGCTGCGGCCCCCCGTGCGGCGAGCAGCATCGATGCCCTGCTGGCGATGCAGAGCGTTGAGGACGCCACCGAGCGGCGCAGGAAGTCGGTCCAGCGTGGGCGCGGTGCGCTGGACGTGCTGGATGAACTCAAGATCGCCCTGCTGATCGGCTCGATTTCGCCGGCAACCGTGGCGCGGCTGCGCACCGCCGCAGCCGATCTGAAGGCGTCGTCGGGGGATGCCGGCCTCGATGCGGTGCTGTCCGAGATCGAATTGCGGGTCGAAGTGGAGCTTGCCAAGGCCGGACAGGGCTGAGGCGCAGGGCTTTCCGGAAGCGGCGTGCAAGTTCCCTTTGCAATTCCGCACGCAGTTCTCTTGAGATCGTCCCCGGATACCATTCCAGGTGGTGCGAGACGTTATTGTCTGTCACACGGCGTGGCTATATAAGCGCCGCGCGTCCGGGTATTTCGGGCGCCATGCAAGCTGATGGACTGGCCTTGGACAAGACAAAGAGCTATCGCCCCTCCGATAAAGAGCCTTTCATGAACGATCGCCAGCGCGAGTACTTCCGTGCGAAGCTGCTGGCCTGGAAGGACGAGATTCTCCGCGAGTCGAAGGTCACCCTGCAGACCCTGCAGGAGGAGAACGTGAATCATCCCGATCTTGCGGATCGGGCCTCGTCGGAAACGGATCGCGCGATCGAACTCCGTGCCCGCGACCGGCAGCGCAAGCTGATCTCCAAGATCGAAGCCGCGCTGCTGCGCATCGAGGATAACACTTACGGCTATTGCGAGGAAACCGGCGAGCCGATCTCGCTGAAGCGACTCGAAGCCCGCCCGATCGCGACCCTCTCGGTGGAAGCCCAGGAGCGCCACGAAAAGCGCGAAAAAGTCTATCGCGACGAATAGCCGATGTGATGTCTGCGACCGCCTTCACAGGCGGTCGTTTTGTTTCAAGCCATAAACGCCGGCGTTTCTTCACCGCTCCCCGGTGGGGAGAGGTGTTCGCGTGTCATTGTGCATTTCGTTGCTACACATCATCCTCAAGAACGACGACGGCCTTCCGCCAGGGGAGCTGACGGAAGGCCGCGTTGGAACATCGCATCGCGTGGGAGCACGATGCGATGCGGGAGCTGAGCAGCGTCAGAACGGGAGCAGCACGTCGAGGACCTGCTGGCCGTAGCGCGGCTGCTGGACGTCGGTGATCTGGCCGCGGCCGCCATAGGCGATGCGGGCCTGCGCGATCTTCGAACTGTCGATGGTGTTGTCGCTCTGGATGTCTTCCGGACGCACGATGCCGGCGACGATCAGTTCGCGGATTTCGAAATTGACGCGGATTTCCTGCTTGCCCTCGACGACCAGATTGCCGTTCGGCAGAACCTGGGTGACGACGGCGGCGACGTTGGTCTGCAGGGCTTCCTGACGCACCACCGAGCCCTTGCCGTCGCTCGACGCCGCGCTGTCGGCGCTGAGCAGGCGGCCGGGCAGCGCCGATGCGGCGGAGCCCGACAGCAGCTTGCTGCCGGCGAAATCGGTGATGCCGGAGTCTTCCTTGTTGGTGCGGCTGCGCTGCGTCTCGTTGGCGATGTTGGCCTTGTCGGTGAAGTTCACCGTGATGGTCAGGATGTCGCCGACCTGGCGGGCGCGCTGGTCCTTGAAGAAGGCACGCGAACCGTTCCGCCACAGCGAATTGGCGTTGTAGGACGCGACTTCCGGCTGCGGCATCGGCATCTGCACCGGCTTGTAGCCGGGCTGCGCGGTCGGGTTCTCGATGGCGGTCAGCGCCGGCTTTTCCCCGATCGAGGCCAGGCGGTCGATGGACGAGCAACCGCCGAGGCCGGTGGCGAGAAGCGTTGCGAGGACGAGAGAACGATTGAACTGATACATCGACTTTTACTCAGCTTTACGGGTGACAGGCGCGCGGTCGTTGGCGGCAACGGCCACGGGAGCAGGGGCGGGCGTGCGGGCCTGGGAGATCTTTTCGGATCGCGCGGATTCAGGGGCGGCCAGGGCCGGTACGCGCTCGCCCGGAAGCGCTGCGGCGGACGGTGCCGATACGGTGACTTCGCCGCGGCCGGTGATGACGCCGGCGACGGTGCGCTTCGACTGCAGGTTCATGACATTGACGACATCGCCTTCGGTGCCGGCATCCAGCGCCTTGCCGCGGACGGTGAGATAGAGGCCGGCCGCACGAAAGACGAGCGTGACGGCCTGGTCGCGTATCACGAGATCTGGCTTGGCGAGATCGGCATTGCGGATCGCCTGACCGGCGCGAAGCTGGCGGCGGCTCTGCATGCCGACGGCACGGTCGCGCGAGGCGCCGTCATTGCCGACTTCGCTTTTCGGGCGGCGTTCGACGATGACGTCGGAGGATTTCAGAACGTCGTTGCGTTCGACGCCGCGCGCCAGCACGGCGACTTCGAGCGTCTCGACCGCGGTGCCGGTAAAGCGCAGTTTGGCCGCGGGACTCGAGGTGTCGTTACCGACCGCGAAGGTGACGTCGAAACGGCCGCTGCGCGTATCGAAGCGCGTTGCAACCGGTTCGACGGCGCCGGTGAAGGATGGATCGAGCTGCACGCTCTGCACGTCGCGATCGAAGGTCAGCGCCAGATCGGCGGCGTCGCCGAGGCCGTTGCGGTGCGCGAGCGCCTTGGCGACATCGGCTTCGAGATCCTTGCTCTCGATATTGCGCGACAGCCGTGCCACCGAGATGGACTGCACGTCGCGGGTGTCGACGCCGATCACATGATGGGCGCGCAGCGTGGCAAGAACCTGCGCGGTGCTCAGCGTGCCGACGGTGCCGAGATCGGGGGCGCGGTAGACGGCGATGTCCGCGGCCGGCCCGGCATTGTCGATGAGGTCGCCGATCCGGACCACGTCGCCCGCAATCGAGACGTTGGCGCGCAGCTTCGGTGCGGCGATGATATCGTCGCGCGCCTGCTGGCCGAGCGCGGCGGTGGCCGCGGCGGCAAGCAGGGCGGTCGCAAGGACGACGCTGCGCATGGTTGCGTTCATGATCATCCTCCTCAACGGAACATGCCGGACGTCGACTGCAGCATCTGGTCGGCGGCGCTGACGACCTTGGCGTTCATCTCGTAGGCGCGCTGCGCGGCGATCAGGTCGGAGATTTCCGTGACCGCCTCGACATTGGCCTGTTCGAGATTGCGCTGCTGCATGTCGCCGAAGCCGTCGAGATTGGCGATGCCGTCCTGGGGCGGGCCGGAAGCCGGAGTTTCCGCGAACAGGTTGTCGCCGATCGGATTGAGCCCGGCCTTGTTGATGAAGCGGGTAAGATTGATGGTGCCGAGGGTGGTCGGCGTGGTGGACCCCGGCACCATCACCGAGACCTCGCCGCCCGCGTTGATGGTGAGCTGAGAGGCGGCGGTCGGAATCGTGATGGTCGGCTGCAGCAGGTTGCCCTGCGCGTTGACGATGCGACCCTGGCCGTCCGTCGTGAACGTGCCGTCACGCGTATAGGTGAAGGTGCCGTCGGTCATCTGGATCTTGAAGAAGCCTTCGCCGCGGATGGCGACGTCGAGATCGTTGCCGGTGGCGGCGAGGGTACCCTGGCCCATCAGGCGCGGGGTGCCGACCGTTTTCACGCCGCCGCCGATATCGACGCCGACAGGGATCATGGTGCCCTGATCCGACGCCTGCGCGCCGACGCGGCGCACATGGTCGTAGATGAGATCCTGGAACGCCGCCCGCTGCTTCTTGTAGCCGGTCGTGCGCATGTTCGCGATGTTGTTCGAGATGACCTGGACGTTGAGTTCCTGGGCCGCCATCCCGGTCGCTGCGGTGTAGAGTGCGCGCATGGGTCAGTTTCCTCAGGCCGGAACGTCGGCCAGTTTCTCGATGGCGTTACGTTGCGCGTCGCCCTGCGATTGCAACATGTTGGACAATTCGGTGTAGGCGCGGGTGACCTCGATCATCCTCGTCATTTCGGTGACGGACGAGACGTTCGAGCGCTCGATGGAGCCTTGATTGAGCTTCGCGGTCAGCGACGGCTGGGCCGCATTGCCGGGCGCGGCCGAATAGAGGTTCGAGCCTTCCTTCACCAACTGCTGCGGCCGCGCGAACTGGACCAGCCGAATCCTGCTGCGGACGCTGTCGACGCGGTTGGTGCCTTCGAGCACCGTCACGGTGCCGTCCTGCGAGATGTTGATGTCGTGGTCGGTCTGTTGGAACACGATCGGGCCGTTGGTGCCGAGCACCGGATAGCCGCTCGCGGTCACCAACTGGCCCTGATTGTTGATCTGCAGGCCGCCGTCGCGGGTGTAGCGCTCGCCGGCCGGCGTCTGCACCGCCAGGAAGGCGTCGCCGTCGATGGCGACGTCGAGCGGGTTATTGGTCGGCTCGACCGGGCCGCCGGCAAAATCATGCATGGTCGCGCGGTCCTGCACGAAGGACACGCGGCGATCGCGGCCGACGAAATTGTCTTCGCGGGCGGACGGGCTCAGATATTCCTCGAACAGCGTCCGCTCGGCCTTGAAACCGGTCGTGTTGATATTCGCGATGTTGTTCGCGACGACGTCCATCTGACGACGGAGGGTCATCTGCCGCGACAATCCGACGAGAAGCATGTTCTCCATCGGGTGATCTCCCCTGGTTCCGGCGAACGGCTCTCCCAAGCCGGTCGTGGATCTCGTGAACCACTCAAGCTCTCCCAAGCCGTGGTTCACTGAGGGGATTAGCGAAAGCTGTGCCAAGTAAAAAAGATGTTTTATTTCAATTGTTTGGGTTGTTTCAGATCGGCCGGGGAGGGCGGCAGAAAGGTCTTGTTGACCATAATTGCCGGCAAAATTTACCTAGTTGAATGTGAAATGAAAGAAACCGTTAACCATTGTGGCCTAGCGTTGGCACACACAGGGCCTTGGGCGCTGGCGGCATTTTGTATCGCGTCTTAGGGCCTGCTTCGCAGCAACGAGCCCATCTCACACCCCGAACGGGTCGACGATGGCGGATACGGAAAATTCGGAAGGCGGCGCCCCCGGCGGGGATGAGGCTGCGGCTCCCAAAAAGAGCAAGCTCAAGCTGATCATCATTGCGGCTGTCGTGCTGGTGCTGGCCGGCGGCGGCGGTGGCTGGTTCTTTCTCTCCAAGGGCGAGAAGAAGGACGAGCACGCCGAAGCCGCGCACGCCGAAAAGCCGATGTCCTTCGTCGAGGTGCCCGAGATTCTCGTCAATCTCGCCGGCAAGCCGGGCGACAGGGTGCAGTATCTGAAGGCGAAGCTGGTGCTGGAGGTGAAGGACGAGCCGCAGGTGGCGCTGATTACGCCGTCGATGCCGCGGATCACCGACATGGCGCAGGTCTATCTGCGCGAATTGCGCTCCTCCGATCTCAACGGTTCGGTCGGCATGTTCCGCCTGAAGGAAGAACTGACGCGCCGGGTCAATGCGGCGATCGCGCCCAATCACGTCAACGCCGTGCTGTTCAAGGAAATCCTCATTCAGTGAGGACTCTGCAGTGAGGATTCGGGTTTAAAGCAATGTCTACCGAGCAGGTCGATCAGGACGCGATTGCCGCCGAATGGGAAGCATCTCTGGATTCAGAGGATCCCGCCGAGGCGGCCAAGGCTGCGGCTGAAAATGAGCTGACCGGCACCATGGCCGAGCAGTGGGCCGCCATGGTGGAAGACGGCGGCCGCGATCTCAGCAGCGGCAAGAACGGCGGCGAGCGCGTTCTGTCGCAGGAAGAAATCGACAATCTGCTTGGTTTCAGCGGCGGCGAAATCAATCTCGACGACAATTCCGGCATCCGCGCCATCATCGATTCCTCGATGGTGTCCTACGAGCGTCTGCCGATGCTCGAAATCGTGTTCGACCGCCTGGTGCGGTTGATGACCACGAGCCTGCGCAATTTCACCTCGGATAACGTCGAAGTGTCGCTCGACCGCATCACCTCGGTGCGCTTCGGCGACTACATGAATTCAATCCCGCTTCCCGCTGTACTCTGCGTTTTCAAGGCGGAGGAGTGGGAGAACTTCGGTCTCGCCACCGTCGACTCCAGCCTGATCTATTCGATGATCGACGTGTTGCTGGGCGGTCGTCGCGGCCAGGCGTCGCTGCGCATCGAAGGCCGTCCCTATACGACGATCGAGACCAACCTCGTCAAACGCCTGATCGAGGTCGTGCTCGCCGATGCGGAGCAGGCGTTCCGGCCGCTGTCGCCGGTGTCGTTCAACATCGATCGTCTCGAAACCAATCCGCGCTTTGCGACGATCACGCGGCCGGCCAATGCGGCGATCCTGGTCCGATTACATGTCGATATGGAAGACCGCGGCGGCAATATCGAGCTGCTGCTGCCCTATGCGACCATCGAGCCGATCCGCGCCACGCTCATGCAGATGTTCATGGGCGAAAAATTCGGCCGCGATCCGATCTGGGAAAGCCATCTCGCCACCGAGATCGCGCAAGCCGAGATCGCCGTCGATGCGGTTTTGTATGAAGCCCACATTCCGCTGAAGCAGCTGATGACATTGAAGGTCGGCGATACGCTGCCGCTGGAAATGCGTGCCGACGCTCTCGTCGCGGTCCGCTGCGGCGCCGTCACTTTGACCGAAGGGCGGATGGGACGCGTCGGCGACCGCGTCGCCATTCGCGTCACCAAGCAGCTCCGCAAGCCGCACACCACGCTGGCCATGTTTGAAAAAGCCGACGAACAAACCAAGATGATGGAGACACAATGAATCACTCACTGGGAATCGTGATTGAAAGTCTGGTCGCCGTCCTGCTCATTGTGACCATCGGCCATTGCATGCTGCTCAACAAGCGTTTGAAAAAGTTGAAGGCGGACGAGCAGTCGCTGAAGGCGACGATCGGCGAGCTGATCACCGTGACGGAGATTGCCGAGCGGGCCATCGGCGGCCTCAAGCATACGGTGCGGGACGTGAACGAGAATCTCGGCGCGCAGATCAACGCTGCGACGGCGCTTGCCGATCAGTTGAAGGCTCAGCTTGCCGAAGGAGATCATGTCGTGCGGCGGCTGTCGAAGATTGCCATCGCGGCGCGCCCGCTCGCCACGCAAGCTGAACCCGAAGCACTGGAGACGCGTGTGTCCGCGGCGCGCGCGAATGCCGTTGCCGCGCAGGCATTTGTCGAACGCCGGAGGCCGGACGGCATCGCTGCATGAAGGCTTTTCAGGACATCCGTATTTTGCCGATCGCCCTGGTTGCGATCTTCGGGTTGGCGGTTCTCAAGATCGCCGGCCTGGTGATCGATGGCGGTTACGTGTTCGAATATCAACCGCAGCCCGCGAAGCCGTCGTGGGCGCAGGCGACGTTGAATTTTCCCGGCGGGACCGCGCCGGTCGACGGCGATATCACCGGCTCTGTCCACGAGAAGAAAGAGGAAGCCGCCAAGCCGGCTGTCGCCGCGCCCGATGCCGTCGCCGTGACCAACACGCGGCCGGTGGAACAGGCGCCGCAAACCTCTGAAGCCGAGCGCGCGGTTCTCGAACGTCTGCAGTCGCGCCGTCAGGAACTCGATGCCCGTGCACGCGAGATCGAGATTCGCGAAAGCCTCCTGAAAGCTGCGGAAAAGCGCATCGAAACCAAGGTCGATGAACTGAAGGGCGTCGAGGCCGGCATCAAGACGGCGACCGATCAGAAAGGCGAAGCCGAAGTCGCCCGCTTCAAGGGCATCGTCACCATGTATGAGGGCATGAAGCCGAAGGATGCGGCGAAAATCTTCGATCGATTGGAGATGCCGGTGCTGTTCGAGATCGCCTCGCAGATCGCGCCGCGCAAGATGTCCGATATTCTGGGCCTGATGCAGCCGGAAGCGGCGGAACGCCTGACCGTCGAGCTTGCGCGGCGCGCCCAGGGCGGCGAGCGCACGCCTGCGACGGCGGAGTTGCCGAAGATCGAGGGCCGGCCGGTGCAGCCGACGGCAGTGCAACCGGTGCGGAATTAAAGAAAATCATTAACAACTCCTTAGAGGCGCGCTTCTAGATTTGGCGCGAGACGAACGGTCGGCCGTTCCTCGCACACCGGGCTGGGAGATTCTTCGCTATGCCGCGCAGGACGGACGCAGCATGTTGGATGCGACCCCGCGTTTGGACGTGGGTGGCGTCGCGTTGCGCCGGTGCGGTTGTCGCCCTTGCACTGTCGATCGGCTTCTCTCCGGGCGCATCCGCGCAAGGTATCAAGGGGACCGCGGCACTATCGACCTCCGGGGGCTACGCCCGGATCGAACTCAAGCTTGCCGAAGACGTGGAGTCCGAGGTCAGCCAGGCCGGCTCGGTTCTCATTGTCCGCTTCAAGCGGCCGATCGACGTGCCTGTCGAGGTTCTTTCCAGTGCGGCGCCGGACTATGTGGGGTCGGCGCGCCGCGATCCGGACGGCACGGCGATCCGTCTTGCGTTGTCGCGTCACGTGACGGTCAATTCGATGACGGCCGGCGAACGCATCTTCATCGATCTTTTGCCGGATGGCTGGAAGGGCGCGCCTCCCGCCCTGCCGCAGGAGGTCGTCAAGGAATTGTCGGATCGCGCGCGCGCCGCCGAGCGCGTGCTCCGCCAGCAGCGCGCGTTGAGCGACGGTCAGAACAAGCCGCCGATCCGCGTGCGTGCGTCCGTGCAGCCGACCTTTGTGCGCTTCCTGTTCGAAACTCCGCCCAATGTCGGCGTGTCGTCGTTGCTGGAGGACAAGCGCCTCACGCTCACCTTCAATGCGGACCTCGTGTTCGATCTCGCCGACGCCAAACTGTCGGCGCCGCCGAATGTCGCATCGTTCAGGCAGACGATGGGCGATCATCGCACCGTTGTCGAAATCGGTCTGCTCGGCGAGGTCGATGCGAAGTCGTTTCGCGATGACAAGAACTATGTCGTCGATATCGGCTTCCAGCAGCCGGACAAGCCGTCGCCGCTGGCACAGGCGGTTCCCGCTGCACCGAAGGCGGCGGAGACGAAGCCTGCCGAGCCTGCGCCCGCGCGGAAAGAGAGCGCGATCAAGCTTCCGACATCGGAGTCGATTGCGCGCGAAGCCGCGCAGGAGGACAAGAAGAACGAGGCTCCCGCGATTGCTCCGGTTCAAGCCGTCGAAGCACCGAAAGCGGAAACCGTGAAGACGGTTGAGGCCGTGCCGCCGGTCTCGCCGGCGCCTGCGGTGGAGCCTGCCGGGGACATTCCTTCGGCGCCGGGTACTCCGCCTGCGGCTTCGCAAGTTGCGTCCGCACCGGCTGAGGCTGCCGGACGGCCCGTCGAGGTCAAGCGCAGCAGCGAAGGGCTGCGCATGACCTTCGCATTTCCAGCACCGACGCCGGTAGCGCTGTTCCGGCGCGGGGACATGCTGTGGCTTGTCACCGATTCCACCAAACCGATCGACACCGGTGCGATCAGCCGCGACAGCGGTGCGGTGATTGCCGATGCGAAGGCGATCAAACTCGATCAGGGGCAGGCGGTTCGCATGCGCCTCAATCGTCCGCAGCTCGCGTCGCTGGCGGCGGCCGATGCCGATGGCACCGGGCGGGCCTGGACCTTGACGCTGGCGGATACGCGCCAGAGCCAGTCGCAACCGCTGTCCGCCGTGCGCAACATTGCGGACCCGTCGAAAGCCAGCGTGCAGGTGCCGCTCAGCAAACCGGGCTTGAAACATCGCATCACCGATCCCGATGCCGGCGATACGCTCACCGTCGTCACCGCGCTGCCGCCTGCCCGCGGGTTCATTCGCCGGCAGGATTTCGTCGAGTTCTCGCTCCTCGAATCCATTCACGGCGTCGTGGTGCAGACGAATTCGGACGAGGTGGCGGTCGATGCCAATATCGACAAGGTGATCCTGACGCGGCCGGGCGGTCTGACGCTGTCGCCGGCCGATGCCGCGCCGCAGCGTGCCTCGTCCGCGGCGCGGCCGATCTTCGATGTCGGCCGGTGGCGGCTCGATCAGGAAGGACCGTTCAAGGATCGCTACGACAAGCTGACCGAAGCGGCCGCGGTCGCCGACACCGGCTCGCTCGCCAATACGCGCATGGACCTCGCCAAATTCTACATGGCGCGTGGCATGTATTACGAAGCCAAGGGCGTCGCCGATCTCGCAATCTCCGACATGAAGGTCGGTGAGGAAAGCCCCGTGGCGCTCATCATCCACGCGGTGGCGAGCGCGTTGATCGGGCGTCCCGAGCAGACCCTGAAGGATATCGCCCAGCCCGCGCTGGGGCCGGGATACGATTCCGAACTGTGGAAGGCATTTGCTTTCGCCAAGCAAGGCAAGTGGGTCGAGGCGCGCGAGCGTTTCAAGAATGCCGAGTTCACGCTGGCCGCACTGCCGGCGGACCTTCAGCGCGCAGGGTTGATGATGGCGCTGCGTGCGGCGCTCGAAGTGAAGGACTATGCCGGCGCGTCGTCGCGCGGCAGCGAACTTGAGGTCGTCGGGATTCCGCCGGAGATGAAGCCGGCGGCAATGCTGCTCAGCGGCTGGCTCGACGAGGCGCTGGGACACGAGAAGGATGCGCTGGCGAAATATGCCGAGGTGGCCGGGAGCGCCGATCGTCCTTCGGCAGCCGAGGCCAAGCTGCGCGAGGTGCTGCTGCGCCAGAAGCGCCATGAGATCAGCGATGACGACGCATTGAAGGATCTGGAAACGCTGGCCGTGACGTGGCGCGGCGACGGCATCGAAGTGCGGGTGCTGCAGATTCTGTCGCAACTGTATGCGAGACTCGACCGTTACCATGACTCCTTGTCGGCTGCGCGCAGCGCGACGGAGCGTCAGGCCGACAGCGAGGCGGCACGGCAGGTGCAGGACGAGGCACAGGCGCTGTTCTCCGAAGTCTATCTGTCGTCGAAGGGCGACAGCCTGCCGCCGGTCGAGGCGCTGGCGATGTTTTACGAATTCCGCGAACTGACGCCGATCGGTCGCCGCGGCGACGAGATGATCCGGCGGCTGGCGGATCGCCTGGTGGCGGTCGACCTGCTCGATCAGGCGGCCGAGCTTCTTCAGTACCAGGTCGATCATCGCCTTGAAGGCGCGGCGCGCGCCCAGGTCGCGGCACGTCTCGCGACCGTCTATCTGATGGCGCGCAAACCCGACCGCGCCATCGCGGCGTTGCGCACGACGCGCATCGCGGATTTGTCCGGCGAGCTGCGCCAGCAACGTCTGCTGCTGGAGGCGCGCGCGCAGAGCGATATCGGCCGCCGCGATCTCGCGCTCGACATCATCGCCAACGTCGCCGGCCGCGAAGCGATCCGCCTGCGGTCCGACATCTACTGGTCGTCGCGGCGCTGGCGCGAGGCCGCCGAGCAGATCGAACTATATTACGGCGACCGCTGGCGCGACTTCACGCCGCTGACGGCGTCCGAAAAGAGCGACGTCATTCGGGCAACCGTCGGTTACGCCATCGCCGACGATGCGCTGGGCCTCGGCCGCTTCCGCGAGAAATATGCGCCGCTGATGAATTCCGGCACCGACAAGATCGCCTTCGATACCGCCAGCAAGCCCAACACCGGCAACAGTTCCGAGTTCGCGGCGATCGCCAAGATCGCCGCCTCGGTCGACACGCTCGACGGCTTCCTGCGGGAGATGAAGCAGCGCTTCCCCGACAGCAGCGCCAAGGCGACGATCCCGGGTTCGGCCGACCTGACCCCGACGGGGTCGCTGCCGGCGATTCCGGTGGTGCGGAAGATTCAGATGACGCGGTAGGTTATCTCATATTGTCGTCACCCGGCTTCGGCGATGAGGCCCGCGAATTCTTGACCCCACGGAGCCTGAACTTGGTCGGGGAGAAATTCGAGTCCTTCGTTCGGGCCTATGTGAAAGCCAAGAAGCACGCATCCCGATCGCCCCCGACGCCAACCTTGGGGCCGAGAAATACGCGTGATCGCGCCGTTGTCTTATGCAGCTAGAAGCCCGATATTGGAGGCGGAGAACGCATGGATAAGGTCGTCACCATAGCAGAGAGGGATGCCCGCGAAGCAGCGCGGCGGCGATCGGCTGCGGATGCGATCATCGCGAAACTGACGGCATTTGCAGGTTCGCACGGCGGCCGGTTCCTTGTGTTCGGATCGGCGGCGGTGGACGCCATGTCGTCCGAAAGCGATCTGGACCTCGTCGTCGATTTCCCGCCGGATCGCGAAGGCGAGGCCGCCGACCTCATCGAAGAACTGTCTCGGGCTTACGATCTGCCCGTCGATTATTATTTGAGATCGTTGGCAAGTGAGCGGTTTCTCGCTCGGATCGCGAACGAAGCGGTAACACTGTCATGAGCGACCCACGGTGGACGGATGTCGATGCCGATATCGACCATGCCCTTCAGCAGATCGGAAACGCCGTCCGCGCCTTCGACCGTGGAGGGTTCGATTCTCCAGACCTCGACGCGGTGTGGGAACGGTCAAATGCCTTTCTCCATGGGATGGAGACAGGATATTCGCTGCTTGAGGCCGCCTTGGAAAAGATACTTTCCATTTTGAAGGAAAAGAGCCCAGTCGAGGGACTGCACTCACACAGGGATCTCGTCGAACGAGTCTCCAGACAGATGACCGGTGTCAACGCGAGGCCCGCGATCCTTGACGCCGATCTGAAGAAGGACGTGCTCGAATTGTTGAGGATGCGCCATAGGGCTCGGAAAGTCATCTACGACGACTTCGACGCGTCGAAGGCGGGGCCTTCGGTCGAGGCCGCGCGACGCGTCCTGATCGCGCTTCGGGATGCGATCGCCGCGTTCAAGGCTGCGGTGGATCCGGAGCCTGGCGAGAACGACGAAAATTCCGCATCTTCGCGGCCTCGCATCTGACGCAAGCCATATCGCGCGGTGTTCGGCGTCCGCTATGAAGCGGACTCAGCACGGCAACGGGGCGGAGCAAGGCGTTCGCATCTTCTGCTGTTCGGTTTTGACGTTGCCCCCAACTTCTATCCAGCGTGACGTAGACTCTGACGGTTGGTTTTACCCATCTGGGCGGGATGAGCGACGGGGGCTGGCGCGGAGCTGGCCATTGAGCGCAGCGCCAGATCC
>Ga0153956_1001363_pt1 | contig 21776 bp, 21 predicted proteins | sample TSFL040MetaG_FD_104704 | JGI IMG/M metagenome (GOLD analysis project Ga0153956, IMG submission 104704) | Attine ant fungus gardens microbial communities from Florida, USA - TSFL040 MetaG | ecosystem: Host-associated > Fungi > Mycelium > Unclassified | place: USA: Florida, Wekiwa Springs... | reverse complement strand
CGTCATCGTCATCGCTACGAGGTCAACACCGCTTACAAGGGGCGCCTCGAACAGCATGGCTTGCGTTTCTCGGGCATGTCGCCGGACGGTGTGCTGCCGGAGATCGTCGAATACGAAGATCATCCGTGGTTCATCGGCGTTCAATTCCATCCCGAATTGAAGTCGCGACCGCTCGACCCGCATCCGCTGTTTTCCTCCTTCATCGCGGCGGCGGCGGCGCAGAGCCGTCTGGTCTGATCGGCCGTACAATCCATTGAACAGGTATCGGCGGGCCGGGTAGGCTACCGCCGAGGCTGTTCTGGTCGCGTGGTGGGGCCGATGAGGATTCCCAAAATCAAACCTCCGTCCTCTGGTGAACCGGCGCGGCCATGGGGCGAAGCCCCCGGCGCTGTATCTGACACGCCCGATGACCGGCAGCCCGCACGGCGTGTTCGTCGGTTCGGCCGCAACTGGTTGTCATCGGTTCTGTTCGCGGTCCTTATCGTCGGTTTGTGGGGCGGCCGCGCATATCAGGATCTGTCGTCGCCATCGGCATGGGCCTACTGGAAAGACCGGTACTTCTCACCGGCCCTGACATCATCGGTGATCCAGATTGAGACGAACGGGCGCTCGCATCGCGCGCTGGCGATCTCGGGCGAAATCGGCGCTGCAGCCGCGGTCTGGTTTCGCCAGAGGCTGGACGACGCCAAATTGGCCGAGGGCGATTTCGTCGTGCTGTCGTCGCCGGGCGGGCAGCTCGATCAGGCCCTCATCATGGGCGACGTCATCCGGTCGCGTAGACTGACGACCATGGTCGCCAAGGTCGATGCGACAGGCCGCTTGCGATCGTCCTATTGCGCCAGTGCCTGCGTGCTTGTCTATGCCGGGGGGACAATTCGCGAAGCCTTTCCCGGATCGGCTTTGGGCGTTCACCAGTTCACGACCGAACTGCCGAAAAGCGCGGATTTTCGGCGCGATATCGTCGCCGATACGCAGAAGACCACCGGCATCATTCTCGAATACATGACGAGGATGGGCGTCTCGTCATCGATCCTGCAGGCGATGTCGGCGACGAAGGATATTCGCTGGCTCAGCGATAAAGAGGCGTTCGACCTCAATCTTGCGACGGGACGGTTCGCGGGCTGATTGGAGCGAAGACAGGAGCCCGGATGGGCGCTATAAAACCGTCATTGAAATTCGAGGTTTACGCATGAGCATTTACGAACTGCGCATCTATCGCTGCCTGCCGGGTAAGCTGCCCGCACTGACGAAGCGCTTTGGCGAAACGACCACCAAAATCTGGGAAAAGCACGGCATCAAGCAGGCTGGTTTCTTCACCACGCTGGTCGGTGAATCCAATCAGGACCTGACCTATCTGCTGGAATGGGATTCTCTCGCCGACCGCGAGAAAAAGTGGAATGCCTTCCAGTCCGATCCGGAATGGATCAAGGAACGCGCCGAATCCGAAAAGGACGGCCAGATCGTCGCGAACATCGCGAGCTCGTTCTTGGTGCCGACTTCGTTCTCCTCTGTAAAGTGAACGATCGTCCGATCATGCCGACGGGCACATGGTCGCGCCCACGCGGGCTCGACCATGTGGTCCACGCCGTGCGCGATCTCGACGCGGCGGCGGATGTCTATGCGCGTGCGGGCTTTCAGGTGGGCTCGCGCAACCGCCACCCGTGGGGCACGCATAACCGCATCGTCCAGTTGCCTGGTTTCTTCATCGAGATTCTCGAAGTCGCGGAGCCTGAGAAGATCGTGCCCTTCGCGCCGGGGCAGTTTTCCTTCGGCGCTTTCCAGCGCGACTATCTGAAAACGCATGAAGGGTTGAGCATGGTGCTGCTCGCGAGCCGCGATGCGCGCGTCGACGCGCGGTTGTTCGATGATGCGGGCATCGGCGGGTTCAGCGTGTTCGATTTCGAGCGTGAGGGCGCGGGGCCGGATGGAACGCCGGTGAAGGTTGCGTTCTCGTTGGTGTTTGCCCGCGATGAACACTCGCCGCATGCGGGCTTCGCTGTCTGCCAGCATCATTTTCCGCAGAATTTCTGGAATCCGGCACGTCAGGTTCACGCGAACGGAACGGTTGGTGTCGGCGGCGTGGTGATGGTCGCGGACAATCCGGCCGATCATCACATCTTCCTTTCCGCCTTCACCGGGGTGCGGGTGCTGCATTCCAATTCCATCGGCGTGACATCGGTGACGCCGCACGGCGATCTGGAGATCATGGAGGGATTGAGTTTCCGCGATCAGTTCGGCGTGACGAAAACGATCACGGACGAGGGCGCGGAACTGTCCGGCCTGCGGCTTGAGGTGGGCAATCTGGATCGTCTCGAGGCGCAGTTGAATGCAGGCGGTATCGCGCATCACCGCCGGGTCGGGCGCGTGGTGATCGCACCGGAAACGGCGTTCGGCGCGACGCTGGTTTTCGAGCAGGTACGCGGCTCTTAAGCGCCCGGATCGCCTTGATCTTGACCCGTGCTCCCGGCAAAAGGGGGGCTCAACGCGGAGCATTTCTTTGGTTTCAGCCTCAAAAACCGTATCGGTCGGCAACGTCACTTTCGGCAACGATCTGCCGTTGTCGGTGATTGCCGGGCCATGCCAGTTGGAAAGCCGCGCGCATGCGCTGGACGTCGCCAGCGCGCTGAAGGAGATCGCGGCAAGGCTCGGGATCGGCCTTGTCTACAAAACCTCGTTCGACAAGGCTAACCGCACCAGCGCGTCCGCCGCGCGTGGCATCGGGCTTGAGAAGGCGCTCCCCATTTTTGCTGAAATCCGCGACAGCCTCGGGCTGCCGGTGCTGACCGACGTGCATGACGCCGCGCAATGCGCCGACGTCGCACAGGCGGTGGACGTGTTGCAGATCCCCGCGTTCCTGTGCCGCCAGACCGATCTGCTGCTGGCGGCGGCCGCGACCGGCAAGGTGGTCAACGTCAAGAAGGGCCAGTTTCTGGCGCCGTGGGACATGCAGAACGTCGTCGCCAAGATCACCAGTGGCGGCAACGCCAACGTGCTGGTGACGGAGCGCGGCGCGTCGTTCGGTTACAACACGCTCGTCTCCGACATGCGGGCGCTTCCGATCATGGCGCGGACCACCGGCGCGCCGGTGATCTTCGATGCCACCCATTCGGTGCAGCAGCCGGGCGGCAAGGGCACCTCGAGTGGCGGCGAGCGGGAGTTCGTGCCGGTGCTCGCACGCGCGGCGGTGGCCGTCGGCGTTGCCGGCGTGTTCATCGAGACCCATCCCGATCCCGACCGTGCACCGTCGGACGGGCCGAACATGGTGCCGCTCAAGGACTTCGAGGAGCTTCTTAAGAACCTGATGGCGTTCGATCAGGTGGCGAAGGTGGGCCGCTGAGACAATTTTAACGCGACGTTAACCGTACTCGCTCCACGATCTTCCAAACAATTTGCGGAGATCATGATGCCGTCGGGACTGTTGCGTTTGGCCGTCCTCGGGACAATCGCTTTTCCCGTATCCGCTCTTGCTGCAGAGCAGGGCTTCTTTGCCGGACTCGACGCATCCACCGGAGCGGCATTCGGATCATCCAAGACGACCAATGGCGGCGCGCCTGTTGCCGGAGGCGGGGTCGTCGGCAATGTGAAGTTTGGAGAGACCTGGGGGATCGGCGGTCATGTCGGTTACCAGTTCGATCCCGCCATGTCGGCTTTCATCAGCTACCAATCGATCTGTGGCAATGTTCGCTGGAATGCGAATTATCCCTGGATCGCGGCTTCGTCGAAATTTGACGGCACGGCGATCAGCAATGTGATTTTGGGCAATGTTGCCTACGAATTCCCACTGTCGGATGCGACGATGCTCAGGACCACTGCCGGGCTGGGCGTGACATTCAACACTCTGTCCAATGTGACCGAAACGGACAGGCCGACCGGGATTTTTCTCGCCGGTTTGGAAAGCCACACCAAGGTTAGTCCTGCTGCGCAGGTCGGACTTGGCCTTCGGCACAGGATTGCGCCGAATGCTGTGCTGGGTTTGGACGGAACGATTGCCTACACAGGCGCGTTTGAAACCGGGAACACCAGAACCGGCAATCTTGGTGTGACCAGTATCAATCCTTACGGGATCGACGATGTCTGGCGCGCAAGTGTCAGTGCTTCGATAAGAGTCAGCTTCTGATAGCGTCGGTTCTGGTGGTGAGCTTAGCCCCGGCCTCTGTACGGCGGTACGCCTTGCTCCGGCACCCAGACGTTCTTCGGCAGCTTGCCGGTCTGCCAGAACACGTCGATCGGAATGCCGCCGCGCGGATACCAGTAGCCACCGATGCGCAGCCATTTCGGCTTGATCTCGCGCACCAGCCGCTTGCCGATCTCGACCGTGCAGTCTTCGTGAAACGCGCCGTGGTTGCGGAAGCTCGCGAGATAGAGTTTCAACGCCTTGGATTCCACCAGCCAGTCGCCCGGCACGTAATCGATCACCAGATGCGCGAAATCCGGCTGGCCGGTGATCGGGCAGAGACTGGTGAATTCGGGTGCCGCGAAGCGCACCAGATAGCCCGTGCCGCGATGCGGGTTGGGAACGCGGTCGAGTTTCGCCGTTTCAGGCGAAGCGGGCAGGGTAACCGGACGGCCAAGCTGGAGCGGGGCCTTTGTGGAGGTTTTGCGCGGCTTTCGTGACATATTTTTCTCCGTTGCGGTGGTGATAGCGAAATTGGTGTGACCCGTCACCTGTGCACCCACGTATGCGCCGTTGCGGCTTTTCCCGCCGGAATCCTTGCTGTAGAAGCAGCCATCCTGTTTTCCCTCCCAATCCGAAAGAGGCGCTCATGACTGCCATCGTCGATATCATTGGCCGCGAAATCCTGGACAGCCGTGGCAACCCGACGGTCGAGGTCGACGTGGTGCTGGAAGACGGCGCGATGGGCCGCGCCGCGGTCCCTTCGGGCGCTTCGACGGGGGCTCACGAGGCGGTGGAACTGCGCGATGGCGACAAGGGCCGCTATCTCGGCAAGGGCGTGCAGAAGGCGGTCGAAGCCGTCAACGGCGAGATTTTCGATGCCATCGGTGGCATGGACGCCGAACAGCAGGTGCAGATCGACAACGCGATGATCGCGCTCGATGGCACGCCGAACAAGAGCCGCTTCGGCGCCAACGCCATTCTCGGCGTCTCGCTGGCGGTCGCGAAGGCGGCGGCGGAATCCTGCGGTATGCCGCTTTATCGTTACGTCGGTGGCACCTCGGCTCGTACTCTGCCGGTGCCGATGATGAATATCGTCAATGGCGGCGTGCATGCCGACAATCCGATCGATTTCCAGGAAATCATGGTGATGCCGGTCGGGGCGGCGAGCTTCGCCGAAGGCCTGCGTTGCGGTGCTGAGATTTTCCACACCCTCAAGGGTGAACTGAAGAAGGCTGGTCACAACACCAATGTCGGCGACGAGGGCGGCTTCGCACCGAACCTGCCGTCGGCTGACGCCGCGCTCGACTTCGTCATGAGCGCCATCGGCAAGGCGGGCTACAAGGCGGGCAGCGACGTGATGCTCGCGCTCGACTGCGCCTCGACCGAGTTCTTCAAGGACGGCAGCTACGTTTATGAAGGCGAGAAGAAGACCCGCTCGCGTTCCGAGCAGGCGAAGTATCTCGCCGATCTCGTCTCGCGCTACCCGATCGTCTCGATCGAAGACGGTATGGCGGAAGACGACATGGACGGCTGGAAGGAGCTGACCGATCTGATCGGCGGTAAGTGCCAACTCGTCGGCGACGATCTGTTCGTTACCAACGTCAAGCGGCTCGCCGAGGGCATCAAGAAGGGGCTCGGCAATTCGATCCTCGTCAAGGTCAACCAGATCGGCACGCTGACCGAGACGCTCGCCGCCGTGGAGATGGCGCACAAGGCAGCCTACACCGCCGTGATGTCGCATCGTTCGGGCGAGACCGAAGATTCCACCATCGCCGATCTCGCGGTCGCCACCAATTGCGGACAGATCAAGACCGGCTCGCTCGCGCGCGCCGACCGCACCGCGAAGTACAACCAGCTCCTGCGTATCGAGCAGCAGCTCGACAACCAGGCGATCTACGCGGGTCGCGCGGCGCTCAAGGCGCTGGCTTGAGCCGGTTCGCGAAGGTCGGCCCATAACCGCTTGATGACATAGGCATCGCCGCCCCAGATTCATGCACTTGCATGGTTCTCGGGGCGCGATAAAGTGCGCATCCCAACGTTTTGCATTGAGGATGTTTCATGCCCCATCAAGTTTTGGTCATCGTCGGAAGTCTTCGCAAGGAATCCTTCAGCCTCAAGGTCGCCAATGCGCTGGCGAAGGCAGCACCGGCGTCCCTCAATCTGAACGTCGAAACCCTGCACGGCCTGTCCTTCTTCAATCAGGACCTCGAGGCCAATCCGCCTGCGGACTGGGTGATGCTCCGCGACAGGATCAAGGCGTCGGACGCGGTGATCTTCGTCACGCCTGAATACAACCGCTCCATTCCCGGCGTGCTCAGGAATGCCATCGACGTGGCCTCGCGGCCGCCCGGACAGAGTGCGTTTCGGGGCAAGCCCATCGGCATCATCGGCAATTCGCCGGGCCCGCTTGGTGGCGTCAGCGCGGCGATGGAATTGAAGCGCTCACTGCCGGGCATCACCGGCCCGATCCTCGGCCAGCCGGAAATCTACCTGACGCAGGTCGGGAACTCGTTCAACGAGCAGGGCGAGGTGACCGGCGAGAGTTTCGGCAAGGTGCTGCACCAGTATGCCGAGGCTTTCGCCGCATTCGTCGATCAGCAAAAGAAAGCCACCGCGGCGTAAGCATTAGCGCGACATTAACCCTGCAAAGGCATCGTGCGCGGATGGTCTCACGCGCACGATTCAAGGCGATCCTGACCGGCCTCGCGCTTTATGCGATCGCGGCCGGGTTCATCACCTATTTCGGCGTCAACGCCTATACAGGCCGTTATGGCCTCAATGCGCGCATCGAACTGGAAAAGGAAGCCGCCACGTTGACGGCGGAGTTGGCCCGTCTGAAGATCCAGCGCGCCGATGAGGAAAAGCATGTGGCGCTGCTGCGCTCCGACCGGCTCGACCCCGACATGCTCGACGAAGAGGCGCGGCGTCAGCTTGACTACGCGCACCCGCGCGATCTGGTGCGTCTCCTCAATCGCTGAGCCTGGAATCTGGTACGCCAGGCGTTAAGCTATCACGGACAAGCAGTGAGTCTTGTCCATGCATCGACCGTAATGGGCCCGCTACTCTAGCGGGTCGTCCCACGTATCTTTTGTCGCAATTTGCGCAATTGGGTCTTCGGCTTCCAGGCTTCAATTTTGGCATTGAGCCTTGCAATCTCGGCTTCCAGGCTTTGCTGCTGCTGCTCCAAATGCCGCACTCGCGCGACGTTGGGCATGAAGCTGACATTAGAATTGCGAGGCCCCCGGTTTCGATCCCGGCCCACTGTCCGCGGCCAAACGTGGAAATCAGACTCAAAGTTGTCGATCGCCAGGGGCGTGGGGCTCAAGTCGGCTGCGTTGAATGCCACGCTTATCGAGAGCTGGTCGCGGCGCGAGTATCGCATCACATGGGATGCCCATATTTCCGACATCGAACAGACTTTTGCCGAACGGTGGTCGCGAACAAGGATCGCCGCCCACCAGGGGCGTTGAGCGAGCACGTCAGGACAATCCAGTGTGTAATGGTTGAGTTGCTCAAAGATGCGGATGGAATCATCAAGTCCAAGCTTCGCCACCTCCAGGAATTCATCCAAAACGCTTTCGCGATAAGAGTGGTGGGGGACAAGGAAGCCATTTTCAGGTTCAAAGATCTCCAGGAGTCGCTCCGGCGGCTCCTTCAAAATCACCGCATTGTCGATGTAAATGGAATAATCAAAATCCTTCATATGAAGATGAGGACGAATTTTCAGATCGCGCTGACTCCGAACCGGATCCTCTGGAAACAACGGCGCGACCAAACGGCAATCCCAACTCGCGCTTTGCAACGAAGGATCATCGGTTAGGCAGATGAAGGGAAGGCGGGAGCGTGAAGCAACGGGCTGCTCGTTGAGGTTTTCATACCCCCCAAGTAGGCCGGTATAGACGCAGCATTTCATCGCTTTTCCTTCAGCCCGATCATTATATCTCATCAGTTTCTGTTCGTTGCCTTGTCGATACCGTCTTTCTTGCCCGTATGCATCCGTCGCGTCAAATGCCCGCATATGGCATCAAGGAGCACATAAGCCTCCTTAATCTCCGGTGAGGACCTGTTAGGTCCATACCTTGCCATTTAACGCAATATTGGCTTCGGGAGAAGAAATAGGCGTGCGCTTGAAGTGGCGATTCTTCGGCCAGTTTTTTCAAGGACTTAAAACTTTGGCACGCCTTGGCGGAAAAGAATCGCTCGTTCTCTCTGCAAGAAACTGCAAAGCGTAGCCGGTGCAGATGACAATACCGCAACCGGCGTGATGCCAATTCAAAATAAATAACACAAATTTCAAAAACGTGCTCGGGCGATGCCATAAATTTCAAGTCGCTGCGCTGCAAAATGTTTTGTAATCGCGCGACGTTACGCGATCCTTCCACGCCGCTCAGAGTTGGAGTAGAGAGGATTTATCGCCTCTCTTATCCGGACATCCCATGCCATCTGGAAAACCTTCCGCAGCCGCAGACAAAGGCACGTCGGCTGGTGCCGCCAAACTGGAGTTCACCAAGGAACAGGAGCTCACCGCGCTGCGTGACATGCTTCTGATCCGCCGCTTCGAAGAAAAGGCGGGACAGCTTTACGGCATGGGCGCGATCGGCGGCTTCTGCCATCTCTACATCGGACAGGAAGCTGTCGTCACCGGCATCCAGATGGTGCTGAAGCAAGGCGACCAGCTCATCACCGGCTATCGCGACCACGGCCATATGCTGGCGGCCGGGATGGATGCGAAGGGCGTGATGGCCGAGTTGACCGGCCGCCGCTCCGGTTATTCCAAGGGCAAGGGCGGCTCCATGCACATGTTCAGCAAGGAGAAGCACTTCTACGGCGGCCACGGCATCGTCGGCGCGCAGGTGCCGCTCGGCACCGGCCTCGCTTTCGCCAACCGCTATCGCAACAACGGCAATATCAGCGTTGCGTATTTCGGCGACGGCGCGGCGAACCAGGGCCAGGTCTATGAAAGCTTCAACATGGCCGAGTTGTGGAAGCTGCCGATCATCTACGTGATCGAGAATAACCGCTACGCGATGGGCACCTCGGTGACGCGCTCCTCGGCGCAGACCGACTTCTCCAAGCGTGGCATCGCATTCAACATTCCGGGCGAGCAGGTCGACGGCATGGACGTGCGTGCGGTGAAGGCTGCGGCTGAACGTGCTGCGGCTTGGTGCCGAGAAGGCAAGGGGCCCTACATTCTCGAAATGCAGACCTATCGCTATCGCGGTCACTCGATGTCCGACCCTGCAAAGTATCGCACGCGTGAGGAAGTCGAGAAGGTCCGCCACGATCAGGACCCGATCGAGCAGGTCCGCAAGCGGCTGCTTGATGCCAAGGTCGATGAAGCGGAGTTGAAGAAGATCGACGCGGAAGTCCGCGAGATCGTCAACGAAGCCGCCGATTTCGCCCAGCACGATCCGGAACCGGACGTGTCCGAACTCTACACCGACATTTACCGCTAAGCGCGAGCAACCAACCATGCCGATTCAAGTATTGATGCCCGCGCTGTCGCCCACGATGGAGAAGGGCAACCTCGCCAAGTGGCTGAAGAAGGAAGGCGACGCCATCAAGTCCGGCGACGTCATCGCCGAGATCGAGACCGACAAGGCGACGATGGAAGTCGAGGCGACCGACGAAGGCACGCTCGGCAAGATCCTGGTGCCGGAAGGCACCGCCGATGTCGCGGTCAACACCCCGATTGCCGTCATTCTGGCCGACGGTGAAAGTGCTGCCGATCTCGACAAGACGCCTGCCGCGCCTGCGCCGAAGGCCGCCGAGTCCGCTCTGGCTGCGGCGCCCGCACCGAAGGCGGATGCAGCTCCTGCCGCACCGGTGGTGAGTCAGGCCGCGCCAGATCCCGATATTCCGCCCGGCACCGAGATGGTGACGATGACGGTGCGCGACGCCTTGCGCGACGCCATCGCCGAGGAAATGCGCCGCGATGAAGACGTCTTCATCATGGGTGAGGAAGTCGCCGAGTATCAGGGCGCCTACAAGATCACGCAGGGCATCCTGCAGGAATTCTCCGCGCGGCGCGTGATCGATACCCCGATCACCGAGCACGGCTTCGCGGGCGTCGGCGTCGGCGCGGCGATGGCGGGCCTGAAGCCGATCGTCGAATTCATGACCTTCAACTTTGCCATGCAGGCGATCGACCAGATCATCAACTCGGCCGCCAAGACGCTCTATATGTCCGGCGGGCAGATGGGTTGCTCGATCGTGTTCCGCGGTCCGAACGGCTCGGCCGCGCGCGTCGCCGCCCAGCACAGCCAGGACTATGCGGCGTGGTACTCGCAGGTGCCGGGCCTCAAGGTGATCGCGCCGTACACGGCGGCTGACGCCAAGGGCCTTCTGAAGGCCGCGATCCGCGATCCGAACCCGGTGATCTTCCTCGAACACGAAATTCTCTACGGCCAGAGCTTCGAGGTGCCCAAGCTCGATGACTATGTTTTGCCGATCGGCAAGGCGCGCATCGCGCGGGCCGGTCAGCATGTCACGCTGATCTCGTGGTCGCATGCGATGACGTGGACGCTGAAGGCCGCCGAGGAACTCGCCAAGGAAGGTATCGAGGCCGAGGTCATCGATCTTCGCACCATCCGTCCGATGGACACCGAGACGATCATTGCCTCTGTGCAGAAGACCGGCCGTGCGGTTGTCGTCGAGGAAGGCTGGCAGCAGTCCGGCGTCGGCTCCGAGATCGCCGCGCGGCTGATGGAGCGTGCGTTCGATTATCTCGACGCGCCGGTCGCGCGCGTGTCGGGCAAGGATGTGCCGATGCCTTACGCAGCCAATCTCGAAAAGCTCGCATTGCCGACGGTGGAGGAAGTTGCCGCCGCCGCCAAGGCCGTCTCATATCGCTAAGGGCAGGGTCTCATGCCGATCAACATTCTGATGCCTGCCCTGTCGCCCACGATGGAGAAGGGCAACCTCGCCAAGTGGCTCAAGAAAGAGGGCGACAAGGTTTCCTCCGGCGATGTGATCGCCGAGATCGAGACCGACAAGGCGACGATGGAAGTCGAGGCGGTGGACGAGGGCACCATCGCGAAAATCCTGGTGCCGGAAGGCACCGCCGACGTGCCGGTCAATCAGGTGATCGCCGTGCTCGCAGGCGATGGCGAGGATGTGAGGGCCGCCGCTGCGAGCGGCGGTGGCGCATCCGCTCCGCCGCCGAAGGCAGCTGAAGCCCCCAAACCTGCCGCTGCTGCTCCGGCATCCGCACCGGCCGCGAAGCCGACGGCATCCGCGGCTCCGGCGCCTGCCGCACCGCAGGCTGCGCCGGTTCAGAACGGCGCGCGCACCTTCGCATCGCCGCTCGCCAAGCGTCTCGCCAAGGAAGCGGGCATAGATCTGTCGCGCGTCAGCGGCACCGGTCCGCATGGCCGGGTCGTCGCCCGCGATATCGACGAAGCGAAATCCGGCAAGGGATTGAAGCCCGCTGCCGCTGGTGGTTCGGCCGCGCCGAGTTTCGCACCCGGTCCGAGCGACGCGCAGATCATGGCGCTGTTCAACAAGGACAATTACGAACCCATCCCGCACGACCAGATGCGCAAGGTCATCGCGCAACGCCTGTCGGCGGCGGATCGCGACGTGCCGCAATACTACCTCACCTGCGATTGCGACATCGGCAAGCTTGTCGCCGCGCGCGAGGAGATCAACGGCCTTGCGCCGAAGGACAAGGACGGTAAGCCCGCCTACAAGCTCTCGGTCAACGACTTCGTCATCAAGGCGCTGGCGATGGCATTGCAGCGCGTGCCGGATGCCAACGTGACGTGGACCGACGAGGCGATGCTGCGTCACAAGGTGTCGGACGTATCGGTCGCGGTGTCGATCCCGACCGGTCTGATCACGCCGATCATCCGCAGCGCGCACGCGAAGTCGGTGGCGGCGATCTCCAACGAGATGAAGGATCTCGCCGCGCGCGCCAAGGCGCGCAAGCTCAAGCCCGAGGAATATCAGGGCGCGAGCACGGCGGTGTCGAACCTCGGCATGTACGGCATGAAGCAGTTCACCGCCGTCATCAACCCGCCGCAGTCGACCATTCTCGCGGTCGGCATGAGCGAGCAGCGTCCGGTGGTGCGTGGCGGCAAGATCGAGATCGCGACCATCATGACGGTGACGCTGACCTGCGATCATCGCGCGATGGACGGCGCGCTCGGTGCGCAATTGCTCAGCGCGTTCCGCCTGCTGATGGAAAATCCAATCATGATGGTGGTGTGAGGCGGAAGCCTCGCACCCTGAGACACGCATGAAGTTTCTCGGCAGGATCGTCGTTGCGGCCATCGTCTCCGCGCTCCTCGGAAGCGTGGCGACGGTCGTGCTGTCGTCGCTTGCGGCCTGCTGGCATGACGCGTGCGCTTTGAGCGGCACACAGCAGCTTGCGCTGATGCCGTTCTATGCGGCCCTCGGTGCCGTGGTCTTCGCCGTCGCCGCGACGCGGAGGCAATCACGCGATGCCATGTTTTACGCCGTGCGGTTGCTGCTGCTGATTCCGATCGTGCTCATCATCGTCGGCTTCGCGGCGGGCGCTTCGCCCCGCGCCAGGACGCAATTCGAATTCGGTAGCGCATTGTTGCTTTCGATCCCGTTCTGGACCGTGATCGTCTCGGAGTGGTGGATGGTGCGGCGTTCTCTTGTCTCGCGCGAGGCGACGCGGGCATAATAGATTATTCTATCGTAAAGGATGAGGTCGGCGATGTTGCGGAACGGTCGTTGGCTGGTGGCAGCCGTCCTTGCCTTGTCATTCACCGCTGCGCATGCGGAGATGAAACCGAAGGTCGACAAGCTCGAAGAAGCGCCGAAGGTGGCGCTCTACATCGGCAACAGCTTTTTCTATTACAACAACAGCCTGCATAACCATGTGCTGAAACTCGCCAATGCTGCCGATCCGGCTGCGCATTACAAGGCGGCATCGGCGACCATCAGCGGTTCGGGGTTGAACTGGCACGACGTCGAAGCACTGTTCTCATCCGCCGGAATGGCGTCCTACTCGTTCGAGCCGGGCAACAAGGTGGTGATGAACACGCGCAACAAGAAGTTCGACGCGGCCATCATGATGGATTGCAGCCAGTGCCCGGTGCACCCGCAACTGAAATCGCTGTTCATCGAGACGGCGGCGAAGGATGCCGAGATTGTGCGCAAGCACGGCGCAGACCCGGTGCTGTTCATGTCGTGGGCCTATGCCGACAAGCCGGAAATGACCGGGCAATTGGCCGAGGCCTATACGGCCGCAGGCAATGCCAGCAACATGCTCGTGATCCCCGCCGGACTCGCTTTCGCGCGTGCGAAGAAAGAACGGCCGGATCTCGTCCTTCATGTTGAGGACAAGCGGCATCCGACGCTGGCGGGCACGTATCTCGCGGCCTGCACGGTGCTGGGGTCGGTCTACAAGCGCTCGCCGGTCGGCAATCCGTACCACGCAGGCCTCGATAACAAGACCGCCGCCTTCCTGCAAAATGTCGCGTGGGAGACCGTGCAGGACTATTACGCGAAGTAGGGGCGGGCGGGTGATCGCGTCAGGCGTTTTATATTCTGGCGAAAATGTATTGATCCGTCATGGCCGGGCTTGTCCCGGCCATCTACGTCTTTCTTCGCTGAATGGAAATTTCCAAGACGTGGATGTCCGGCATAAAGCCGGGCATGACGAGGAGAGAGTTTGTTTCGATCCGATGGATCAAACCTCTAGCCCGGCTCCAGCCCGCGTGCCTTGAACACCTTCACGGCATCTGGCGAAGTGAGAAATTTCACGAAGGCCTCGGCAGCGGATTTCGTGGCGGGCGTGGCGTTGGTGTCGGCGGCGAAGTGCGTGACGTTGTTGAGGTCGCCCGGAAGCGGTCCCACCAGATCGACGCCCTTGGCGGACATCACTTCCGGCGTCTGCTGGATCGCCAGTTCGGCCTCGCCGCTTGCGACCAGATTGGCTGCATTGCCGCCCGCCGGCGGATGCTTGGTCTTGTCCTTCATCTGGTCGGCGATGCCCATGCGCTCGATCATCTTGCCGACATAGACGCCGCTCGCGCCGCCCGCCGCCGGATTGGAGTAGGCGATGGTTTTCGCTTTCAGGAGCGTGGCCTTCATCGCATCCGGTGTCGAAATGTCCGGCTTCGGCGCACCGCTTTTCACCACCACTGAAATACCGGAGCTGGCCACTGGCGTGATGTGGCCGGACGCCTTGCTCTCCTTGGCCAGCGTTTCGAGATTGCCTCGGGTCAGGATCATGGCGTCGGCGTGCTCGCCCGCCTGAATGCGCTTGGTGAGCGCGGCGGCGGTATTGAAGGTGAAGGCGAGCTTGTCGCCGCTCTGTTTCTCGAACACCGGCGCCAGTTCTTCCATCGCGGCCTGCACCCCGATGGTCGAATAGACCTTCAGCTCAGCGGCGGAGACCAATCCCGTTTGCATCGCAAGACAGGCGGTGGCGGCGAACAGGTGTCGAACGCGGATCATGACATTTCCCCCAAATGGTTTTGTTATTGCGATAATTACAAACCACGCGGTTTTGCAAGGCAACCCCTGCGATCTGCTTGATTGCGATTGTGGGTTGTGGGAGACCAAGGACCGCACAACTTATTGTCCTGACCGTAAGTGGAGAGCCCCGTGGCTGATACCTCATTCGACGTCGTTGTGATCGGTTCGGGTCCTGGCGGATATGTCACCGCCATCCGCGCAGCCCAGCTCGGCTTCAAGACCGCGATCGTGGAGAAGCAGCATCTCGGTGGCATCTGCCTGAACTGGGGCTGCATCCCGACCAAGGCGCTTTTGCGCTCGGCTGAAATCTACCACTACATGCAGCACGCTAAGGATTACGGGCTTTCCGCCGAGAAGGTCGGCTTCGATGCCAAGGCCGTGGTGGCTCGTTCGCGCGGCGTCTCCAAGCGCCTCAACGATGGCGTCGGCTTCCTGATGAAGAAGAACAAGATCAGCGTGATCTGGGGCGAGGCGACCATCGATGCGCCCGGCAAGATCACGGTGAAGGCGGGCAGCGCCGATGCGCCGAAGGGCACGCTCGGTGCGGGGACCTATCAGGCCAAGCACATCATCGTCGCGACCGGCGCGCGGCCGCGCGTGCTGCCGGGCCTTGAGCCCGACAAGAAACTGGTCTGGACCTATTTCGAGGCGATGGTGCCCGAGAAGATGCCGAAGTCTCTGCTGGTGGTCGGCTCGGGCGCGATCGGTATCGAGTTCGCCTCGTTCTATCGCACCATGGGCGCGGAGGTGACGGTGGTCGAGGTGCTGCCGCAGATCCTGCCCGTTGAAGATGCGGAGATCGCAGGCCTCGCGCGCAAGCAGCTCGAGAAGCAGGGGCTTCGTATCCTCACCGGCGCGAAGGTCACCAAGCTCGACAAGAAAGCCGACAGCGTCACCGCCACCATCGATCTTGGCGGCGGCAAGACTGAAGAGATCAGCGCCGAACGCGTAATCTCGGCGGTCGGCGTCGTCGGCAACATCGAGAACCTTGGGCTGGAGAAGCTCGGCGTGAAGACCGACCGCGGCTGCATCGTGATCGATGGCTACGGCAAGACCAACGTGCCGGGCATCTATGCCATCGGCGATGTCGCGGGTCCGCCGATGCTGGCGCACAAGGCCGAGCATGAAGGCGTGATCTGCATCGAGGCGATCAAGGGGCTTCACCCGCACCCGATGAACAAGCAGATGATCCCGGGCTGCACCTATTGCCATCCGCAGGTTGCTTCCGTCGGTCTCACCGAAGCCAAGGCGAAAGAGACGGGCAAGGAGATCCGCGTCGGCCGCTTCCCGTTTGCGGGCAACGGCAAGGCGATCGCGCTCGGCGAGGATCAGGGCCTGATCAAGGTGATCTTCGACAAGAAGACCGGCCAGCTTCTCGGCGCGCACATGGTCGGCGCGGAAGTCACCGAACTGATCCAGGGCTATGTGGTGGCGATGAACCTCGAGACCACCGAGGAAGAGCTGATGCACACCATCTTCCCGCATCCGACGCTGTCGGAGATGATGAAGGAAGCCGTGCTCGACGCTTACGGGCGCGCGCTGAACATGTGAGCGAAGAGCGAAATACGCATTTGCGTGTCTCTCGTCCCCGTCTGATATGCATTCGATCGTTCGATTCCGGACGATCGGGGCCGACTTGCTGATATCGACACCTATCGACGCCGGGTTGCGTCCGTGGAGTGGCCTCGGGCCGTTGACCGCACGCGCCGAAAAACTTGACCATATGCACACGCGCGCGCCGCATACGGCGCCGCGTGCGGGCTTTTCTCTCCGACAGAAGATTGAAATTACGAGTTTATTTCCGATGCAGCGGAGTCGGTCGGCACTTGTGTGTGTGGGCCGCTGCTGTGCGGCGTCATGTTGCAGTCGTCAAAACGCTCGCTAAGCTCAACGCCATAAGAAACGTCGGAGGAAAATATGCCCCAGACTCTCGTGATTGATTGCGCATAGCGTAACTACGTATCGCCGCCTGCTTCCGCTTCGATTTTGAATCGCTGACGGACAAGCGGCCGGACCATTCAAATCCCTGAGACGACACAACCGTGGCGATTCCTGCGGCAGGGAGACGTTTGTCCGGCGCAAGCGGCGATGCGTTCAACCGTATCCATAAGGAGGAAATCAGATGGAATATCTCTACGTCGGCCGTAACGAGCTTGTTGCCCTTGTCGTCGGGCTCGTCACCGGATTCCTGTACTCGTTGCTCAACCTGCCGATCCCCGCGCCGAACGTTCTCGGCGGCATCCTCGCGATCATCTTCACCTTCGCGGGCTATGTGATCGTCAAGCTCTTCCGCAAGCAGATCACTTTCGGACGGCCGGACGCGCAAACGGTTCGCGTGAAAGCCTAAGCATCAAAAAAATCAGGAGGAAATACATGCTTCAGATCAGCCTCGGCCTCATTGAATTGCAGGCCTCTCTCGTCGGTCTCGTCACCGGCATTCTGTACACCGCGGTGAATGCTCCGATCCCGGCACCGAACGTCCTCGGCGGCATCTTTGCGATCATCGGCACCTTCGTCGGTTATGTCGCGGTCGCAGCGCTTCGCCATCAAGTGACGTTCGTATTCTGAACAATAGTACCAAGGAGGATTTTCAATGCTCAAGACCTTGACCAAGACCGGACCGCAGCTTCACGAACTGAAGGCAACCCTTGAAACCATCCAGTGGGGTGCGTTCGATGGCGCGGTCGATCCCGTGCTTCACGTCAACTCGGGCGACATCGTCAACATCGAGTGTCTTGCCCATCACGCTGGCGATGCGCCAGACCTTCTGATGGACGATGTGATCCGCGAAATCTACGAGAAGGTGCCGCCGGAAAGCCGCACACCCGGCGTGCACATCCTGACCGGTCCAATCTACGTCGAAGGCGCTGAACCGGGCGACACGCTGGAATGCCGCGTGTTGCACATGGAGCCGCGCATCAAATACGGCGTCAATTTCATCGCGAGCTGGGGTCTGCTGCACGAGGAGTTCGGCAAGAAGGAGCACGTCTTTATCTACGAAGCGGATGTTGAATCGCAGCTTGCTCGCGCCGTGTTCACCTACGAATACGACACTCCGGAGAAACCGTATCCGGGCATGATTACGCCGCCCGATCCCAAGAAGCGCAAACCGGCGCTCGAGAATGTTGTCGTCCCGCTACGTCTGCATTTCGGTACTGCGGGCGTGTGCCCGGCGGCCGATGGCAAGATCAGCACGGTGCCTCCGGGCGTCCATGGTGGCAACGTCGATAACCGCGAGTTCATCTCCGGCACCAGCATGTTCTACCCGGTGCATCGCCAGGGTGCGCTGTTCTGGGCTGGCGACACGCATTTCGCCGAGGGTGATGGTGAGGTCAACGGCACGGCCATCGAGGCACATGTCAACGCCACCATTCAGCTCATCCTGCACAAGGGCGGCTCAAGCAAGAATCCGGTGCTGGAAACTCCGCGCGAGTGGATCTGTCACGGTTTCAGCGAGGATCTCGATGAAGCTGTTCGCGAGTGCGTGCTGGAAACCATCGGACTGCTTCAGCGCAAGTGGGGCATCTCGCGCGAGGAGGCCTATTCGATCTGCAGCATCGCGGGCGATCTCCGCGTGACACAGGTGGTCGACGGTGTGAAGGGCGCGCATATGGCGGTGCGGCGCGATCTGCGCCGTCCGTAACGGATGGCATGCCGAAGGGGAAGGGACATCGTTCCTTCCCCTTCGGACGCCAATGGCTTTGGCCTTCGCGGCAAGTCGTGTGGGCAGAGCCGGAGGTTCGGTAATTGATTTGAGAAAAGGCGTGCAGTTGTCATAATCATTGGTTCGGAATGTTGCCGATGGGGAAAGACGCCGTGCAGTCATGGCACTTCGCAAGCGACGACTATCCATCGACCTTGCGCGAAACCGCATGGCGCGCAGCGATCGAGCGGGCAGGCCTGAGCGCGGAAACTGGCGCGGAGGAGTTGCGTGCCCGTTCCCATCACCGCCTGTCGCCGCTTGGTGGATCGTTTTCGGTTGTTTCGGCGCTCTCGCAGCGTTTTCGCTCGCTCGGGGAAAGCGACGGAGCGATGCTCGTCGTTCTTCACCTCGAAGGCAAAGCCCTTCTTCAGAACGACCAGCAGCCCCATGCACTGGCGATCGGCGATTTCGCCATCTTTCCCGCCAGTGTCGATTTCGATCTCGTCTGCGAAGGGGCCTTCCGCCAGGTCTGGCTGCGCCTGCCGAGTATCGCATTCAGCCGAAAGATGCTGCCGCCACAAGCTTTCAGGGCTCTGCCGATCGCGGGTGACAGCGGGCTGGGCTATGTGCTGTCGCAGCTTTTGCGCTCGGTGTCGGACTCGCTTCAGGATCTGGACGACGACGAACTGTCCGCCATCGAGATCGCGATTTCCGATCTGATCGTCGCCACGCTCAATCAGCGAAACGATGCCGGCGGCACCTCGTCAAGTCAGGCTGCGATCCTGCACCGCATCTGCCAGTTCATCGAGACGCGGCTTGGCGACAGCAATTTGGGTCTGGCCGAGGTGGCGCGGGCGCAGCGAGTTTCGTCGCGTTATCTGCAGAAGCTGTTCGAGTCGGCGAACGGAAATTTCACGCGTTATATCCGCGAGCGGCGTCTGGAACGTTGCCGCGCCGAACTTGCCAAGCCGGATGACGATTCCGCGTCGGTCTCGAGCATCGCGTTCCGCTGGGGGTTCACCGACGCGGCGCATTTCAGCCGCGTGTTTCGCGACAAGTACGGCATGTCACCGCGCGACTATCGTCTCAGCATCCGCAAGATCGAGAGCAGCGCCGCGGAAGCGCTGCATCGCGGCCGGCCGGCGCGTGCTGCGGAGAACAGCATATCGGCTGAATGCCCACCGATCCGGCCCGACGGCTCGTTGGCGACGGAATCCGGCAAGCAGGACCATTATATCCCGGCTAACGACAAAACCGTGCATTGGGGTTACTTCGACCAGAACCTGCCGCCGGTCGCCGTCATCAATTCCGGCGACACGGTGACTATTGAGACACTGACGCAACACGCTTCTGACGATCATGAGAAGATGATCGTGGGTGATCCCGGCGCGGAAAGCGTTTTCCACTGGACCAGGGACGAGAAAACCGTCGACCGGCGCGGCGCCGGTCCGATGGATGCTTCCATATATGGGCGCGGGGCAGGCGAGGGATTCGGCGTCCACATCATGACCGGACCGATTGCGGTCTCGGGTGCCATGCCCGGCGATGTGGTCGAGATCGGCATTCGCGACATTTTTCCCCGGCGCAGCGCAAATGCCGGTTTCGCTGGGCGCTGCTTCGGCTCCAACGCCGCCGCATGGTGGGGGCTGCATTACCAGGAACTGATCACCGAGCCGAAGCCGCGCGAGGTGGTGACGATCTACGAGTGCATGTTCGATGCCGTCCAGCCGTTTGCCAAGGCGCTCTACAGTTTCCGCTGGACGCCGCAGACCGACCCGTTCGGCCGCGTGCATTCGACCATCGATTATCCCGGAATTCCGATCGATCGTTCGACGATCACCGAGGTTCGCGGGATTCTCGATGGTGTCACCATTCCGCTTCGTCCGCATTTCGGTGTGATCGGTTGCGCGCCGCGCGAGGCGGGCCTGATCGACTCCGTCCCGCCGGCCTATTTCGGCGGCAATCTCGATAATTGGCGGCTGGCAAAGGGGGCGAAGGTTTTCCTGCCGGTCTCGGTTCCCGGTGCGCTGATTTCGGTCGGCGACCCGCATGCGACGCAGGGCGATTCCGAACTCGACGGCACCGCCATCGAATGCTCGCTGACCGGTGTGTTCGATATTGTGCTGCATAAGAAGGACACTCTCGCAGGCGGCGTGCTGGCTGATCTCGCCTATCCCCTGATCGAGACCGAGAACGAATGGATATTGTTTGGGTTCAGCCATCCCGACTATCTGGCAGAGCTGGGCGAGAAGGCGCAAAGCGCCGTCTATCGCTCCTCCTCGCTCGACCTCGCGATGAAGGATGCTTTCCGGAAAATCCGCCGTTTCCTGATGGCGACACGGGGTTTGTCGGAAGATGAAGCCATTTCCCTGATCTCGGTCGCGGTCGATTTCGGCGTCTCGCAGGTTGTCGACGGCAACTGGGCCGTTCACGCCGTTCTTCCGAAGAGCCTGTTCGAGCCAGGTTAGGCTGAAACGGTCGTTTGGAATGGCGGCGGCTGGCCTAGAGTGCGCTGCACCGCACCGCGAATACGGTTGCGCCGGCGCAACGAATGTTGCGAAGCCGCCACAGTTTTTGAACATTTAACCCTCGTCGTAGTAACCCCTTGCGCGCGCCGCTTTTTGGCCACACGGCTCCATGAAATCGTGTTCATGTAGCGTGGACGCCGTAATCCGCCGCGTGATAATTGCGAAAGTCCGCTATTTTCAGGAGTTTCGCGCGAAAGGGCTGCCGCGGCGAAGGTTTTGAGATGGACGCGAAGACCAACATCAAGGCGAGACTGCCGAGCCGTCATGTGACGGAGGGTCCGGCCCGCGCTCCCCATCGCTCCTATCTCTATGCCATGGGCCTCACCACCGAGCAGATTCACCAGCCGTTCGTCGGCGTGGCGTCCTGCTGGAACGAGGCCGCGCCCTGCAATATTTCGCTGATGCGCCAGGCCCAGGCGGTGAAAAAGGGCGTTGCCTCCGCGGGCGGTACTCCACGCGAATTCTGTACCATCACCGTGACCGACGGCATCGCGATGGGCCATGAGGGCATGCGCTCCTCGCTGCCGTCGCGCGAGGTGATCGCCGATTCCGTCGAACTCACCATCCGCGGCCATTCCTACGACGCGCTGATCGGCCTTGCGGGCTGCGACAAGTCCTTGCCCGGCATGATGATGGCGATGTGCCGCCTCAACGTGCCTTCGATCTTCATTTACGGCGGCTCGATCCTGCCCGGCAATTTCCGGGGCCAGCAGGTCACCGTGCAGGACATGTTCGAGGCCGTCGGCAAGCACTCCGTCGGCGAGATGTCGGACGCCGACCTCGACGAGATCGAGCGCGTGGCGTGCCCTTCGGCGGGCGCCTGCGGGGCGCAGTTCACCGCCAACACCATGGCGACCGTCTCCGAGGCTATCGGCCTTGCGCTGCCGTATTCGGCGGGCGCGCCCGCGCCTTATGAAATCCGCGACGCGTTCTGCGCCGCGGCGGGCGAGAAGGTCATGGAGCTGATCGCCAAGAACATCCGCCCGCGCGACATCGTCACCCGCAAGGCGCTGGAGAATGCCGCCGCCGTGGT
>Ga0153956_1001362_pt1 | contig 21796 bp, 19 predicted proteins | sample TSFL040MetaG_FD_104704 | JGI IMG/M metagenome (GOLD analysis project Ga0153956, IMG submission 104704) | Attine ant fungus gardens microbial communities from Florida, USA - TSFL040 MetaG | ecosystem: Host-associated > Fungi > Mycelium > Unclassified | place: USA: Florida, Wekiwa Springs... | reverse complement strand
GTCGTCCAGGATTTCCGCCGCCGTGCCGGGAAGTGTGCCAAGGCCGGCATCCTTCAGGGCATAAAGGAACTCCTCGACAGAAACCCCCAAGGTCTGCGCGCCCTGGAAAATCTCCAGCGGCGAAAAAGCGTGGATGTGCATCTGGGGCACAGCTGCCTTCACCGCATTGCAAATTTCGAGATATTTCTGCCCCGTGTAGGACGGATGAATGCCACCCTGCATACAGACCTCGGATGCGCCGCGATCCCATGCATCCGATACGCGGCTGGCAACCTCGCTCATCTCCAGATCGTAGGGACGTCCGCGCAGGTTCTCGCTCAACTTCCCCTTCGAGAAGGCACAGAACTGACACTTGAACGAACAGATGTTGGTGTAGTTGATGTTCCGTGTGACGACATAGCTGACGACATCGCCGTTCGCTTCCTCGCGCAACTCATCGGCTGCACGGCATACGCTTGCGAAAGCCTCGCCTCGCGAACGAAACAGGCTGACGATATCCGCCTCACCGAGCGTCTCGCCGCGCTGGGCTTTGGCCAGCACCGCGCCTTGACTCGACGCCGGTTGAAGCGTTGGCGCCTTCGCCATCCATTCGAGTTCGGCCGCCGGAAGATGCTCGCGCTGCCCCGGATGCCATCCATCGACACGCGGCATGCCTTCGCCGTCGATCAAATTCAACAAGGGCGTCCGCAATTTCGCGTCAACCCAACGATTGGTATCGCGGGCATAGGCCGGATAGATCGCAAGACGCTCGACAAGGTCCTTGCCTGCCGCCCTGGTGGCCAGCTCCAGAATGCGCAGATGCGGCCATGGCGCTTCCGGATTGACATGATCCGGCGTGACCGGCGAAACGCCACCCCAGTCGTTGATGCCTGCCGCGACCAGACGATTGAGCGCACCCGGGCTGAGGTTCGGTGGGGCCTGGATGTTCATCTCCGGATCGAACAGCAGGCGCGCGATCGCGACAGTCCAGAGATGGTCGTCGATATCGGCCGCAGGCCAGCTTTCCATCCGCGTTCCGGGCTTGGGCCGGAAATTCTGGACGATGATTTCCTGAATATGACCGTAAGTGTCGTTGAGATCGCGTAAGGCGATGAGTGAATCGATCCGCTCCTCGCGTGTCTCTCCGATCCCGATCAGAATTCCCGAGGTGAACGGAACGCTATGTTCTCCAGCAAGACGAATCGTCTCGAGCCGCGCTTCCGGCCATTTGTCGGGCGAGCCGTAGTGAACACCGCCCTTTTCACAGAGACGATCCGAGATCGACTCCAGCATGATGCCTTGCGAGATAGAGACGCCCCGCAAGACGGCAAGATCATCCGCCGTCATCAATCCCGGATTGGCGTGCGGGAGAAGACCTGTTTCCTCAAAGACGGCCCGCGCTGCCTCGGCAAGATAAGACAGCGTCGAGGAATGACCCAGCCGCTCCAGTTCATTCCTCGCCACGCGATAGCGAAGCTCCGGCTTGTCACCAAGCGTGAACAAGGCTTCCTTGCAGCCGGCCGCCTTGCCCTGCCGCGCGATCTCAACCATTTCCTCGATTGACAGGAACGGAGGTTTGCCATCGCGCGGCGCGTGAGCAAAGGTGCAGTAGTGGCAGACATCCCGGCACAACTGCGTCAGCGGAATGAAAACCTTACGCGAATAGGATACGCTCTGGCCGTGCGCGGCATCCCTGCGCTTTCCCGCGAGATCAAGCAGCGGCGCGAGATCCTGAAGCGATATCAGTTCGCAGGCTTCCGCGCGCGACAGACGAGGACCGGTCGGAGAGCGAAGCAAGACGCCAGTGGTCATAACGTATGAATCCTAGTTTGGATGTCTGTTAAGGTACGGCGACTCACAGCAAATTGCCGCAGGAAGTTCGCGGTCCGGTTCCCTGCACGGACATGTTCCGGCACGGTCAGATCCGCCGCGCAATCGATGTCCCATTCAAGACCCTCAAGCCTGGAGACATAAAGCCTGATCCCGTGCCGCGTCGCATCGGCCTGATGCCGGACAAAACTGTCCTCGCCAAAGCGAGGCGTGAAGTCCGTGCCCAGCCGCAGGCCGACCGCGTTGGTGCCGCCGTCGGACAATGCAGGCACGAGAACGACATCATGGTCATATAGCCTGTCGATCACGGCATTCACTTCATCGATCGTGGCGAAGGGAACGTCGGTCGGCACGATCAGCACATCGACGGCCTCCGCGCTGGCAACGGCGCGGCCCAGAGCGACCGCGTGATTGAGGCCGGACTTACCGTCGTCATTGACGATCCGCGCACCGGCATCAGTTGCGAGCCTCGCAACCTCAGCGTCGCTCGTAACCACGAGTACTTCCGCAATCCGCGGTGTTGCAAATAACGTCGCAAGAACATCCTGAAACATGGTCCGCGCCAGTTCTGCACGCTCCCAATCGCCCAGAACGCCCGACAGGCGCTGCTTGGCGGAGACGAACGCCTTCGCTGGCACGACCGCCCAGATCTTTCGTGAGGACTGCTGGCCGGAGGGTTCCATCATTACGACGCCTTCCGCTGGCTGCGCAGCACATCCGCGAACCGCAGGCATTCCGCCGCGAGGCGTTCGCGATCGTCCAGGGTCTTCATCAGCGTCGGCGTGACATGGACGGGCACGGGCACATCCGCCGCGTCGGCCCGGTCCGCCTCATCGATCACGAGGCCTGAGATAAACGGATAATGCTTCGCGATCGAAGCCGAACTGATCTTGATGCCGAGCTCGTCCATGATCTTCGTGGTCGGCCCCTTGACGGCTTGACCGCCAACGAGCGGCGAGACTGCGATGACAGGCGCGGTGGTCCTCGCCAAGGCTTCGCGATAACCCGGCACAGACAGGATCGGATCGATGCTCAGGTAAGGATTCGACGGGCAGATGATTACGGCTTCAAGTGTAGGATCACGCAACGCCGCGATCGCCTGCTCGGACGGCCTTGCGTCGGCGGCATTCAGGAATTCGATTTTTTTCACCACCGGTCTGCATTGCTGGCCCACGAAATATCTCTGAAATCCGAGAGGCCCCTCAGGGGTGAGTACGTTAGTCGCAACCGTGTCGTCCGTCATCGGCAGAAGACGCGCGTGAATACCTAACCGTTCTGCGATCGTACCCGTAAATTCCGAAAGCGTAGTCTGGCCATGCAGCGCCTGCGTGCGCAGGACATGCATCGCAAGGTCGCGATCACCAAGCTGAAACCAGTCCTCGCCGCCCGCTTCCCGCAAGGCATGCATGAAGTTCCAGCTTTCGCTGGCACGCCCCCATCCGCGCTCCTGATCGCTCAGACCCGACAGCGTATAGACGACCGTATCGATGTCCGGACAAATCCGAAGCCCGAGGTGGGTGAAATCGTCACCCGTATTGACGATGACAGTCAGATCGCCGCCCAGCACCTTCTGGAGGCCGAGCGCGAGCTTCGCTCCGCCCACGCCCCCGCACAAAGCAGCCACGGGCCTGCCGTTTCCAGATGCTTTCTGCGAAGGGGTCATGACGGTCAGTCCCTGGTAATAGCAACGCCCTCAGCATACGAGAGAGGACGCCACCAATGCATCCGCTTATCCGGCGGTCGCAAGACCCGTAATCTTGATGCCCGCACCGAGCACCTTGTAGCGGCGATTGATGCCGATCAGAACCGAGGTCAGCGCTTCGGCGGCCGCCGAATTCGCGAGTACGCCGCCATCGATTCCGGCGCTGCCGACTTCGGCGGCAAGGCCGATCACCAATTCGCGCGCATCCTTGTCGTTGCCGAACACCAGCACGTCGCAATCCGCGCGGCCGCCAGCATGCAGCTTGGCCGCGCCGACATTGTGGAATGCCGAGACTACGCGAACACCCTCGCCCAGAAGCTTCTGCGCGATCTGCGCCGCCGAGCCTTCGGCCGGAAGCTGCACGGTCGAAACCTTCGGCGGAACCAGCGGCACCGCCGCATCGACAACGATCTTGCCCTGAGCCGCATCCTTGATCTCAAGCAAGGTCGCTTCGTGGCTGCCAAACGGCACGGCAACAACGATGACGTCGGCGGCCTTGGCTGCGTTCACGTTGTCGTCGCCCTGCGCACCCGCGCCCAACTCGGCGGCGGCCGCCTTGGCCTTGTCGGCCGAGCGCGAGCCGATGACCACGGGATACCCGGCCTTGGCCCAGCACTTTGCGAGGCCGGAGCCCAAATCACCCGTACCACCCAGAATTGCGATCTTCGGCTTGCTCATGAATTCAACTTTCCTCTTGGTTTAATCAAAAGACATTTCGGTAAGTGGCACCAGCTTGACGCCGGATGATTCAAGCCGCGCACGCACCGCGCGCGCGACGGCAACGCCTGTCGGCTCGTCGCCATGAACGCACAACGAATGAACGCGGCAAGGAATTGTCTTGCCGCTTCGGGTCGTGACGGTCTTGCGCATAACGATTTCCGCCGCCTGATCCGCCGCCTTCGCGGGGTCCCTGATGACGGAGCCTTCCAGCTTGCGCGACACGAGATTGCCCTCGTCGTCATACTGACGGTCGCAAAATCCCTCGAGCGCGACCTTCAGGCCGAGCGCATGCCCGGCCTTTTCCATCTCAGAGCCCGCAAGTGCGACATAGATGATGTTGGAGTCCACCGCCTTGATGGCGCGAGCGATCGCCAATGCGTAATCGTTCATCTCCGCAGCCATATTGTTGAGCGCGCCATGCGGCTTCAGGTGCGTGACACGGACACCGGCATAAGATGCGATCGCCTGCAACGCGCCGATCTGATAGGCGATCATCATTTCCAGATCGTGCGGCTTGGTATCGACCCGGCGACGGCCGAACCCCCAAAGATCGTTGAATCCCGGATGCACACCGATGGATACCCCGCGCCGGGCGGCCTCCGCAACGACACGATGCATTACCAGCGGATCGCCCGCGTGAAACCCGCAAGCCACGTTCGCCGAGTTGACGACCTCCAGCAGCCCGGAATCGTTGCCGATATCGTAAGCGCCGAAACCTTCGGCCATATCCGCGTTCAGGTTGATTGTTTCACTCATGGCTGTCATCCGCCGTTGGGCCTCAGAAAGCTAACATACTATTATTAGGAAGACAATAACACTTGGCCCGGATCGGAGATGGCTAACCTGCGGGGAGCGGCCGTAATGAACGCTTTATGCACCGCTTTCAGCTCAACGAAACATGTCCATGTGCTTGGGCCGGATCAGCGTCGAGGCTGGGTTACGGGGCGCATCCGACCTGAACCCGCGAATATGAACAACCGGGACGCCTTCATTCGCCTGCCCCATCACCAGCGAAGCCGCGGCAGCCAATTCGTCCGCAATCGCGATCTCGGTGATCCGCAACTCGCGCCCGAAAAGATCCCTGGCGCCGACCATGTTTTGCAGCGAAGGAAGACCGGCCGACCCGAGCGCGACACCCACGACGCCATTGCGCCAGGGGCGGCCGAAACTGTCGTTGATGATGACGCCGACATTCGCACCGCTGACTTCATCCAGCCGCGCCTTGATGGCCGCGCAAGAGGCATCAGGATCTTTCGGCAAAAGCAGAAGGCGACCGCCTTCCTGATGGTCGATATTCGATTCATCGATCCCGGCATTCGCCATGATGAAGCCGAGCCGATGCGCGACGATCATCACATTCTGCCGGTAACGAACGACCTCGCTGGATTCCCGCAGCACCACCTCAATATGACGCGGATCTTTTCCGATCGTCTCCGCAAGCTTCGAAGCCTCTGCGGACGGTGTGACATCGTCCAGCGACACATACTGGTTTTCGGCTTTCGAGACGATCTTCTGCGCGATGACGATGATGTCGCCATCATGCAACGCGATGCCTTGAGCGGCAAGCGCATCGAGGATCATGGCGGCGACGTCGTCACCCGGCTCGACAAGTGGAATGCCGTCAATTGCAGTGGACGTAACCGATCGCGCCATCAGCCAGCAACTTTATGCAGCAACCGTGGGTTTCGACTTGGCCTTCGCAGCTTCGATGGCTTCCAGCACACGGCGCGGCGTGATCGGCGAATGCAGCAACTCCGCGCCAATCGATTTCAGCGCATCGTTGACTGCGTTTCCGATCGCGCCGGGAGGCGCGATGGCGCCGCCTTCGCCAATGCCCTTGACGCCGAATTCGGTATAGGGCGCGGGCGTCACCATATGAACCAGCCTTGGCTCCGGAACTTCGGTCGGTCCGGGCAGCATGTAATCCGCCAGCGTCGACGCCAACGGCTGACCCGAAGCATCGAAGTTCATCTCCTCGTAGAGCGCGGTGCCAATCCCCTGCGCAAGGCCGCCATAGATCTGGCCATCCACCACCATCGGGTTGATCAGCGTTCCGCCGTCTTCCGCGATGGCATAATCGAGAATCTCAACATCGCCGTTCTCCGGATCGACGGCTACGACACAGATATGCGTGGCATAGCTGAACGTGCCGGAATCGCGCTGCGGCTTGTAACCCATCGTGACTTCAAGCCCGCGCGGATCGATCGACGCCGGAAGATCCTGTGGTCTGCGATACCACGTATAGGCAATCTCCTTCAGCGTGACGCTGCCGGACGGTCCGACAACCTTGCCATCGACGAGTTCGACTTGATCGCCTTGAACTTGCAACAGGTGCGCGCCGATACCCTTCGCCAAATTGCCCAATTCGCGCGATGCGGTCGCGACCGCACCACCCGACATGACGGCGCAACGCGAGCCCCACGTTCCTGTCGAAAACGGGGTGTACTCGGTATCACCATGGACAAGTTTGACCTTGTCGACATCGACGCCAAGAATTTCATGAACCACCTGCGGCATTGTGGTTTCGAGACTTTGCCCATGTGAATGCGCGCCGATACGGATTTCGACGCTACCGTCCGGAGTCATCCGCGCAACGGCCTGCTCATGGCCGGGCACCATCGGAATACCCCATCCCGCGTATACCGAGGTGCCGTGCGAACCCTGCTCGCAATAAACCGAGAGACCGAGGCCGATCAGCCGGCCGTCCTTCTCGCCGCGCTTCTGGCGTTCCCTGATGTCCGCCGGCTTGATCAATTCAAGCGCCTTGCGGACGGACTCGGGATAATCACCGCTGTCAAAATGCTTCTTGGTGATGTTGTCGAAAGGCATCTGCCCCGGACGCACCAGATTTTTCAGACGCACTTCGTAAGGTTCAAGCCCCGCTTCCCGCGCGATCGCATCCATCATCAATTCGATGGCAAAGCACACACCGGTCCGCGCAACGCCGCGATAAGGCAAGATCGGACACTTGTTCGTGGAAACCGACCAAGTGCGGCAGCGATAGGACGGAAAATCGTAAGGTCCCGGCAGGATACTGGCGACTTGTGCGGCTTCGAGGCAGGCGGAAAATGGATAAGACGAATAAGCGCCTGAATCGACAATCGCCTCGCATTCGACGCCGCGCAGCGTACCGTCGCGATCGGCATACACCGTGATGTTGTAATGATGTTCGCGGCAGTTTGCGCCAGCAGTCAGATGCTCGCGGCGATCTTCCAGCCAGCGGACAGGGTGTCCGCAACGCATCGCAAGCCATCCCAGACACACATCTTCGGGGTTGACGATTCCCTTGTAGCCGAACCCGCCGCCGACATCCGGAGAAATGACGCGGATCTGAAGCTGATCAAGGCCGAGACACTCCGCAAGCCCCTGCCTGACGATGTGCGGCTGCTGCGTGCTCGTGTAGAACATCAGCTGTTCGGCGCGATGATCCCAGAAGGCGACACTGCCCCTGCCCTCCATCGGAGCCATGCACTGTCTGGCTGTCGAGATTTCCCGCGTGATCTTGATGGGCGCGTCGTAGGCCGCTTCCATGTTGACGTCGACAGACGTCTCAAGGAAGACGTTATCGCCCCACTCGTCATGAACAAGCGCGCTGTCCGGATTGCGGGCCGCGACCATGTCGTGAACCGCGGGCAACTCCTCCAGATCCAGCTCAACCATTGCCGCGAGATCTTCGGCCTTGGCACGATCGTCCGCGACGCACATGGCGAGCAATTCACCGACTTGACGCACCTTGCCCTTGGCCAGGGGCCACTGCTCCGACTTCTTGAACCCGGGAAGCGCGGAAACCGCGACAATCGGCTTGACGCCTTCGAGATCGTCGATCGCGAAAGCCTTGCCCTTCAAGCTCGCGGGAATGTGGACAGACTTAATGCGCGCATGGGCCAAAGGCGAACGCACGAACGCGACGTCCTTCATGCCCGGGAATTTCAGATCACCAACATACTGACCCCGGCCGCGCAAAAGGCGATCATCTTCCCGCCGCGTGATGGATGCCCCGACGCCGTGCCCCTTTGCTTGCGCTTTGTCGTCCACTTGCCTTGACTCCGCAGTCTGTGTGGTTTCGGGCGCTTATCCTCACCGGACAAGACAGCTACTCAGTCAACGGTCAGACCGGCGCGTGCGCCGGCCTGACTTTTCATTGTCGCAGGATGCTCACTTGTCCGCGAGCGTAATCTTGCCATCCACGATTCCGATAAGATGGGTGCTGCCGAAGCTCTGGCCGCTCTCCTTGCCAGCCGGGCCCACCTTTTCGAATTTGATCTTGCTCGTCAGACCCGGATATTCGAGCTCCCACAGCGCCGCGCGGATCTTCTCCGGCTCGGCCGCGCCTGCCTTCTCGATGGCCCGCGCAAGAACGTAAACAGCGTCATATCCACGGCCGCCTTCCGGCAAACCTTCTTCCGGCAGACCAGCCTTCTTCCAGGCCGCGATGAAGTTTTTCGCCGCGACCGGGTCCGGCGCGGTGTCGGGGAACCACGGCGCAAACATTAGATCGTGGTAGGAATTATTCGCAGCCGATCCCGCCTGGGCAATCAACTGATCGGGGAGATTGCTGCCGCCGGTGGTGATGATACGGCGTTGCAGACCAAGCGCCTGAGCCTGCTTCATCACCAACGCGATCTGGTCGGACCCGGTCGTCACGAACAGCGCATCGCTGTCGGTGCCCTTGATGGTCGAAAGCTGCGCGGAAAGATCACGCGCCGACGCATCCATGCGCAACGACTGATTGACCTTCACGCCCTTGCTTTGAAACATCTTGGTGAATTCCGCGACAGCGCCGAGGCCCCAGTCGTTGTTCACGACCAGGAAGTCCACCTTCTTGATGTTCATCGGCTCGACAAAGCGCGCGAACGACTTTGCTTCCGAACCGTTGGTCGGGCTGATGCGGAAAACGTAAGGATTGCCGGAAAGCGTGATCTTGTCGGCACTCGACGTTTCGACGATCATCGGCACCTTGTATTCCATGAGCTTCGGCATCACCGCGAGGGTGTATGTCGAGCTCCACGCACCGATCATGGCGGGAACCTTGTCGCTGCTGAGCAACTTCTCGGCCACTGCGGCAGCCTCGGTCGGATTGCTCTTATTGTCTTCAATGATGAGCTCGAGCTTCTTGCCGAGAACACCACCCTTGGCGTTGATGTCTTCGGCCGCGAGACGCACACCGGCCGTGACCATGCTGCCGGATGCGGCAACCGCTCCGGTCAGCGGCTCGTTGACACCAATCTTGATTGTCCCGCTCTGCGCCAGTGCTCCGGAGCAAAGACCCAACGACAAGGCAAATCCAATCGCATATTTCGACAAATTATAACTCGTCATCTAGCGCTCCTGTTGGCGAGAACCGCCCTATTCGCGGCGGTCGGCGTTACGTCCCAGACCAGATTATCTATAGTATGTTGGGTTATCAATGTGACCGCGCGATCTCTGGCCAGCGACCTAATGGCCCGAGCCGCCGAGATACGCCTCCTGAACGTGAGGGTCGTCGATCAAATCCGAACCCTTGCCCGACAGCACGATATTGCCCGCCTCAATCAGATAGGCGTAGTCGCACATCTCCAGCGCCGAGAAGGCATTCTGCTCCACCATCAAAACGGTAATGCCAGAATTTCGGATATTGTCGATGATGTCGAAGACCTGCTCGACGATGTTCGGCGCCAATCCCAGGGATGGCTCGTCGAACATCATAAGCTTGGGCTTCGACATGATCGAACGGCTGATCGCCAGCATTTGCTGCTCACCGCCGGATAACGTCCCCGCGACTTGCTGCCGGCGCTCTGCCAACCGCGGGAACATTTCAAAACAACGCTCTCGATCCTGCTTCATGGCGGCACTGTCCCGCCGCAGATAAGCGCCCATATCGAGATTTTCATCGACCGTCATGCTGGCGAAAACACGACGTCCCTCCGGACAATGCGAGATACCGCGACGCAAGATTTCACGAGCCGGCGCGCGCGTAATATCTTCGCCGTCGAACGTCATCGTTCCGGACTTAGGCGGCAAAATGCCGGAAATGGCACGAAGCGCCGTGCTCTTTCCCGCGCCGTTGGCGCCAACAAGCGCTACGAATTGCCCTTGCTTCACCGACAGGGAGATGCCCTTAAGCGCTTCGATCTTGCCGTAGCAGCAAACCAGATCACGAATTTCGAGCACGCTTTTTCACTCCCTCGCCAAGATAGGCACGGATGACTTCTGGATTGCCTTGGATTTCGGATGGCGGCCCGTCGGCGATGATGCGCCCGTAATTGAGAACGACGATCCTGTCCGACACGCCCATCACCAGCGGCATGTCATGCTCGACCAGCAGAATGGATATACCCAGCTTTCGCAACTGCGCCAGCAGTTCCATGAAACGGCTGGTTTCGGTGGCATTCATGCCAGACACCGGCTCGTCCAGCAGCAGCATCGACGGATTGGCCGCCAGAGCCAACGCGACACCGAGGAGACGCTGATCGCCGTAAGCCATCGTCCCCGCAAGATCGTTGGCACGATGCGAGATACCGACGGTTTCAAGGATTTCGTGCGTGCGATGACGCAGCTTCTCCTCGGAGCTCCGTTCGCGCGGCAACGCCAGCAGCGTATCCCACAACCGAGACGTTCCGCTTTGATGCAATCCAGTCATGACGTTGTCGAACACCGTCGATGTCGGGAACACGCTCGTTCGCTGAAAAGTCCGAACCAGACCTTGCGACGCGACCTGATGGGGCTTCAGACCGGCAAGCGGCACGCCCCGATAATGCACCGCGCCCTTCGTGGGCTTAAGGTAGCCCGTGATGATATTGAACGCGGTCGTCTTGCCCGCACCGTTCGGTCCGATGAGACTGACCAGCTCCCCTTCGTTGACATGAAACGTCATGTCGGAAATGGCGACCAGTCCGCCAAACTCAACACGCACATGCTCAAGCGAAAGCGCGACTGAAGGCTTTGATGTCATTTTAACCACGTTCATGACGCCCTCTGCACATGAGCAGGCGACGCACTCACATCCTGTTTCTTATTCTTCGCGAACCACTTCTCAACCGCAGGAACGATGCCCTCCGGCAGAACGAAAACGATCAAAATCATGAACGCTCCGTAGATGATCCACTGAAGTTCGGGGCCGACATAGCTACGGCTGATCACCGGGATGAACCCGAAAATCAGGCCGCCGACGAGAGGCCCGGCGAGCGTGCCCTTCCCGCCCGTCACAACCATGATCACCATGGTGACGGTGTAGACGAACAGGAACACGTCCGGATCAATGATCCGCAGATAATGCGCGTACAGAGCGCCCGCCGCGCCTGCGATGCCCGCAGACATGACAGCCGCGACGACGAGATAGCTGGTCACGTCGATACCAACGGACACAGCCAGCGATTCATTCTGCTTCAATGCGATCATGGCACGGCCCGTGCGCGAATGCACAAGACGGCTGATGATCACATACGAAACGGCCAGAACAGCCAGAACGAGATAAAAATACGATGTCTTGCTGTAGAACTCGAACGTGCCATAGCCCGGAATGGTCGCCGCAACCGGCGGAATATTGGTCAGCGCGAGCGGCCCTTGGGTCAATTCGACCCAGTTCAGTGCGACAAGGCGCACCACCTCGGCAAAACTGATCGTAACGATCACGAAATAGGCATCGCGAACACGAAACGACAGCTTGCCGACGATATACCCAAAGATGCCGGAGACAACGACGCCCATCACCAAGCCGGTCCAAACCGGCCATGGTTCATGGACGACATGGAATTTGCCGAACAGCGTCACATCGAACCCGAGCGACGTCAGGGCGCTAGCATAAGCGCCGATGCCAAAAAACGCGACGTGACCGAGACTCAATTGCCCGGTGTAGCCGAGCAGAAGATTAAGGCTCATGGCCGCAATGATGAAGATACCCGTCGTCACGAAAGTGTTCAGGATATAAGGATCCTTGATCCACAACGGGATCGAGGCCGCCACCACGAGCGCGAGCAAGGGAAGTATACGTCTCATCCGATCCGCTCCACGCGCTTGAAAAGTCCAGTCGGCCTAAACAGCAGGACCACGATGATAATCAGGAAGCCCATCGCATCGCGATAGTCCGTCGAAATATAACCGGCGCCGATTTCCTCAGCGAAAGCCAGGATGAATCCGCCGATCGTCGCACCGCCGATGCTTCCCAGACCACCGAGAATGACGATCGCGAATGCCTTCAGCGACGCGATGTTGCCCATCTGAGGCGCGATGACGTAAACCGGTCCGAGCAGCGCACCCGCACCAGCCGCCAAGCCCGAGCCAAGCGCGAACGTCGCCATATAAATGCGCTGAATGTTGACACCCATCAGCGAGGCCGTGTCCGAATCCTGGAAGGTCGCCCGCATCGCCTTGCCGAGCTTTGTCTTGTTGATCAGGAAATAGGCAGCGCCGATCAATGCAAGCGCAGTAACGAATACGAACAGGTTGAGCCAGGAGATCGAGGCCGGGCCCAAGGAGATCGGCGTTTGAGGAAATGGCGAGTGGACCGACTTGGCAATGCCGCCCCAAATATACTGCTCGCCGTTTTGCATGATGATCATGGCGCCGATCATGATCAGCATCGTCGTATCGATGTCCGCCCCATGCATCTTTCGCAGAAGCACCAACTCGATCAAGGCGCCCATCAGACAGCCGGCGACAATGGCGAACAGGACCGCAAGGAAGAAGTTCAGGCCCAGCACCATGGCGATGAGGTACACAAAATAGGCACCAAACGTATAAAGCTCACCGTGCGCGAAATTCACGACGCGCATGATTCCGAAAATCAAGGTGAGGCCAATTCCCAGGAGGGCATATGTCGCCCCCAGAACCAACATATTGATAATGTGTTGGAGCAGCTCGCTCATAGAAACCTCTTGGTCCGTTCATCACGATATCCGAGACATTTTGCGGACACCTGATGCATTTATCTTGCCAATCATCACAACGGCTGTTGCTCTGATCTGGACGAACGGCATCTCGCGATGCCGCCCGGCGCCTTCTCCCGTGAACCCGTCCTCTCAGGAATTCGGATACTTCATTCTATTTTCTGATTATACTAATCTTAGTACCATATTGGCTACCGAAGTGAGCGTCAAGCTCAGGCGCCACCTTCCTCCATCAAAGGAACCAAACCACCCCTCGTGTGCCGGGAAATCAACAGTCCGTCCTGATGTCACTGCAAATTCGCCAGCAGATTGATCTTCATCTGGATGCTGTCGCTGCGATAGATGATATCGCCCACATAAATGGCGACCCCTTTCTGATCGGTCACGACGAAACGCGTGTTCACCGTCGGCGCGCCGAGCGGCACCTTCAATGCGTGAGCGATCTGAGGATCCGCGCTGCCGACGGTCAGCGTTTGATACGCATCGCGCAGCACCACACCGTCAATATCGTTGAGGGCGACAAGCGCGGCGGCACGTTTAAAGCGAGCCGGCGCTTTATCGAAAATGTGAGAAGCCAGTAAAACGTTCACTAGCGAATAGGGACCGTCATCCCTGTGCTGAACGCTTTGCAGCTTGACGTAGCTGCCGGCCGCAATGCCTTCACTGTCCGCGAGTTGCGGTTTCTCGGCAGTCTTTTCAACAGAAAATTCGAGAGGCACGTTATCCTTGAGGATTGCGATGAGCGCCGTCCAGTCCGTCGCCAATTGCAAAAAGTGCCGCTCTCTCGGCTTCGTCGCAACGTAAGTGCCACGGCCCTGCCGGGTCTGCAGCAGCCCTTCCTCGCGCAACACATCGACTGCTTGCCGCACGGTGACGCGCGCGACCTGAAACTCGTGCTCCAGTTCCTCGAGGGTTGCGATCTTGTCGCCCGGATTCCATTGCCCCGCGTAAATGCGTTCCCGCAGGACCGAGGCAACCTGCAAATACAACGATATGCGGCTGCGATCGTAGGCCGTAAGCAATCGCGCCGAGGCGGATGCCTTGTCCGATACTTTGCGAGGCAACGTATCCATGGCGTTGCGGCTCATCGCCCTCGTTTGAAAAGAAACGCGAAGAACGCCTTGATCCGGTCCATGATCATGGATGTCATCAACGATCCCGCATCGAACTCATTGGACACCGGAGGCGCTTCGCCGCCCTCGCCCGTATACGAAAGCCTCGCTTCGAGATTTTGCGTAAACGCGCCGATCAAACGGTTGGCCACGTCCTGAACCAGGCCGGATCGACTGAACTGCGCCAGCATGCCGGTCAGGGTAAATCCGATCACGACATCCACCAGCGTTTCATTTTCGGTCGCGCCGGGCTTCACCGTGTAAGTGATCGCGCCGCGCGTCGCCGAATTGCTGCGCGTGTCCTTACCGCTGCCGACGATCGTGCCGCTCTTGTTGGCCTCATCCCGCGTGACGAACGCCACGCCATTGAAATCCGCGGAAATCGGGCCAACCTTGACCTTGATCTTGCCTTTGACGTTGCCGTCGACCGGTTCGCCCTCGAGCGTCGCGCCCGGCAGGCACTTTGCAACTTCCGACACCCGGCCGAAGAAATCCCACACGACGCTGGACGGATGGGCGACCTTGAAGCTTTGATTGAAGCTGGTCTGTGGCTTCCAGTTCGGATCGAACGCAGCGGCAGAGCCTTCGTCCGCCGATTTCGCCTGTGCCTTCGCGGTGGGCTTCTCCGTCGCGGCAACCGGCTTGACTTCAACGACCCCCTTCGCGTGCCCCGACCCGACTGGGCCAAGACGATTGGATGTGACGATCGCCGAAATCCCGCGGGCGCGGCGGGCCGCGATGACGGACAGGATGGCTTTGGTGATGCCGACATAACCCGTGCAGCGGCACAGGTTTCCGCTCATCGCGATGCGCACGTCGTGTTCCGACGGGTTCTCCATGCGCAAGACGATATCGCGCGCGGACACCATCATGCCGGGTGTGCAGTAGCCGCATTGCAGGCCATGCTCGCGCTTGAACGCATCGCGCAACTCGATCGCGACCTCATCCTGATCCAGCCCCTCGATCGTCACCACGTCCGCGCCCTCGCACGTCGCGGCGAAGGTGATGCAGGATCGCGCGGGCTGACCGTCTATGATCACGGTGCAAGCGCCGCAAACGCCATGCTCGCATCCGATATGGGTGCCGGTCAGATTTTGCGTCTCACGCAGGAAATCCGCGAGATGGGTTCGCGGCTCGACGGTCGCCGAGACGGGTGAACCATTTACGTTGATCGCAACCGGTTTCATTGCGGTTTAGCCTGTTCAACAGCGCGCTGAAGCGCGACCACATGCGTCTTGCGTTCCAACGCGTCATCCATTCCGCTGTCATGCAGTGCTGTGTTCAATGTTTCGCGGTTAAAGGCAGCGGCGGCGGCGCGTTCACTGAATTCGCCGAGGATGTGCCGCGCATCGGCGATCAGCAACGGCTTCGTCTCCGTCGCGCCGATGACCGCGCGGGACACCTTCCGATCCGGATCGACCAAAAACGCACCAATCGCATGGGCGAATTCGCCCGTCTTGCGGCAGCTTTTGTAATAACCCCAGCGTGCGTTCGCGGACAATTTCGGCACGGTGATGGACACCAGTAGCTCACCGGGCGCGAGATCCGCCTCCAGCGCGCCAAGCATATAGTCTTCAACAGCAATGGTGCGCGCACCTGACTCACCGCGGATGGTCACGCTCGCCCCCAGGGCGGCCAGAATCGAGACCCAGTCGGCCGAAGGATCGGCATGGGTGAGGCTTCCGCCCATCGTGCCGCGATTACGAACCGCGCGATAGGCAATCCCGTTGGCAACGCCGGGCAACGCACCGAGCGTAAAGTCCGGCACGCGGCAATCTTCGATATCCGCATGGGTAATGCAGGCACCGATGACGATCTCGTTCTTTTTATCGTCGAAACGGCGCAGTTCCTCGACCCCGGTCAAATCGACGACAAGATCGGGCTGAACCAGCCGCATGTTCAGCATCGGGCCGAGCGACTGGCCGCCGGCCATCAACTTGACGAGACGGCTCTCGTCCCGAAGAAGATCGATGATCTCCGGGATCGCTGACGGCCGCGCGTAGTCGAAATTGGAAGGCTTCAAGGCTGTCTCCTCCGAGGCCTTGGATCGGATCGTAAATCATCCGGGCTTGCCACACGTTGGCGATTTACCGCGAATGCCGCATCCACATTGACCGGTTTAAAGATTTGATCGCTCAAGACCCGGCCCATTATTTTGATATTTGAACCGCTGGCGGACAGGAACCGGCCCGCCAGCGTAACTCGCAACTTACTTCAGCGGCGGCGCGTTGCACCAATCATAGATGCTGAGCGCCATCACCTTGATCGACGTCAAATAGTCGTCGATGGACACATACTCGTCATTGGCATGCATGATCGCGGTCGAACCAGGCCCAAAGATCACGGTCGGCGTATCCGCGTACTTGTTCAGGAAGCGCGTGTCGGCTGCGCCCTGACGACCGCTGATCACGGGCTGCTTGCCGGTGATTTCAGTATAGGTGCGCGAGACAACGTCGACGATCGGATGGCCGACCGGAATTTCCGACGCTTCCGCGTCGTATCCGACGAACTTCACGACTGGCGGATGATCCTTCATCCACGGATCCGCCGCCGCGACTTCCGCGATCTTCTTCACGAGGCTCTGCTTGACCGCTTCGTGATCTTCGCTGGGCACCGTGCCGATGCTGCCCTTCAGAACGGCACTTGCCGGGAAGGCGCTCGGATAGTTGCCAGCCTGGAAGCTGCCGATGATGCACGGCAGCGAGTCGATCGCGCTCGGATAGAGCGGATGCTTGACCGTCGCGACGCGGTGATCTTCCAGCTCCTTGACCGCCTGAACGATCTTGTTGCCGAGATCGATGGCGCTGATGCCGAGATAGCGCTGCTGAATGCCCGCAGGCTTACCTTCGACATCGATCTGGAACCAGATGCGGCCGATGCAGGCAGGCTGCACGCCGAGATCGCTCGTTTCGCCGGAAATACCGGCATCGGCCTTATAGCCGCGAATGACCGTGTCCAACGTGCCGTGACCGCTGACTTCCTCGTCGATCACGATGTTGATCATCACGTCGCCCTTCGGCGTGAGACCGAGTTCCTTCAGGTATTGCACCGCGAGCACGTGGCTAGCGACGCCGCTCTTCATGTCGCACGAACCACGTCCGTAAATGCGGCCGTTCTCGATCTTGGCGGACCAGGGATTATCGCTCCAACCTTCGCCATTGCCGACAGGAATAACGTCGGTGTGGCCGTTCAACAGCAGCGAGCGGCCGCCGCCCGTGCCCTTGAGGGTGGCGACGATGTTGGGACGCCCCTCATAACCGCGATCGACCGGACGATAGCCGGGATGCTTCTTGAGCTCTTCCCAGTCGGTGTCCCACATATCGACTTCGAGACCAATTTTCTTCAGCTCGGTCGACATGTGCCGCTGAATGGCAGCCTCGTCGCCGGTGACGCTCGGAATCGCCACCATGTCCTGCAGAAACTTGATGGCCTGGTCGCGCGACGCATCCACCTTGTCGATGATCTTCTTACGATTTGGATCGGTCATTTCAAATTTTCCAGCGTTGCTTTATTTGCTCGTTTACCCGCGGAAGATCAGGCCTTGAGACGCGGAATGATCTCGCGTGCGATCGTTTCGACCTGATCCATCTGATACTTGTAGGGAACGAAGATGATCTTCTGAACGCCAGCCGCCTGGTGGGCCTTGAGCTGGGCGACACACTCGTCAACCGAACCCATGATCGCGCTCTCGCGCGTACAGTCGCTGTGTTCGGGGAAGTCCCATTCCTTGTTGAGCCAATCCGTCATCTCGGCCTGAACGGCTTCGCGCGACTTGCCGATCATGATCGGCAACTGGGAGGCGTTCTTCAGGGTGTCCGGGTCCTTGCCGGCATCCTTGGCGAAGTTGCGAATCTTGGCCCAGGACTTCGCAAAGCCTTCCGGCGTGTAAAAATAAGTCAGCCAGCCGTCGCCGACGGTCGCCGCGCGCTGCAGCACGCGATCCACGTAACCGCCGATCAGGATCGGAATTTCCTTGGTCGGCTTCGGATACATCACGGCCTTGGAAATGTTGTGGCGTGCATACTCGCCGGACACCGAAGGCTCCGACCACAGGCGGCGCATGATCTCCAGATTTTCATCCATGATCTTGCCGCGCTTGTCGAACGGAATGCCCATGGCGTCGAATTCGCGCTTGTACCAGCCCGAGGCCATACCCATGATGAGGCGGCCTTGCGAAAGCTGCTCCATGCTCGAAAGCTGCTTGGCCAGAGCGACGGCGTTACGCAGCGGCAACACGAGAATGCCCGTGCCCATCTTGATCTTGGTGGTACGTGCAGCGATCGCGGTCAGCGTTGTCAGCGAGTCGATGATCGGGAAGTTCGGCTCGACGCCCAGCAGCATGTGATCCCACACCCACACCGAGTCATAGCCGAGCTCCTCGACGCGCACGCCGTAATCGACGAGCTTCCGCGCATCGGGCATTTCCGGATAGGCCGTGAAATTGCGAGCCGCGATCCCGAATGTTTTCGCAAGATTGGTCATTTCATTCCTCCAAAAAAATCTTAGTTCAGGAAAAGACGCTCGGGATCGAGCAGTCTTAGTGTTTGCAGTTCATGTTCCGTAGGCGGAGCCGTCACCTCGGTCTTCTCATCGAAGATCAGCTCGAAGCCGGTATTATCCTGAACCTGCTCCTTCGAGATGCCCGGATTGAGCGCTAGCACCTTCATGCGTTTGGTCTTGTCGTCGAAACCGAAGATCGCAAGCTCGGTGATCACGCGGAACATGCCACCCGCGGGCAAGCCCGATTCACGCCGCGTGTCATTGCCGCGAATGAAACCTGGGCTGGTGATGAAGTCGACATGCTCCACGAAGCGTCGCTTCTCGTGCTTCATCGCGACGATCATGTTGGTGAGACTGGAGATGTCGTTGCCGCCGCCGGTACCCGGAAGGCGCGTCTTCGGCTTGTCCGGCGTGCCGATAAAGGACGAGTTCAGGTTGCCGAACTGATCGATCTGCGCGCCGCCCATGAAGCCGACATCGACATAGCCACGCTGCAGGAGCAGCAACACTTCGGCGCTACCCATCACCATATTAGCACGCTTGGTGCAACGCTGATCGTTGGTGGACGGCGGCAGCTTGCCGGGCTCGACGAAAGCACCGAGCACGCCGCCCTCGAACAGGATCGTGAGCGCGGGGCAGCGCGAGCGCTGCGCGAGCGTCGCCGCCAGCAAGGGCGTGCCAACGCCCGCGAAAACCACCTGACCGTCCTTGAGCTGACGTGCGCTGAGAACAGCGAGCATCTCGGAGGCCGTGTAATTGTGCTCAGTCATTGTAGATGCTCCGGCCCCGGGTCCCAGCTTGTACGATTTCATCCACACCGATGATCGAGAGGAATTCGTTCCACGACTTCGGTCCGTAAACACACTCGTCGAGATACTTCTTCATGCCCTCGATAGGATCGGCATTTACCTGGGCCACGTATTTCTCCATGTGCCCCATCATCGGCTCGTAGATGCCGAAACATTCGTGTGGCGCGGAGCCATAAGGCACTTCCACGACCGCATCGACACAGAAGAACGGAACTTTCGTCTGGTCCGGCGCACGGCGGATCTGATCGTTCGACACGATACGCTCAGTGGTCATGATGACGCGGTTGGCGGCCATGGCAAGATCGATGTCCATGAACTGCAGGCCATCCACCTGGGCATTGCCGTAGGCATCACAGCGCTGCACGTGGATCAGCGCCACGTCAGGATTGAGCGCGGGCACGAGCAGGAGCTTCTCCCCGGTGAAGGGGCAATCGATCTGCTTGGCCTCGGGACGGATTGTCGTAAGGTCGGAGCCAAGCATGGCGCGCATCGGCATGAACGGAACACCCATCGCGCCAGCGCGATAGCGCATGCCCATCGCCATGTGGCTCCATTCGTCGTAGCGCGCGAGCCCCTTCTCGACGTAATGGCGCATCGGCTTGGAAAGACCCCAAAGAATGCCCTGCGCGAACCAACTGGTTTCAATCTGCGACGCCACGCCGGAGCCGAACAGCAGATCGCCATCGGTCGAAATAATGCAGCGCGAGCAAGACAAATTCTTTTTGCGCGCACGGATCATCTGCCAGATGAGCGCCATCGGCGTTCGTGACATCGTCGAGCCACCGATGCCCACCGACATGCCGTCCTGAATGAACGACACCGCCTCTTCCAGCGACATGACTTTTTCGCGGAGGCTGCGATCGCGGCGTAGCATGCTGTCCCTTAGCTGCGTATACGCCAGCGGTTGAGCATCAGCCATTATTATTCCCCGTTTCTCATTGTTTTCGCGGCGTTTTCAGCGCTTCCAACGCCAATTCGAATACAGCTGGACAGTCTTTTTAGACCGGACTGTTATACTATCATATGCATGTTAGTATCATTAGTCCATAGCACTTTAATGGGCATCAACATATGTACGGTACTGACAAACCGGAGCGGAGCAATTCAATCGGCCGGACCGGCAAATAAAAAAGCAGACCGGCTGATTGAGCCGATCTGCCCTGTTCGTCACTCACCGCAGAGAAACTGGCGTGAAGCCAGACTCCCGGTCGGAAGCTCAGGCAGGCACGGCGGCGTCTGCCGCGACGAGTTCCTTGTAGAGATTTGGCGCGGTCGCACCTTCCGTATTGAAAAGCAGCACACGCGAATTTTCGTTGAGCCCGAGCTTTTCGCAAGCCTTCTTGTCTTTCAGAAGACCCCGCAAACCTGACAGGCCGACGCCACCGCTTTCGCCGGCAACAATTGCCTCCTCCGCGTGCTGCGGGCGCGCAAGCCGCTTCATCGCCGAAAGTGCATCCTGATCCGTTACGGTCATGAAGGCATCAGCCAGGCGAGACAGGATATCCCATGCCAGCAATGACGGCTCGTAGCATTCCAGCATCGCCATGATTGTCGGCTGATGAGCATCGATCCTCGTCGGCCGCCGTTTCTGATTGCTCTCGAACAGGCACGCAGCAAGATCAGGCTCCACGATAATGAACGCGGGCTTCGTCGGCAGCGACAAGGTCAGATTCGCGGCCACCGCCGCGGCGAATCCACCGACACCGGCCTGCAGGAAAACATGCGTCGGCGGCTCCGGCATCTGTTAGATAACTTCCGCGACCATCGCCGTATATCCTTGCATCACCAGGCGCGGGATTCGTTCATAGCCCGGCCATGACGTATCCGACACGATGATCCAGTTATTGGCCTTGCAGACGTCTTCCGCCTTGGCGACGGCATCATCATAATTGCCCGGAACGTGCACGAGGTCCGCGCCGAAACTGCCGATCGCATCCACGCGCTCTTTGTTGACGTTGTCATGGACAAAAATCTTGGCCTTGCATCCGACCAGATTGGCTCCGGCCGCGACGGAGCGGCCATGATTGCCGTCAGTCGCGCAACCGACGGTGATCTGCGACACCAGCGGACGGATGGTGGGATCGAGCAGTTCGACAGGATTGACCTTGCGGTTCAGATTCTTGCCGATCTCCTCCAACACCAGTTGGACCACGGCGTAGGCACCGCCGAGCGCCTTGAAACTGCCGAGCCCGAGCCGCGTGCTTTCGTCCTTGATATGGACTGACGCCACACCAAGCTCCGAGGCGACCGATTTCAGCGCGACAAGCCGGGTGGGCTTGT
>Ga0153956_1001361_pt1 | contig 21801 bp, 23 predicted proteins | sample TSFL040MetaG_FD_104704 | JGI IMG/M metagenome (GOLD analysis project Ga0153956, IMG submission 104704) | Attine ant fungus gardens microbial communities from Florida, USA - TSFL040 MetaG | ecosystem: Host-associated > Fungi > Mycelium > Unclassified | place: USA: Florida, Wekiwa Springs... | reverse complement strand
TTCGTGACATCGATCCGGGCTTTCATGTTGGGATGAAAGCGGCAGTAGTATTCGACCTCCCCTCCTTTCTTGATCACCAGCGTCGCCGATTGCTTCGGCGGGATCACGACATCCCAATCGCCCTTCACCGTCGCGGTGTGAGCGAGAATGTCGTTGTTGACCCATTCGATGGTGTCGCCGACTTTGGCCTTCACCACCGCCGGTGAGAACACCAGCCTGTCGATCGTCACGCGCACCGTCTCGGCATACGCCGGACCGCATCCGAGCGAAACCGCGACAAGCATGGATACAAGCCGATCACGCGGCGCGCTCATGCCCTCGATCACGCGCGTCACGAACACCGTGCGATAGACATCCGGCAATTCGTCGGTCACCCGCCCGACAAGACGAAGAAGTTCGCGCTGGGCCATGGTGCGTCCCGGATCGGTTCTGGCGGTGTTGGGGAATTGAATGACCTCGGCCGCCTGACCGGGCGTCACGGCATCAGTCAGTTCGGCCATCGGACGCCGCGTCCGAAGGCGACCCCATGATTCATTCATGACGATGCGCGACAGCCATGTGGCAAGACTTGAGTCGCCACGAAAAGTCGCCAGATGCGTGAACGCGCTGACATAGGCGTCCTGCACCGCGTCTTCCGCCTCGGCGTCGTTGCGCAAAATGCCGCGCGCGAGCCGCAATCGTCTCAACCCATGAATCGCGGCGAGCGCTTAGACACTCTCTCTTGCCGCGTTCTGCGCCGCGGCCAGTTTCTTGCGCAGCGCCCGGTTTTCCTCGAATTTCTTGGTCACGTCGCGCATCACCGCCGCCGTACCGGACGGTTTGCCGTCCGGCCCTGTCAGCACCACCATGGTGAACTCGACGGAAATGCGCGTACCGTCCTTCGTCAGCGCGGGCACCGCCAGAAGGTCGCCATGGGAATAGCGGCTTTGTCCGCTTTCCATGACCTTGTCGTAGCCTTCCCAGTGCCGCGCCCGCAGATTTTCAGGAATGATGATGTCGAGCGACTGCCCGACAGCCTCGTTCTCGGTAAATCCGAATATCCGCGCCGCGCCCGGATTCCAGAAGGTGATGGCGCCATCCTTGCCGGTCGCGACGATGGCGTCCGATTCCGAAGAAAGGATGGCCTCTCCGAGTGATGCGCGTAAGTCCATGATGAGCACCCCTGATGCAATTTCACCTTGCCAAAATTTCACCTTGCCAAGGCGTCGATCAGACTAGTGGTCCGGTTCCAACATTCGTATCCCGTTTCGGCTAGCACATGTGCGAATATTGGAATCGAAGGACCCCTAGCAAATATAAGATTCGAGTGGAGCCTTGGATTTGACATTCGCTTTGCGAGCCTGCGGCCAAATGGGGTCGCGAATGTCAAATCCGCTCCACTAGGCAATCTTGTCTACGGTCGCGGCGTCTCAGCTCCTTACGTTGTCGCAGACAGTTTTCGCCTGCGCAAGAAATATGACAGCCGATCGGTTTCCGCCGAGAGCGCGTTGCCGCGCGTCCGCATCAGATCCTTTCGCGTCATCAATCCGGCCAACCGCCCGCTGGCGCGATCGATGATCGGCACCCGGCCTGCCTCAGTCGCCACCATCCGGTCGGCGAGCGCCGCCACCTGCTCATCGGGATAACCGACCACCACCGACGAGTCCGAGATGCAATCGAACAGGGTCTCGTCCGTTTCCGGATTTTCCGCGCGCCAGCGCAAAATGTCGCGGCGCCCGACAACCCCGGCGACCGCGCCGTTTTCGTCGATCAGCGGATAGGATTTGTGGCGTGGCGGCGTATCGCCGCAGAAGAAGGCCACCGCCTCGTCCACCCGCATGCTTGCCGGCAGCGTATCGACGTCCTTCACCATGACATCCGACACGCGCAGCAATTCGAACGGATCGATGCTGTACTCGCGCACGACGTGCTGGCCGCGCCGCGCGATCTTCTCCGTCAGGATCGAACGCTTCAGAAGCAGCACCGTCAGGGCATAGGCCGCGCCGGTGCAAACCAGCAACGGTTCGAGCAGGCCGAAATGGCCGGTCAATTCGACGGCGAACATGATTCCGGTCAGCGGCGAGCGCATCGTGCCGCCCATCATCGCCGCCATGCCGAGCAGGGCCCATGCACCGGTATCGCCCGGCAGGAACAGGCCTTCCAGCCATGCCAGGCACCCGCCGAAAATCAGCAGCGGCGCCAGCACGCCGCCCGAGGTGCCCGAGGCCAGCGCGATGATCCAGATCGCCGATTTGACGATCAGGATCGTCAAGACCTGCGACGTCGTGATCTTGTCGTTCAACAGGCCCGCGATGATGTCGTAACCCACACCGAGCGCGCGCGGCTCGATCAGACCGCCGAGGCCGACAAGCAGGCCGCCGATCGCCGGCCACCACATCCAATGAAACGGAAGCCGCTCGAACAGATCTTCAGCCTTGTAGAGCAGCGCCGTGAGCAATCCCGACTGCAGGCCGCCGACGACACCCACCGCGATATAGAGAAACACGCCCCACCACGGCAAATCGAGATGGCCGGAGAATGGAAACAGCGGCCCGTGACCGATGATGAACGGACGCCAGGCTGTCGACACCACGCATGCGGTAATCACCGGAATGAGGCTGCGCGGCTTCAGTTCGAACAGCAGAAGTTCGACCGACAACAGCATCGCCGCGATCGGCGTGCCGAAGATCGCAGTCATGCCCGCCGCCGCGCCCGCCACCAGCAGCGTCTTCCGCTCGGCGGCGCTCATATGGAAACATTGCGCGAACAGTGAACCGATCGCGCCGCCGGTCATGATGATCGGTCCTTCGGCGCCGAACGGGCCACCGCTGCCGATCGAAATCGCCGACGACAGCGGCTTCAGGACTGCGACTTTTGGCTGCATGCGACTGCCGCCAATCAGGATCGCTTCGATGGCTTCGGGGATGCCATGACCGCGAATTTTCTCCGATCCGTAGCGCGCCATCAGCCCGATGACGAGGCCGCCGAGCCCCGGCGCAAGCACCATCCAGAGGCTGGGCTTGATGTCCGCAAGCGATAGATTCGCGGCACTAAACGTCTGCAACCACACCAGATTCGTGACCAGCGCGATCATGTGCAGCAACAGCCAAGCGGCGGCCGCACCGCCGCTGCCGACCAAAAGCGCCATTGCAATCAGAACCAGCACGCGTTTGTCGGTGGTGAAGTCGCCAAGCCGCGGCGCCACATGAGGGGAACGTGACATATTCGTAAGGTTCCGAAATAGGATTGAAATTGCCGAAAGCGCGCGGTAAGGCCTTTCGGACGGGTCACGTCCAATATATCGCGATACGATAGAAGGCAACGGGGTCAGGGATGGCTAAATCAACGACAAAAACCGGAAAATCGGCGCAGCTCCGCATGACCGCGGAAAAACGCATTTCAGCCCAGCCCCGCAGCGCGTCCATCAAGGACAAGGACTATTTCGTTCTGGCCTCATTCCGCCGCGAATTGCGGAATTTTCTCAATTTCAGCGAGCAGGCGGCGCAAAATCGCGGCCTGACCCCGAAACAGCATCAGGCTATTCTGGCTATTCGCGGATTCGATGATGAGGGCGGCGTCACGGTGGGTGATCTCGCCGAACATCTCCACCTCAAGCACCATACCGCGGTCGAACTGGTGGACCGGCTGGTGCGGGCGAAACTCGTCGTGCGCAAGCCCGACCGGGAGGACCGGCGCCGCGTTCTTCTGAGCCTGACGGCGAAAGCCAACACCGCGCTCAAGGCGTTGTCGGGCATCCACATGGCGGAAATCCGCCGCAACGCGCCGGGCATGATCAAGCTTTTGAAGCAGTTGAGCTGAAAGCCAATCAGCGCGGCGTGATATCGCCGCGCTCGCTGTCGGCGGCTTCGGCCGACGCTTCCTCGATCTGGTAGCGTTTGACGAGCGGCATCTGCGCCACAGCGAAGATCATCGTCAACGGCATCACGCCGAACGCCTTGAACGCGACCCAGAAATCCGTGCTCTGGGTCCGCCAGATAATCTCGTTCAGCACGGCCATGCCGGCAAAGAACGCCGCCCAGCGAACCGTGAGCGTCCGCCAGCCCTGCGGGGTCAGGTTGAACACCTGATCGAACAGGACGGCGATGAACGAGCGCCCCAGCATCAGGCCGACGGACAGCGTCAGTGCGAACAGCGCGTAGATAATGGTCGGCTTGATCTTGATGAACGTCTCGTCATGCAGCACCAGCGTCAGGCCGCCGAACACCAGCACGATCACCGCCGTGACGATCGCCATCAGCGGCACATGCCGCACCGCCACGTAAGAAGCGACGATCGCAGCGACGATCGCCACCATGAACGCGCCCGTCGCCACGAACAGATTGAATTTCGCATTCGCGACGAAAAACACCAGCAGCGGGCCGAGTTCGGTCGCAAGCTTGAACAGCGGATGAGGCACGCGCCTGTTCATGATTATCCCTGCCCCGTGTCCTTGCCCGCGATGGCGAGCGCAAAATCACGCGCGGTGAACGGCGCAAGATCGTCGATGCCTTCGCCAACGCCGATGAAATGCACCGGCAGCTTATATTTTTCCGAAATCGCGACCAAGATGCCGCCGCGCGCGGTGCCATCGAGCTTGGTCATCACAAGGCCGGTGACGCCGGCGGTCTTGCGGAACGCCTCGACCTGCGACAGCGCGTTCTGTCCCACTGTCGCATCCAGCACCAGAAGCACCGCGTGTGGCGCGCTGGCATCGACCTTCTTGATGACGCGCGCGACCTTCTCCAGTTCGACCATCAGTTCGGCCTTGTTCTGCAGCCGCCCCGCGGTGTCGATCAAGAGCACGTCGCGATTGTCCGCACGCGCTTCGCTCGCCGCATCGAAGGCAAGGCTCGCCGAATCCGAACCATGCGCGCGCGCAACCACCGGCACGCCGGTGCGCTCGCCCCAGATTTTCAACTGCTCGATGGCGGCGGCGCGGAAGGTGTCGCCTGCAGCGAGCATCACGCGACGACCTTCCGCCGTGAATTTCGCGGCGAGCTTGCCGATGGTCGTGGTCTTGCCCGAACCGTTGACGCCGACGACGAGAATGACGAACGGCTTCTGGCTCTCGTCGATCGCCAGCGGCTTCGCCACCGGCGCGAGCACCTGCTCCACTTCAGCCGCGACAATCTCCTGGACGTCCTGCGCCGACACATCCTTGTCATAGCGACCCTCGCCCACTTTCGCGGCGATCCGCGCCGCGACCTCGGTTCCGAGATCGGCGCGCAGCAGCACATCCTCGATGTCCTCGATCATGGCGCGATCGAGCTTGCGCTTGCTGACAAGATCGGAGATCGCGCCGCCGATCGAGCCGGAGGTGCGCTTGAGCCCGGCCGAAAGCCGCTGCCACCAGCTTTGCTTGGGTTTGTCCTGCGGCGTGTCTGTCATTTGTTGACTGTCAACATTTCGGGGGGTGTGTTACCCGGTTCGCACCAAAAACGAAAGCCGCACGTCAATCATGGATACGCCACAACCGACCGCCGAGGAGATGCTGGCGCGCGTGCTTCATCGCGATGGCCTGATGCTGGTGGTCGACAAGCCGGCCGGGATCGCCGTGCATAAAGGCCCGAAGGGCGGGCCCAACCTCGAAGCCTCGTTCGACGCGCTGCGCTACGGTCTGCCGCGTCCGCCGGTGCTGGCGCATCGGCTCGACCGTGACACCTCGGGCTGCCTCGTGCTCGGCCGCCATCGCAAGGCCACCGCCTCGCTCGGACTGTTGTTCAAGCACGGCAAGATCGGCAAGACCTATTGGGCCGTGGTCGAAGGCGGACCCGTGGAGAATGAAGGCGAGATCGACATTCCACTCGGACGGCTCGATGCGGAACGCGGCTGGTGGCAGAAACCAGATCCGAACGGCCTGCCTTCCAAATCGCGCTGGAACGTGATGGGGCGCGGCGACGGCCTGACATGGCTGGCGCTGGAGCCGATCACCGGCCGCACCCATCAATTGCGCGTGCATTGTGCGGCGATGGGCTTTCCCATCGTCGGCGACAACATCTACGGCAACGGGCCGCGCTTCGGCGAACCAAGCCTGCATCTGCATTCGCGCGAGATCATCGTGCCGCTGTCGAAGAACAAGCCGCCAGTGCGCGTCATCGCGCCCGTTCCCGCGCATCTGCACGAACGGTTGCGCGCCTGCGGATGGAACAGCGAGCAGAAAAGCGAAGCGCCGGAATCGGCTGTCTCACACGCTTAACCGCGCGCCGTCATGGCCCGCGATGGTCATGGCCCGCACCTCTCCCGCGATCCCGCCATCAATCGCAACGGGCAGGAAATGCTCTGTGCGTCCCTGCGCGGCACTCTCAACCAGAACATGACGGGTCTTGCCTGCCTCGCGCGCGAGCCTGCGCTTCAACGCCGCCTCGCCCGCCTCACGCAGCCGCTTCGCGCGCTCCCTGATGGCGCGACCTTCGACCTGCGGCATCTTCGCCGCTGGCGTGCCGGGGCGTTTCGAATACGGAAACACATGCAGGAAGGTGAGGTCGCAGTCCTCGACCAGCGCGAGCGAGCGCGCGAACATCTCCTCCGTCTCGGTCGGAAAACCTGCGATCAGATCAGCACCGAATGCAATGTCCGGCCGCAGCCGCTTGACCTGCTCGCAAAACGCAACAGCATCCGCGCGTGAGTGCCGCCGCTTCATCCGCTTGAGAATGAGGTCATCGCCCGCCTGCAACGACAGATGCAGATGCGGCATCAATCGCTCATCACACGCAATCACATCGAGCAGATCGCGGTCCGCCTCGACCGAATCGATCGAGGACAGCCGCAGCCGCTTCAATTCCGGCACATGCTTGAGAATCTGCTTCACCAGCGCACCCAACTTCGGGGCACCCGGCAGGTCAGCGCCATAGCTCGTGATGTCGACACCGGTAAGCACGATCTCGGGGCACCCGCTTTCCACCAACTTGCGCACCTGCTCGACCGCGGCACCCATCGCCACCGAGCGCGAATTGCCGCGCCCGTACGGGATGATGCAGAAGGTGCAGCGATGGTCGCAACCGTTCTGCACCTGCACGAAGGCGCGCGGCTGACCGTTGTGAAACCCGTCCACGAGATGCGGCGCCATCTCGCGCACCGCCATGATGTCGGCGACCGCGACCTTCTCGCAGTCATCGACATCGAACGCGCGGCGCGTGTCCTGCCAGGCAGCGGCGCGCATCTTGTCGTCATTGCCGAGCACACGATCGACTTCCGGCATGTCCGCAAACATTTTGGAATCGGTCTGCGCCGCGCAGCCGGTGACGATAATCCTGCGTTCCGGTTGCTCGCGCCGCAGGCGGCGGATGGCCTGGCGCGCCTGCGCCACCGCCTCGTTCGTCACCGCGCAGGTGTTGACGATGACGGCATCGTGCACACCGGCGGCTCCCGCCTCGGCGCGCATCGTTTCCGATTCGGCCAGATTGAGGCGACAACCGAAGGTGACGAGTTCGACCGCCATCAGGCGAGCGCCGCGAACAGGTTTGGATCGAACACGCCTTCATATTCAAGCTCGGCCGCACCGGTCATCAGCACGTGGTCGTCCCTCTCGCGCCATTCGATGGTAAGGTCGCCGCCGGGCAGGCTCATCCGCACGATGCGGTTTGTGCGCTTCAGCCGCGCCGCCGCCACCGCCGTCGCGCACGCCGCCGAGCCGCACGCCTTGGTCAGGCCGGCGCCGCGTTCCCACGTCCGCATCCGGATATGATCGCGGTCGACGATATGCGCGAGCGTGATGTTGGCGCGCTCGGGAAAGATCGGGTGATTCTCCAGGAGCGGCCCAAACCGTTCGAGATCGTAGGCGTCGATGTCATCGACCCAAAAGATCGCATGCGGATTACCCATGCTGACGACGGAGGGCGAATGCAGCACCGGCGCATCGATCGGCCCGACCTGCAATTCGATATAGCGGGTATCGCGGAATTCCTCGGCGAGCGGAATGTCCTGCCAGCCGAACTTCGGCGTGCCCATATCGACCGTGAAGAGATCGGGTGACGGCCCCTGCCAGCAGTTCAGAAGCCCGGCGCGGGTCTCGAAGGTCGCGGCTGTCTCACCGTTTGCGCCGAACACGCGCCTCGCCACGCAGCGCATGCCGTTGCCGCAAGCGCCCGCCTCGGAGCCATCATTATTATAGATGCGGATGAAAGCGCTGGTGCCCGGCAGCTTCGGCTGCTGCAACACCATCAATTGATCGTAAGGCACGCCGTCCGGCGCGGCGATGGCGCGGGCCTCGGCCGGTGTGAGTTGCGAATCGGATGCCCGCAGATCGACAACGACGATCTCGTTTCCGATTCCGTTCATCTTGGCGAAGCTATGGTTTGCGAGCACGGTCATGGTCAAAATCCAGGCGCTTTATATGGCGAGGATGACGGCAATGACCAGCCCGCCCGACACCCGCTTTTCGGTGACCTGACGCCCTTGCCGCGCCATGCTACCCTCGATTCATCAAAACCCCATAATATGGAGATTTCCGGATGACGCCCCGCCTGACCCGACTGGCTCTGCTGGCCCCGATCGCTCTCGCGGCGGCCTCCATGACGGTCCTTCCGGTCTCCGCACAAGCCCCCGCAACGCCGACAGCTCCAGCGCCCGCGACGGCTGACAAGCCGGTGACGCCACCCGCGGCACCTGCTCCCACGGCAACTCCGGCACCCGCAACCACGCCAGCACCTGCGCCTGCAACCTCTGCACCCGCTCCGGCGGCACCGCCTGAATCATCCGCGCCACCGGCAGCCACCACGCCCGCACCGTCTTCACCCGCGACCGAGGCCGCGCCTCCAGCCAGGATGCAACCCGCCGATCCGTTCGGCGAAGAAACGACCATGACTGCGAAGAAGGTCGTCGCGCTCAAGGGCAAGGCGGTGTGGGATTCGGCTTTCGAGACGATCACGGATTCGATCAAGGCGCTGAACACGCTGCTCGCCAAGCAGAAGATCGAGCCCGCGGGCCCGGTGCTGATCGTTTACACCTCGACCGACGATGCGGGATTCACATTCCAGGCCGAAGTGCCGGTCAATCAGGAGCCGAAAAATCTGCCCAAGACTATGAGCATCGCGCAATCCCCCGAGGGAGCGATGCTGAAGTTCGTCCATCGCGGCTCCTACGACAACATGGACAACACCTACGAGGCCATCACCAACTATCTCGATGAGAAGAAGCTGGAAGCGAAGGATAGCTTCATCGAGGAATACGTCACCGATCCGCTCAAGACCGAGGAAGACAAGCTGATCATCAACGTCTTCGTCCCCATGAAGTAAGGAGTCCACCACATGCGTTGTCTGATTGCCGCCGCGTGCATCGCGCTTGCCTCACCCGCGCTGGCTCAGCCCGTACCCCCCTCGATCTCGGTCAGCGGCCAGGCCACCGTCTCGGCCGCGCCCGATCTCGCCGAGATCGATGCGGGCGTCGCGACGGAGGCCAAGACCGCCCGCGCGGCGAGCGAGGCCAACGCCAAGGCGATGAACGCGGTGTTCACCGCACTGAAGAGTGCAGGCATTGCGCCGAAGGACATGCAGACGTCGCAACTCTCGTTGCAACCGCAGATGAACCACAACAACTCAGGCGCGCCGCCGCAGATCACCGGCTATCGCGCAACCAACCGAGTCAGCATCACGCTGCGCGACATCGCCAAAATCGGCGATACCCTTGATGCGCTGGTCGCATCGGGCGCCAACGACATCGGCGGCATCGGCTTCTCGGTGTCGCAATCCTCGAAACTGCTCGATGATGCCCGCGCCAGGGCCCTGGAGGATGCACACCGCAAGGCCGCGGTTTATGCGCAATCCGCAGGCGTCACGCTGGGCGGGCCGCTCTCCATCTCCGAAGACGGCGCACCGCCGCCGATGGCGTTCCGCGCCAAGGTCAGCATGGCCGCCGCGCCGACCTCGATCGCGCCCGGTGAACAAACGCTCCATGTGTCGGTGCAGGTGAGTTACGAGATCAAGCCGAAGGCGCCATGAGGGAGAGCTTCACATAGGATATGTCATCACCGGGCGTGACCCGGTGATCCATTCTTGTGGAGCACAATCTTTTGATGGATGCGCGGGTCATAGGGTGAGGCGGAAGCAACGCCGTTCTTCGAACGGCTATGCCCGCGCATGGCAGTTCTGAGCAAACCTGAACCGTCTAAATCTCGAACACCTGCCCCGGCTTCAGCGCGACAAATTTCTCACGCGGCACGCCCGCCTGATCGAGCGCGGAAGCCAGATCGCTCTCGGGTGCATCGATCGCTTCATCAGTGAGCTGGAATGTGCCGTGATGATGCGCCAGTGCCTGTTGCGCGCCGCAATCGGCTAGCGCCTTCACCGCGTCCGATGGGTTCATGTGCATCTCGCGCATGAACCAGCGCGGCTCGTAAGCACCGATCGGCAGGAGCGCGAGACGCAAATCTCCATGCGCCTCGCGCACGCGGCGGAAATGCCCGCCGTCACCATAGCCGGAATCGCCCACGACATAGATTTTCCCCGCAGGCGTCTCAATGACGAAACTCGCCCACAGCACCTTGTTGCGGTCGAACAGGCCCCGCGCGCTCCAGTGCCGCGTCGGCACCAGCGTCACCGCGACACCGTTCCCGATCTCGACGCGGTCGTGCCAATCATAAGCTTCCGCACGCACAGCGCTATCGATTGACCTCATCGTCACATCGTTGCCGAGTGGCGTGATGATGCGCGGCGAGAATTTCGTCGCGAGGCGCGAGAGCGTTCGCATGTCGAGATGATCGTAATGACCGTGCGTCACCAGCACGGCGTCGATCGGCGCCAATGCATCGAAGGGAATTCCCGGATCGTTGACGCGCCTTGGACCCGCGAAGGTGAATGGCGAGGCCCGTTCCGACCACACCGGGTCGACCAGAATGTTCAGCCCGGCCGTCTGGATCAGCCAGCTTGCATGGCCGACGAAGGAAAAGCGGACCTTGTCGCCGGTGACATTCGGCGGCGGCAGATCGGAAAATCCGCTCGGCGCCCATGCGGGCCATGTCGCGGGACGGCTGGTGAAGCGCCAGCGCAGGATGTCGGCCAATGACCGAGGCGGCGCGCCGTGCGGATCGAAAAAGTGCAGCCCGTCGAAATGGTCCGACACCGGGCCATCGTAGGTTTTCATCCGGGAGGCCCATGCAGATGACCCGCCCGCCAAGGCCAGAAGACCGGCCAGAGTTCCAAAAAAGCCGCGACGGGTGATTTTCATGGCCGCGATAGACCCTGAAAAGCCGCCGGAAGGCAAATAACGGCTCCGCGAACCTTCCTTTCCGGCCATAAAAACCGCTTTTTTCGCTCTTTTCTTGACTTTTGACCCCTCAGGGGCTTTAACCGCGCCACTTCTCGAAAAGGTTTTCTTTTCGACCCGCCGACCGGCGCGAGACGCCGGAGGTCAACGCCCGACAGCGCTGTGCGCCCTCGGGCGTGAAGCTGTTTGGATCATTGCTCCATTCGGAGCGCAACGGGATACGACGCTGAGATGTTCGACAATCTGTCGGAAAGGCTCGGAGGCATACTCGACAAGCTGACGCGGCGCGGCGCGCTGTCGGAGGCCGATGTCGATGCCGCGATGCGCGAAGTCCGCCGTGCGCTGCTGGAAGCGGACGTGGCACTCGAAGTCGTGCGTTCGTTTACCGACAAGGTCCGCGAACAGGCCATCGGCGCCACCGTCGTCAAATCGGTATCGCCCGGCCAGATGGTCGTGAAGATCGTCCACGACCAGCTCGTGGAAACGCTCGGCTCCGACGGCCAGCTCATCGATCTCAACGCACCCGCGCCGATCGCGATCATGATGGTCGGCCTGCAGGGCTCCGGTAAACCACGACCTCCGCGAAGCTCGCGCGCCGCCTCACGCAGCGCGACAAGAAAAAAGTCTTGATGGCCTCGCTCGACGTCTACCGTCCGGCGGCGCAGGAACAACTCGCCATTCTCGGCCGCGATCTCTCCATCGAGACACTCCCGGTCGTCGCGGGTCAAATGCCGCAGCAGATCGCGCAGCGCGCGCTGCAGGCAGGCAAGCTCGGCGGCTACGACGTCGTGCTGCTCGACACCGCGGGCCGCACCACGCTCGACGAAGAGATGATGCGCGAAACCGCAGCGGTGAAAACCGCCGCCAATCCGCATGAAGTGCTGCTGGTCGCAGACTCGCTCACCGGTCAGGACGCCGTCAATCTCGCACGCGCCTTCGACGAGCGCGTCGGTCTCACCGGCATCGTGCTCACCCGTGTTGACGGCGACGGCCGCGGCGGTGCCGCGCTGTCGATGCGCGCCGTCACCGGCAAGCCGATCAAGCTGATCGGCACCGGCGAAAAAACCGACGCACTGGAAGATTTCCACCCCTCGCGCATCGCCAGCCGTATTCTCGGCATGGGCGATATCGTCTCCCTCGTCGAAAAGGCCGCCGCCAACATCGACGCGGAGAAGGCGGCGCGCGCGGCGGAAAAGATGCGCAAGGGCAAGTTCGACTTGGCCGACCTGCGCGAACAATTGGCCCAGATGCAGAATCTCGGCGGCCTCGGCGGCCTGATGGGCATGATGCCCGGCATCGCCAAGATGAAGAACCAGCTCGCCGCCGCCAATCTCGACGACAGGATCGTCAAGCGGCAGATGGCGGTGATCGATTCGATGACGCGCGCCGAGCGCAAGAACCCCGACGTCCTGAAGGCGAGCCGCAAGAAGCGCATTGCCGCGGGCGCGGGCGTGAAGGTCGAGGACGTCAACAAGCTCCTCAAGATGCACCGGGGCATGGCCGACATGATGAAGGCCATGGGTCAGGGCAAGCGCGGGCCGATGGCCGGTCTCGCGCAGATGATGGGCTTTGGCGGCGGCATGCCCTCGCCCGAACAGATTCAGCAATTGAAGGATCAGATGCCCCAAGGGTTGCCGCAAGGCCCCGGCGGCATGCCGTCATTGCCGAAAGACTTTCCAGGCCTGCCCTCGGGATTGGGCGGCCTTGGAAAACCGACATTGCCCGGGCTGGGTGGATTTCCCGGCCTCGGCAAGAAGAAATGAAGTCGTCATTCCGGGGCGCGAGCCATGCGAGCGAACCCGGAATCTCGATTGAATAACACCGGGATTCCGGGTCTGCGTGCTGTGCACGCATCCCGGAATGACGGATCGAAATCGAATTATTGAACAGGAGAACACCATGTCAGTCGTCATTCGCCTCGCCCGCGCCGGCACCAAGAAGCGCCCGTTTTATCATGTCGTCGTCGCTGACTCGCGCTTTCCGCGCGATGGCCGCTTCATCGAACGCCTCGGCTTCTTCAATCCGCTGCTGCCGAAGGATAACGAAGGCCGCCTCCGCCTCGACATGGACAAGGTGAAGGCGTGGCTCGCCAAGGGCGCGCAGCCGTCGGACCGCGTGATGCGCTTCCTCGATGCCGCCGGCGTTGCCAAGCGCACCGTGCGCAACAACCCCGAGAAGGCCGTTCCGCGCAAGGAGCGCAAGGCCGCCGCTGAAGCCGCCAAGGCGTAACCGTTCTCGTGGCTCAAGCAGCGCGCATCTGCGTTGCGAAAATCGGCGCAGCGCACGGTGTGCGCGGCGAGGTGCGGCTGTGGCCGTTCACCGAAGACCCGATGGCGGTGGTCGATTACGGCCCGCTCTCGACCAAAGACGGCGCGCGGCAATTTGAAGTGGCGCGCGCCCGGATCGCCAAAGACCATCTGGTCGCGATCATCAAGGGCGTTACCAATCGCGACGAAGCCGAACGCCTCAACGGCATCGAGCTTTACATCTCGCGCGACGCGCTCCCCGACACCGAGGAAGGCGAGTACTACCACGCCGATCTGATCGGCCTTGCCGCGATCGATGCACATGGCGCGCCGATCGGCACCGTCACCGCGGTCCATAATTTCGGCGCAGGCGACATCATCGAGATCGCACCGAAAAGCGGCCCGTCCCTCCTGCTGCCATTCACCAACGCCGTGGTGCCGACCGTCGATCTTGCGGCGGGCCATGTCGTGATCGAACTGCCGGACGAGATCGACGGCGAGGAGCCCGACTCGGAGGAGTCCGCGCCATGACACCCAATGTCGGCTCCTGGCGCGCCACCGTTCTCACCCTTTTCCCGGACATGTTTCCCGGCCCGCTCGGCATCAGCCTCGCAGGCCGCGCGCTCGCCTCCGAGATCTGGCGGCTCGACGTGCGCGACATTCGCGCCTCCGCCACCGACAAGCACCGCAGTGTCGACGACACCCCTGCGGGCGGCGGCCCCGGCATGGTGCTGCGCGCCGACATTCTGGCGGCCGCCATCGACGCCGCCGGATGTGACGCCAGCCCGCGCCTGCTGATGAGCCCGCGCGGTCGGCCATTGACCCAGAAGCGGGTGATGGAACTGGCGGACGGACCCGGCCCGCTGATCGTCTGCGGCCGGTTCGAAGGCGTGGACCAGCGCGTGATCGAGACACGCGGGCTCGAGGAGGTCTCGATCGGCGATTATGTGCTGTCCGGCGGGGAACTCGGCGCGATGGTGCTGATGGACGCCTGCGTTCGGCTCCTGCCGGGCGTCATGGGCAAGCTCGCCTCGGGAACCGAGGAAAGTTTCTCCGACGGACTGCTGGAATATCCCCAATACACCCGGCCTCAGACTTTCGAAGGCCTTGGGATTCCTGAAGTTTTGACCTCAGGCGACCATGCCAGGGTCGAGGCTTGGCGGCGCACGCAGGCTGAATCCCTGACCCGAAGCCGCCGCCCGGACCTCTGGGCCGCCCGAATCGGCGCAACTGCGCCAAAAAACACGACGGACCAGTGACAACGCTTGCGGTTTGGCGTATAGGAGCGCCCAATCCGTGCATAAGCTGGATAAAGAATTTCGCGCAGTCCCGTTCGGGCGCGCTGCCCGATGGAGTTTTGCTATGAATCTCATTCAAGAGCTCGAGAAAGAGCAGCTCGAGAAGCTCGCTGCCGGGAAGACCATTCCCGACTTCGGCCCGGGCGACACCGTGACCGTCAACGTCAAGGTCAAGGAAGGCGACCGCACCCGCGTGCAGGCCTATGAAGGCGTCTGCATCGGCCGCAACGGCGGCGGCATCAACGAGAGCTTCACCGTGCGCAAGATTTCGTACGGCGAAGGCGTCGAGCGTGTCTTCCCGATCTATTCGCCGATGATCGACTCGATCAAGCTCGTGCGTCGCGGCAAGGTGCGTCGCGCCAAGCTGTATTACCTGCGCGGCCTGCGCGGCAAGTCGGCCCGCATCGTCGAGAAGCAGGACCAGCGTCAGACGCCGGCTGCTGCGGCGGCCGCAGAGTAATTTGCGATCATTCTTCGGAATGCAAAAAGCCCCGGTAAACCGGGGCTTTTTTATTGCGGATCGATCAGGCGATTTACGTCGCCAGCGGACCGTTCATGATCCAGCGATGGCCGAACGGGTCACGCACGATCGCGGTGCGCGTGCCCCAGAATGAATTCGTCGGCGTGACTTCGCCCTTCGCGCCGAGCTTCGTGGCGCGCGCGAACACCTCGTCCACTTCCTCGGACGTGCCGAATTCGAGACTGACCGACATGGTCACGGGCTCGCCCGGCAGCGGCGGACGAGCGGTGCCGAATTCGGGGAACGCATCGGCGAGGAACAGCGCGCCGCCGTTGATCTCCAGCTCGCAATGCATGATGCGCAGACCGTCCAGCGCAGGCATCAGGGCCTTCTGCTTGGCGTCGAAAGCCGCGCTGTAGAAGGCGATGGCTCCCGCCGCTGGTGAAACCGTCAGATAAGGTGCGACCGGCGGCCGTGCAGACATTGAGGAGCCCCATGCAGTTCTTATATGGCGAGAATACTTTCCCGCCGCGCCTTATGCGAGTAAAAAGCCCGCTGCAACAGGCGCCCGCGGAAAAGCGCCCGACCAGGAAAAAGCGAAAACCACAATGGCCAAACCGACCACCCTGTACGACAAGATCTGGAACGATCATCTGGTTGACGAGCAGCCCGACGGCACCTGCCTGCTCTACATTGATCGCCACCTTGTCCATGAGGTGACCTCGCCACAGGCGTTCGAGGGATTGCGCACCGCCGGCCGCAAGGTTCATGCGCCGGAGAAGACGCTCGCCGTGGTCGACCATAACGTGCCGACCACCGACCGCTCCAAGCCCAATACCGATCCGGAGAGCGCCGAGCAGATCGCGGCACTCGCCACCAACGCGCGCGAGTTCGGCGTGCAGTATTTCAACGAGTTCGACAAGCGTCAGGGCATCGTCCACGTCATCGGCCCCGAGCAGGGCTTCACCCTGCCCGGCACCACGATCGTGTGCGGCGACAGCCACACCTCGACGCATGGGGCGTTCGGCGCGCTGGCGCACGGCATCGGCACTTCCGAGGTCGAGCATGTGCTCGCCACCCAGACGCTGATCCAGAAGAAGGCCAAGAACATGCGCGCCGTCGTCGACGGCAAGCTGCCCGAAGGCGTCACCGCGAAGGATATCATCCTGGCCATCATCGGCGAGATCGGGACCGCGGGCGGCACCGGCTACGTGCTGGAATACGCAGGCGACGCGATCCGTGCGCTGACGATGGAAGGCCGCATGACGGTCTGCAACATGTCGATCGAAGGCGGCGCGCGCGCGGGTCTCGTTGCGCCGGACGAGAAGGCCTATGAATTCCTCAAGGGCCGTCCTCTGTCGCCGAAGGGCGCGCAGTGGGAGCAGGCCGTGCGCTACTGGGACACGCTGCGCACCGACGAGGACGCGCATTTCGACGCCGAGATTCGTCTTGACGCCGCGAACCTGCCGCCGATCGTCACTTGGGGCACGTCGCCGGAAGACGTCGCTTCGGTTGCCGGTCTCGTGCCCGATCCCGCGAAGATCGAGGACGAAGCCAAGCGGCTGTCGAAGGAGCGTGCGCTCGCCTATATGGGCCTGACGGCGGGGACCAAGATCACCGACATCAAGCTCGACCGCGTCTTCATCGGCTCATGCACCAACGGCCGCATCGAGGATTTGCGCGCGGCCGCCAAGGTGGTTGCCGGTCACACCGTGAACGGCAATCTCAACGCCATGGTGGTGCCGGGTTCGGGTCTCGTGAAGGAGCAGGCGGAAGCCGAGGGCCTCGACAAGATCTTCCTCAAGGCCGGATTCGAATGGCGCGAACCGGGCTGCTCGATGTGCCTCGCGATGAACCCGGACAAGCTGTCGCCGGAAGAGCGCTGCGCCTCGACCTCGAACCGCAACTTCGAAGGCCGTCAGGGCTTCAAGGGCCGCACCCATCTGGTGTCGCCCGCGATGGCGGCGGCTGCGGCGATCGCAGGCCACTTCGTCGATATCCGCGACTGGAAGGCCGCGTAAGCGCACCCATAGCATCGCCACTCAATAAAAACGGGCGCTGAAAAGCGCCCGTTTTTATTTGGCTGTTTTGCTGCGCCTCAGAATCCAATGCTGAAGCCGACGCCACGGCCCCAACCGTAATAGGCCGGACCGCCGTAATAGTAACCGTAGGGGCGGTAATACGGACGGTAATAGCCATACGGCCGATAGTAACCCGCTCCGTAATAGCTGGGCCCGTAATAGTACGGACGATAATAAGGACGATAATAGACCTGCGGACGATAGTGGCGATGGTAGCGACGCGCGCTGATGTCCGTCATCGTCGACCTCGCATGAGGCGCCTGCTGCGAAGCCGTCTGCGATTTCGGCGCGGCGGCTTGCGCGGATGGCGCGATCAGCGCAGCGCCGAGCACCATCGCACCGGCTGCAAGCAGCGTCTGAAGATTGTATGTCATCAAACCCTCCTTTGTCTGTCTCATGATCCGTTCACAGCAATCTCATATTTGTGGCCGCGAGCTCTATTTCAACTCTTCAAAACGAAAACAGGCCCGTAAAGGGCCTGCTCGTTAAACCGCCGGACGATCACCAATGGCGATGATGCCAATGGCGACGATGAGGATGCCAGCGACGATGGTGAGGATGGTAATGACGGCGATACCGGACCTCCGTCGTCGCGCCCGCGGCGGCATGATCGGCGGCGGCCGCAGTGCCCGGTGCCGCAAGCGACATCGCATTTGCCTGTTGCGACGGGGTTACGACAAACATCAGACCCGCGACTGCGAGAAGTCCGAACAGTTTCTTCATCGTCAAGCTCTCCTATGACCAGTGCAACGACCGCGATTGAACGATCGCAATCTCACGCCTTACAACCCTCACGAACAATAAGAGTTCCCAATCGGGAAGGCATGCCTAGCCTGAAAGCAGAGCGGTGAATTTACGCTGAATAAACCGGGGCCAGAAAAAGGCGATTGCAACGCAAGCGCTCCGTCGCAAACATCGAAGCCTCAACCTTCCCAGTGGCAGTTTACGCGCGGCACGATCACGGTGCCGCTCACACGCTGCTCATACTCGTAATGGGAATGGCAGATTCTGACCGAGTTCGGTCCCGGCCCGCGCGGCGTATAGATGCGGACGCGGCGTGGCCTGCGGGATCGAATCTCCCGGCTCTGCGCAGACACATCGGTCAAGCGCGCGGCATTGGAAGGCGTTGCTGAAAACGCGGCTCGGGACTGTCCGGCTGCGGGTTCGGCAGCAGCCGAGCCGCCCGAACAGAACGCCGCCAGCAAAACCGTGCCCACCATACCCAACAAAGAATGCCGCATCATCCGCCTGCCCCGCTCCAGAGGCCCAAAAACTCTCCGATTGGCTCCCCGGCGTCAATAACCTCGCTTCCGGCGCATCCAGCCATGCGTCCATTAGGACTTTGCCAAAGGCTCCTTTCACGATAAGAACCGTTCCAAATTGGTCTGCCTCCGCAGGCCTCAACGGATTGAGACGATGGAAAAATTCACTGTTGTGAGCAGCGTGGCCGCGCCGCTGAAGATCATCAATGTCGATACCGACATGATCATCCCCAAGCAGTACCTGAAGACCATCAAGCGGACCGGACTCGGCAAGGGCCTGTTCTCCGAACAGCGCTACAAGGACGACGGCAGCGAGAACCCGGATTTCGTGCTGAACAAGCCAGCCTACCGCCATGCGCAGGTTCTGGTGGCGGGCGACAATTTCGGCTGCGGATCGAGCCGCGAGCATGCCCCATGGGCACTGGCCGATTTCGGCATCCGCTGCGTGATCTCGACCTCGTTCGGCGACATCTTCTACAACAACTCGTTCAAGAACGGCCTGCTGCCGATCCGCGTCACCCACGAGCAGCTCGACAAGCTGTTCGACGACGCCGAGCGCGGCGCCAACGCCACGCTGACGATCGATCTCGAGAAGCAGGAAATCCGTGGCCCTGATGGTGGCGTGATCAAGTTCGAGATCGACCCATTCCGCAAGCACTGCCTGCTCAACGGCCTCGACGACATCGGCCTGACCATGCAGAAGAAGCCGTCCATCGACAGCTTCGAGGCCCGCGAAAAGGTCGCGCGCCCCTGGCTGTGAGACCCAGGATCTGAACTGCGATCTGACCGAACAATAATACGTCATGCGCGGGCATGGCCGTTCGAAGAACGGCGTCGCTTCCGCTCGCCTATGACCCGCATATCCATCAATTCACAATAATCATTTTCGATGGATTGCCGGGTCATAAGGGCGTTCACGCCCGTCTTCGACGGGCTATGCCCGGCAATGACACGGAAGATGAAGCACGGTCATGCGCTACGCAATCCGCAACTTCTCAATCGCATCCGCCATCGCGAGCGTTCGCCGCGCCATCTCGGCGTGCAGCCGCTCGACCATGCGCCCCTGATAGCGGATCGCGCCCTTGCCCGCAGCCTCGGGCTGTTCGAATGCGGCGATAATGCCGCGCGCCTCCGCCAACTCCTCGTCCGCCGGTTTAAAGATGCGGTTCGCCGTCTCGATCTGCGACGGATGAATCAGCGTCTTGCCGTCGAAGCCGAGATCGCGCGCCTGTTCGCATTCCGCCGCAAAGCCCGCAGCATCGCTGAAATCGCTATAGGGCCCGTCGAGAATCTCGATGCCATAGCTACGTGCGGCGACAACGCAATCGAGCAGCAGCGGCACCATCTCGGCGCGCCCCGGCTTCATCCGAATACGGGTGTCGAGCGAAATATCGTTCGGCCCGATGACGAACGCTGCAAGCCGTACCCCCTCTTCGCGCGCGCACGCCGCGATCTGCGCGATCTTCAACACCGCAAGCGGCGTCTCGATCATCACCCATAGCTTGATCGCAGGATCGGCTCCCAAGTGATCCAGCCGCGCATTGATCGCGGCAACATCCTCCGGGCCCGCGATCTTTGGAACCAGAATCGCATCGGGACGCGCCTGCGCCGCCAGCGCGCTGTCGTCCTGCCAGAAGGCCGATGCGGGCGCATTGGTGCGGATGATGAGTTCGCGGCCACCGAAGCCGCCTTGCGACATCGCCTGCGCGATCTGGGTCCGCGCCTTCGGCTTTTCGTCCGGCGCAACCGAATCTTCGAGATCGAAAATGATGCCGTCTGCGGCAAGGCCGCGCGCTTTCTCCAGCGCGCGCACGTTCGACCCCGGCATGAACAAAACGCTGCGGCGCGGATGAACCATCGGCATTGCTCCAGACACATGACTGCGAGAGGCGTACCATCGGCAATGGAGGGAGGAAAGCCTTGCCCCCCGCAAGGGATCGTGGTTAGCCAATGCAAATCACGCGTGAGAGTGACCATGCCCGAGAGATTTCCGAAACAACTGATTTCCGGCTATCGCACGTTTTCGACGCATCGCCTGCCCACTGAACAATCGCGCTATCACGAGCTGTCCGACAGCGGCCAGTCGCCGGAAGTCATGGTGATCGGCTGCTGCGACTCGCGCGTGTCTCCGGAAGTGATCTTCGACGCGGGCCCCGGCGAACTTTTTGTCATGCGCAACGTCGCCAACATCGTGCCGCCTTATGCACCCGACGGAGAGGCGCACGGCGTCTCGTCCGCGCTGGAATTCGCGGTGCAGATGCTGAAGGTGAAGCACATCGTGGTGCTCGGCCATGCCCAGTGCGGCGGCATCAAGGCGCTGGTCGAACATCCGGCACCCTTGTCGCCGAGCGATTTCATCGGCAAGTGGATGTCCCTGCTCGCGCCGACGCTCGATCTCACGCCGCGCCGCCCCGGCGAGTCCGATGCCGACTACATCACGCGCATGGAAAAGAGAGCGGTGTCGACCAGCCTCGACAACCTGCTGACGTTCCCTTGCGTGAAGATTCAGGTCGAACGCGGCAAGATGCAGCTTCATGGCGCCTATTTCGGTGTCGCGCACGGCTCGCTGTCGATCCTCGATCGCGCGACCGGTGAGTTTCAGGCCGTCACCCAGACATTGCCGCCGGGTTATGAAAGCGCCCGGCCGCACCCGTCCTCGACCTGAGCCCTATAAAAAACAAGCCGCCCGAAGGCGGCTTGCATGAAGCGATGATGAAAAGGCGGCCGGTCGACTGCCTTCTCATTTTAGGCAGCCTTCTTCTTCGGCTGCAGAAGCTTGCGGTTGACCAGCACTTCGGCGATCTGAATCGCGTTCAGCGCCGCACCCTTGCGCAGATTGTCCGACACGCACCAGAACGCCAGACCATTCTCGACCGTCGCGTCCTCACGGATGCGGCTGATGTAGGTCGCGTCCTCGCCCGCCGCTTCGTACGGCGTGGCGTAACCGCCCGGCTCGCGCTTGTCGATGACGAGACAGCCCGGCGCCTTGCGCAGAATCTCGCGCGCTTCATCCGGCGTCAGCGGCTTTTCCAGTTCGACGTTGACCGCTTCGGAGTGGCTGATGAACACCGGCACGCGCACGCAGGTCGCAGTCAGCCTGATCTTGGGATCGAGAATCTTCTTGGTCTCGGCCACCATCTTCCACTCTTCCTTGGTGTAGCCGTCTTCCATGAAGACATCGATCTGCGGAATGAGGTTGAAGGCGATGCGCTTCGGGAACTTCTTCGCCACCAGATCGTCGTTGGTGTAGACCGACTTGGTATGCGAGAACAGTTC
>Ga0153956_1001360_pt1 | contig 21818 bp, 21 predicted proteins | sample TSFL040MetaG_FD_104704 | JGI IMG/M metagenome (GOLD analysis project Ga0153956, IMG submission 104704) | Attine ant fungus gardens microbial communities from Florida, USA - TSFL040 MetaG | ecosystem: Host-associated > Fungi > Mycelium > Unclassified | place: USA: Florida, Wekiwa Springs... | reverse complement strand
CGGCATGCAAATCGCGGTGATCGAGTACGCCCGTCACGTGGCCGGCATGGAGGGTGCGAACTCGGCCGAGTTCGATCCCGAGACCCCGTTCCCGGTCGTCGATCTTCTGCCCGAGCAGAAGGAAGTCTCGGACATGGGCGGCACGATGCGTCTCGGCGCCGATCCGGTCAAGCTCCACGAAGGGACCCGGGCGTTGGACATCTTCAGCGACGCGGTCATCTACAAGCGCCATCGCCATCGCTACGAGGTCAACAATCTGCTCCGCAGCAAGCTCGAGGACCAGGGGCTGATCTGCTCCGGAACCTCGCCCGATGAACGTCTGGTCGAGATCGTCGAGCTGAAGGACCATCCCTTCTACGTCGCTTCACAGTTCCATCCGGAGTTCAACTCGCGGCCGAACCGGCCCGAGCCGCTGTTCCGCGAGTTCATGAAAGCGGCAGTCGAGGCCGCGGCGGGAAAAGCGCCGGCCGGTGAGCCGCCCGCGGAGAACCCGTCGGTAGTGGAACCCCAAGGGGCTTAGCCATGCCCTTCATCTTCTGGATCCTCGTCGCCCTGATCGGTGCCGGAATCCATCTGCTCCGCCACAAGGACGAGCGAGGGGCGACGGCTGTCTCCGCGGTCCTCTTGATGTACTGGCTGGGGATCGCGATCGGGATCGGTTCGATCTTCGGGGCTGCTTTCCATGTCTTCGATGCGAGAGGCACCGCCGAGAGCATCGGATTCGTTCCCTGGAACCCGACCGGGACCGGAGCCTTCCAGTTCGAGAACGCGATGGGCGACCTGGCCATCGGGGTGGTCGGGCTGCTCTGTTTCTGGATCAGGGACCGGAAGTTCTGGCTCGCGGCGGTCATTTTCGCGACGATCCAGTTCTGGGGCGACGCCTACGGCCACATCCACCAGATGATCAGCTACGACAACCACGAGCCCGACAACAGCGGCATCGTTCTCTGGACCGACATCCTCAACCCGGCGATCCTGATCGTCTTGTATCTGCAAGCCTTCCGGTCTTCGCCGGAAGGCCACGGAAACCCGCCAGGGCCGTTCTAACGTTTCATGGGATGATGCGGTTCGGGTGAGCCGCTTCGTCCGACTCTGCGAGACATCCAGCCCGACCGGGGAGGAAGGCGCGATCGCCGACCTGGTCCGGGCCGAGTTGGAGGCGCTAGGGCTCGAGGTCTCGGAGGACGACGCGGCCGGCCCGGCCGGGGCGGGGGCCGGCAACTTGCTGACCCGGGTGCCGGGCAGGCCCCGTGGCGACGGTTCGGATCCCGGCTACATCATGTTCTGCGCTCACATCGACACCGTTCCCCACCAGGGTCCGATCGAAGTCGTCCTCGACGACGAAGAGGTCTACCGCTCGGCGGGTCCGACGATCCTCGGGGCGGACAACAAGGCCGCGGTGGCCGTTCTCATCGAGATGGCGGCGCGAGCCGTGGCCGATCCGCCGGCCGTCGGCCTAGAGCTGCTCTTCACGGTGGCTGAGGAGCAGGGGCTCCGAGGGGCCAAGGCTTTCGATCAGTCACGGCTCACCTCTGAGGTCGGATACGTGCTCGACCATGCGACCGACATCGGTGAAGTGATCATCGCCGCACCGACGCATATCGGGATAAAGGCCACGTTCAAGGGCATCGAGGCTCATGCGGGACTGACCCCGGAATCGGGGCGGTCGGCCATCGCGGCCGCCGCCCGGGCAGTTGCCGAGATGGATCTGGGGCGGCTGGACGAGGAGACGACCGCCAACATCGGAGTGATCTCCGGGGGCACTTCCGGCAACGTGATCCCCGGCGCCTGCGAACTGGTCGGCGAGGCCCGCTCGATCGACCCGGCCCGGGTCACCGAGGTGATCGCCGCGATGACGGACGCAATGGTCTGGGCCGCGTCGGAGTGTGGCTGCGAGGTCGACGTGACCACCGAAAGGCACTTCACCGGGTATCGCGTGACCGAGGACTCGCGGTCGCTGAGCCTGGCCGAGGCGGCGCTCGAGGCCCGCGGGCACGAGCCGGTCAGACGTTCGACCGGTGGCGGTTCCGACGCCAGCGTGTTTCGCGAGGGTGGGATGGACTGCCTGCTGCTCGCCAACGGCACCTATGGCAACCACACCCATCAGGAGTCGGTCCCCCGCGGAAACCTGACCGAGATGCTGGCGATCTGCGAGGAGATCGTCGCCCGCGCAGGAACGGCCTGATGCTCAAACTGAGACGGGCGTGGGTGGCCTCGACCGACCCGCTCGAGGTCAGACTCGAAGGCGATGACGGAATACGCCGGGCCTGGGCCGACGAGGCGATGATCGGTCCCTGCGAGGCGGGCGACGAGGTGATCGTGAACGTAGAGGCGCTGGATCTGGGGCTCGGCTCCGGCGGCTTTGACGTCATACATGTCAACCTGACCCGTGGGCTGGTCGGCGAAGGCTCGGCGACGGAGCATGTGATGAAGCTGAACTACACCTCGCTCCAGCATCCGGTAGCCACGATCGAACGGGAAGCGGGCGTCGAGAGACGGCCGGCGGTCCCGGTCTTGGCGATCGGGCTGCACGGGCACCTGGCGCCGGCCGCCTGGGCCGCGGCCGAGGCGGAGGGGATCGGATACATCCAGACCGGCGGCGGTGCCCTGCCTGGTTCGCTTTCCCGGGACGTCTCCACATTGCTGGAACGCGGTCTGCTGGCCGGACACGTAACCGCCGGCCCGTCGTTCGGCGGTGGGGAAGAGGCGATCACGCTGGTCGGTGCGATCGACGCTGCCGCCTCGCTCGGCTGGAAGGGCGTGATCGCCGGGCCGGGCCCGGGGATCCTGGGCTCAGCGACCGCATATGGGCACGGCGGCATGGCCGCGCTCGACGTGGTCCATGCCGGCCTTTCGCTCGGTGCCACGGTGCTGCTCTCGCCGCGGCTCTCGGTCGGCGATCCGAGGCCTCGCCACCGGGGGCTCAGCCATCACAGCCGGGCGGTTCTCGACCTCGCTCTGGGGCCGGTCGGGCTGCCGGTGCCGGAGGAGTTCGTCGATCTGCTTCCCGACGGTTTGGCGGGAGTCCAGCCGGTCGCGGTCGACTTGGATGGATACGGCGAGTCCGGGCTACCGCGGCGCACCATGGGCCGCGACTTGGAGGAGGACAGAGCGTTTTTCGCAGGACCGCTGGCGGCCGGACGACGGCTCGCCGAGCTGGTCTGATCCATCCGGACCGAGCCAGCCGGCGCGGCGGTTTCGTTGCGGCGAGAGGGACGGGGTCGGACGGGGAGAAAGCTTCCTCATGCCCCCGGCAACGATCACGTCCGAACCTGCCTCCGATGCCCTCGAAGGCGCCCGTTTCGAAAGCCTTCTGCTCGAGTTCCTCGCCTACCTGGAGCTCGAGAGGGGACTTTCCCGAAACACTTTGAACGCCTACCGCACCGACCTGCTCCAGTACGGCGACTATCTTCGCGAGCATGAGATCGACCCGCTGGAGATCGACCCGGCCGGGATGGCCGAGTACGTCGCGGACCTGACCGAGGGGACAGGCGACGGACATCGGCTGGCGCCTTCCACGGTTCATCGCAAGACAGCCGCTCTCCGCTCCTTCTACAAGCACCTGCGGCGTGAGGACCTCGTCACCGACGATCCGACCGCGGGCCTCGCGACCCCGCGGCGTTCGAAGAAGCTGCCCAACGTGCTGAATCAGGCCGAAGTCACTCGGCTGCTGGCGACCCCGGTCGGCGATTCACCACAGGCCTACCGCGACAGGGCCATCCTCGAAGTGATGTACGCCTGCGGGTTGCGGGCCTCGGAAGTGATCGGTCTGGAGATGACCGACATCGACCTGTACGAAGGCATGCTCCGCGCCAGGGGCAAAGGAAGCAAGGAGCGGATCGTCCCGCTCGGCCGTCAGGCGATCGGCGCACTCGAAGGCTATCTGCGATCCGGGCGTCCCGACCTCTCAAAGGGACGGTCCGAGAAAGCGCTGTTCCTCAATTTCCGCGGACGGCCCCTCACCCGTCAGGGTCTCTACAAGATCGTCCAGGGCCACGCGAAGACCGCCGGCCTCGAGGATCGCATGAGCCCGCATACCCTGAGGCATTCGTTCGCCACCCATCTGCTGGCCGGCGGCTGCGACCTCAGGGCGGTGCAGGAGATGCTCGGCCACGCCGACGTCGCCACGACGCAGATGTACACCCACCTCACGGGCCAGCAACTCCGCGACGTCTACTACGCCGCCCACCCCCGAGCCCAGACCCACTGACCGGCACGAAGCCACCCCGGACCCCAACTCCGGGGTGGGTCGGATAAGTCGCACCTGTGCGCAAAATCCGACCCACCGCGATCCCAGCCGAGTCGTCCGCGGAGTGGCGGGTCGGTTTTTCGTCGCTGTTGCCGAAAATCCGACCCACCGTATTTTTGGGGGCTCTGATAGAACCGGCTGGTGCCTGAGCTTCCTGAAGTCGAGACGATCCGCCGTCAGCTTGAACCCGATCTGAATGGTCGGGTGATCGAGGCGGTCGAGGTGCTCGACCCGTACTTCACCAAGCCCGATCTGCCCGGGAACTTCGAACGGGCAGTGAACGGTCGGGAGATCGTCGACGTGGGCAGACGCGGCAAGTACCTGCTGCTCGAGCTCGACGATGGAATGACCGTGGTGATCCATCTGCGGATGACCGGCTCGCTGGTGCTGCTCGCCCCGGACGGAGGCGAGAACCCCGGCGACGCGCGAATCTATACCGCCGACAAGAGCGAGAAGCACCTCAAGGCCCGGTTCACGCTCGACGACGGGGGCGAGCTCCGCTTCTCCGACCCGCGACGCTTCGGCCGTGGCTTCGCCGCGAACGCGGAGGATCTGGAGACGTACTTCGCCTCCCGACTCGGGGTCGAACCGCTCTCTGACGACTTCACGGTCGAGGCGATGGCGGCGATGACGGCCGGCCGGACCGGTCCCCTCAAGTCCTTCTTGCTGAACCAGAAAGGAGTGGTCGGGGTCGGCAACATCTACGCCGACGAAGCGCTCTTCAGGGCCGGGCTGCATCCACTCTCTCCGGGCGGTTCGATGAAGGCCGAACACCATGTCGCGCTGAGGGACGGGGTGGTCGAGGCTCTGGAACGAGGGCTCGACCTCGGCGGGGCGTCGATCGACGACTACCGTGATGCCCGAGGCGAACAGGGCGCCATGCAGAACGAGTTCCTGGTCCATCGGCGTGAAGGCGAGGAATGCGTCACCTGCGGCGGCGAGATCAAGCGGATCGTGGTCGGTGGCCGTTCCACCTACTTCTGCGAGAGCTGCCAGAAACGACTGCGGCGCAAACCGAAACGGCGCTAAAAGGTGGATTCCGCGAGATTCGTGGACACAACCACCGCCGCGTCACCCGTCGTCCGGGTCGGGCGACACCATTAGAAGAAGAGATGTCGAGAACTTTCAAGACAGAAGCCGTGGTGCTGAGGACGATCCGGTATGGCGAGGCCGACCGGATCCTGCACCTCTACACGCGCGAGTACGGCCGTCTGGGAGCGATCGCAAAGGGGGTGCGCAAGCCCCGATCCCGGTTCGGCGGAAGGCTCGAGCCGTTCTTCCGGCTCTCGCTGGTCCTTCACCGCAGCCGCGGCGATCTCCACACGGTCACTTCGGCGGAGACGATCGAGGGCTATCCGCAGCTGCGTGCGAGCGGTCGCGGGATCGCCGCCGCGGCCGACGCCTGCGGCGGCGTACTGCGCCTGCTGGATGGGGTCGAGGAACCGAACGAGCCTGCCTACAACCTGCTCTGCCGCTACCTGGAGCTGGTCGATGCCGATCCCGAGGGACAGGTCGCGTCCGGGGCGGGCATGGTCGCCTTCCGGCTCAAGCTGGCTCTCGCCGCCGGCTTCGCGCCCGAGCTCTCAGGCTGCGCCCGCTGCGGGGCGACAGATCACATGACCGCCTTCTCGGGTGCGGCCGGCGGCGTGGTCTGTCCGACCTGCGAGGCCGGATCGTTCCCCTTCTCCGCCGAGGCCCACACCTTCATGGTCGAGTCGCTGGGGCGGCCGATCGCCGAGACTCCGGAGGGAACCCCGCTCGCGATCCGCCAGGCCGGCCGGGCGGTCGGCGAGACGCTCGAGCATCACGCCCATGTGAGGCTACCGAGGCCGGAGGAAAGGCTGGCGGCATGAGAAGCGCCGGACGAGAGGAATCCCCGGAGCGCTCCGGGGACGGGCCCGACAGCGGCTTCGAGCGACTCGCGATCGATCGTGAAGACCGGTTCCTGGGGGAGCGCGCCATCCGTTCGTACCCGGCTGACCGGGCCGTGCCCGAACCGGACAGCCAGTGGCGCACCCCTTTCCAGCGCGACCGCGACCGGATAGTCCACAGCAAGTCGTTCCGCCGGCTGATGCACAAGACCCAGGTCTTCATCGCCCCCGAAGGGGACCACTACAGGACCCGGTTGACCCACACCCTGGAGACGACCGGGATCGCCCGCACCGTGGCGCGGGCGCTGCAGCTGAACGAGGACCTGACCGAGGCGATCGGCCTCGCCCATGACCTTGGCCATGCGCCCTTCGGGCACATCGGCGAGCAGGCCCTCGACGAAGCGAGCCGGGCGCATGGCGGGCCCGGCTTCAAGCACAACGAACACTCCCTGCGGCTGGTCGACGTGCTGGAGCGCGACGGTCGCGGACTCAACCTGAACCAGCCGGTCCGCGAGGGGATCCTGAAGCACACCGGGCCGCTCAAGAGCGCGTCCCTCGAGGGCCAGATAGTCCGCCTGGTAGATCGGGTCGCCTACATCAACCATGACATCGACGACGCCCTCAGGGCCGGCGTCCTCGACTCCGAGGACCTGCCGAAGGACGAGATCGCGCTGCTGGGCCCGACCGGAGCCAGCCGCATCGACTCTCTGGTCAAGGACATAATCGAACAGTCCGGGGAAGGCGACCAGATCCGCCAGTCGGAGCACATGGGCATGGCGATGCTGCGGCTCCGGAAGTTCATGTTCGACAACGTCTACCTCGGCGAGGAGGCGCGACGGGATCACGACCGGGTCCACGGGGTGATCAGGGCCTTGTTCGAGCACTATCTCGAGCGGATCGAAGAAGTTCCCGAGCTGGATCCGGACGCCGGTCCGGTCCAGCGGGTGACCGACCTCCTGGCCGGCATGACCGACCGCTACTGCATTGCGGACTACACGGCGATCTACGTTCCGGAAGGCTCTCGGTTCTAGATGGCGATGTTCACCCCCGACACGATCGACCGGGTCCGTGCGGCCGCCGACATGGTCGAGATCGTCTCTGCCCAGACCGACCTGAAACGGGCCGGTGGCGGCCGCTACATGGGGCTCTGCCCGTTCCACGAGGAGCGCTCGCCGTCGTTCTCGGTCAATGCGAACGACAAGCTCTACCACTGCTTCGGATGCGGGGTGGGTGGGGATCTCTTCGAGTTCGTGATGAGCACGCAGAACCTGGACTTTCCCGCCGCGGTCGAGAGCCTGGCCGAGCGCTACGGGGTCGAGATCACCCGTGAGAACGAGGATCCGCGGGCCGAGCAGCGTCGCCGTGAGCGGGTCCGTCTGACCGAGCTGATGGATCGGGCCGGAGCGTTTTACGCGAACTTCTTTCAGACCGCCGACGAAGCGAGGAAGGCCCGCGAGTACCTGGCCGGTCGCGGCCTCGGCCAGGAGATCCTCGACGAGTTCGGGGTCGGCTATGCGCCGAGCGCCTGGGACACGCTGCTGGTTCGCAGCCAGCGGGCCGGATTCAAGGTGAACGAGCTGGAGCGGGCCGGGCTCGCCCAGAAAGGGCGGAACGGCGGCTACTACGACCGCTTCCGCGAGCGGATCACCTTCCCGATCCGCGATGCGCGGGGCCGGGCCGTCGGCTTCGGGGCCCGTGCGATGCGCGACCAACAAGGCGCGAAATACATCAACACGGCCGAGAACGAGCTCTTCCACAAGAGCGAGATCCTCTATGGGATAGACCGGGCCCGGGCCGCGATGGCGAAAGCCGACCGGGCGATCCTGGTCGAGGGTTACACCGACGTGATCGCCCTCCATCAATCCGGCCTGACCGAGGCGGTGGGCATCATGGGAACCGCTCTGACCGAGCAGCAGGTGGCCCAGCTCTCGGCCACCGTGAACACGGTGATCCTGGCTCTCGACGCCGATGCGGCCGGGCAGAAGGCGATGCTGCGGGCACAGGAGGTGGCGGCGGGCCGGCGGCTGCAGATCCTCGTCGCGGCGATGCCCGACGGGGTCGATCCGGCCGAGATGGTGATCGAGGAGGGCGGGGCAGATCGTTTCCGTGCTCTGGTCGAGGCGGCGGTCGAGCTCGCCGAGTTCCAGACCGACCTGATCCTCGCCACGGTCGACACCACCTCGCCCCGCGACCGCGACCGCGGGTTGAGCGAGGCGGCGCCGGTTCTGGCCCAGGTGCCGCCCGGCGCCACCCGTCAGGAACTGGTCCGAAGGGTGACCGAGAAGCTCCAGATCGATCCCAGCGTCGTGCTGGGAAGGATCGAATCCGAACCCGGCCCGGCTTCGGCGGTGGGACAGTCCTCGCCTCCCGGTGACTCCTACGAGGCTCCGGCCCCCCCCGCGCCGGCCCGGCCCACGGTCCTCTCCCGTCGGGAGCGCAGCGAGCGTTGGCTGCTCGCGATGTGCATCGCCCGGCCCGAGGAGGGACGGCCGTGGCTGGAGAAGCTCGACTCCAGGCATCTCAGCTCGCCTCTGATCGAGCGGACCGTCGAGTGGCTCAAGGGGCACCTCGATGATCCGGCGACCGGCCTCGATCCCCAGGACCGGGAGCTTCAGAAGATGATCGCCGCGCTGGTCGCCCGAGCCGATCCGGAACTCGTCGGGCCGGGCTCGATCCGCCGCAATTACATGGAGCTCGAGCTCGCCTCACTCGAAGACGAGATCGCCGAGGCGGCTCGTGCCGGTGACGCGGAGAAACGGGCCAAGCTGCAGCGTCACCGTTCCGAACTGGTGGATCAGTTGAGAAGAGCGGCGGCCGACTAGCCGGCCGCCTGGGAAGGGCCGGCATTCGGTAGTCTGATCATCCGCATTCGGGGGTAGCTCAATCGGTAGAGCATCTGACTGTTAATCAGAGGGTTGGCGGTTCGAGTCCGCCCCCCCGAGTAGCACCTGAGCCCGTCCGGATCCCGGCGCGGGCTCAGTTCGTTCCAGGGCCCTGGGAGGCGCCCACGAGAGCCTCGACCAGTTCTGCTCCACGGGTCGGCCCGTCGTGCTTCCGGTGCCAGGCCGCCACCTGGCCGGCCCGCACCTCGTAGAGCGGATCGCCCAGTACCTCCGCGACGGTCCAGCGCAGCGTCTCGGGACCGGTCAGGCTCCAGCGGACCGAGCGGCCGACTTCGGCCCAGGTGATCCGGGCGGCCGTCTCGTTCATGTCGCCGGCCGCCGGGCAGGTGAGGACCGGTACGCCCTCGGCCAGCGCTCTCGCGACCGTCCCGTGGCCGCCGTGGCAGACCACCAGGGACGATTCGGGCAGCACCTGCGAGTAGCTCAGCCAATCGACCAGGACCGCGTTGCCCGGGACCTCTATCGGATGGCTGGGAACTACCCGGTTCGTGGTCGCGACGACGCGGACCGGCTGATCGCCCAGCGCCGTGAGGGCAGAACGGACCAGATGGTTGTCCGGGTCCTGCGAGGTACTGGGGGCGACCAGGACGAGCGGATCATCGCCGGGCGGTAGCTCGATGTCTTCGTGGGGCAGCTCGAACGGCATCGGGCCGGTCACATGGACCGATTCAGGCCACTGGCGCGGGTACTCGAGCTGAGGATAGGTGGCGACCATGGCGAGGTCCGGGCTGGTCCCTCCGTGGAAGCGGTCGGTCGGCGGCAGGCCGATCAGGGCGCGCTGGGCGTTCAAGTCGTCGCGTCCCCGCTCCAAACCCCGCCTCAGGGCGCGTTCGGTGAACTTCCAGAACTGCCGTCCGACCGTGGTCCGGGCCGGCAGCGCGCCGACCGCGAAGAACGGCATGCCGTGGTCCTGGACCGGATAGATGTGCGGTATCAGGGTGGCCCAGGCGCAGCCGAAGGCTTCCGCGGCAAGGGCCGGGGCCACGGTGAGGATGTCATTGACGACCACATCCGGCTGGAACTCCTCCAGCAACGGCATCAGGGCGACCGCCGCCTGCCCGGCGCCCGGCGAGCCCGAGGCTGGGGGAGGGAAGACCTGGTACTGGTCGGCACTGACGAAACACAGACCGGCGCCCTCGACCGCCTGCTGCCACTGCGGCCAGGTTTCGACGATCACGTCGTGCCCGCGTCCCTTCAGAGCGCGGGCGAGGCTGACCGCCGGGAAGACGTGACCGGGATCGCCGAAAGCGGCGACCAGGCAACGCAAGCTGGTAGATCCGGCCGCGGTCGTCGGCTACATCCCCTGGGTGTCGGGGCCGGCCACGGGGCGAGCCATGACCAGTTCCGGCACCGCGCAGGCGGGCGAGACCTTGAGCAGGAAGCTGACCGCTTCGGCGATGTCTCCCGGCTGCATCATCTCCTCGGCCGGCACCGCCTGCTGGGCGAACTCGGTCATGTCGGTCGCCACGAAGCCGGGGCAGAGCGCGGTCACGGCCACGCCGGTGCCCGCCAGCTCCTTCTGGGTCGATTTCGAGAAGCCGACCACAGCTGCCTTGGTGGCCCCGTAGACCGAGAGCCACGGCGGGGAGTCGACACCGGCCAGCGAGGCCAGGTTGACGATCAGGGCCTTGCCGTGCTCCTCGCCGGCCTGCTTCAGCATCCCGACCGACTCGCGCGTGGCAATCACCAGGGCGCGCAGGTTGACGGCGACCTGGAGATCGAAGTGCTTGGCCTCGATCTGATCGAGCGACTGGCCGATCCCGATGCCGGCGTTGTTGACCAGGCAGTCGAGCCGGCCCCACTGGCGCTTGTGCTCGGCGACCAGCTCGACCACGGCGTCCTCGCTGGTGACGTCGGCGACGACAGCCTCGACCTTGAGGTCGTCGTCGGCCAGCCCTTCGGCCGCGGCGAGCAGCTTGTCCTCGCGCCGACCCGAGATGGTCACGGCGTAGCCGCTTTCCGCCAGGCGCCTCGCGATCGCCAGTCCGATGCCGCCAGATCCACCCGTCACCAATGCCGCACGCTTTGCCACTCTCGCTCCGTTTCGTAGGATGAAAACCAGCGGGAGCCTATGCCAGATGGGGACGCGACGGATGACGAGTACGCATCGTCGGCCGCAAACGGCAAGAATGGGGTCTCTTGAGGTGCGTTTTCGTCCGAATCGATCGAGGTGAGCCATGAGTGAGGAGAAGTCAGACAGTGAGCTGCTCAGCGCCTTCGCCAAAGAGGCGCGTCAGCGTTGCGACGTGATCTCGGCCGGTCTCGACACCGGTACGACTGATTTCGAGACCCTCCGGCAGGAAGCCCACGCTCTTCATGGCACGGCTTCGACCCTTGGCCTGCGACGCCTCGGCGAACTGGCCGGACTGATGGAATCGGATCTCTCCGACGCCGCCAAGGCCGGCGAGATACGGCCCAACCGGGCCAGCCAGATATCCGAGGCCGCGGAAGCTCTCGCCTCAGGCGTGAAGGCCGCGGCCAACGGAGACGAAGAGCCCCCGGACGTGGGCCGTTCGCTCTCCCAGCTCTTTGCTCTCTGAGCATCAGCTCCCAGAGCGCCCCGGGCCAGTAGCTCAGTTGGTTAGAGCAGCGGACTCATAATCCGTAGGTCGAAGGTTCGAGTCCTTCCTGGCCCACTTCGCTCGTTGGGTCTTGGTTTGGGAAAACTCCCGGACTGGGGCCCGGCGAACCCGCGCCCCACAGTTTTCGAGCTCTACGGAACTGCGACCCAAGGTTCTGCCGAAAGTTCAGCTCGGTTCAGTAGCCGGGTCGAGTGGTCTTAAACCTTCCGGAGTACTCCAGGAAACAGATGGAGAATATTGCGAGTTTTATAGCATTTCGCTATAGTTCTCGCATATGCCGGGTAAGACCACAGACAGACTTCTGGAGCACGCACAGGTCCAATATGGCTTTGTGACGCCCGAAGACGCGCGAGAATTGGGCGTGGATCCAGCTCAGATGCCCCCGATGGCAGCTCGTAACCTGCTGGAGCATCACGCACGAGGCATCTACCGGATGCCACTGGTGCCGCCAACTCAGCTCGATCCTTATATGGAGGCGGTCTTGCTCACGAATCGCAAGGGCGTTCTGAGCCATGCGACAGCGCTCGATCTGCTTGAACTCTGTGACGTGAATCCGAGCGCTATCCATTTGACGGTTCCCAAGACTTTTCGAACTGCTCGACATCTGCCCGCCTCTTTGAAGCTCCACAAGAAAAAGCTTGAAGCGAGCGCAATCAAGCAGTTTGAGGGTATCCCGATCGTTGCCGCCGCGGAGGCGATCGACGGCGGAATCGAGATGGGACTTGGTTGGGGACTCATTGACCAAGCAATCGAAACCGCTCGTGGCCGCGGCCTGATCGATCGAGAAACTGTCGCAAGGCTTAGGGGGAGAAAGCCATCTGGACGGGTTGAGGAGAATGCCTGATTCGCCGCGTCTTCCGGGCAATGACCGGCATTTGGCCAAGCTCATCAACCAGAAATCCAGACGCGACGATGTTCTCGAAGGTCGTCTTCGTCGCCAACTCAACGCGATGATCATCACGGCCATCCTGGATCGCGTGAGAGATGAGAACAAAGAGCCCATTTTCCTCCTGAAAGGAGGCGTAGCGATGGAGCTCAGGCTCAAGCTTCGAGCTCGCGCAACCTCTGACTACGACACTGCCTTCCGGGCCCGATCAGACGAAATATTCGACCTGATAGACGAAGCCATCCAAAAGCCATGGAACGGATTCGAAATCACCCGCAGCGCCCCAGAGACGATCAAGAACACCGCATTCCAGCGAGTAGATATGCGGTTGACCTACAAAGGTCGCTCATGGGGAACCGTCAAAGTCGAACTAGCTCCGGTGGAAGGGAAAATGGGCGATGAAGCCGACCTGATCGAAGCCGATGCTCTCGACGGACTACAAGTTCCGATTCCGGAGCGCGTCAGGTGCATGTCTCTCCGATACCAGGTCGCCCAGAAGATCCACGCTTGCACCGAGGTCTTTGATGAACCACCGGAGAACGATCGATTCCGCGACATCATGGGCCTCCTTCTACTCGAAGATCTAATCCGGGACACAGGGCTCAGCCGCGTCAGAGAAGCGTGCGTCGAGATATTCGAAGCCAGAGAGAAACACTCCTGGCCGCCGTCGGTCACTGTTTACGAAAGCTGGCCGGAGCCATACCGAATCCTGAGCGAAGAGAACGGCTTCAGCCCGTCCGACATTCACGAGGCGGCTCGACAACTGCAAGACCTGATCGACGAGATCAACGCAGCGTCTTGAAATAGGGCCCGACTCTGGCTGGCGACGACGGCGACTTCATCCTCATCAACATCATCGACGACATCAGCCACAGCCGAAACGTGATCCACGGGATCGCCCGTCGTCGCCGTCATCACGATCGAGATCAGTACTTGATCCCGGTCGAGCCAAGCTGGTCAAGACTCCTGCGTCGTCTCCCATACCCACCACCCGTTATGGACGTAACCGGAACACGTAGGACCTTGACTCTGGCCATACCGACCTGACCAGGAGCAGTGATTTGAACCTTCTTGCCGAACCGCGCTTGAAGCGTTTCCGGAAATCAGCGAGACCAAGGAGCGTGACTATCGAGCCGCGCGGCATCTCGTCGAAAATCTCGGGTGAAATCGGCGCCGGAAAACTCTCCGTCGGTGATGCTCTCGATATCCGAACCGGCGATCAGGCCATCGATCTGAGTTTCAAGCGCGTTCGCCATTTTCAAGTTTGCCTTCAGGCGAGCGGTATCACCCGCACGCGATGCTTCAAGCGCGCGGTAGTTTGCTGAGTTCCACGACAACAAGATGCTCTTCAGGTCATTGAGAAACTTGGCCTGCTCCGGAGTTGACCACTCACCGTCCGTGATCATCCGCGCAAACCGTCGCGACCATCCCCAGGGCTGAGCCGCTGATTTCGGATCGGACAACATGATCTCCTGTGCGTACTCGCCGTTGGCTCGCGAGGACCCGTAGAAGTCGATCGCATTCTCGAACATGACCGCAGGGTCAGGTTCCGAATCTCCCGACCATTCACAACCCGCAGCTACGAGAGCAAGGAGACAAAGACTGACCCCCGTTCCGAATCTCACCGACCCTCGCTTTCTAAGCATGCTGCCCCGACGAGCGAGTCCAACAAGTTGACCGCACCGGCTCCAAGCAGCGTCATAGGTAGGTCTCGGAGTACGAAGCCGATCAGAACGGATCCGGCGTATCCCATGTCCCCGAGAGGAGCGTAGCTCTCGACCCCAGACAGCTCCTACCAGCAACCAGAACGGCCGTACCCAGGCTCCGAAAGGCACCCCGTCCGCAGTAAGCGGTACCTGATGGATGTTCCACGCGGTGAAGGCGACAACCGCCGCGATCGCGATAGCCATCCTCATGATGCCTCGACGTTCCATGCTTCACCTATCCCGCTGACACGGAACGGTTACGCCGATTTGGTGTGTAAAAGTCGTTGGGGCGCCTGTGCAGGCGGCCGAGGCCGACCATCACAGATCCAAGGCCCAGAGACTTTTCCCAACGACCGCATATAGGTTCTTCGAGATCCGAATTGTCAGTGATAATCCCTGACAATTCGTATCTCGGTTGAAGCTAGTTCTGGTTTTCGGCGGAGCCTGGAGGGAAGTCCAGCTTGGCCAGTTCTTTTTCCAGCCAGGGAGCCATGGTCACCGCGTAGGTGGCTGAGACGTGGTACGAGTCGCGGTAGACCAGGGCGTTGCCGATCACTGCCGGGCAGCGGCCGTTGCTGCAGAGGATCGGCATCGGATCGACGATCGGAGTTCCGGTGGCCTTGGCGGCCTCGACGTCGAAGCCCAGCTCGGGATGACGCTTCGGCTTGAAGGCGCAGGTCTTCAGGTTGTGGAGGTTCTCCGCCACGCATTCGTGGGGCAGCCAGGGCTGGCGCGGGGCCTGGGCCTGGTCGCGGATCAGGATCACCTTCGTCGCGTCCTTCTTCAGGTCGCGGAAGGTCTTCTTCATGCCGTCGACCAGATAGGGCTCGCTGGCCTTGCGGCTCAGCTTCTGACCGTGGATGTTGAGGCTGTAGACGGCCTGGGTGGAGCTCGCGACCACGACCAGGTCGGGATGCTCATCGGCGATCCGGTCGAGAGTGTTCTGACGCCACTCGTCGCAGAACTTGTTCAGCTTGACCTCCGCCACCACGCAATTTGCGCGGGAGAGGCCAGTGATCTTCCAGCCTCTCTCCTTGCCGATCGCATCGAGAGTCGGCATGTACATCATCGAGTGCGAATCGCCGAACAGGACGACGCTGACGTCGCCGTCGGGATCGCCGTAGGTGCAGGTTCCGGACTCGGTCCGGGGACCCATCAGCAGGCAGCCGTCGGCGTACATCTGACCGCGGTCGTCGCGGGCATGAAGGGGGTTCGGCTTGATCGCGTCGACCGAGTCGACCAGCGGGATGTGGCCGTCCTTGATCACGGCGGCGCCGGCGACCTGGTCCTGGTTGAGGATGTCGACGTTGATCCGGTTCGATCCGAGCCAGAGGCCGAAGGCGGCGGCGGCGAGCGAGCAGGCGACGCCGATCGTGATCGCGCGGTTCGGTCGGAGCTTGAGGATCTTGGCGCGGCGGACCGGATCCTCGAGCAGGGTGTGGCTGATCTGGGTGGGTATCCACGAGAGGAGAGTGGCGACGACGAGCCACTTCCAGGTCAGGTTGTCGAAGATCCCGAGCGCGAAGACGACGAACGGCCAGTGCCAGAGGTACCAGGAGTACGAGATGTTCCCGAGGTACTGGAACGGGCGGGTCGAGAGCAGCCAGGTGCTGGCACCGGTTCCGGAAGCGCCCACGATGAGGAGCGTCACCGTGGCCAGCACCGGGATTAGCCCATGGGTCCCGGGGAAGGCGGTGGAAGCCGACATCGAGTAGGTCGCCCAGAGCAGGACGCCGACCGCCGCGAGCCCGATCACCGAAGCGAGCCAGCCCGGGATCTTCACCATCTTCGGCAGGGTGAGAGCGAGGATCGCGCCGAAGGCGAGCTGCCAGGCGCGGGCGAAGGTCGAGAAGAAAGCGGCCTCCGGGTTCACCTTGGTGAAGTGGATTCCGTAGATCAAGGAGATGATCGCCACCGGCACGATGATCACCAGGATCACGACGTGGAGATGCCGGCGGAACTTGGCGGCGAGGAAGCCGCCCAGCATCAGCAGCAGCGGCCAGACGAGGTAGAACTGCTCTTCGACCGAGAGCGACCAGTAGTGCTGGACCGGGCTGTGGATGCCGTCGGCCGCGGCGAAGTAGTCGACGCCCTGGACGATGAAGTGCCAGTTGACGAAGTAGAGCGCCGCGGCGAAGACATCGCCGCCGATCTCGACCTGGCGGGCGAGCGAGAAGATGAAGAGGGTCCCGATGCTGATGAAGACCAGGACGAGCGCCGCCATCGGCAGGAGCCGCTTGGCGCGCCGGGCATAGAAGTTCCGGATCGAGACGGTCCCGGTCTTCTTGATCTCCCGGACGACCAGCCCGGTGATCAGGAACCCGGACAACACGTAGAAGATGTCGACCCCGATGAAGCCGCCCTTGGCCCAGGGGATGCCGGCGTGGCATGCAAGCACGAGGGTGACCGCAATCGCGCGGATTCCCTGGATATCGGGCCGGAAGTTCGAACCCGCTTCTTTTGCCGTAGGGGAACCGCTTTCTCTGGCGGCGACCTCGGCACCGCCAAGAGCCATCGGGGCAGGCTACATGTTCAGGGTGGCGTCAGGCTTTGATCCAGAGGGCGTCATCGCCGAGCGGCACCCGCTTGACCTTGCCCTCTCCGAGCAGCTCGACCAGACCCGGTTCGGCGTCGCTGCGGCTGATCTCCTGCATGTCCCGGGCCATCACCGCGGCAACCTCCATGGTGGTGAGTCCAGCCGGGTAGAGACCGAGCGCCTCAAGCGGATTCTCGGCCGGATCCATCCTCTTCAGGGTGGGGTCGAGATTGGCGATGACCACGTCATAGGCCTCGATCGTCTGGAACCCCGCGGCTTCCATACGCCGATCGCCGAGCTCGAAGATCGCCGACGGGGCGGTGTACCGGACGCCGGCGGGGGAGTCCGCCGTCTTGCCCTGGAGATGGCCGGGCGTGCCCTCGGCCGAACGGGCATGGGCCCAGTCGGCCATGTAGGCCTCCTGGACTTCGGGCCGATCAAGGGAAGCCATGACCACGTCCGGCTCGATTCCGGGGACGGTCTCGAGCGCCTCGGCCAGCTGCGCCTCGTCATCCAGCAACAGCGGCGTATTGAAGTTGAGCAGCTGGAAGGTCCTCATGACCCGCCATTCCGAGCCGGGATAGAGCAGGCGGGCCGCGGTGATCACCTGGCAGCTGCGGCTGGTCGTGAAGATCCTGGACTTCGGTTCGATCGCGAAAGGCATGCCGTAACGGCGCCGGAAATCGAAGAAGAAGCCGGCCAGCTCAGACGGCGCGTAAGGAGGGGGGTTCTCCGGGTCGGAGAGCCCGATCACCGCGAGGTGCCACTCGATCTGGTCGCGGTAGCGCCACTCGAGCGCGCGCAGAGCCGGGCTCGCCGAATATCCGAAGGGGCAGGACGGGTCGTTGAAGATGAGTGCCTTGATCTGCGCCATGAAGCGAAGACTAGCCAGTCCGGCTCGCCGGCTTCCCGGCTACACTGCAGTCGATGGAGACTCGGCGGACAGTCTCGCCCACCAGGATGTCCGGACTCGTTCTGGTCACGGTCGCATGGGCGCTGTTCCTTGCTCTGACCGGTTCCCCGGAGGCGATTCTCTTTACGGTCCCGGTCTTCCTGCTCGCGGCGCCGCTCGCGCTCGGCAAGTACGTCGGGGAAGAGACTCTGGCGGCGCTTCGTAGCCGTCCGCGCCGTCGCGCCTCGAGCGCCCCGGCCCTTCCCGTCCTCGACGCCGTGGCCCGCATCCCGAGCCGCGTTGCGACGGGCAGCATCTCCGGCCGGGGACCGCCCGCTGCTGCTTTCTGAGTCGTCCGATTCCGGGCGGCTCTGCACGACCCGTCTCGAACCCGCGGCAGGCTGCCGCGACGATCCGCTACCTGCGTTTATGGAGTGACCATGAAGCGTCTTCCGGGCATCCTCGCCCTGCTCATACTCGTCGTCTTCCCCAACATCTGTCCCGTGGCATCCGCCCATCAGGGCAATCCGGACTTCCGTTCCGAGATCGACTCGATCCGACCCGAGGCGCTGGCCCAGGGATTGACGGTCGAGATCGTCAACTTCGACGACCACGTCCGGCTGGTCAACAAGACCGGCAAGGAAGTGGTGATCAAGGGCTACGACGGCGAGCCCTACGCACGGATCTCGCCCGACGGGACGGTCGAGGTCAACCTGAACTCGCCGGCCTACTACCTGAACGAAGATCGATTCGCCGATGTGGACGTCCCGGCCCGGGCCGACGCGAAAGCAAAGCCCGACTGGAAGGTGATCGACGACAACTCGACCTTCGAGTGGCACGATCATCGCTCGCACTACATGGGGCAGGGAACGCCACCGCAGGTCAAGGACGAATCGGCGAAGACAAAGGTCTTCGACTACTCGATCCCGATCGAAGTCGGCGGCAAGCCGGCCAAGATCGACGGCACCCTGATCTGGGTCGGGACCGGTTCCAAGGCCCCGGTCATTCCCTTCATCATCCTCGGCCTGGCGATCGTCGTCGCGATCGGCTTCTGGGTCAGCCGGCGCCGACGCGGCGATGGCGATGAAGAGCCGGACGGTGACGCGAGGCAGGCGGAGGAGCAGAAGGAAGCCTGGTGAGGCGCGGCCTCCTGACAGCACTGCTCTGCCTCGCCTGCCTCCTCGGGCTGGCCGGCTCGGCCTCCGCACATGCCGTGCTGGAAAGCTCGAGCCCGGCCCGGGGCGCCCAGCTCAAGCAGTCGCCCGGCCACGTCGATTTCACCTTCAACGAACCGGTCGAAGCATCGCTCGGTGCCGTCCGCGTGTTCAACACCGACGGCGACGAAGTCCAGACCGACGACCTCGAGCGTCCCGGCGACAACGCCGACTCGGTCGGAGCCGGGCTCCCCGACGACCTGCCCGACGGCCTCTACACGGCGACCTATCACGTGATCTCCGCCGATTCACATCCGGTCTCCGGCGGACTCACGTTCACGATCGGCAAGCCAGGCAAGGAAAGCGCCGGATTCACCCAGGGCAAGACGATCTCCGAGCTGCTGGCCGAATCCGAGTCGGGCAAGGTGACCGAGGTCGCGTTCTGGGCCGATCGCTGGGTCGGCTACCTGGCCATGGCGATCGCCATCGGGGCGCTGACCTGGATGCTGCTGGTCTGGGGGCCCGCGGCCGGATCCACCGGGGCGGACCGCTCGGCCGTCGACCGCAGGTTCCGGAGGATCGCGCTCGGCGCGGCCTCGGCCGGTCTGGTGGCTTCGCTTCTGGCGATCGCCTTCCAGGGTGCGATCGGTGCCGGGACCAGCTTCTGGGATGCCTTCGGATCGGGAATCCCGGGCGAGGTGATCCACACGAGGTTCGGGACCGTGATGGTGATCAGGGCTGTCGCCTGGCTCCTGCTGATCGGCCTGCTCGCCTTCGGTACCGGTCGGTTCAACCGTTGGGGGACGCTGTCGGTGGCGGGTCTGACGCTGGCCACGGTCTTGGCCGTGACACCGTCGTTGGCCGGGCACGCTTCGACCCGGGATCCGGGCTGGCTGCTGGTTCCCAGCGATATCGCCCACGTGGCCGCGATGACAGTCTGGACCGGCGGGCTGACGGCGATGCTCTGGATCCTGCCGGCCGCCACCCGCGGGGTTTCCGATCCCGCGGACCGGACCGGTCTCCTCACCGCCGCCACCATGCGCTTCTCGACGATCGCCCTGACCGCCGTCGGCTTGATTGCCGTCTCGGGGTCGATCCAGGCGATCATCGAGGTCGGTTCCGTGCCGGACCTGTTCCGCACGCAGTTCGGCCGGGCGGTCCTGATCAAGATCATCCTCTTCGCCGTCCTGATCGGGCTGGGCGCGGTCAACCGCCGACGGATCATTCCGGGGCTGGTCAGGCGTCTGGACCGGAGTGAGTCGCCGGGCGGCCCGGGCAGCCGGCTGCGGCAGGTCCTCAGGATTGAAGTGCTCCTGGTGGTCGCGGTGCTCGGTGTCACCGCGGCCCTGGTCAGCTATCCACCGCCGGATGCGATCCAGTCCGGACCGGCTTCCGGCGCGGTCGTGGTCCAGGGCAAACGGGTCGAGTACACGGTCGACCCCGCCCGGGTCGGCAGCAACGAAGTCCATCTCTATGTCTTCGACGACAAGACCGGGGCCCCGGTGAACGTCAGGTCGATGGAAGTCACCTTTGCTCTGCCTTCCTATGACATCGCCTCGATCGAGGCCGATGCGCGACGGGCCGGCCCGGGGCATTTCGTGGTTCCCAAGGCGATGCTCGGGATCAAGGGCGAGTGGCTCGCCGACGTGGCGATCCGGCTTTCCCGCTTCGACGAGCCGATCGCGGAGTTCAAGGTGGATGTCAAGTGAACGGCTGGCTGACTGGATTCGTCATCGGCCTGGCGCCGTTGATCCTGCTGGTCGCGGCTCTCCTGGCCGGGCGGTACCCGGGCGAGCAGGCGCTCGAACGGTGTCGCCGGGCGATCACGATCCTGTTCTCACGGCTACGCCGGCGCGTGCTGCCGACCTGGCTCGCGCTGCCGTTCCCGGCCGCGGTCCGCGGCGGGCGGCTGATCGCCAGGTCCTTGGCCGGCCGGGGGCCGCCCGCCTCGATTCGCATCTGAGATACGAATCGAAATGTGTCGGCGGCAGGAGCCGCCGGAAAGGAATCACCAATGACATTCAGGAAGAGAATCGTTCTTGCCCTGGCGGCAGTCTTCGCCCTGGCACTGCCCGCGTCCGCGTCGGCCCACGTCACCGTCTCACCCGAAGAGGCCCCGGCCGAGGGATACGCGACGTTGACCTTCACCGTCCCGCACGGTTGTGACGGCTCACCGACCAACAGCCTCCAGGTGAAGATGCCCGACCAGGTGGTCTCGGCCACCCCCGGGGTCGTTCCCGGCTGGAACATCAAGACCAAGGAAGGCAAACTCGCCAACCCGGTCGTCCAGGAAGGCGAGAAGGTGACCTCGGGCGTCCGTGAAGTCACCTGGTCCGGCGGTCCGCTGCCCGATGGTCAGCTCCAGCAGTTCGTGCTCAGCGTGTCCCTCGCCGGCAAGGAAGGCGAAGCGGCGGAGTTCAAGGCGATCCAGGGTTGCGTGGACGGATCGCAGACCGCCTGGATCCAGCAGACACCGCCGAGCGGCGAGGAGCCGGAGCATCCGGCCCCGACCGTGATGCTCGGTGCCGCGGAGGAAGGCCACGATCAAATGGCCGCCGACGACCAGGCGGCCGAGGCCACGTCGGCATCCTCCGACGACGATGACTCGGGCAACGGCCTGGCGATCGCCGCGCTCATCGTCGGCGCGCTCGGGCTGATCGTCGGCTCGTTCGCCCTGGTGTCCAGCCGCCGAAAGATAGGCTGAGCCCAACTATGAAGCGAGCCAGTTGCCTGATCGCGTTTCTGGCAGTGCTCCTGGCCGCCCCGGTTTTCCCGGGTGCGGCCGGGGCGCACGTCGAGATGACGCCGTCGACAGCGCCGGCAGGCAAGCCGGTGAACCTGAGTTTCGAGATTCCCCATGGCTGCGACGGCGCGGCCACCACGTCGCTGGTCGTCCAGATCCCGAGGGCGGCGGCTGACGCGACGGCGACCGCGATCGCCGGGTGGCGGGCGGAGACCGCCCCGAGGACCCTGACCTGGTCCGGCGGGCCCCTGCCCGACCACCAGACCAAGGACTTCCCTTTCCGGGCGACTCTCTAT